>ERZ1292640.4411-Hain-H43-02um-R1-4411-length-10722-cov-7_pt1 | contig 10722 bp, 7 predicted proteins | sample MGYA00564404_ERZ1292640 | MGnify/ENA primary metagenome ERZ1292640 (study PRJEB36523, sample SAMEA6512636) | groundwater metagenome | collected 2019-01-08 | study: AquaDiva: Metagenomics assemblies of 32 groundwater samples | reverse complement strand
GCGCTGACCGGCCAGCCCAACCGGCGCCTGCTGATCGACCACCTGCAGCATGCACTGGCGGCCGGGGCGCGCCACGGCGGCAGCGGGGCGCTGCTGTTCATCGACCTCGACCAGTTCAAGACCATCAACGACACGCTGGGCCACGACGTGGGCGACCAGCTGCTGCAGGAAGTGGCCACACGCATCCAGCTGCAGGTGCGCGTCGGCGACACCGTGGCGCGCCTGGGCGGCGACGAGTTCATCGTGCTGATCGAGGAGCTGAGCGAGGTGCCCGAGATCGCCGCCAGCCAGGCCGAGGGCGTGGGGCGCAAGATCATGGCGGTGCTCAACCGGCCGTACCAGCTGGCCGGCTTCGAGCACCACAGCACGCCGAGCATGGGCATCGCGCTGTTCACGCAAGGCCAGGGCACGGTGGATGAGCTGCTCAAGCAGGCCGACCTGGCCATGTACCAGGCCAAGGCCGCCGGCCGCAACGCCATGCGCTTTTTCGACCCGCAGATGCAGGCCGTGGTGGCCGAGCGCGCCGCGCTGGAGAGCGACCTGCGCACGGCGATGCAGGGGCAGCAGCTGTTCCTGCGCATCCAGCCGCAGGTCGACCGCAGCGGCGCGGTGATCGGTGGCGAGGCGCTGCTGCGCTGGCAGCATCCGCGGCGCGGCCTGGTGGCGCCGGCCGACTTCATTTCGGTGGCGGAAGACAGCGGCCTGATCCACCGCCTCGGGCAGTGGGTGCTGGAGGCGGCCTGCCAGCAACTGGTGAACTGGGCTGCGCAGCCGGCGCTGCAGTCGCTGAGCCTGGCGGTGAATGTCAGCGTGCAGCAGTTCCGCCATCCGGACTTTGTGCCGCAGGTGCTGGAGGTGCTGCGTCGCACCGGTGCGGCGGCGTCAAGGCTCAAGCTGGAGATCACCGAAAGCCTGCTGATGCACAACGTGGAGGACGTCATCGCCAAGATGCAGACGCTGCGCGCGCAGGGCGTGGGCTTCTCGCTCGACGACTTCGGCACCGGCTACTCGTCGCTGAGCTACCTCAAGCGCTTGCCGCTGGACGAGCTCAAGATCGACGCCTCCTTCGTGCGCGACCTGTTGACCGATCCCAACGATGCGTCCATCGTCAGCACCATCATTGCGCTCGGCCACAGCCTGAACCTGATGGTGGTGGCCGAGGGCGTGGAGACCCCCGAGCAGCGCTACGTGCTGGACGCCGGCAACTGCCATGCCTACCAGGGCTACCTGTTCAGCCAGCCGCTGCTGCCCGATGAATTCGCGCACTTCGTGGCGCAGGGCCGCACGGAAATCGCCGCCTTGGGGTAAGCTGTCAGCGCCAAGCGTCGGCAAATTTTTGGAGCGGTCATGAGCAACCCAGACCCCAGTGGCTTCGGCAAGTTCGTGCCGGGTTTCGAGTTTCTGCAAAGCCTGAGCAAAGGGGCGGCGTCCATGCCGGCCATGCACCAGTGGAACAGCTGGGTGGCGCCGACGCTGGACCCGCAAGCGCTGGACAAGCGCATCGAGGAGCTCAAGGCGGTGCAGTTCTGGCTCGACCAGAATGCCACCGCACTCAAGGCCACCATCCAGGCGCTGGAGGTGCAGAAGCTCACCCTGGCCACGCTCAAGAGCATGAATTTCAACCCGCCGGATCTGGCGCAGGCTTTCAAACCGGCAGCCGCTGCCGAGCCGCCGCCCGCCAAAGCGGCGGCGCCGCGCAAGCCGCGCGCCACGCCCGCTGCGGCCACGCCGGACCCGATGCAGTTCTGGGGTGCGCTGACCCAGCAATTCCAGAAAATCGCCGGCCACGCCATGCAGGAGGTCGCCGGCAAGGCGGCTGCCGTGTCGAAGATTGCTATCAAAAAGGAAGCATCTGGCGCAGCAAAGGCGAGGTCTACGGCCGTAAAGACTGCTAAAAAAAGCGCACCGCGCCGCCGTTGAAGCCGGTGCTGGAGGCCCTGCCATGAAGCTCTTCCCTTACGGACACGCCACCCACCCGCAGTGGGCCATGGCCGCTGGCCTGGTGCTGGCGCAGCTGCGCGCGCAAATGGCGCTGCCCGACTATGCGCACAGCCCGACGCTGGCGCTGCTCTACATCACCGACCACTATGCCGCCGCCGCCGAGGACATCCTGGCGCACCTGAGTGCCGAGCTGCCCGAGGTCACCGACTGGGCCGGCACCGTGGGCGTGGGCATTGCGGCCAACAACGTCGAGTACTTCGACGAGCCGGCGCTGGCTGTCATGCTGTGCGAGTTGCCGACCGACCAGTACCGCGTGTTCTCCGGCGTGGCACCGCTGGGGCTGGGTTTCGAGGCCCACACCGCGCTGGTGCATGCCGACGGCGAGACCCCCGACCTGGCCGAGCTGATTGCCGAGATGGCCGCGCGCACCGACTCCGGCTACCTGTTCGGCGGCCTGGCCTCGAGCCGCGGCGAGAGCGTGCAGTTCGCCCTTGGCGGCGACGGCTTCATCCGCGGCCAGGGCCGCGCCACCGGCGTCTTCCATGGTGGCTTGAGCGGCGTGGCCTTTGGCGAAGGCGTGCGGCTGGTGTCACGCGTCACGCAGGGCTGCCTGCCGGTGGCCAAGAGCCATGTGGTGACCGAGGCCGAGCGCAACGTGGTCTTCAAGCTCGACGGCGAGCCGGCGCTGGACGTGCTGCTGCGCGATCTCGATGTCTCGCTGGACCGGCCGCAGCAGGCGCTCGATGCCGTGCGTGCCACGCTGGCCGGCCTGATGCACCCGGCCGACGCCGCCAGCGATGGCCATGCCGTCAGCCGCACCGGCAACTTCGGCAGCGACGTGCTGGTGCGCCACATCATCGGGCTCGACCCCTCGCGCCAGGGCGTGGCGCTGGCCGACCTGGCCGAACCCGGCATGGAGCTGGCGTTCTGCCAGCGCAATGTGCAGGCCGCGCGCGCCGATCTGATGCGTGTCTGTGCCGAAATCCGCGAAGAGCTGGAGCCGGAGGAAATGGCGGTCGGCACCGCGCACGCTCTGGGCGCTTCCGAGGCAGAAGCGGCACCGCATCCGGCACGGCCGGCACCGCGGATTGCCGGCGCGGTGTACGTGAGTTGCTCCGGCCGCGGCGGGCCGCACTTCGGTGGCCCGAGCGCCGAACTGCAGATCGTGCGCCGCGCTTTGGGTGACGTACCGTTGGTGGGCTTTTTTGCCGGCGGCGAGATTGCGCGCCATCACCTCTATGGCTATACCGGCGTGCTGACCGTCTTCACGGCCTAAGCTCGGTTCAACTTTTGCGGCAGAGCGGCCCGTCGACCGGGTTCTCCAGGCTGTGGGCGATGGCGCTCACAAGCGCATGTGCCTCTTCAGCCGAGAAGCGTTCCATCAGCGGGCGGGCTACCGCTGCCGGTAGCCGCACCGTGCCGGCGCTGCCGTCGGCGCGCGTGAAGCGCACCCCGGCTACCTGGTGGCTGACCCAGTCCGGCCGCGCCTCGGCGCGCAGCATCTGTTCGTTCATCAGCGCTTCGTACTCGGCCTCAAGGGCCTCCAGCACGTCGTCGGCGGGTTCGTCGGCAATCCGGACCACGAACCCTTCCATCGCATCCTCCCGCACCTGACAGGCCAGCGCCCGGGCCGCAACCGCCTGCACGAAGCGCTCGCGCAGGTCGGCGTCGAAGAAGATGTACTCGGTGGCCATGGGGCCGCGTGCTCGCGCGTCTATTTGTCCTTGAGCTTCATGATGCCCAGGGCATTCATCACCATCTTCTCGAACAACGGCTCCGAGGTGCCGGCCTTCATCTTGCGGATGAAGTACTTCTCGAAGGCGATCTTGGCCAGGTGCACCCACTTGCCTTGCGAGAACCAGTTGACGTTGCGCGGCGGAATCTGTGGCAACGCCACGAAGCAGGCGCCGGTGTCGCCGAAGTCGGCCAGGCAGACCGCGTTCCAGGTCGCCTTGTGCGACGGCTCCTTGCCGTCGAGCACCTCGCGCCGGTTGTGCGCCGTGGCTGTGACCATGGACTCGATCATGTAGCCGGTCTTGGGGGCGCCGGTGGGAACCGGCGTCGCTTCTACCGGCGGAATGGCCACGCACACGCCCACCGCGTAGATGTTCTTGTACTTCGGATTGCGCTGGTTCTGGTCGATCAGGATGAAACCGCGCGGGTTGGTCAGCCCCTCGATGCCGAACACGGCGTCGATGCCCTTGAAGGCCGGCAGCATCATCGAGTACTTGAAGTCCAGCACGTGCTCTTTCTTCGGCGTGCCGTCTTCGTTGTGTTCGGTGACGTACATCTTGCCGGCTTCGACCTTGGTGGTCTTGGCATTGCAGATCCACTTGATGTGGCGGTCGCGCATGACCGACTCCAGCAAGCCCTTGGAGTCGCCCACGCCGCCCAGGCCCAGGTGGCCGACATAGGGCTCGGCGGTGACGAAGGTCATCGGCACCTTGTCGCGAATCTTGCGCTTGCGCAAGTCGGTGTCCATGATCATGGCGAACTCGTAGGCCGGGCCGTAGCACGAAGCCCCTTGCACCGCGCCCACCACCACGTGGCCCGGGTCCTTGACGAAATCCTGCCAACTCTGCTCGGCCTCCACCGCATGGTCTACATGGCAGATCGAGTGCGTGTGGCCGTTCGGGCCCAGGCCCTCGACCTCGTCGAAGGCCAGCTTCGGCCCGGTGGCGATGATCAGGTGGTCGTAGTCGATGCTGCGGCCATCGTCGAGTTCGATCTGGTTCTTCTCCGGGTGCACGCGCTTGGCACCGACGCCGATGAAGTCGATCTTCTTCTTCGCCAGCACCGGCGCGATGTCCATCTCGATGTCGTCGCGCGTGCGCCAGTTCACCGCCACCCAGGGGTTGGACGGCACGAAGTGGAACTTCGGGTTGTTGGAAATGACGGTGATCTTGTCTTCCGCGCGTGCCAGCTCACGCATTTCATACGCCATCGGCATGCCGCCGATGCCCGCGCCGAGAATCACGATATGGGCCATGGTGTTGTCTCCTGTAAATGGCTGTAGGGGACAGCCTGCATCGGGCTGCCCATCTTGTCGGTCTTCCTGGCGATTTATATGCCCCGGTGGGTATCTTGAGATTGATCTATATCAAGCGACTGGTCTCTCAGCGTCGCAAGGCGGCAAAGGCCTCGAACTCCCAACTGCGCATGGCCAGCAGCAAGGTATACCCCTCGCGCTCCTTTTCTGCAAGTTTCTGGTCGACCAGGTGCTGTCGGGCCATAGCCTCAAGCACGGGGTGGCCGCCCTGGCGGCCTGGCCCCTCATCTGCGCCGTGCAAAAGCTGGGGCAGAATCCCACAGGCAGTGCCGGCGCGTGCCCTGGCGCACGCGGCGCTGCCGAAAACAACAACAAATCAAGGAGGAGACAGCCTTGCGCGACTTTGACGACACCTGGCCGCCCACGCAGCACGCAGCGGCCACCGACGTGCACCCCAACCAGTTTGCCCTGCTGCGCCAGCGCCGCTTCGCCCCTTTCTTCTGGACGCAGTTCTGCGGCGCCGCCAACGACAACCTGTTCAAGTTCGCCTTCACCGTCATGGTGACCTACCAGCTCAGCATCGGCTGGCTGCCGCCGGCCATGGCCGGGCTGGTGATCGGCGCGCTGTTCATCCTGCCCTTCCTCTTGTTCAGCGCCACCAGCGGCCAGCTGACCGACAAGTTCGAGAAGACGGCCATGATCCGCTTCGTCAAGAACCTGGAGATCGCCATCATGGCGGTGGCGGCCTGGGGCTTCATCATGGGCAATGTGCCGGCGCTGCTGTTCTGCACCTTCATGATGGGCCTGCACTCCACGCTGTTCGGCCCGGTGAAGTTCGCCTACCTGCCGCAGGTGCTGCACGAGCGCGAACTCACCGGCGGCAACGGCATGGTGGAGATGGGCACCTTTGTTGCCATCCTGCTCGGCAATGTGGTGGGCGGGCTCATCGTGGCCATGCCCGAAGTGGGCCACCAGAACGTGGCCATGGCCTGCGTCGGTCTGGCGGTGCTCGGGCGTGTGACGGCGGCGCGCATCCCGCACGCCCCGGCCACCGACCCCGGCTTGAAGATCAACTGGAACCCGGTGAGCGAGACCTGGCGCAACCTCAAGTTGGCGCACGGCAACATCGTGGTGTTCCGCTCGCTGTTGGGCATCAGCTGGATGTGGTTCTTCGGCGCCGTGTTCCTGAGCCAGTTCCCCAGCTTCGCCAAGGAAGTGCTGCATGGCGACGCGCACGTGGCTTCGGCCCTGCTGGTGGTGTTCTCCATCGGCATCGGCGCCGGTTCATTGATGTGCGAGCTGCTCAGCCGCCGCCATGTGGAAATCGGCCTGGTGCCCTTGGGCGCCATCGGCATGACGGTGTTCGCCGTCGACCTCTACTTTGCCTCACGTGGCCTGCCCGCGAGCGAGGTGATGGGTCTGGCCGCCTTCCTGGCCCAGTCAGCCCACTGGCGCGTCATGGCCGACCTGCTGTTGTTGAGCCTGTTCGCCGGCCTCTACAGCGTGCCCATGTACGCGCTCATCCAACTGCGCAGCCCGGCCACGCACCGCGCCCGCATCATCGCCGCCAACAACATTCTCAACGCCCTGTTCATGATCGCCAGCTCGCTCATCGCGGGCGCGCTGCTGGCCATGGACGTCACCATCCCGCAGATCTTCTTCCTGGTGGGCCTGGCCAACGCGGTGGTGGCGCTCTACATCTTCCTGCTGGTGCCGGAGTATCTGCTGCGCTTCGTGGCCTGGGTGCTGAGCCACTTCGTCTACCGCTTCAAGGTCACGGGCGACGACAACATCCCGACCGAGGGCGCGGCCATCCTGGCCTGCAACCACGTGAGCTTTGTGGATGCGGTGCTGCTGCAGGCCGCCAGCCCGCGCCCCATTCGCTTCCTCATGGACCACCGCATCTTCAAGGTGCCGGTGCTGGGCTGGCTGTTCAAGCTGGCCAAGGCCATCCCCATCGCCCCGCGCCATGAGGACCCCGAAGCCTACGAAGCGGCCTTTGCCGCCGCTGCCCAGGTGCTGAAAGAAGGCGACCTGCTCGCCATCTTCCCCGAGGGCGGCATTACCCAAGACGGCACGCTGCAGGCGTTCAAGGGCGGCATCATGAAGATCCTGGAACAACAGCCCGTGCCCGTGGTGCCGATGGCGCTGACCAACCTCTGGGGCTCGTTTTTTAGCCGCATCGAGCTGGTGGGCGGCAAACCGACGGCGATGGCCAAGCCGTTCCGGCGGGGGATCTTCAATGCGGTGGGGTTGAATGTGGGGAAGGCGATGCCTGCGAGTGAGGTAGAGCTCAAGGGGCTAAGGGGACGGGTTGCGAGTTTGTTGGAGAAAAGTTGAAATCAGAAGGCGCGGATACATATGTGTCCGCGCAATAAAAGATGCGGGTCTCTTTGAAAAGTACCCCGTGGCAACCGGTTCTTCATGTAAGCCACATTTTTGATGACATCTGATTGCCGTACCCCTACGATGTCTTTAATCGCGTGACCACCTCCCAATAGGTGGAGGGATCTACGAGAAGCCAATAAAAGGGGAGTTGCTGTGCAGTTGATCTTTAAGAGTACTCATCTTTCGATTGACCAGTTTGATGCGGTAGATGTTCCTGATCTAGTGGTTCTGACCGGAGTCAATGGGTCAGGGAAAAGCCACCTTCTAGAGTCAATTGAAAAACGCCATGCTGTGATTCAAGGTATGGAGAAGGCGCATATCGTCTTGTTCAATTACGAGAATTTCAGACTGGAGAACGAGGCCGCTTTCAATGCTCATCAAATTGCACAGGAGAGGGAGGCTGCGTGGCAATTCCATGAGCAACAAGTAAAGGGGAATGCGCAAAATTGGCGGAATAGTCTGGGCCCTAGTTACGAGCCTCTCAAGGCGGAGTGTCAAGCAAATAAGCGGAGCTTCTGGAGCTCAACGACTGAGCAGGCAAAACAATATAAACAGAGTCTGAAGAACTACTTTACCGCGTCAAATATAAAAAATAATCAACAGGCACAAGGGATCTACTCTCTTGCAAAGCACATTCCTTACGGTCTCGACGAGATACAGCATGATGACTTTGTCCGGCTGTTTAAGCCTTTTGTTTATAAGAACGACTTTCTGCCAAACCAGCTAGGCAAGGTTTTTTGGGATTACTACATCAAGTATCGAAGCAACCAAGTTAATGAGTTTGAAAATGCGAAGTACGGAAAGAACTACGAGGTGCTTAGCGAAGAGGATTTCATGAAGCAACATGGCGAAAAGCCCTGGGATTTGATAAACCGAATCCTAGAAACATTCGATACGCTGAAATATCGAGTTAATTCACCGGAAGGTTCTGACTACTTCGGCAATTTTCAGTTGAGGTTAAGGCACATTGAAAAAGGCAATCTTGAGGTTGACTTCAGTGCGCTTTCTTCTGGTGAAAAGATACTAATGGCACTCGTCGCGTCGGTCTATAAGTCTGCGTCTGATAAAAATTTTCCCGACATACTTTTGCTCGATGAGGTTGATGCATCTCTGCATCCGTCGATGATGAAGAACATGCTTGAGGTCATAAAAAATATCTTTCTGCAGCAAGGCGTGAAAGTTTTTTTGGTGACACATTCGCCCACCACAATCGCGCTGGCACCAGAGGAATCAATTTATGTGGTTAATCGGTCTGGGCAGAAGAGAATTGAGAAGAAATCCAAGCAAGAAGCACTTTCAATTCTTACTCAAGGATTTGCGACGATTGAGCAAGGCCTGAAGCTTTTTGATGAAGTGGCCAAATCCAACCTGACGGTGATTACAGAAGGTAGAAATACAGAATTTATTTCAAAGGCACTCAGGTCGCATGGCGTAGATGGTGTGGAGGTTTTGAGTGGTGTTGAGGGGGTGTCTGGAAAAAATCAATTGAAGACGCTTTTCGATTTTTTGTCCCGAACAACGCATAGCAATAAGGTGATTTTTGTTTGGGACTGCGATGCAGCTTATGACATTCAGGCCTTGAACAACACCTACCCAATTTTCCTGACAAAAAACCATCAAAATTCCATCGCGAAAGATGGAATTGAAAACATGTTCCCAGAAGCTCTTTTTGAAGGCTTCAAAAAAATAATTACCTTATCTACCGGTCAAACACTCATTGAGTTTGACAGCAGCAGGAAGCGTGATTTTGAGAAATTTGTGATTGAGCGAGACAACTCAGATGATTTCCGAAGCTTTTCTACTCTTATTCAAGAGGTTGAGCGGATTAGGAAGATATGAATCGCGCTCACAGCGAATCACTGACTGCACGCTCAAAAGTTCGGGGTCAGGTCTTGCATTACTGTGCCCGCTGACATGGCAAGTCCAGGCCATCCTTTCTGATGCACCACATCACACCAAGAAACGAGCGTGAGGTCAGGTCTTAAATCCCCGCATTCGCCGCCAGACTTTCGGTGTAGCACGCAGTATCACCACCAGCAATGACGGAGGGCTCCATGAAAAAACTCCCCCTCAGCAAAGCCTTCACCCTGATCGAACCCGGCCCCGTGGTGCTCGTCACCACGCATGACGGCAAGCAGCCAAACATCATGACCATCTCCTGGACCATGGTGGTGGACTTCACGCCGGTGTTCGCCATCACCACCGGGCCGTGGAACCATTCCTTTGCCGCCATGCGCAAAACGAAGGAGTGCGTGATTGCCATCCCCGCGGTGGACTTGCTCGATAAGGTGGTGGGCGTGGGCACCTGTTCGGGCACCGATACGGACAAGTTCGCCAAATTCAAACTCACGCCGCTCCAAGCCAGCCAGGTCAAGGCACCGCTGATCAAGGAGTGCCTGGCCAACATCGAGTGCCAGGTGATCGACTACAACAAGAAGCACGGCGTCGTTTTCCTGCAAGGCGTGGCTGCCTGGGTGGACACCACGCGCAAGGAACGGCGCATGCTGCATGCCGTGGGCGACGGCACCTTCATTGCCGACGGCCGCAAGCTGGACCGCCGCAAGATGATGCGCTCCAAACTCCCGGCCGGCGTCTGACCCTCAGGCGGCGCGCCGGTGGTGCTGCGCTGAGCGCGGTGCGGGTCTTGCCGAGTGGTCTGCCGCTCGGGTTTGACGCTAAGATGGATTGCATCATTTGAGGAGCAACGTCACCATGACCCAAGCCCTGTTTCACTGGCGCTTCTTCCGTGCCGGCGGTTTCGACCAGGTCCGGCTCGACACGGCCGAAGAACTGCTGGCCATCGACCAGCTCGACCAGAAACTTTGGGTGGCGCTGTCCTGCCCGGTCAAGGGCATCGAGTTCGACAGCCGTACCTTGGCCTTTGTGGACAGCGATGCCGATGCGCAGGTGCGTGCGCCCGAGCTGATCGCCGCCGTGCAATGGGCGGGTGCCCGCTTGAAGAACCCCGAGGTGCTGGCGCAGCAGTTGCCGGGCGTGCCGCTGGACGCCATTCGTGACGATGACGCGGAGGGGCTGCAGATTGCGGTGGCCGCGCGCGAGTTGCTGGCCGACATTGGTGGCCATGAGGGCATGGTGACGGTGGAGGCGGCCAGCGCTGCCCAGGTGCGCTACGCCGAGCGGGCGTTGGCAGCGTGGCAGGCCGCCGGCCAGGCGGCCCAGCCGCTGGGCGATGCCACCGAGTCTGCCCATGCCGCGCTGGCGGCGGTGGCTGAGAAGGTGGAAGACTGGTTCGTGCGCTGCCGGCTGGCGACGTTCGACACGCGCGCGGGCGACGCGCTCAATGCGGCCGACGAAACCCTGAGCAGCCTGGGCAGTGGCGGCACGCTCACCGCCGATGCCGACAGCATTGCCGCGCTGCCGCTGGCGCGCGTGCAGGCCGGTGC
>ERZ1292640.1204-Hain-H43-02um-R1-1204-length-21469-cov-4_pt1 | contig 10722 bp, 7 predicted proteins | sample MGYA00564404_ERZ1292640 | MGnify/ENA primary metagenome ERZ1292640 (study PRJEB36523, sample SAMEA6512636) | groundwater metagenome | collected 2019-01-08 | study: AquaDiva: Metagenomics assemblies of 32 groundwater samples | reverse complement strand
TGCGCTCCTGGGTCGGGGAGAGGCCGTGCCACACGAGGAGAAGGGGCCCCTCGCCGGCGAAGGCCTTCACCGGCTGCTCGGTCCGGCAGATCTTGAGGACCTCCCCGTCCTGGGTCTGGTACTCGCAGAGCCCCGCGCCGGCCTGGCGGCTGTTCTGCAGCAATACGCCCAGCACGGGGCCCCGGCGGGGGGCCGGGACGCCGACGGCCGGCAGGACCGGCGGGCTTTCGACCTCGACCTGGAAGCTATCGTTCTGGGCGGCGTCGGCGGCCCGGCGGATCGGGCCTGCGACATCGACATTGAGGTCCGCGCCGGGCCTGGCCATGTCGGCTCGCGCCAGGTCGAGCAGCCGGGTGACCAACTGCGACAGCCGGCTGTTGTCGGCGGCGATGTTCTCCAGGAACCGCCGACGTTCTTCGGGCTGCATGGTCTCGCCATGGTCCTGCAACAGCTCCACCGCGCCGCCGATGCCGGCCAGCGGGGTCTTGAACTCGTGGCTGACGGCGGCGGCGAAGTCGCGGAGGTAGCCGGAGCGTCGGTCGATGGCCTGGGCCATGACCCGGAAATCCTCATAGAGGGTCTGGATCTCGATGGCGGCGGTGGACGGGGTTTCCGGGACCAGGCCCTTGCCGGCCGCGACGTCGCGCGAGGCTGCGCTCAGCGCCTCGATCGGCCGGGTGACGCCGCGCGACACCAGGCCCGACAGCAGGATCAGCAGGCCGAAGATCCCCGCCGCGCCCAGGGCGATCTTGCCGCGATCCTCATAGATCCCTCGGAACAGGGCGCGCGGCGAACGCGACAACAGGATCACGCCCATCACCTGGTCGCCGACCTGGACCGGGCGGGCGTGGTGCAGGCGGATCCCCGATGCGCGGCTCAGCCATTCAAGGGAATAGGTCGGGTGATAGTCGCCGTTGCGGCGCAACACGCTTTGCGGCCGCCCGCCCAGCGCCGAGCGAACCTCGGGCAGGTCGGCCAGCGATCCGCCGCGCCCCTCGCCGATCACCACCTGGCCGCGACGGTCGAGGAACACCGCCGAGGCCAATGTGGTCTGGGTTGTCCGGTCGAACACCGGGGCCAAGGCGCGGCTCATGACCACGGCGGCGTCGTCGAGCGGCGCCAAGCCCGGGTCGGGCGGCGGCCGTTCGGGAAGGATGGGCGAGCCGCGCAGGTCGACGCTGGTCGGCTCGGGGCGGTAGTAGTCCGGCGCTTGGTGATCGCTCGGCCCGGGCCCCGCCGCTCCGCCGCCGCCCGGCCATTGCACCGCGGCGAGCGCGGCGAGAGCCGCGCCCTGGGCCACCAGTTCGGCCTCGGTCTGGCGTACCAGGGTGTTCTCGTAGACCCGCAGGAAGATCGCGCTGATCCCCGGCATGGCGGCGGCGAACAGCAGGACCGCCAGCAGGATCGTGCGCAGCCGCAGGCGCGGCCAGTGACGCTTGGCCAGGTCCTTGAGGGCGCCGATCACGCCGGCGCGCCGAGACAGGCTCCGAGCCGGTAGCCGACCCCGGCGCGGGTCTCGATGATGTCGTGCGCGCCCAGCGCCGTGAACTTGGTGCGCAGGTTGCGGACGTGGCTGTCGATGGTCCGGTCGGTGATGGCGAAGCCGGGGCCGCGCAGCCGGTCGATGATCTCGTCGCGGCTGAACACCTTGGCCGGGGTCGCGGCCAGGGCCCGCAGGATGCCGAATTCGGTGACGGTCAGGGGCAGCGGCTGGCCGTCCCACGCCGCGATCCAGGCCTCAGGATCTAGGCTGAGGCGGCCATGCAGGACCAGGCCCTGCGGCGGCGCGGGCGGCGCCCCGGCCCGCGCCCGTCGCAGGATCGCGCTCACCCGGGCGACCACCTCGCGGGGGCTGAAGGGCTTGACCACGTAGTCGTCGGCGCCGAGTTCGATGCCCAGCACCCGGTCAATCTCCTCGTCGCGGGACGAGAGGAACAGGATCGGCAGGTCGCTCTTGGCGCGCATTCGGCGGCAGACCTCCAGGCCGTTCAGCCGTGGCATGTTGATGTCCAGCACCACCAGGTCCGGGGGCGAGGTCTCGATCCGCGCCAGGGCCGCCTCGCCGTCGGCGGCCTCGCAGGTCTCCATCCCGGCTTTTTCCAGGGCGAAGGCCAGCAACTGGCGGATATGCGGGTCGTCGTCGACGATCAGGATGTTTGGCGCCATGGGCTCATGTTCCGTCTTGTGGGGGCGCGGTCAACGGCTGGGGTTTGCTGCGCCAGTCGCAGCTGCGCTGATCGGGGGGCGGAAGCGGCGTTGGAAGCTGGCCAAGGCGGCTGGCGGCGGTGTCCAGCCGGCGCTGTCCGCGCCAGGTCCAGCTGCGCCATTGCGACTGTCGATCGGCAAGCTCAGTCATGTTCTCGGACCTGATCCAGGCGACCTGACGGCGCATGTCGGCCGGCAGGGGGCGTTGTTCCAGGTCGACAAGCGGCACGAGGGCGGCGTCGTTCAGCCCTGCGAGGTAGCAGAGGTCCAGTTCTGCGCCGCCGCCGCCGACCTCCCGCGCATGGCGGACGTTCCAGGCGGCCGAGATCGCGCCGACATCGACGATGCTGGCGAGCGTCAGGGTCAGGCCGAGCGCCAGCGCATTGGCGTTGATCAGCCAGCTCGGGCTCTTGCCGGCCAGCAGCCGCACGCAGATCAGCACCAGGCCCACGGCCACCAGCGCCATCCAGGTCAGGGCTGAAATCCGGAGGCCCGTCAGGCCGTAGGCCTCGACATAGTCCAGGGTCCGCAGAGCGCTGGAGGCGACCAGCAGGATGTTCTGGGCCACCCAGGCGATCACCAGCCCGCGGATCAGCGGCCGCTCGGCGCTCGGAGTTCCCGGGTGCAGGAAGGCCAGGACGAAGGCGCCGGCCAGCAGGGCGGTGAAGATCAGCATATAGGCGCCGCGATGGGCGTACTGCGCGAAGCTGACGCCATCGGGCAAGGCCGCGCCGCTCCACAGGAAGGCCATGTCGAGACCGTTCTGCAGGGCGAACAGGCCGTTGAACACCACCAGCGACAGGACCAGCGAAGTCGCCGAGGTCGTCAGGCCCGGCCGGATCGCCAAGGGTAGCGGCCGCCGCAGGGCTCGCGGGCGCATCGCGGCCCAGACGGCGATCGTGACCAGCAGCCAGAACAGGCCGCGCGCGATGGAAAGCTCGGGTAGTCGGAACGCCGCGAAGCCCGCCTCCAGCACAGGGTTGGCCGCCACGAAGAGACTGAGGAACAGCGCCCCGCCGAAGAGGGGGAGGGCGACCATCGAGATGGCGCGCCGCAGCCGTCCGGGCGCCGCGCCGCGTCCCAGGACGCGCTTGGCGTCGAGGAACGGAGCCGGGACGCCGGCCAGGCCTGCGAAGACCAGGCGCTGGAACCAGCGCCAGACGTCGTCGTGCGTCCCGGCTCGCGCAGACAGGACCGCCACCGCCAGCGCGGTCCAGAACAGCAGCCAGGCCAGCAGGCCAGGATCCTCGATCATCAGCAGGGCGAAGCCCCCGGCGATGGCTAGAGCCCAGGCTCCTCGGCGGTCGCGGCGCAGCGCGGGATGGACCAGCGCCGCGCCCAGGGCCAGGGCGGCGGTGAAGAGCCCCAGGCTGGCGCCGGGCGTATGGTCGTAGAGCAGGTGATCGGCGAGGGCGACGAGCGTCGCGGCCAGGCCGACCTTGGTCCAGAGCGCCAAGCGCCAGCGGCCAAGCTTGAATTGCATGTGAGGCTCCCGAAGGTGAGAGCCGGTGATGCAGGGGCTGGGTCGAGCGGTGCGGGACGTCCCGTCGAGGGGCCAAGGCGATGTCGTGCAGAAGCTGTGCAGGAGCAGGTTTGCAGCCGATGACCTTTTGCGCTGGACTGCCGCTACGGCGGGTAGCTGAGTGTTGCGCCTGAAGGTTCGGCGAGGCGCTGCCCGCTCGAGCCGCGGATCATTGAATAATCAAGGAAAGATTCATGCCCGAAGCTCTCATCATCGACGCCTGCCGCACCCCGCGCGGCATCGGCAAGGTCGGCAAAGGCGCGCTCGCCGATTTCCATCCCCAGCACCTGGCCGCCGCCGTGCTGAAGGCCTTGGCCGAGCGTAACAACCTCGACACCGCCCACGTGGACGACATCATCTGGGGCACCTCCAGCCAGCGCGGCAAGCAGGGCGGCGACCTTGGCCGTATGGCGGCGCTGGACGCCGGCTATGACACCAAGGCCAGCGGCATGACGCTGGACCGCTTCTGCGGCTCGGGCATCACCACGGTGAACCTGGCCGCGGCCCAAATCATGTCGGGCATGGAAGATCTGGTGATCGCTGGCGGCACCGAGATGATGTCCTACACCTCCTCGACGGGCGACCCTTCGGTCCCGCCGATGATGGATAGCGGCAACCTGCGCCTGCGCGCGCGTCACCCGCAGACCCAGCAAGGCGTCTGCGCCGACGCCATCGCCACCCTGGAAGGCATCGACCGCCGCGCCCTGGACGAACTGGCCCTGCTGAGCCAGCAGCGCGCCGACCTCGCGATCAAGGGCGGCCACTTCGACAAGTCGCTGATCCCGGTCTATCGCGAGGACGGCAGCCTGGCCCTCGACCGTGAAGAATTCCCGCGTCCGCAGACCACCATGGAAGGCCTCTCGGGCCTGAAGCCGGCGTTCGAGATGCTGGCCAATGTGGCGGTCGACGATAAGGGCACGACCTATGGCGACCTGATCCGCCAGGTCTATCCGGACCTGAAGATCACCCACATGCACCATGCGGGTAACTCCTCGGGCGTGGTCGACGGCGCCGCCGCCGTCCTGCTGGCCTCGCCGGCCTACGCCGCTAAGCACGGTCTCAAGGCCCGCGGCCGCGTCGTGGCCATGGCCAATATGGGCGACAGCCCCACCCTGATGCTGAACGCCCCGGTGCCGGCCGCTCAGAAGGTCTTGGCCAAGGCTGGCCTGACCGTGGACGACATCGACCTGTGGGAGATCAACGAGGCCTTCGCGGTGGTGGCCGAGAAGTTCATCCGCGACCTCAAGCTCGACCGCGCCAAGGTCAATGTGAACGGCGGCGCCATGGCGCTGGGTCACCCGATCGGCGCCACCGGCTCGATCCTGATCGGCACCATCCTCGATGAACTGGAACGCCGCGACCTGAAGCGCGGCCTGGTCACCATGTGCGCCGCCGGCGGCATGGCCCCGGCGATTATCGTCGAGCGGATCTAGCAACGCCCAAAAGCCCCGGCCTCACTGGCCGGGGCGATAGGTCCGCTTCGTGTGGCGGGCCCCGTCCTCGGGATAGAAGAACACCTCGCGCAGCTTGCCTTGCGAATAGAGCAGGGCCTGGTCGGCGAAGTGCGGCGAGGTCGGATCGCCGCTCTCGCCCCCGGCCGAGACAGCCACAGCCTTGATCCTTGGACCGAACTCGACGGCGGCGACGAAGCTGTTGCCGCTGGTCCCGTAGTAGCGCTTCGTACCCTCGTAACGCTTGGCGCCGAACGAGGCGAGCGAGCCCCACTGGGCCGAGGTGAAGGCCACCGGCAGGCTCGGCTTGGCGTCGTCGAACTTCTGCACGATGTCGCCGTTGTTCCGCTGGTAGCGGTTGATCTGGCCCCACGGCGTGCGCCAGTCGCCGAAGTCGGCGGCCAGGCGATCGGCGGCCTCAGTGAGCGCGGCCAGCTTCTGGTCGGGGGTCGAGGTCGCGGTCATGTAGTCATAGACCGAGACGCCGGCGCGCTTGGCCTTGGGGCCGGCGTCGGCCCAGAGCGCCTCGCCCCAGAACACCGCCAGCGAGGTCGGGACCGAGGTCTCCGACCACTTGTAGTCCCAGCCCCGCAGCGCCTCGATGGGGCCGGCCAACTTAGCCCGGCGCGGGTCGGCGGCGGGCAGGGCGTCGTAGGCGCTGGTCAAGGTCGGCAGCAGCCTGGCGAAGGCCGGCAGATAGGGATCATAGGCGGCGCTCACCAGGCCAGGCAGAGTGAAGTCTTTGCGGTCCTTCAGCACCAGGGTGGCGTGGGTTCCGCGCGGATTGGGGCCGGCGCTATCCATGTAGCGCGGATAGTCCTGGCGCTTTGGGCTGTACTCGCCCGCCGCCGAATAGGGCCAGTCATTGGTGTTGAAGATCCAGCCGTTGGCGGGGGTCAGCAGGTGGGGCGCTTCGTTCAGCGCATGCAGCCCTTGCCAGTCCGTCGCCGGGTTCGAGCCGTCCACCGGCTTGGTGTAGTCGAACTGGTCGTCGCGCCGCGGAATGAACTGCGGGTGCATGTAGGCGATCTGGCCCTTGGTGTCGGCGAAGATGGTGTTGTTCGAGGAGTTGGCGCGCAGCTCGGCGACCTTCAGGAACGAGGCGTAGTCCTTGGTCTTGGTGCGCAGGAACGACTGGCTGAGCGCCTCGACCGGCTTTTGCATCAGCGCCACAGCGATCCACTTGCCATCGGCCCTGCGGACAATCGGGCCGTGGTGGGTGCGGTAGACGGTGAAGCTCTTGCTGGTCATCTCGCCGCTCTTGGCGCGATAGGGCACGGCGATGGTCGAGACGGCGACCGGGCGCTCCTCGACCCCGTAGCGGTAGAAGAGCTTGCCGTTCTTTTCGACGATGGTTTCGGCGAACTCGTCGACCACGTCGACGCCGCTGGAAGTGTGCATCCAGCCGGCGTGCTGGTTGAAGCCCTGGTAGATGAAGAACTGGCCCCAGGTGACCGCGCCATAGGCGTTCAGCCCCTCGTCGCTGGTCGCCTGTAGTTCTGAGCGGAAGAAGAACGAGGTGTGCGGGTTGATCAGCAGCAGCGCGTGGCCGTCCTTGGTGTTGGACGGGGCGATGGCGAAGCCATTGGAGCCGGTCGGCTCCTTGAAGCGGACGTCGGCGTCGGGGTCGAGCATCGCGGTTTGCGTCGCGCCGTAGAAGGCTTCCAGCTCGGGGAGCGACACCCGCTCGATGTCGCCGCCGATGCTGCCCTCGCTGAAGCTGAGCGCCATCCACGGTTCGAACTTGGTGATGACCCGCGGCTTCACCTGCGGGTGGCTGGCCAGATAGAAGTTCAGGCCGTCGGCCCAGGCGGTCATCAGCGTCTTCAGCCAGGCCGGGCTGGCGGCGTACTTGGCCTTCAGGTCCACCGGGTCGATGAACAGCTTCATCCGCAGATCGCGGTAGATCGCCGTTTCGCCCTCGGCCTCGGCCAGGCGCCCCAGCGCATTGATGTAGTTGGTCTCGACGCGGTTGAAGTCGTCCTCGGCCTGGGCGTAGGCCATGCCGAACACCGCGTCGGCGTCGGTCTTGCCGTGGATGTGGGCGACGCCCCAGGTGTCGCGGGCGATGCTGACCTTGGCGGCCTGCTGTTTCAGGCGGCCGATCTCGTCAGCCATGGCCGGCGAGGCGGCGAGGGCTCCGCCGATGAGCAGGGTCAGGGCCAGATTCCGCACGTCGATCTCCGTCATATTGGGGCCGCGCCTGGGCGCGCGCCGTCTGCCCGGCCTCTATAGCCAAGCGGCGCGACTTTGACCGCCCGCCTTTTCTTTGCGTCTTCGGCAACCCCGTCCCATGATGGCCCCGTGCTCGTGTGGCGCAGGGACTGCAGGATTGATCGTGAAGCGAAGTGCGTTGGGTCTGGCTTTTGTTCTGGTGTTGACGGCGTGCGCCAGCCCGCGCGGGCCGCATGTGACCTGCCAAGGCGGCTTGAACGGCGCGGTCGCCCGCTCCTACGCCATGACCCGTATCGGCGACGCGCCCGAGCGGGCGCAGATCGAGGCGGCCATTGTTCGCCAACTGACCGCTGACGGCTTCGCGCGCAGCGACCAGCCGGGCTATCTGGTCGAGGTGCTCTATGGCGAGCGCCCGGCCCAGGTCGGGGCCTACGAGAAGTTGGCGCAGGCGGGCGCGCCCGACTGGCGGGTGGCTCCGGTCAAGACCCCCTGGTGGGGGCGGCGCAAGCCGACCATCGCCAAGATGAGCGTCCGTTTCATCGACGCGAAGACCGGGGCGGAAGTCTATCGCGCCAGCGCGTCGGGACGCTCGGACCTGGACAAGACGGCTGCGGACGCCGCGGCGCGGTTCGACGGGCTGGCGCGGGCGGCGTTGTCGGCTCCGGCCTGCCTTCCCGGCTAGGCGCGCGCCGTTTCGTCGTGATCGGCTGGCGGCAGGGTCACGGTGAAGCACGAGCCTTGGTCCAGCACGCTGTCGCAGGTGATCTGGCCGCCGTGTCGCAACACCACGGTTTGCACGAAGGTGAGGCCTAGGCCCACGCCGCTGACCTGCCGGCCGCCGGCCGGGATCACGCGCTGAAAACGCTCGAACAGGTGGGCGAGGCCGCCTGGCGACATGCCCCGGCCCTGGTCGCGGACGGTGCAGACCACCTTGGCCTCGGGCCCCTCGCCGAGCGTCGCCACCTGGCAGTCGATCCGGGTCTTGGGCTCGCTGTACTTGATCGCATTGTCGATCAGATTGATCAGGGCGCGGGTCATCAGGGTGCGGTCGGCCATGACCAGATGCTCTTCGTCGCCCCCCTCGGCGTGAACCTCGATCGATTTGGCGCGCGACTGCGGCCAGAGGTCGTCGATGGCGTCCAGCAGGATGTCCGAGAGGTTGACGACCTCCAGGGCGTAACGCTCGCTCTCGGCCCGGGCGAGGTTCACGAAATTGTCGGCCAGGGCCAGGGTGCGGCGCGCATAGCCCTCGACCCGCTGAACCGTCGGCTGGGAGATCCCCTGACCGCGATCCTCGGCCAGCAGGGCCAGGATCGAGGCCTGCGGCGAGCGCATGTCATGCGACAGCAGTTCCAGCACCTGCTCGCGCTGGCGGGCGGCGGTCTTCATGGCGGTGATGTCGGTGAAGCGGGTGATCCACCCGGTGAACGCCCCGGTGGAGTCGGAAAAAGCCCGATAGCGCATGTGGTAGGTCGCGCCGTCAGGCGCCTCGACCTCACCGTCGGCGTCGTCGCCGTTCTCGGCCGCCGGGACGTTGAAGACGCCGATCATCTCCTCCATCCGCCGCCCCACGGGGGAGGGCTGACCCAGGCGGGCGAAGAGGCGCTTAGCCGCGTCGTTGGCGATCAGGACGCCGCCGTCGGCGTCGGCGACCAGGGTCGGGTCGGGCAGTCCGTCGAGGGTGTCGGACATGAAACGGCGCAGGTCGCGCATGTTGCGCACGGCCTGCTGCATCAGCGCCACCTGCCGGCCGATGACGTCGTCGGCGAGCGGCGGGGCCTCGAGCGCCGGCTGGGGCAGGATGTGCGGTTCGCGCGCCAGGGCGTCCAGTTCGTCGACCATGTAGGCGCTGGCCGCCTCCAGCCGTCGCCAGCTCCAGATCGGATAGACCAGGGCCAGGCCGGCGATGGCGGCGGCCGGCGGCGCCCAGACACGCAGGAAGATCAGCAGCGCGGCGCTGAGCGCCAGCGTCGCGGCGATCAGCACCAGGCCAAGCACCATATTGGCGCGGGGCCGCAGCCGCAGCAGGCCCGCCATCAGCACCGTCAGCGGCAGCAGGGCCAGGGCCAGGACCCATCCCGTATGGGCCGGCGAGATCGCCCGGCCGGTGAGCAGGGCGTCGAGGATGTTGGCCTGAAGCTCGACCCCGGACATCACCTCGGTCTCGCTGGTCAGCGGCGTCGGGTAACGGTCGCCAAGTCCCTCGCCGGTGGCGCCGATCAGGACGAGACGATTGTGGAACACCGCCTCTGGAACCTCGCCGCGAACCACGTCGACGAAGGAGACGGTTCGGAAGTGCCCCGGCGGCCCGGCGAACGGGATCAGCATGCGCCCGTCGCGCAGGGCCTCATCGGATCTCAGTTCCGGAACGAGCTCGGCCGCGCTTGGCGGCGCAAGGCCCAGCGCGCCGCGCCGCATCAACTCCATCAGGTGCAGCCAGCGACGCTCGCCGTCGCTCTCGCCGATGAACACGCTGCGCGCCGCGCCGTCGCGGTCGAAGTGGAGGTTGACCTGCCCGACCCCGGCCGCCGCCAGTTTCAGCGGCCCAGCCGGTTCGATGGCCAGGGCGGCCGCGCCATTGGGGCCGGGAACGTCGATGAGCAGCGGCAGATAGACCGGCCCGGCGGCCTTCATCGCCGCGGCCAGGTTCAGGTCGGCCTGGGGGGTGGCGTCGGGCTCGACGAACAGCACGTCATAGGCCACGGCCTTCGGCTTGGCCTTGGCCAGGATGTTCAACAGGTCGCTGTGCAGGGCGCGAGGCCAGGGCCAGCGACCCAGGGTCTGTAGGCTGTGGTTGTCGATGGCGATGATGACGATGTCGTCGAGCGGCTCGCGCTGGCCGAGCTGCATCAGCGCGTCGTAGATCGCGGTGTCGGCGCGATCCAGGGTCTCGTTGACCACCATGTAGGTGACGATCGAGGCGGCCAGCGCCGCGGTCAGCGCCCATTCGATAAACACGCGGCGCCGGGAGGGGCCGCGGCCGGAACCTCCAGCGCGTTGGGCGGTCGGGGCGCTCAGCCGCCGATCCTGAACTGCTGGGTGGCGGACCATTTCTCATACCGCTGGCCGTCGCGGGCCACGGTCGATTGGACGCGCCAGCAATAGGTCCCGTCCGGCAGGTCGGTGACGGTCATGCGGCCGTCCGCCAGTCCCGCCTCGTCGACCAGCGGGACGCCGTCTGGCTGCGCGGTCAACTGGAAGCGATAGCTATGCTGACCCTCGCCCTCGGCCTCCCATTGGAACAGCCAGTGGTGATCGGTGGCGGTTGGCGCCTGCCGCCTCAGCCCATGGCGGAAGCGCGAGAAGCCGTAGGTGTTGGGCATGCCCTCCAGCCCATCGGCGTCCAGGGCGCTGACCTGCACGAACAGG
>ERZ1292640.4410-Hain-H43-02um-R1-4410-length-10723-cov-22_pt1 | contig 10723 bp, 11 predicted proteins | sample MGYA00564404_ERZ1292640 | MGnify/ENA primary metagenome ERZ1292640 (study PRJEB36523, sample SAMEA6512636) | groundwater metagenome | collected 2019-01-08 | study: AquaDiva: Metagenomics assemblies of 32 groundwater samples | reverse complement strand
GGGGTACCATTCCGCCCCGGGCTGAAGCCCGGGGTTCCCTGGTACGGCTTATGGATCTCTGGCCATAAGCAGAAGGTCCGGAATCGCGGATGGATCCCGAATCTCCTTGATCGCTTCGACGGCAGCAGGCCAGTGCGGGTGAATCACCTGAAACGCTTCTGTGCTGAACCACGTATGCTGCGGACGGAAATAGATGACGTAGAACCGTCGCTCGCCGGCCAATCGTACCAGGTACGGAAGCACGGCCTTCCCGTACTTCGCGAGCTCATGTGGTTTCGCCAGGGAGGGACGATGCGGGACGGACATATGGGCGTCATGAACAAGACGGAGCATGGCCGGATCCCCCGCCCCATCCTCGAACGCCGAGCTTGGGTAGTAAGGTTTCCACGCCCAGTTGGGCAACGGGTATCCTCTGAACCCCATAACGACAAGGAACAGACCGAGAAGCAATGCGAAGACCAGGGACAGTCTTTGGATCATTGAATTCGTCCCTCGGCCACCCCAGTCACCGACGAACCGTCGCCAACCATTCTGGCTCCATGATGTCGCTACAGCTCGCGTGAAAATCTAAATCGCGTCCACTGGTTCCCCCGCTGGCGCGACTAGACCGAGGCCCGGTACCCCCCGATGATCGCGAGAATCGGCTTCAGCTTCAGTTCCAGGGGGTCAACGGCCACGCCCAGACCTTCGAGAGTCGTGGCGCCGACCAACTGCAGGGAGCCCTTGGGGGCGAAAATGACATAGCAGGGGACGCGTTCTCCCTGGCCCTCGACCTCGAAGGACGCCATCCCGATCCGCCGGCGATCCGTGCGGCCGTCCGCGAGCGCCAGCGTACGTTCCCCGAACGACGGGATGCCGATAGCTTCCAGGCGATCCTCCGGGATAAAGGAGTACAGCGCGCCGGTGTCGACCCAGAACAGGTCCTCGAAGAACCGGGCGGGCTCCGCGGGGTTGGAGACCCGGACCTTGACCTGGAACATTCCCATGCTTCGATTATACGCCCGGGAAGGGGCCTGCCCAGTAAGACGGGGTCACAAAGAGACGGGCCGCGATAGAGAAGACGTGGCACTAGACAGGAGAATCCTGCCGGCCCCGCATATGCGTCACGAACTCCCGGGGCGTCACGATCGCAAGGTGGGCCAGGCCGGCGTCGGCAAGCGATCGCCGGCTGATCGTGAGCAGGTCTTCATCTCCGGTCACGAGGTAGCTCGCCCCGGCCGCCAAGGCCAGGCTCAGGTAGGCGTCGTCCGTCGCATCCCGGCAAATGCGCACCCGTTGGCCGACCTTGACCATCCGGAATCCGGCGAAGAGGGGGTAGTAGTGCCCATTCCATGCCGTCGCCCTTTCCGGACCGACCCTCTCCACCATGTCCGCCGAGACCCGCTCCAGCTCCTTCATGACCTCGTCGGAGACAACGATCTCCTCCCGCAGAGCGAGGGAGACCGCCTTGGCCGGAATCCCGCCGAAGATCGCGGAGACCAGGACGCTCGCGTCCAGCACGACCAGGACGCTTGCACCGCCGGGAGCGGCCGGGCCGGATGAAGACACCTTACTCACCGCCATGCCGCCTCAGCCGTAGACATCCCTCCGGGCCCGTTTGAGCATCGCCAGGGCTTCCGCCTTGCTGACGCCGGCCTCGCTGAGAACCCGCCGGAGGCCCAGCAGGAGGGCCGCGGTGGTCCGCTCCTTGACCGGCGTAACCACGGCCACCGGCCGGCCGCGGCGGGTCACCAGGACCTCTTCCTCGGCCGCGAGGTACGCTGTCGCCTTGCTCTTGAACTCCCTGACTGAAGCCGTCTTCATCTCCGGGCCTCCTCAACCGACTGTACCACAAATGTAGTCACAAAGAGGCCTGGGGACCGCCTTGGGATCGCTGTTAGGACCGCAAGAGCAGGAGGTCCACGTAGCCGGTCCGGCGGACGGCGGCGTCGAGGGCGGCGCGGTCGCCAGGGAGGAGCCGGCCGTCGTGGCCGACGAGCTGCGTGGTCCAGGCCGGCGCCGGAAACTCCGCCAGCAGGGACTCGGGGCTCTGGCCGAGCGCGACCATCGCCTCGGGCATGTACTCGAGCGAGACCGCGGCGCGCGGGTTGGCGGCCAGGATCCCCCGCATCCCCCGGCAGACGGCGGTCTCGTAGCCCTGGACGTCGATCTTGATGAACGCGATGCGTTCGAAGATACCCTGCGCGTGCGCGTAGGTGTCGAGCCGGAGGACCGGGACCGTGGACTCGAGCGCGGGATTCACCACGGGCGCGCCGGTCCCCGGCGGGACCACCCGGTGGTCGCCGTGGTGATCCGGATTCAGCCGGAGCGTGATCGTCCCATCCGTGTCGCCCACCGCCGCCCGCACGGGCACGATGCGGCCCCGGACCGCGCGGGCGCGGGACGCCCGTTCCAGCAATCGGAAGTTGAACGCCTCGGGCTCGAACGCGTGTACCCGGCACCCCTCGGACACCCCCTTGGCGAACACGGTCGCCGTGTACCCGATGTTGGCGCCGACGTCGAGGATGTTCCCGCCCTGGAATAGCTCGGGACGGGTCCGCGCAAGCCCCGCGTACGGGTCCTCGACGTACTTCTTGTAGGTGAAGTACGCCGAGGCGAAGAGCGCCTGACCCGCCCGCGTGTCGAGGAAGCCCGTGCGCCGCACGAGCGCGTAGACGCCGATCAGGGAATGCAGGGCCCGGCGGCGGGGTCCGGCGGTCACGCCGACTCCCCCGTCTTCACGAGCTCGACCTCGACGAAGCTCCCGAACTTGGGCGAGATCCGGAGGAGCTGGCGGTCCACCCAGTCGGCGACGACGTGCGTCCGCCCGGGCAGGAGCGACCACCGCTTGAGCCCGCCCGCCAGCCAGTAGCCCAAGGGGAAGATCGGCCGCCACCGGTCGAGCTTGAGCTCGGGCACCATCGTCTCGAACCGGGCCCGGTCGCGCTGGAATACGATCCAGGCCAGCGCCCCGTTCGCGCCCGAGATCGGGCCCGACGACGGAAACGACCACTCGCGCGCCTTGGGGTCGAACCCCTCGTGGTGGATGTACCGGTAGACGAAGGTGCCGATCCAGCCCGGGTACTCGTCGACCATGATCACGCGGCCCCCCGGGGCCAGGCAGCGGCGGGCCTCGCGCAGGAACGCCCCGGCGTCCGGCAGGTGGTGAAAGACATTCAGCAGGAAGATCGCGCGGAGGCCGCCGTCCGGGAACGGAAGCGCGGCCGCGTCCACGACGCGGTCAACGCCCGCGTACGGCAGGACGTCGGAGGTGACGACCTCGGGGAGGACGTCCTTGAGGAACCCGGCGCCGCTCCCCAGCTCGAGAGCCACACCCGGCGGGCAGGCGCGGAGCCGCTCCGCGAACCCGGCGTAGATCCGCTCGTAGAAGTGCCGGAGCGCGGGCTTGCCGCGGACGAGGGCGCGGAGGGCCGGTTCGCGCCCGGGGTCGTCCCGCTCCGTCACGGCACGCGGCCGGTGCTGACCCGGACCAGCCCCGTGAGCGTCATCGTGAGCAGCATCCACCCGTGCCGGAACCGGCTGATGTTCGTCTGCCCGTAGGTGCGGGCCCGGTACGCGACGGGAATGTCCGTGATCCCCAGCCCGAGCACGGCCGCGGGGAACAGGAGCTCGAAATCCCCGAACGGGTCGAAGTCCCCGAACTCCCGCCGCCACGCGGTCATGCGCCGGTAGTCGCACCGCGCCACGAGCTTGGTCCCGCACAGGGTGTCGCCGAGCCGGAGGTCCAGGACGTAGCTCAGGGCGTTGGCGAAGAACATGTTGCCGAACCAGTTCAGTAGCCGCATGGCCTCCCCCTCCATGGGGTACACGAGCCGGGAGCCGTTGATGAAGTCCGCGTGGCCGTCGACCCAGGCGTGGTAGAACCGCCCCAGCATCTCGGGGGGCATCGTTAGGTCCGCATCGAGGATGGTGAGGAGGTCGCCGCGCGCCTGCGAGAACCCGAGCCGCACCGCGTCGTTCTTGCCCTTTCCGGTCTGCCGGAACGCCCGCAGGGTCACGCCGCGCCGCCGGGAACCGCGCGCGACCACCCGCCGGATCTCCTCCCAGGTCCCGTCGGTCGAGTGGCCCTCGACGAAGATCACGTCCAGCCGGCACCCGCCCGGGGGCACGAGCCGGGCCACCGCGGGGGCGATGTTGCCGCGCTCGTTGCGGGCGGGAATCACGACCGTCAGGGACGGGGTCCGGGTTTCGCGGATGACGGGCCGGAGGATGATGACCGACGCGTAGGCGGCCCAGCGCACGAGCGGGATCGCGGGCAGGAGCCGGTTGACCAGGTTGCCGAGGCCCAGCAGGCGGAAGGGGCAGTAGGCCGTCGGACGGATGCGGACGACGTCGAAGCCCGACAGCCGGGCCAGGTGGCCGAGGTCCGTGTGCGTCAGGAACGTGAGGTCGGCCTCCGTCGCCCGCCACCCCATCCGGTTCCCGAGCCGGTAGAGCCAGGACCAGTACGGGTTGTAGGCGACCACGGCCAGCCGCGTGGTCCGGCCGCACTTCGGCTTGAGGCCCGCCAGCAGGCCCTGGATGTCGTGCGTGTGGTTGAAGGACCCGTTCAGGAGGAAGACCGTCCGCGCGTCGCGTTCCCGCGAGCAGTCGGGGACGGCCCGCCCGGCCGGGATGAGCGACTTGGAGCCGCACCGGACGGCCTCGAGGAGCAACCCCGGATCCTGGGGCACGGGAGAGACCTGTAGCACCCGGTCCGCGAACCGGGTCAGCGACGAGATCTCGGCGGCGATGACCGCGTTCACGTAGCGTTTCCAGCGTGGCGCGGACGACTTCAGGGTGGTCACGGTGCCTTCCAGAATAGCTCAATCGAGGCGAAGCCGACGGCCCGGGCGATCCGCCGGATCTCCGCGGCATCGCGCGCGCCCTGGACGTACCACACGCAGATCCGCTCTCCCGGAATCCTCCAGACCCGCGCGGCACCGGGTCGCCGGGGCGGCGACACATCCGGGCATTCCTCCTCCTTGCGGTCCAGGACCACGAGGCCGTCGGGATGCTCCACCGGGAACCGCTCGATCAGCCGCGCGGCGTCCCGCCGGGTGAGGCCGGCCATCCCGTCGTAGACCAGTGCGGCCCGGCGGGGAAAGCGGACGCCGATGTGGTCCAGGTACAGGTCGGTGACGTCGTCGCCCCACGGACACTTGCGGAGGATCATGACCGGGCGGTCGACGCGCTTGATCTCCTCGTACATATGGAAGTACGGGGAGGAGTTCGCCAGCGGCAGCGTGAGAGCGCCGCCGGAGCGGATCAGCCCCCAGGCAGACGCGGGCGCCTTGAAGAGGACGAGCAGGGCCAGGGCTAGCACCCACGATCCGGCGCCCCCGGACAGGACTGGCCGGCGGACCCGTGCCCATTCCCAGAGCCTGTATCCGTGACAGCACGCGAGGACGACGGAGACGAAACCGAGCCCGAAGAACGGCATGAAGTAGCGCCAGCCGAACGGATAGTCCGACCGGACGGACGAGAAGACCAGGAATGCGGGCATGAAGAGGAACGACACGACGAGCAGGTTGAGGACCCGCGACCGCCGCCAGGCGAAGCACAACGCCGCCCACACCACCAGGACCGGAACCGGGAGATGGACGAAGTCCTGCAACTGCCGGTATAGGCCCAGACCGGCCGCAATCGATGACCAATGCCACCCCGGAGCATGGCCCGGCGGACTCGCCGCGAGGAGGTTGAGCGCGGCGATATTCGCCCGCCGGGTGAGGTAGAAGACGGCAAAGACCCAGCTCGCGTGCCACGCGAGCGCCAGCAGCCCCCCCCTCCGGAACTCCCGGGGGGCGTCGAGCGCGTATGCCGTCGCGATGAGCGGAAGCGCGAAGAAATGCGCGTTCGCGAAGATGAGCGAAAGTAATGCGAAGAGGGCGGGCGGACAGCGTTCCCACAGGAGCCAGGCGGAAAACCACCAGAGGGAGACGAGGGACACGAAAGTGTAATGGCGGGCCTCGGCCGACAGGTAGCCCTCGGTCGGATGGTTGACCAGCCACAGGCCGGCCAGCGAAGCGCCCAGCACGACGGCCGACGGCGGAACGCCACGCCGGCGGAGGACGGCCACGGCCAGGCCCAACCCGCTCAGCAGCGCCAGCACGCTGTAGACCAGGCTGGGGAGGCGGAGGGCGCGCTCCTGCCAGCCCAGCAGCGGGAACCAGACTTCCCGCCGGAGCGCGGATTCGAGCACCGGCTGGCTGGTGTAGGAGATGTACTTCGGAAGGAGACGGAGGCTGGGCGCCCGGAGGATCGCGGCGCTATGCACGCATTCGTCGTTCCAGAACGGGCGGGCCAGCTGCGGCACGCGAACCTGCAGGGCGCGAACGACCAGCAGGAGCCCGGCGGCGAGCAGGACGATCCGCCATCTCCGGGGCCACGTCATCGCGGTCACCGCGCGTACCACCAAGCCAGGGACCGGAACTCTACCGCGCGGGCCGCCCGCCGGATGTCCGCGGCGTTCCTGCCTCCACGGATGAACCATGCGCAGAGGCCATCCGGAGCCTGCGTCACGCGCAGGCCGCCGCCGAGGGGCTGGGCCGGCGGATGCCCGCAGTCCGCCTGCCCCGATTCCGTATTATCCAGCACCACCAATCCCCTCGGGTGATCCGAGAGGAATCGGGCCATCTCAGCTCTGATATCCGTCGTCCCACCCGGACAACCATCAGCCCTAGTCTGACGCAGTTCCCGCTTGAACGGCTTCCCAATGAATCGAAGATAGAGCGGGGGCGTAACATCGTTCCAGCACGGGTCGGAAAACACCAGGACAGGGACGTCTTCCCGCTTGATCGCCTCGTACATCCTGAAGGTTGGCGAAAAGTTCTCCGGAAGGTCCGTGAAGGCTCCCCGCAACCTGACGAGATCCCGGCACGCCGGCACGACATTGAAGACCGCGATCATGGTCGCCACAACCGCCCATCCGGCGACGCGACCCCCGGCCGGCGAAAAGCGGTACCGCCTGAGCCACCCAACGAATGCGAGTCGTCCCTGATCCAGCATCAGCACCAATGTGGCGAAGGCAGCCCCAAAGAAGGGAGTGAAATAGCGTGGAGCGAAAGGATAGTGCGAACGGATTCGCAGGGCAACCAGGAAGAGCGGCAAGAGGACCAATACGAAGAGCAACAGACGCGCGACATCCCGACGCCCGGCAACAAGCAGGAGACCAGCCCAGACCACCACTGCAGAAACCGGCAGGTGTGCGTACTCGACGAATCCCCACCAGGTCCGGGCACCATCCAGTAAGCCCGCGCGCCAGGCCACCCGGCCGTCCGGAGGATTACCGGTCAGCTCCTGCCACGCCGAGTAGTTGATCGCGATCGTCACGACGGCGATCGCGACCGCGCCGACGAGCACGACTGCAACCCCACGGCGGTCTCGTTCTCGCCACGCAGTCACAGCATCGAGGAAGCTCGCGGCCCCGATGAGCGGCAGGGCGAAGAAATGCGTATTGGCGAAGGCCAGTGACACCCCCCACCTAAGCCCCGGCGAGGAACGCTCCGCGAGCATCGCAAGGTGAAACCACCAGAGCGAGAGCAGGGACACAAGGGAATAGTGGCGAGCCACGCAACCGGACCACGATTCGTCCGGTTTCGCGCTGAGCCAGACTGCCACCAGGACGGATCCGAGCAGGGCGTACGAACGGGGATGACCCCGCCCATCGAGAAATCTTCCGGCGAGGCACACCCCGCTGATCACGAGGACCAGATAGACGACGAAGTTCGGCAGCCGGAGGCCTCGCTCCTGATGGCCGAATATGGGAAACCAGAACCCCCACCGGGCCGCGTATTCCAGGATAGGCTGGCTCATATGTGCGGTCTTTGAGGCCAGCTCTATCAGCGTCTTCGCCTCCAGAATAGCCACGTTGTGCCGACTCTCATCCTGCCAGAACGGACGGTCCATGCGAGGCCATGTCCGCTCAGCAGCTCGGATAGCAGCCAGAACCGACACGACCGCGAAAGCGATTGCCCAGCCGGCAGGCTTCCGAACGGACCCCGACATGGGTCCCATTCTACTCGCGGCTCGAGGCGGCAACACTCACCGCGCGTACCACCAAGCCAGGGACCGGAACTCTACCGCGCGGGCCGCCCGCCGGATGTCCGCGGCCGTCCGCGCTCCGCGGATGAACCATGCGCAGAGGCCGTCGGGGGCCTGCGTAACGCGCACGCCGCCCCCGAGCGGCGATGCCGGCAGCGCGCCACACACCTTCTCACCCGTGTCCGTCTGGTCGAGGACCACCAGCCCCCGGGGATAGTCCGACAGGAACCGGCCGATCTCGGCCCGGACTTCCGGACCGCCGCCGGGACATCCCCGCGCACGCACGAGGCGCACTTCCCGCCGGAAGGGGGCACCGATGAACCCGAGATAGAGCCGGTGTGTCACGTCGTTCCAGCACAGCTCCGAGATCACGAGCACGGGCACGTCCTCCCGTTTGATCGCCTCGTACATATGGAAGGTCGGGGAGCCGTTCTGCGAGCCCACGGCGACTTGCCCCCGCCATCTGACGATGTCCCGGCAAGCCGGTCCGGCCTTGAACATGACCACGAGCGCGGCCACGGCGACCCAGCCGGCCGCGCGGCCCGCCGCCGGTAACAGCCGCATCTTGCCCGTCAGCCAGACCACGAAGGCGCGGCTCCGGTCGAGCGCGAGCACGAGCGTGACGAACGCTCCCCCGAAGAACGGCGTGTAGTAGCGGCTCGAGAACAGGTAATCGGATCGGACGCGCAGGGCGAGGAGGAAGAGCGGCAGGAAGACGAGCGCGAAGAGGAGGAGCCGGCCGGCGTCGCGCCGCCTTGCCACGAGCAGGAGGCCGGCCCACACGACGAACGCGGCGACCGGCAGTCGCACGTACCGGACGTATCCCCACCAGATCCGGCCGGCGTCGAGGATCCCCTGGCCCCAGGCGATCCGCGCGCCCGGAGGATTGCCGGTCAGCTCCCGCCAGGCGGCGTGGTTGACGCCGATGGTCACGACGGTGATGGCCAGGGCTCCCGCCAGCACCGCCGCGGCCCCCCGGGCATTCCGGTCGCGCCACGCGGCCACGGCATCCAGGAGGCTCACGGCCGCGATCAGGGGCAAGGCGAAGAAGTGGGTGTTGGCGAAGGCCAGCGAGACGATCCACCGGGCCACCGGCGAGGGGCGCTCGGCCAGTATCGCGAGGTGGAACCACCAGAGCGAGAGCAGGGAGACGAGAGCGTAGTGGCGGGCTTCGCAACCGTACCAGGGCTCGTCCGGCTTCCCCGTCATCCAGAGCCCGGCCAGGAAGGCGCCGAGCAGGGCGTAGGCGGGCGGATGGCCGCGCCGTCTGAGCACCCCGGCCGTCAACAGCACGCCGCCGAGCACGAGCGCGAGGTAGTAGGCGAAACTCGGCAACCGCAGGCCCCGCTCCTGGTGGCCGAACACGGGGAACCAGAAAAGCCGCCGCGCGGCGTATTCGAGTATGGGCTGGCTCATGTACGCGGTCCGGCTGACGGTATCGGCGAGCGACGTGGCTTCCAGGATCGCAAAGTTGTGCCGGCACTCGTCCTGCCAGAACGGGCGGGTGACCTGCGCCCACGAACACTCGACCGCGCGGATGGCGGCCAGCGCCGAGATCAGGGAAAGCGCGGCCACCCAGCCGGCCCGGCGCTCAAGGAGAGACGACATGCGCCCTATTGTAACCGCCAAGTCAGTGGTGGTTGTTGCCCTGACCCTGACTGTTGTCGGGATGATCCACGGCGAAGCCGTTGGGATTGTTCCCCTCATGCCATCCGTTGTCGTGGGAGGTCCCCGCCGATGGACCGCCGACAGATCCGGCCGCTCCCGTGTCCGCGGGCCCCTGCCCCTGGCTCCCTACAGCCGTCGACGCCCCGGCGCCACCGCCGGATGGCGTTCCATTAGGGGCGACAAGCGGACCGCTCATTCCTCGAGAACCCGCCAGCGCCGCCACTTGCGCCTCGGGGGAGAGTAGCGCCAGAATGGCCAGGATCCGCCGATCCACTACCATGCCCTTCTTCGCCGTCAGCAGCGCGAAGTATGTGCCAGGGACGACGGGTTGGGCGCGATCGTCCCGACCGTCCCATGCCATCGTGTTGGCCCCCGCCATTCCTCCATATCCGCTGGCGGAGGCCTCGGCGATCCAGACGGGGTGGTTCGATCCCTGAGGCAGAATGGCCACCGTGACATTCGCGGGCGCGGCCAGCTCGTAGGCGATTTGAATGCCAGCCCTGTCCGCCATGAAGCTCGCAGGAAGGGCGGAAGCCGATACGATCAGGGCTGATTCGTCCACCAGGACGGTCACAACCCTTGTTGCGACCGATTCATTGCCACTCTTGTCGATGACGGTGAGGCGCAGTGTATACGGCCCCGACGCCAGGCGGGCGGTTGGCCAGGTTCCCAGTGAACCGCCCCACACGGGAGCGGTGGATGTCGCGATCGTGTCGTAGTGTTCCGGCATGGCGCCCGCACCGGCCTCGAGGCGGTACTCGGCGAAGTGCGCGTCCGCGGCGATGCCGATGACCTCGACAGCCCCCATCACGGTGGAGCCGGAAGGAGGCGACTGAACAAGCGCGCGCGGCGCGCTCCGATCCTGCGGTGCCTCCTTGATCCTGATACCGACAATCCGATTGTGCCCGGTGTCCGCGATGAACACCATGGATTCCTGATCGTCCAGCGCAAGGCCATGAGGATGCTTCAGGAACTCGCCGGTGTGGGGTGACGCGAAAAGAATTCCGGTTGAGGTAGCCGAGCAGGGCTGACA
>ERZ1292640.4408-Hain-H43-02um-R1-4408-length-10726-cov-4_pt1 | contig 10726 bp, 6 predicted proteins | sample MGYA00564404_ERZ1292640 | MGnify/ENA primary metagenome ERZ1292640 (study PRJEB36523, sample SAMEA6512636) | groundwater metagenome | collected 2019-01-08 | study: AquaDiva: Metagenomics assemblies of 32 groundwater samples | reverse complement strand
TGCCCTCTCCACGGCGGCGAGCCTCCTCCTCAACCGCCCCTACCCCACCGCCCCCGTGAGCAACCTGTACCTGTGGGGGCGAAAGCAGGACCTGGCGTTCCAGCGTGTCACGGGGAAGCGCCCCACGCAGCGGCACCACGTGCGCCTGTGGATGGCGCCGGGGACGGGGGAGCACGAACGCCCGCTCTGGATCGGCGCGGCCACGTTCGATACGAGGGTGGGCTTCAACCGTTTCACGGGCCAGCTCACCCATCACATCGACCCCGCCATCGATGCGGAACGCGACACGCTGATGGAGGACCTCCTCGCCGCCCGGCAGCTTACGGAACTGACGCGCGTCCATGGCCTCGGTACGCGCACGGAAGGCCGCAACGCGCAGGGCGACCGCTACGTGACCGACGGGGAACTGGCGCTGGGGGTGATTCCGCACGGGAATGCCGCCCACGGGCCGACGGTCGCCTTGCGGAGCGTTTCTTCCCAAGCTGCGGCATCCTCGCACGGGTTCCCGGAGTTCCTCCTCACGGGAGAGAAACCGCTGTGGTAAGAAAACAATACTGATAACACCATATCTTCCGGCCGTTCCACGCCCCCGTAGAACGTCTTTCATCCCTGCGTTGTGGGAAGAACCGAACCATTGACAGAGTTTCTTCCTCAAGACCCCTCCCCTCCCCCTTGGGGCAGTGGTGTGATGGTGTTGCCTTTCCCCCACTCCCCATGATGCGAAAGAGCCCGGACCGCCGCCCCGCCCCAACGCGCAAGCTCCTCCTTGAATCCCTGGAAAGACGGAACCTGATGACCGGAGGGGCGGAGGGGGAATTCACCGAAGCGCAGCTGGACACCATACACGACATCGAGTACGCGCTCACGGGCGAACAACTCATCAACGAGAACGCGCGCGACACCCTCGCCATTCAAACCATTGCGGAGCAGACGAGGCAGGACATGATCACCTATTCCGACCAATGGAAGGTTGAACGTGCGGAACTCGTGCAGGATACGGCCCGGTTCGACGCATTGACTGCGGACCATGCTGCGCTGGATGCGGAGAAGCAGCGCGACCTCGAAGCGATGTGGGAGAAAGCGAATATCTTCTTTGAAGCAAGCGAGCGCTATGATGAATTGGGCGCGGCACTGTATGCCGTTCAACAGGAATGGGATGGCGTCTCCGCGGAACTCGCCCCATGGCTTGAGGAGCAACGGCAAGTCCAGGAACAGGCGAGGGACAACCGGGAAATCATTGACTCTTTTCAATGGTCGCTGGGGCATATAACCAACCGGCTGGCGGATTGACAGCCGCGCCTTCTCGACGTGCAAAACCACATGAATGCCTTTGCAGATGGCATCGAAGATTTCCGGCGGCTCCTCCGGGGAAAAGAAAGTATGGAACAAGCTATCAGCGGCACTGAAGCGGAAATCCGGCGATCAGAGCAGGAAAGAGCGGACGCCTTACACCAAGTGGAGGAGGAGACGGAATACCTGCAGCCTCTCTTCGACGAAGGTGATGGGTATGTGGCGGATATCTACAGGCTTCATGCGCAGATACAAGCCCTCACGGAAGAGGAAGGGGACATTGACCGGCAGCTGCCGGAGGAAGAAGCCCGGTTTTCGGAGTTCACCGGGCAACTCGCAGCCATTGCGGACCAGAGGACACGCGCCGAAAGCCAGCTTGTTGACGTTCAGAGATCGTTGGAAAGGACCCGGGTGAAAATCGAATTCTTTGAAAGATTGGCAACCCGGTTCCAAGGTTTCCGTGCATTTTCACAACTCATTGATCGGCTCCAAGAGAACAATGACGAGTTCCTCGCCCAACGCACCACACTCCTGGGACAGGTACAAGGTCTCCTTGAGCAGGAACGGGGAATACGGCAATCGCTCGACGCGCTCTCCGCGCCACTGGCCGCACACCGTGCCCGAAAGAATGCCGTCATAGAGGAACGGCAGGTTGCCCAAGGGGAATTCGACACTGCCTGGGTTGCATTCCAACAGGTTGCGGAACAAATACACGTTGCGCAGGATGCCATTGCGAAGATCCAGGACGCTGCGGACGAATTGTTCTTTGCGATCAACCGGGAAAGGGACCTTCTGCAAGACCAGCAACGGGAATACGAAAGCGTGTCTTCCCAAGCCGCAGCGCAGCAGCAGCAACTCGCGACTGAACGCGAGTACATCGGAACCTCTCTCCACACGGTCAATGAAGCGTACGGGAACGTGGATCCCCCGCAGACTCTTTCCTCTTTCGAGGAAGCAGCAAGAATCTTCCGCGAACAGCACGATGACTTCATGGACGCATGCAATGTCCAACTGGAACTCTCTGGCCTCCTGAGGACGCGCATCGGGGAACGCGAAGCGGCTGATGCGACCTTTCAGGGGCGCTTGGAGGCGCTTGCCAATCTCATCGCTCCTTTTGTGGCAGAACTGAACAGGTCATCGGCACGCATGGGGGAACTGCAAACAGCCATGGATATCCAAGCGCAAATCAAGTACACAGCCGCTCAGGTCAACCATGCCATCAGCATGGATAATATGCGGAAAACTCAGGTATTGACTGTGCAGGAAGACCTCCTCGCCACCATCGCCGCGGACGTGGCGCAGCACCGGCAGAGCCTGGAGGGCACCCGCGCCTCACTCCATGCCGCGGTGGAGAGGGCCATGGAGGAATCCGAACGCATCGACCCCATGCTCGATGCCGTCACCGGCAACCGCAAAGTGACGGTGCAGTTCCAGTCCCCGGCCGACGCGAGCAAGCTGGAGCTCGCGCTGACCGGCCCCGACGCGGCATGGTACAACAGCGTGACCGTGGAACATCCGGGGGGGACCCGGACGGGCACGGCCACCCTCGTCATGCCGATCGGGCTGAGCGCCCGGCAAGTCGTGCTCAAGATCAAGGATCCCGAAGGGACGGTGCTTGCCAGCATGAACCTCACCTGGAACGGCCAGAGGTTCACGGCAGCCGGTAATGCCAGCGAGGGGAGCGTGATATCGTTCGTCAGCGAGAACATCGCCCCCACCGTCAACCTCACGGACCCGGGCGTGCGGTTGAACTTCGAGCACAGGCTGGGGCAAATCGCGAACCTCTACCCCACGCAAAGCGCGCGCGACGTGGCCAAGGGGGTGCGTCCGGAGTTCTTCGGCGCCACTCCGCAGGAAGACGAGGCGGCGCTGGAGGCGTACGCGGACCTCCTGGTGCGCCAGAATCCGGGGCTCAACTGGGGGCGCCTGCTCGATTCCCTGCGCCTGCAGCGCCAGAGCCTTCTGACGGAATCGCAGAGGACGCTCGACGCCGCCTACTTCATCATCAAGGACGTCGCCGCTGCCGTGTACGGCGGCTTCGTGGCGGGGGAAACGGGGGACCTGGCGGGGATGAACCAAAGTTTCCAGTACGCCGAGGACTGGTTCCAGCGGCATTCCAAGCGCAGGGACCTCACCGTCCCCCTGGCGATGCCCTCGGTCGATGCGATGCGGTCGGCGATCTGGCGGACGTTCTACGACATCTACGAGGAATCGCTGTTCTGGAAGATCCAGGATGACGAGTGCCGCCAGCGCATCATCAACATGTCCAACTGGGGGCTCATCGGCACCACCATCCTCCCGGACGGCACCATCATCCGCCCCAACGGCACCGTGCACCACCCGGACGGGAGCATAAGCGTGCTGGAGCCGGGGCAAATGCCCGAGAATCCCACGCGCAGCACGAAAGCTTCGCGTGACTACATGATGCAGTGGATGGTGACCCACTGGAACGACCCCATGCTCGACGGCTTCCGCGACATTGAAGATCCCGCCGAGCGCCGGGTTGCCATGCTGGAAGCGCTTTACGGTGATCACAATCTATGGACGGATACTGGCGCCCCGCCGCCGGAGGATAACGGTGAATACTATTACGCGCCGGATGATGAGGATGTGGAAAGGGAGGTGGGGGGAGCCGGCGAGATTGACATCAATACACTTTCCGAAGATACCCTCCAGCGGGCACTCGGCTGGTTTGAAAATCCTAACCAGGACCCCGTCGTGCGGCTGCACGAAACCTACATCAATACCGCAACCATGGGAGGGCAACTCTTCATGGGCTTCTACCAGCAGATCGTGAATGCCAGAGATGACTATGAGCTGCGTCTCGCAAGCGCGCAGATGGAGAAGATTACGGGTATCGACCAAGGGACGTTCTTCAGCCTTACCGGCTTGCGTGGCGACAGGCGCTTCTTCGAGCGGCTGCAGTTCCTCTTTAGCGAGAATTTGGGATTCACGCATATTTTCCGGACCGAGAATGCCGACTTCCCGGCTTCACCACCAGTCCATGCCAATACGGATAGCGTCTTCTACAGGAACGGGTTCATCCGCGTAGCCTTTGACGTGCCGAAGGACATCAACGGCAAGGACATCGACCTTACGTCCGTATACTTGGTGGGAGCCGATGACCACCGGATTCTCAGTGACATCCACTTCGGCGGGGAAGTGCGTACGCGGCTCTATGTGATGACCTCCACTACTATCATCGGAAGCATGGAGAACTTGCCCAGGGACCTTGCGTTCAAAGTAGTGAGTACCGCGGAAGGCGCGAATAGGGAGGGGTATTCCAACAACTTTATCGTGGAGTGGGACGGAACCTTGGATAATCCCGTTGGGGATTATTCAACGCAACCTCTCGGACCGGCGCACAATAGGGAAAACATTATCCTCACCACCATTGCAAACCACTTCATGGTCCGTGAACCCACGAGTTGGCGCTGGGATTTAGGTTCCGGATACCATGACGGCAATGGTGTCAACGCCATTGATCTCAATCGCGGGAGCGGCTTCGCCGATCGCGGCGAGGAGATACATTCGCCCGAGGCGGGCAATGTCGTGAGAGTGGATGTGTACTATGGGATTCTGGAAATCAGCCACACGACGAGAGGAATCCAATGGAAGTCCGAAATCTTGCACATGCCCGTGCAGAAGTATGTGGATGGCGATGGAAAGGTAGTTGCCGATAAATTCACCGTGCAGCAGATCACTGAGAGGTACAAAATTGGCAATTCCGGAGAAACGGAACTCGTCAACGGTGACAGGCGTATTGTGTATGAGAAGAACGGGGATACATACCGTTCATGGATTGAAGTGCGGAACGCAGAGCAGCAATGGGTCATGCAAGGTAAAGTGCGCAACAGCCTCTCCGCCGATGACCTTGTTGGCTTCGTCAGCAACCAGGATGGCTCCGGAGTGATCAAAAGAACAAGTCCTACGACATACTCACCGCACCTTCACTACGAGGCCATTGATACCCTCATGGCTACAACCATGGATTTCCGTAAGCTCATCCTTTCCATGCGTGGCCCCGAGGGCGACAGAATGAGCGTCACGGCTGCCGATGCGGGTCCGGATCAAGATGCATCGACGCCCGATGGTGATAGGACATTCGACGTTGATTGGAATGAACAGGAGCAGCGCTGGGTAACTATTGATGAACACAATCCCAATGGATCTGCACCATGGCTCATGTATGATCGTTCGGTGCAAGAAGATGAAGACAGGGCAGATGGAACCACCCCAGCCTACTGGGTTGCCTGGCACACGGATCCCCAGAAGAGGGAAAGGGTGGTTTGGGTACTAGCGAAAGAAGAAGGATACGAACAAGGAATTGCGCGTTGGAGAAGCGTAGAAGATTATTCGAAAGTGTGGGATCCTACGAGCAGGGATTGGATTGATGTACAATTGCTTCCATGAGAGTCTTCTATCAACTGTTCATTATCGGCTTTTCTCTTGTAATACTCTTTGGCTGTACAACGGAATCTCCGGCTAGCACACCTCAAGTACAAGGCAACTGGGAGAGCTTCTGCGATGAGACAATGGGATATTGCCTTGGTGCGCCTCCCGAATTCTTTGGCACTAATGCGTGGCGTGAGTCTATTGGATCGGGCGGTTATCCTCTTGCTCATATATCTTCGAACAGCTTTCCGCTAAATCAATCTGGTTCAATGCTTATCGAGGTACTACACCCTTCACAACCTGCTGCTTGCAGAAAAAAAATGGGTGTCATGAATCCTCAAACGCGAACACAAGATAGGGCAAAAGTTCTTCAAGGAAGAATTGATTTCTTCGAGATCTTTGGTCATGACTATGAGCGTGAAAATGAACCATATTGCCGAGCTTACGAAGGCGGTGCAGGGTATGCTCTCTGTTCTGAGAAAGACGGCAAGATGGTCCTCATCTGCATATCCCAAGTAACCGACAACCCGCAACTCGCGGAGGAGATATTCAGGACGTTTAGGTGGACGGAATAGGGTGCCGTTCTGCGGGATAATGGAACGTCTTTCTTCCCTTCCAGAAGCCATAAAGTCGGCATACTGAAAAGAATCTTGTCCAGCATCCCTCTCCTCCCCTGCCAAACAATGATGTACTGATGGCGTCTTTCCTCCCCCCCTCCCCATGACCCGCCTCGCTTCCGCCGGCCTCACCCTCGTCCTCCTCCTCACGTCCGTCACCGCCGCCCACGCCAGCCCGCGCAGGGGGACTACGGGCGGTACATCCGCGGATCCTGGTACGCTTGACCTGCGGTGGAAGAACAACGTGCAGACCCCGCGGTCCTCTTCTTCCTCCATGGCACCGCTCATCATGGGGCAGCACGCCCTACGCAATGTGACGTTCTCCGCCCCCACGGGTGGCGAATGGGTGAATGCTATGGGAGAAGACCAGCCGATGAACGGCTGGGTCAAGTCCTTCCGCAAGGCCACGTGGTCCCCCAAACTCCTGGCGGACATGTATACCACGAGCATCTACGTAGGCGTGGCCCCCATAACGTTGGATTACAACAAGGAACAGCTGGACGGCTACTTCACGCGGCTCATGACGCAGAGCCCCACGGGCGACGGGGTCGGCGATTGGTTCCTCCCCAACTACGCATCAGCAGGGGATCCCACGGACACGGAATTGCTGGGCCTCCCGGCGCGGAAGTATCGGTTCACCGCAGGAAAAACACAACGCGGTGAAGCGATATTCGCCACAAAGGGGAAGTCGATCTACTACGTGATGATCATTGCCAATGTGGAATTGTACGAAGGGAACGAGCCCGTCTACCAACAGATCGCACGCACGCTGTCCCTCCTACCGCAGGCGCAGTCTTCTTCCGTTCGATCCTCATCTTCCTCCCGTTCTTCCACGTCTTCCACCCGCTCCCGCAAAACCGTTCAGGACCGCCAGGGCAAGCGGCAGGAGCGGCTGGAGAGGCGGCTGCTGAGGGGGCAAGGGAAGTAGGGCACATTTCACCTCACCTTCCTCACGTACTTCGACGTATCCTCCACCGGACGGAAGAACCGGTCCTCCGCCCCCGACTGCGGGAGCGGGGCTGCCCCGGCGACGATCCGCACATCCGCCGTGGCGACGAGCGGCGCGGGGAGCGCGGGGGTGGTGACCTCGCCGATGGTGGTGACCACGTCGCCCGGCCGCACGGTGCGCGAGAGCGTGGCGCGGAACGCCAGTGTGCGGCTCTGGTTGGCGCCGAGCGAGGGGAAGCTCCAGGTGAGCGCATCATCGGCCTTTGCGCCGCCTCCCGCCTCGGTGACCGTGAGGGCGGAGGGGAGCAGCGCTTCCACCGTGACGTTCCGGACCGGGACGGCAGACGCGTTACGTACCGTGAGCATGTAGCGTACGGAACCCCCCGCCGGCCGCTCCGCCGCATCGGGACGGTACGTGACGGCCAGCGAGGCGGGCACGGGAGTATCCGCGGCGCCGGAGGATGAAGGGGATACGGCAAGCGCGGAGGAGGATGACCCTTCCTCCCCGAGGAAGAAGGTGTAGCCGGAATCCGACGAAGACGAGGACGATGACGAGGGAAGGCCGCCCGACCCCGAACCGCCGCCGATCCTCACCTCCGCCTGCGCGGTAACCGGGCTCGAGAGGTTGGAGGCGCGAAAACTCACTACCGTTCGCACCAGCTCCCCCCGCGGGAGCTCCGGGGAGAGGATCCCGCGGTACGCGAGGTTCATGGTCTCGCCCGCGGGGAGCGAGGGGACGGCCCACGTGATGCGGTCATCCGCCATCGTCCCCCCCGCCGTGTCGGTGACCCGCAGCTTCCGGCCGGGGAACGTGACGTTCACTTCCGCATCCTTGAAGTCGATGGGGGTTCGGTTCCGGAGCGTGACCGTGTAGGAGACGGCGCCTCCCGCTTCCGCGATGTCCGTGCCCGCGCGCATGGAGAGCAGATCCTCCCGTCCCTTGCCCGTGGCGCCCGTCCCGTTGAGGAGGGAACCCGTCTGTGTCCCCCCGTCGGTAGGGGCGCACGCAACGAGGACCAGCGGAAGGAGGATCGCCGCCAGGGCGATGCGGAGGGAGGAGGAAGTATGGGAGGCCATAAGGGGGGAAGTATGGCGAGGATCCCCCATGTTGTCAAATATTCTTATCATTCCACTCTCCCCTCCCCCGCCCGTGCTTCCGGCGGGAGGCAGGCGATGAGGAGGACCAGGAGCCCGGAGACGAGGTAGTAGTAGTTGGCGAAGGCCTGCGTGCCGAAGAGGAACGTGGCGAACAGCGTGAGGACGGAGGCCGAGAGGAACGCCGTGGCGCGCGGGAGCCTGCGGAACCAGGGGACGGAGAGGACGGAGGCGAGCGCGCTCACGGCGAGCGTCCACCACTTGGGGGGCACGATGCCCGTCGCTTGGGAGAGGAACCCGAAGAGCGAGAAGGTATCTTCCCGGAAAGGGGTGCGCAGCTGCATCAGCACCCCCTCCGCGAGCAGGCTGCGCCAGTCCCAGAGGAGGAACGGGACAGCGGTGGCCGCGGCCACGGCGGCGCTGACGAGGAGCGGCTTCCACCGCCGCTCGGCCGCGATCCAGGGAATGACGAGCGTCGCGAGGTACTGCTTGAGGCTGAACGCGTACCCGAACGCAGCCGCGGCCAGGGTGCCGTTGCCGCGGATGAGCCCGTACGCTGTGAGGGCGAGCGAGAGGAGGATAAACGGCTCCGTCCATGCGGCATCCAGCACGAAGATCGTCATTGGAGAGTAGAGCGCCAGGAGAACAATGAGGTCCGAAACGTCACGGCCCCGCCACCGCCGCGCCAGTACCCACAGCAGCACGGCGAACCCCAGCTCCGCCGCGATCTGCGCGTAGCGCGCGTCCCCCGCGATTTCCACCGCGGCCGCCTGCGGGTAGAGGTTGGCGGGCAGGTACATGTACCCCTTGATCTCGTAGCCGTACGACCGCTCCCCCCCGTACGCGTCGCTCACGGGCGTTGCGTACGGGTTCTTGCCCTCGAGCAGGTGCTGCGCCGATTCCTGGGCGGTGTTGTAGGTGTCGATGAGGGGTTTGGGCGAGGCCGCGGGGAGCCACAGGCGCAGGAGCACGGCCATGCCGAGCGCCAGGGCGAAGATGCCGCGGCGCAGCGCAGCGGGAACGGGCGGCAGGTAGAGGAGGGGGATGAGGAGGGCGAGGAGCGGCGTCCACAGGACGTACGTCATGCCGAAGGGCACGGCGACGGCGCCGTGCGTGGAAAGCTTGAGGGAGGAGAGGAGGAGGGAGAACGTGAGCGCCAGCGCCAGGGGGATGCGCGCGGGCAACCGTTCGCGGGCGTTGCGCGTGAGGAGGACGAACGCAGCGAGCAGCAGCGCAAAACTGATGAGGAGGAAGGCGAAGCCGAGGTGATCGTAGGACCAGCGCCCGCGCAGCATGCCGAGCGTGAGAAACGCGTGGGAGCCGAGGAGGACGGGGAGTGCTCCGATGCGCGCCATCATACGCCCCGCGCCCGCCCTGAACACTGACCACTGACTGCTCATCCCTGGATGATAACCGTTGCTTCGATGAGCGTCCCCAGCGTGGCGTTTCCGCTGGCGTTGGAAATGCGGAAGGTAAACTCCACTTCGCCCGCATCCCCCGCGTGCGCCAGCAGGGGGACGGCGATGACCTTCTTCATCTCCCCCGGCGCGAACGACACGGTCCCGGTGACGCGCGTGTAATCCGCGTTGTTCTTTGCCGTCTTGTCTATGGTTTCGTAATTCACGCCGGCCGTCCCCGTGGGCACGCCGGTACGCATGACGGTGACGTAGGCGTAACCGTCCGTATCCTGGACGGTGAACGTCGGCTGCTCCAGCTTGAGGATGCCGGAACCGGTGGCCGCGCTCTCGTTGTCGATGACGGTGAAGGTGGCGCGGGAGGGCGAGCCCAGGACGGCGCCGCCCGTGGGGGCGCGCAGCTCCAGGTTGAAGGTCTTGTTCCCGTCCGCCGTGGCGTTGTCCGTCACCCGCAGCGAGAAGGTCTTGTTCGTCTCCCCCGCCGCGAAGGAGAGGGTCCCCCCGTTGCTCTCGTAGTGCGTGCCCGCGGAGGCCGAGCCGTTGACGGTGGCGAAGTCCACGGTCGCCGCGGCGCCCGTAGTGCCCGTGCGGTTCACCGTGACGGCGGTGGTGCCGGCGTTCTCCGTCGTTCCGTACCCCGCCGCCGTGAAGGCGAAGGTGCCGCCCGCGGCTGCGGCGCCGCCCGCGGAGGAACTGCTGCTGCTGCTCCCGCTCGTGAGCCCCTTGGTGAGCGTGACGACGACGCTGGAGGGATCCCCCAGAACGGCGCCCCCGGTGGGCGCGCTGAGCGTGAAGACGACGGTGCGGTTGCCGGAAGCTGAGGGGTTGCGGAGGAGGCGCGCCGGAGGCCCGGGATCGGTGCACACCGACGGCGGGGGCTCGACGCGCCTGGGTGGCGCGGTCGCGGTCGGTCGCGGTGCGGCGGTCGCGGTCGCGGTTGCCACCGGCGGTGTGGTGGCAGCCGGC
>ERZ1292640.4407-Hain-H43-02um-R1-4407-length-10726-cov-5_pt1 | contig 10726 bp, 12 predicted proteins | sample MGYA00564404_ERZ1292640 | MGnify/ENA primary metagenome ERZ1292640 (study PRJEB36523, sample SAMEA6512636) | groundwater metagenome | collected 2019-01-08 | study: AquaDiva: Metagenomics assemblies of 32 groundwater samples | reverse complement strand
GCCTATCTTTTAAGGCTCCATCTGCGTGGATGCCGGATTCATGGGCAAAAGCATTTGATCCGACTCCCGGTTGATTTATCGGAATAGGAATACCAAAGGCGTACGACGCATATTTACAAAGCCGCCATGCCTTTTTTAAGTCTATGCGTTCATCCAAAACGTATTGCCCTTGCAAGCCGTTTGCGTATCTTATGGCAAGAATCACTGCCACTAAATCCGCATTTCCCGCACGTTCCCCCATACCGTTAACGCAGGTATTAATGTAAGCATCTACTCCGGCATCATTAGCTGCCTTGGCACCGGCTACAGAATTTGCCACAACCATCCCTAAATCATTGTGGCAATGCAATTCAACTGGTAACCGTACGGCTTCTGCCAATTTCTTAACCCGTTCGTATATCGTAAACGGACTATCATACCCCAAGGTATCGCAGTAACGGAATCTGTCGGCACCGGCTTCTTTTGCCGCTTGAGCAAAAGAAATCAGATAATCTATCTCTGTACGCGAGGCATCTTCCGCATTTACACCTATAGACTCCGCCCCTGACTCCCTCGCTATCCTTACCGCGCCTGCCATCTCTTTTATGACCGAGGCATGGTCTAATTTGCCCTTAAATTTATGCCTGATCATCTGCTCGGATGTGGACATAGAAAGATTTAAATGTCTTATCTTAGGACAGCTCTTGAATGTTTCCTGCACATCTTCTTCTATTGCCCTGATCCATCCGCCTAAACGGGTGGGAGACAAGACATTCATTTCAGCTAATTCCAAATTAGCGTTTAAATAATTCGTCTCATGATGGGTCGTCGGAAAACCGAATTCACTCTGAAAAACCCCTAATTGATTAAGATAAATATTGAGGATGGTTTTCTGAAGCTTGGAAAGGCATATCCGGGAAGTCTGCACCCCGTCTCTGTTAGTTACGTCAATAAGATAAATTTTAGGCATTTTATTCCTCCGTTTAAACAAGTTTTTCAATAAATCGTTCAATTCTATTTAAACCCTCAATAATATTTTCCGTAGAAGTAGCGTATGAGAGCCGTATATAGTTATCGTCTCCGAATACCACTCCGGGGACAACCGCCACATGAGCACCATTCAAAAGCGCATCCGTCAAATCCATGGAATTCATGATTTTCTTTCCATCAACACTCTTTTTTAAAATACCGGATATATCTACCCAGCAATAAAATGCGCCCTGCGGCTTAATCGTACGAATGCCGGTTATTGCATTAACTCTATCCACCATGAAATCGCGTCTTTTCTTAAACTCTCTGACCATCTTTTCCAGATCATCCTGGCTTCCGGTTAAAGCTTCGACACTCGCAGCCTGAGCAATAGACGTAGGGTTAGAGGTAGAATGATCCTGCAGATTAGACATTGCCTGGACTATCTCTTTCGGCCCTGCGGCATAACCAATGCGCCAGCCGGTCATAGAGTATGCTTTTGAAGCTCCATTCACGACTATGGTCTTCTTCTTAATCTCTTCCCCGAAAGAAGCAATGCTCACATGTTGCTGGTCATAAATAACTTTTTCATAAATCTCATCGGAAATGCAATAAATTCCCGCTTTAGTTATAATCTTGCTTAGTTCTTTCAATTCGCCTTCGCTGTAAACCATTCCCGTAGGGTTAGAAGGAGAATTAAGAATAAGAAGTTTTGTATTTGGCCTGATAGCTTTTTCAAGCTGCTCCGGGGTAATTTTAAAATTGATCTCCTTGGTGGTATTCAGCATGACGGTTTTTGCTCCCGCGACTTTAACCATTTCAGGATAACTTACCCAATAAGGCGAAGGTAAAATTATCTCGTCACACTCATTGCACAGCGTTACGATAATATTGAATATCGAATGCTTTGCGCCGCAGGAAACAATTATCTCATCAGGCGAATATTCCAGGCTGTTGTCTTTTTTGAACTTTGCGCAAATAGCATCCTTAAGTTCTTTTGTCCCCGCGGTAGGAGTATACTTAGTAAACCCCTTGTCTATTGCCTTCTTGGCGGCTTCTTTGATATTAACCGGCGTATCAAAATCCGGCTCGCCCGCGCCAAAGCCGATAACATTGATACCATCAGCCTGCATTTTCTTTGCCTTGGCGGTTATGCTTAACGTGGGCGATGGGCTAATTTGACTTATCTTCTTTGAAATTACCATAGTTCATACCTCCTGATTTATTCTTTGCCTTGCTTGGCAATTAATACCGCGGCACACCCTGCCCCAAAGCCATTATTTCTCTTGTTTATGGTAAACGGTAACGCTCCCCCTATCCCGCCATCGTTTTTTATCAATATCCACACATCCAGACAGTGCTAGTGTTAATATTATTATAATAAGCAGTAGGGTTAAAATAATCTTCATCTATATTGCCGGTTTGTTCATAATTATATCTTTTTCGTCTGAACTTTTACTCCTTCATTATCTGCGTCTAAAACCATTATTTTTGCTTCAATCCCATGGCGTTTAAATGCTTCTCTCATTGCCCTGCCAATAGGATGAGGATATCTATGAGTTAATGCTATTACAGACGAGCCAGAGCCGCTTAAGGCAACACCGTGGCCGCCTGCTTTCTTGGCGGCTGCAAATACTTCCTCTAAACCAGGGATTAATGCTTTCCGATATGGCTGGTGCAGGCGGTCTTCCATACCTAACCCTATTATGTCTAACTCATCTTCAAGAATCCCGCTGATAAAAAAGGCTACACGGCTAATATTAAAAACCGCATCCTCAAGAGGTATTTTCTTTGGCAAAATAGCCACAGCATCTTTGGTTTTTACTTCTAAATTTTGCGGCACAGCAATAATCGCCCTGAGTCCGTGGCGCACAAGGAAATTTTTATAAATAAGTCTGTTATCTTCGTATCCACAAATAGTCAAGCCGCCCAAAAATGCTGCGACAATATTATCCGGATGCCCTTCTAAGTCAGCGCATAATTGCATTAAATCATCTTGAGATAATCTCTTTTCGCATAACTCATTAGCTGCTACTGCGCCGGCCACAATTAAAGCAGCGCTACTGCCTAATCCTCTGGCAATAGGGATACGATTATGTATCTTAATCTTTAGCCCTTTAGGTTTATAGCCACACACATCAAATACCTTATAGATTGCTTTAAGTAAAAGGTTGCTTCGGTTTTTAGGGAGCGTATTTTCCCCTTCCCCTAAAATCTTAACGTTTACACAAGAACCGGTTTCGCTTATCTCTAGGGTGTTATATAATTCTAAAGCCAGCCCCAAACAATTAAACCCTGCGCCTAAATTTGCCGCGGTGGCAGGCACTCTAACCTTTACTTTCAACATTCTTTTTCGAGTCTTTTTATCCATCAATCTCTTTCTTTACTATCTTGCGAACAGAGTAAACTAATGCCTTGTTACCGCGAATGTCGCTTGTGGCAAATATTTTCATTTGCTTTTTCCATCCCAATTTATTAACTCTTCCACTACCTCTTTTGGCAAACTCCATCCTGTCATTTTATAACGGCCCGAGTTATCAAATTCCCTTACTTCAATATATTTTTCTGTATGCAGGATAAGCTCGCATGCTTTGGTTCTTTTCTGTAAAGGGAAGGTAATTTCTTTATTTTTCTTCAAACTTATCCACCACGTGCTTAATTCATGAGCAATTGACTCCGGCAATTTCCAACTACGACACAGCTCATCTTTTGGAGTATCAAAATAACGAATTTCTATAATTCCGTTATCAACGAAAAATTCAACCCTTGGACTTTCATCACTCACCTTTTACCTCCTTTTTGTAGCCTTTTGCAAGCCGCAGGTTTGCCCTAACAACTTTATTTGCAAATACTATTTCCTCTTTGGACATAGATTGCAACGATTCAACCATTCTAGACGAACTTATAATCGTTCCGTTTGAGATGAATTTTTTATTGGGAATCTTTACTCCTTCTATCACTGCCAAGCTTTTAATGAAGACATTATCTTTTATGAGGGCTTTAAATATTACCGAGCCGAATCCGATAAAACACCCCTTCCCGATTTTGCACGGGCCATGAACAATACAACCATGCGATAAAGAGGTGTTTTTCCCTATGATTACGGAGCTGTTCCCCAAAGCGTGAATAATAACTCTGTCCTGTATGTTGCTGTTATCCCCTATAGACACGAAACTTCCTGGTTCATCGGCTCTAATAACCGCACCGGGTGCGACGAATACGTTTTTGCCGATACTGACTTTTCCGATAATCACAGCTGAAGGATCGATATAGGCTGTCTTATCAATTTTCGGATAGTCTCCGTTGGGATTACGCCGTATCATAACGACTCCTTCATTAATTTTTCTTCGATAAACTTTGTCGAATACTCGCCTTTTTGAAAATCTGGATTGTCTAATACTCTTAGATGAAACGGTATTGTTGTTTTTATTCCTTCCACGATAAACTCACTAAGCGCGCATCGCATCCTGGCAATCGCCTGTCTTCGGTCATCTGCGTGAACGATAAGTTTAGCGATTAAAGAATCATAATATGGGGGGACGCTGTAGCCGGTATAAAGATGCGAGTCAATGCGAACCCCGAGACCACCCGAAGGATGATACATGGTAACCTTGCCGGGCGAAGGCATAAAATTATTATCCGGATCCTCGGCATTGATGCGGCACTCTATAGCGTGGCCGTTACAAGATATGTCTTTCTGGGCAAGTTTCAATTTTTCTCCCGCGGCTATGCGAATCTGCTCTTTAACTAAATCTACTCCCGTGATTAATTCAGTAATGGGGTGCTCAACCTGGATACGCGTGTTCATCTCCATAAAATAGAAGCTGCCGTTTTTATCCAAAATAAACTCAACTGTCCCCGCGCTATAATACCCTACTGCCTTGGCTGCCTTTACTGCTACCTCACCCATCTTTTCCCTTGTTTTGCTGTTTATTACAGGAGAAGGCGTTTCTTCTATTAATTTTTGATGCCTTCTTTGAATGGAGCATTCGCGTTCTCTTAAGTGAATGGTGTTGCCGAACTTATCGGCTAAAACCTGCACTTCGATATGCCGTGCTCCGTCAATATACTTTTCGATATAAACCTCGTTATTGCCGAAGGCTGCCTGGGCTTCGGTCTGTACCATTTGCAAGCTTGAAACTAAGCTCGGCCTGTTATGAGCAATGCGCATCCCTTTACCTCCACCGCCTGCGGATGCCTTTATCATCACGGGATAATTAATTCTTTCCGCGATCTTAATTGCATCCTGTTCATTTTTAACTACTCCATCGCTACCCGGAACCGTAGGGATTTTTGTCTGTCTCATTGTATCTTTAGCTACGGACTTATCTCCCATTTTCCTTATGGCAACAGGAGGAGGGCCGATAAAAGTTATCTTACAGGACTCGCAAATCTCGGCAAAATGCGCCCGCTCCGATAAAAAACCGTATCCCGGATGGATTGCGTCAACGTCCGTAATTTCGGCTGCGCTGATAATCGCCGGAATGTTTAAGTAACTTTCAGAGCTCTTGGGCTCACCGATACAAATCGCTTCATCGGCAAACCTAACAGGCAAAGAATCCCTATCCGCTTCGGAGTAAACCGCAACCGTTTTAATTCCTAATTCTTTGCATGCCCTGATTACCCTTAAAGCAATCTCGCCTCGATTGGCAATCAACACTTTATTAAACATGATTTTTCTTGATGCCTTGCGCTCTACGCAGCCTATCCATTATTGCAATCCCTAAACCTTCTTCTTTTACTGCTTCTGCAATAATAACGTCTACTTGGTCTTTATCAAAATCTCTTAGCGCGGAAAACAGACTGGCGGCACAGGCAACAAGATCATTACCGGGACCTAATAACTTTACGTTGAAATCTCTATATCTATCTTTATTTTCAAATTTTGCCAGTATTCCGAAACGATACCCATGCATATCAAAATCTTGCGCTAAGTCTTTTACTTTTTCTACCTGCTTCTTGCCGTTACCTTCCACAATCAAAACTTTCGCGTTCGGAGCATAATGCCGCGGATACATCCCCGCAGATAAAATATCGTCCTTATTATAAAGTCCAACCTGAGGAATTATTCTTCGTAACTCCTCTATTCCGACTCCGCCGGGTCGTAAAACACAAAAAGGATCCTGCGTCAAATCGACAATTGTTGACTCAATGCCTATGTTCGTGCTTCCACCATCTATAACCAAGTCGATTTTACCGTCTAAATCTTCAAGCACGTGTTGAGTGGTTGTAGGTGACGGCTTTCCAAAAATATTGGCACTCGGTGCCGCTATAGGAGTTTGCGCTTCTCTAATTAGATTCAGCGCAATCTTATGATTAGGCATACGCACCGCAATCGTATCTAAACCGCCGGTAATGATATCGGGAATTACTTCCTGCTTTTTTAGAACGACAGTCAGCGGACCAGGCCAAAATTCGTCTATTAAGTCTAATGTTACCTTATATACTTCGCGCGCTACTTTAAACAAATCCTCTTTATCGGCAATATGCACTATCAAGGGGTCTTCTAGTGGCCGATTCTTTGCCTGAAATATTTTTGCGCAGGCAACAGGGTTCAAAGCATCCGCACCTAAGCCGTAGACAGTCTCGGTTGGAAAAGCTACTAAACCACCAGATTTTATTACGTCTGCTGCCTTATTAATCTGATCCAAGTCTATATTAAATCGGTTGATTTTCAAAACTTCGGTTTTCATTAAAAGACATCTTTCAAATTTTTATTTAAGGTAAATATCTCAATCCTCTCCCCTGTCTCCGGATTAAAGCTTGAATGGATATCAACTACTTCAGCGCCGGTTAATTCTTTTATTGTTTGCTCTAACAAAGGTTTAATCTTTTCTATAAGCTTTTCTTTTAATTCTTTTATTAACTCCATCCCGTCTTCTTTTTTGGCCATCATTCTTTCTGCCGGAGGCAGAATCCCTTTAAACCTGACAATTATTGTATCGTCCACCCCTTCCGCGGTTGCTGTTTCAACCTGCTCGCCAATTTGCTCTTTTAATATCATGGTTAACTTTTGGCAAATTGCCGCTTCAATATCCTGTTTTGGTTTAATAGTCATATTACGTTACCTCCTTTGAATCAAACAAGTTTCCAAATTCCCTGTTTGCGCTTTTTATAGCCTCTTCGTCATTGACATAATATTTTTGCCAAGATCTAAAGAAGCGGCCATCGGTAATTTCTATTTTATACCTATGGCTCTCCTTAACTGTAAATTTAGTGATCTTCAATATCCTATCTTGATAAACAATACTAATCTTATCCGTCAAAGCGCTTCTCCTGTAAGCATCTTGAAAGCTTGTAAGTATTTTTCAGAAGTCTTTAAAACTATGCCTGGCGGTAATTCAGGTCCAGGCGCTGTCTTATTCCAATCTAGCGTCTCAAGATAATCTCTGACGAATTGCTTATCGAAACTCGGCTGCGCTTGGCCCGGTTGATACCGGTCTTTCGGCCAAAAACGCGAAGAATCCGGTGTTAAAACTTCGTCAATAAGGATGATCTTGTCTTGGTGTAAACCAAATTCAAACTTCGTATCGGCAATGATTATGCCTTTTGATTCGGCATATGCGCTTGCTTTCAAGTAAAGAGCAAGGCTTAATTCTCTCAGTTGATAAGTTATTTTTTTACCGAGCTCCTGCTCAACATAATCCTGCGAAACGTTAATGTCGTGACCTACGTCTTCTTTGGTTGATGGAGTAAAAATAGGTTCTGGCAATTTGTCGGATTCTCTAAGTCCAAGAGGCAGTTTAATGCCGCAAATTGACTGGCTTTGCTGATATTCCTTCCAGCCCGAACCGGAAAGATACCCTCTTACAATACATTCAACCGGTATAGGCTTTGCCTTTTTAACCATCATGGAACGGCCTTTGAGTATTTCTTTATATGGCAGCAATGCTTGCGGATACTCATTAACGTTTGCGATTATTAAATGATTCGAGACGATGTCTTTGGTATACTCAAACCAGAATAGACTTAGTTCTGTCAAAACTTCGCCTTTTCGGGGTATACCAGTAGGCAAAACCACATCAAAACAAGATATTCTGTCGGTTGAAACAATTAAAAGTTGATCGTTTAGATCATAGACATCTCTTACTTTACCTCTTTTTAAAAAATTAATACCGGTAAACTTGGTAACTCGCAGCGGTTCAATAGCCATATTAAGCACCCCCTCTTTCGCCGTTATTATTAAATTGTTCGGAAAGTTTCTTATGCTCCTGCCAAATTTCAGAAGGCGTACGGTTACCGAACTGATTCAGGAATTTTTCTATATCCTGCAGCTCCTGTTTCCACGACTCCGCATTAATCTCAAAGAGTTTTGCTAATTTCTCTTTGGAAATATCCAGGCCGCCGGTTTCTAAATCTCGCATATCCGGAACCAACCCTAAAGGCGTTTCTTCTGCCTTCACACGGTTATGCACTCTATCTACTATCCACTTTAATACACGGATATTTTCTCCAAACCCCGGCCAAATGAACTTGCCCTCATCGTCAACCCTGAACCAGTTAACCGAGAATATCTTCGGCGGCTGTGTAAGCTTTTTACCAATATTTAACCAATGCTGGAAATAATTACCCATGTTGTAACCGCAAAATGGAAGCATAGCCATAGGATCCCGGCGAAGCTGGCCTACCTGATGCGCTGCGGCTGCGGTAGTTTCTGAGCCGGTTTGCGCGCCGAGATATACACCGTGTTGCCAGTTAAAAGATTCAGTCACAAGAGGAATAAGTTGGGTTCTCCTTCCTCCTAAGATTATTGCTGAAATAGGCACGCCTTTAGGGTTATCAAACTCTTTGGAAAGCGTGGGAGAATTATTAATAGAAACTGTAAACCTGGAATTAGGATGCGCGGCTTTTGAATTAGAGGAGCTATCCCAGACTTTACCCTGCCAATCTATAAGATTTTTCGGAACCGCGCCATCCAACCCTTCCCACCACGGCTCGTTCGTATCTATATCCAAGCCGGTATTGGTAAAAAGTGTAGGGTAGAAATTTGCAGCTTTAAGGGTTTTAAGCATATTCGGATTGGTCTTCATAGAAGTTCCGGGTGCGACGCCAAATAATCCTGCTTCCGGATTAATCGCCCAAAGCCTTCCATCGGGGCCGACGTTGAGCCAAGCAATATCGTCGCCTAAAGTCCATACTTTATATCCTGGAAGCGCAGACTCAAGCATGGCAAGGTTAGTCTTGCCGCAAGCAGAAGGCAAAGCGGCAGTGACATAGGTTACGTTACCTTTAGGATCCTCTATACCTAGAATAACCATATGTTCCGCAAGCCATCCTTCCTGAAAACCCAGCCAAGAGGCAATACGTAAAGAGAAACATTTCTTTCCTAAAAGCGCATTGCCACCGTACCCTGAACCAATACTCCAAACCAAGTGTTCGTCAGGAAAATGCATAATAAAGCGTTTGTTCGGGTCAAAATCCCCCACCGAATGCAGTCCTTTAACAAAATCTTCACGCGTGCCTATTTTTTCTATGATTTCCTTACTCATCCGCGTCATAATACGCATGCTCACGGCAACATAAGATACATCCGTAAGCTGAATACAGGCCTTTGCATAAGGCGAATCCGGATGCCCCATCATATAGGGAAGCACATACATAGTCCTGCCCTTCATACAGCCGTCAGAAAGTTTGCGCATTTTTTCTTTAGCTTCGTCAGGATGCATCCAATTGTTGTTTGACCCGGCGACTTCTTTATCTGGATGGCATACATAGGTTAAATGCTCTGTGCGTGCTACATCAGTTGGATGACTGCGATGGTAATAAGCGTTTGGCCAACTCTTTTGATTAAGCTCTTGGAAAATCGGTACATCCCCAATTTTTTCCTCTTTCATTCCTATTTCAATAAGTCTGCGCGCCTCATCTTCAGAACCATCACACCAGTAAATCTTATCCGGCTTAGTAAGCTTTGCCTGTTCTTCAACCCATTTTTCAAGCGGCGTTGCCATGTTTTTCTTCCTCCTTTATCAGTTAGATACAAATAAAAAAGCCAACATTGTTTCCTGTTTTCCGCTTATCGCAGAAACTTGGAAACTTGATGTTGGCTTACTTTGCAACAATCCCGAAACTTCGAGATCTTTGCCTTAGTCTTCCTATTTAATCTTGTCGAGCTTTATTATATACAAAAAAATATTTACGTCAATAAAATTATGCAACTAACCTATCTTCCAGGCTCTGATCAAGCGTAAAAATAATCACTCGCTCTCCGGTTTTTGTGCTGATATCCGTATGCAGGCTTTTTATTTGACAACCTGCAATATCCGAAACCATATTCTCAAGCAATGCTCGGGCACCTTCTATTAGCTGCATCCGAGTTCTCTTTATTAAATCGGCTCCTTCGGCGCTTTTTGTAAGCTGCTCTTCAGCAGGAGTAAGCACACCTTTAAGCCGCACTAAAACCATATCCTTGATAATATAGGTCTTAGTTTCAGTAGGACCTCGGCCCATATATTCTTTCTCGAATCTGATTATGGCTTCGCTTATTTGCGCTTCTATTTGTCCTTTAGTTTTATTATCCATCTTTTTTCCTAACTTATTATATTTAAGTAGCTAAATTATACCACAAATAACCAAGATAAAAGATAAATATAAATTACATTTTGTGGTTATTGGGAGCGTCCCAGTTTACCCTAAAGTTTTTCTATAAACGTACTGATTGAAGAAATATACGATTGCTTAGAACTCAAGAAAGCATTATTGTGATCTCCTTGGATCTCTAAAAATTCCTTTGGCCCTTTGGCATGATCATAAAGCTTCTTAGCCAGATTAAAAGGCACTA
>ERZ1292640.4406-Hain-H43-02um-R1-4406-length-10728-cov-14_pt1 | contig 10728 bp, 8 predicted proteins | sample MGYA00564404_ERZ1292640 | MGnify/ENA primary metagenome ERZ1292640 (study PRJEB36523, sample SAMEA6512636) | groundwater metagenome | collected 2019-01-08 | study: AquaDiva: Metagenomics assemblies of 32 groundwater samples | reverse complement strand
ACAAAAACTCAAACTGGAGGCAGCCCCCGGCCAAAGGGCGCGTGCTGGTCACATCCGAGTTGCTCCCGCAGCACCCGATTCTCTTCGCGGAGATAGTCGATCGCGTCACGTTGCTGCTGCCCCAACCAGCCGACCTCAGAAATCAGCAGGAATCGGAACGGGTCGCAGGTCCGGCACATTGGCACAGCATATCAGCCAAGACCATCGTAACGGGATCTGCAAACTGCATGATCTGAAGCAGATCCAATTCTTGGACACTACGGGATCACGGGCCAGTTTCCGCAGAAATACCTCTGGGATCGAAAAGAATTCTGTGGGTTGAGCTCGCGGTAGAGCCGCCGCTCCACCGTCGCGGCTTCGGAGCCGCGCTCACGCGTTGCCTCCTCTCAGGAACAGGCTATTGCCGCCGTCCACCAGCAGCGTGCTTCCGGTCATGTAGCGCGCCGCCGGCGTCGTGAGCAGCATCACCGCCGCGGCCACGTCGGCCGCCGACGTGATGTAGCCCAGCGGCACGAACTGGGCGCAGGCCTCCTTCAGCCCCGGCTTTTCCCGGAACAGCCTTCCGGAAAGCCCGGCGTCCACGAACCCGGGCGCCACCAGGTTTACGGTGATGTTGTGGCGTCCCAGTTCCAGCGCCATCGACCGGGCCAGCATCTTGAGCCCGCTTTTGGTGACGCAGTAGGCCGAGATGTTTTCCGAGGGCACGTCCTGCACCCACGAGCTGATCAGGATGATGTTGCCGCCCTTGCCGGCCCGCACCATGATGCGCGCCGCGGCCTGCGCCACGTGAAAACACCCGGTCAGGTTGATGTCGATGTGCCGCGACCAGCTGTCCACCGTCATATCCAGAAACGGGCCCACTTCCACGATGGCCGCGTTGCCGACGCAGATGTCGAGCGGGCCAAACCGCGCCCCGGCTGCCTCGATCATGGCATCCACGCACTGGCGGTCGGCAACGTCGGCCCGAAAGTAGATGGCTTCACCGCCTGCTAGCCGGCGGATCTCCTCCACCAGCGGTTGCGCTTGGGCGTCGGGGACCACGTCGTTCAATATGACCCGAGCCTGCTCCTTGCCCATGAGCAATGCGATCTCGCGCCCGATGTCGCCGCACGCGCCCGTTATCAGGACCACCCGGTTATTCAGGTTCATGGTGAGAGTCTACATCGGGGCAAGGCGCGGTTCAACGGCGGCCCGGGAGTGCGGGAGGGAAACTGTGTTACTATCCCTCGGACGGAGGCGCCATGTTTCTGCTGCTGCTATGCCTGTTATCCGGTCTGCTGATCGGGGTCCTGGGAATCACCTATAAGCTGGCATCCCGCAAGAAGTACGATCCGGACGGTTTTCGCAGTGCGCTCACCTGGATTGCGGCGGCGCTGGCGCTGGTTGCGGCCGCCGTATCGGGCGAACCCTTCCCAGGAGGCATGGTGCTCTTTCTGGCCGTCCTGTGCGGGGGCTGTTTCTTTCTGGCGTTGATCGCCGTGATGCGCGCCATGGAGATCGGGGCCGTGTCGTTCACCTGGGTCCTGATCAACCTCTCCATCGTGATCCCCATCCTGGTCTCCGCCGCGCTCTGGTCCGAACCGGTGGGCGTGGCGCAGGGGGCCGGCTTCGCTTTCTTCGCGCTGAGCCTCCTTCTGTTCGGCCGCGATGTGGTCCGCGGCGGACCTAAACGCATTTCAGTCGAATGGGTGATCGCGGCGGCGATCATGTTTCTCGCCAACGGCGCCTTCCTGGTCCTGTTCAAGGTGATCGACCGGCACACTGCGGCGCCCCACACGTTCGTCACCCTATGCACGCTGTACTGCACATCTGCCGTGCTGTTCTTACTTCGCCAGCGGAAGTTCGCGCTGCCGCACGCCGGCGAGTGGAAACTCGGGGCCGCGGCGGCCGTCTCTATGGTGGGGGGCCAGGCCCTGATCATCCGCGCCCTCTCCATCAACACGGCTTCCTCGCTGCCGATTATCCACGGTGTCTCCATCATCGTGGTAGCGGTGGCTTCGGCCATGATGTTCGGCGAGCGCTTCTCGCGCTATTCCGCAGGCGGGCTGCTGGCCGGCCTGGTTTCCATCACACTGCTCACCCTGGGATGAGTCAGGCCGGAACTGCCACGGTGCGTGCCGGCCGCGTGACTTCCTCGAGTGCTTCCACCAGGCTCTTTTCGATCAGGTCGCACATCTCGTCCAGATCGGATTCGGTGGCGATCAGCGCCGGCGCCACCGCGAACCAGGAGGGGTCGATACGCAGGATCAGCCCGTTTTTGAGCGCCGTTTTCTTCAGAGCGATTCCAAGTTCCGGGTAAGGGGCCATGCCCGCGGTGTCCTTCACCAGTTCCACGCCGCGCAGAATGCCCTTGCCGCGCACCTCGCGCACGACGCCGTACTTGCTCAGTTGCCGCAGCCTGGCCGTCAGGTATTCACCCATGCGCCTCGCCTTGGCGTCCAGTCGATTCTCGACGATCTCGTCGATCACGGCGATGCCGACGGCGGACGCCAGCGGATTGCCGGCAAACGTGTGCCCGTGTGCGAACTGGATGTTCTCTTCCGGTTTGCCCCAGAACGCGTCCGCCATATCCTCGCGAGCGATCATGGCGCCGATCGGCAGCATGCCGCTCGAGAGCCCTTTGCCGCAGCAGATGATATCGGGCGTTACGCCGAAGGTTTGCGCCGCGAACATGGAGCCGGTCTTGCCGCACCCGGTAATGACTTCGTCGTAGATCAGCATCACGTTGTATCGGGTGCAGATGTCGCGTAACATCCGGAAGTACTCGTCTGTGGGCGTGATGATGCCGCCGGTGTTGCCCACCGGCTCGACGATGAACCCGGCCACGGTCTCGGGGTCCTCGTTTACGATCACGTCTTCCACGGACTGGGCGGCGAAACGGTTGCACTCCTCCCAGGAGGAGAACCGGTCGCGGTAGTGGGTGGGCGGGAACACCTTCAGGAAACCAGCCATGTGCGGCTCGAACCTGGTTTTGCGCGTTCCCGTGCCGCTGGCCGACATGGCGCCCGCCGTGCCGCCGTGGTAGCCCCAGTAGCGGCTGATGAACTTGTACTTGCCCGGGTGGCCTGTCTGATTGAAGTACTGCCGGACGAGTTTCATGGCCGATTCCGTTGCTTCGGATCCGCCGCTGAAGCCCTTCACGTACTTCAGGTTCCCGGGCGTGACGGAGCCCACCTTCTCCACGAAGTCGAGCGTCACATCGGCAATGCCGTGCAGCGGCGGCGCGAACGTCATGGTCTCCATCTGCCTGCGCATTGCCTCGAGCAGGCGCGGGTGCCCGTGCCCGAGCGTGGCGACGAAAATCCCGCCGATGCCGTCAAAATAGCGGCGGCCGTCGGCATCCCAGTAGTAGAGCCCCTGCGCTTTGTGGAAGATCAGGGGATTGCGAACGAATTCCGACATCTGCTGGAAGTCGATGAACGTGCGCTTCAGCAATTGCTCCTGGCGGGCATCAATCTTCATATCTCCCTCCCACCGCTCCCTCACGGTCGCGGCTCGGAAAGCGCGTGCTGAGCCGCGACCGCAGGGGGCGGCTGCGCAATCAGACTACGCTGGCGCTTTCCCGTAATCCTTGATTTTCAGCGGCTCGCCGCCTCGGAGGGCCGACTGGTGGGCCACAATGCCGGGCGCCGTGTAGGCCACCGCCTCCCACACGTCCACCGCGGGCAGCCGGTCTTCCGCGATGGCGCTCACGAAATCGTGCGTGATGAAGGTGTGCGACCCGCCGTGGCCGCTGCGCACCCGCAACTCCTGCGGGAGTTTCTCCCAGTGGTTCGGCTGTTTGTGGGCCTCCATCTTGACGTCGCCTGCCGGGTAGCCGTTTTCGTCGATCACCGTCTTGCCGTCCTTGCTGATCGTCACCACCGTGTTCGGCGAGCCCTCCGGCCGAGCCATGATAAAGGACATGCGGTCGCCGTAAACCGCGCCCCGCTCGGCGCCTCCCGCGGCCACGTGCCAGAACACCGAAATGCGGCTGCTGTGGCCCCCCGAAGTCTTGAAGAAGCCCGTGGTGTTCCAGAAAGGATTCTTGTACTGGTTGGTCTGCAGGATTTCGTGATTGTCGCCCCAGCCGACGGCCTGCACTTCGATGAGCCGTTCGCCGGTGATCGGGATGACGATGCCGGTCGAGTGAGTCGGGTAGAGCATGGGCGGCAGGCCGTGCCGCCACGTCGGGAACCCACGATCGTCGTACATCAGCGACAGCAGACCCTCGTGGTGATACTCGGCCTCGGAGTAGAAGATGGCGCCGAACTTGCCCTGGCGCGACCACTCCACGCAGGTCATGGTCTCGGGCCGGTAGTAGCTGGTCTCGGCCATCATGTACTTGAGACCGGTGGTCTTCACGGTCTCGAGCAGGCGCTCGAGCTCCTCGATCGACATGCCGGCGGGAACGGCGCTGATGACGTGTTTGCCGGCCTTCATGGCTTCGATGTCCATCCACACGTGCAGCGGCGCGGGGGTGAACACGGCCACGGCATCCAGTTCCCGGTGCTTCAGGAACTCGCGAAAGGTTTTATAGGTGTTGCCGCAGCGGTAAACCTCCGAGAGGCGCTGCAGCCGGTCGGGCCGGATATCGCAAACCGCGGTGACCTGGCAATTGGGGTGCAGATGCCACTGGAAGCTGCTGCCGAAACCTCCGCCAACCACGCCGACTCTCACCTGCTTTCCGGAGGCGCGCTGCGCGGCGGAGGACCGGGTGGCCGCCCCCGCGGCTGCGGCTCCCCGAAGAAAACTGCGGCGGCTGAACGCGTCGTGCATGTTATTCCTCCTGTTGTGCGCCTTCCATATTCCTACAAGACGATGCCGCGGGCAAGTGGGAAAACCGCGCTCGAACATTTCAATTCCCGCGCCAACGGGTGTACACTGCTGTCGCAGGAGACACGACTCTGAGATTGGAGGAGAGGAACTATGGATCATCTCTTGGCCGGAGTGGGGCGCAGTGACATCACGCCGGCGCCGGGAACACCCCAGGGAGGCTGGGGCGCGCAGACGCACCAGCGCGGGCTGGGCGCGGACATGCCCATGTACGCGACGGCCCTGGTGCTGTCCGACGGCGATCAAACCGTTGCCATCGCCGACGTGGATGCCATCGGGTTCGACGGCGAATGGACCACGAAAATCATGGACGCCATTGCCGGGCTCACGGGGCTTCCCCGGCATTGCATCCGATTCTCATGCACCCACACCCATTCCGGGCCGAATACCTTCCGGCTGGGAAACATCAGCGAAGGTCTCGATATGGTGCTCGGTTATCTGGACAGCCTGCCGCTGCGCATCGCCGGGGCCGTCTGGCAGGCGCAGCAGAATCTACGGCCGGTACGCTGCGCCGCGAGCTCAGGCAGGTGCGAGATCGGCGTGAATCGCCGCTTCCACACTCCGGATGGCGGAATGGCTGTCGGCCGGAATTGGGAAGGCCCCGTGGACCCGGCCGTGCGCGTCGTGCGGTTCGATGCCCTGGATGAGACCCCGGTGGCCACCATCGTCCACTACTCCTGCCACCCGACCACCATGGCCTGGCAGACCAAGCTGTTTACGCCGGACTACCCGGGCATGGTCCGGCAGGTAGCCGAACAGCAGGTGGGCGGGACCTGCCTGTTCCTGCAGGGCGCGACGGGCAACGTCACACCGCGGCGCGGATTCACCGGCGACGTGCGCGTCTACCGGCACTTGGGCCACATGCTGGGCCTGGAAGCCTCGCGCGTCGCCCTGGGCATCGAAACGCTGCCGCGGAAGGAGAAGTTCACGGGCGTGCTGCAATCCGGCGCCCCCATCGCACTCTACGAAGATGAGCCGGTGGAACCCGAGCGGCCCGATCTGCGCGTCTGCACGCGCCTCATCCGCATGCCGCTCCGGAAGATGGACGCGCCCGAAGCGCTCGAAACCGAAGCGGAAAGGCTGCGCCAGGAATTGTACCGTCTGCGCGATGAAGGCGCCGGGGAGGAGCAGATCCGCGCGGCCACGGCGCGCGCCACGCAGGCGGGGTGGCGGGCAGCCACGGCGCGCGGCTATTTCGGCAAGGAGCACGTGGACTGGCAGATGCAGGGGATTCGCATCGGTTCCGTGGCTCTTCTCTCGGTGCAGGGCGAGCCATTCGTCGAAATCGGCCTGGAGATCGCTGCCGGTTCGCCGTTTCCGCACACGCTGTTTTCCGGGTACTCCAACGGCGCATTCGGTTACATTCCGACTCGCGAAGCCTTCGAAGAGGGCGGGTACGAGGTTCAGACCGGCAGCGTGTTCTCAGCGGATGCCGCCGGGGTGGTGGTTGCGGAAGGCCTGCGCATGCTGCGCGAACTGGCCGGGGAGTGATTCCTATGCGCCGTGCGATTGGGCTGCTCACGCTGGCGCTCGGGCTGATCTCGACTCTGGAAGCAGCCCGGCGCCGCCCGGTCATCTACGTTCAGGCCGTCCGCTACAAACCTTCCGTAACCGAAGCCCAGGCCGAAGAGATGCTCCGCAGCCTGAAGCAGACGTTTCGGAAGATCCCGCAGGTCCGCTCCATCCGCATCGGCCGGGTGGCCCGGAGCAGCGGGCCGGCATATGAATACGCCGTCATCAGGAATTCGATAGCCTGGAGGATCTGAAATCATACGGCGAGTCGGAGATACACCGCCGGTGGGTGAAGGAACACGCCGGCGACCGGATCGATCAGCACCTCATGCTGACCGTCGACGCCGGATCTCTGGAGAAGTAGTGAGGGATTATATGCGCAACGTCCTACTGACTTTCTGTCTTGCGTGTGGGGTCCTCGCGGCGGGCATCACATTGCCGCACTACTACGGCCACCCGGCCGAGGCCGATGCGCATGGGGTCATCGCGCCCTGGTACAAAGGCCAGAACGGTCAATATGACTACCGCGTCCGCATCGCAGCGGAGACGCTGAAGCGTTATCCGTGGTCCGGGCGCGACAAAGCGGCGCCGCCCGCGCCCGAATACATCTACAACGGCACCTGGAGCATCGATCACGAAGGCAACATCAAAGCCGTGGAAGAACGGGATTGGGCCAACGGCGACCTGGGCCAGCGCGCTGCCTACATCCTGTCGAGCCTCATGGAGTACTACCGCTATTCGGGCGATCCTGCCGTCTTCGCCCCTATATCGGCCACGGCCAATCACCTGATCGATTTCTGCCAGACCGACCCGGCCCACGGCTGGCCCGGTATCCTTATCAGCGTGCCGACCTACGGCGTGCGCTACGGCCGCTGCCGCCTGGGCTCGAGCGACGTGCTGCGCGACTCTCAAGGCAAAATCCAGTTGGACATTGTCGCCGAAGCGGGACTGGAACTGGTGCGCGCTTACCAGATGACCGGCAATACGAAATGGTACGAGGCCGCCCGGCGCTGGGCCGACCTGCTGGCCAGGAATCGCAACCGCGAACCGGGCGCCGCACCCTGGGGCCGTTACGCGAACAACGCGTCCGGGAGCGGTATGAACGGCATTCAGACCGGGGGTATCGCCTACATCCTCGCGTTCTTCGACGAGTTGATCCGCACCGGGTACACGGGGCCAAACAACAGCGTCGTGGAGGCACGCGACGCGGGACGGGCCTACCTGCGCGACGTGCTGCTCCCCGCCTGGTATCTGAACGACACGTGGGGGCGCAACTACTGGGATTGGGAGAACTCCGTGCAGGGCGAGAACGTGACGGAGTACGTGCTGCTCTACCTGATGGACCACAAGGACTACTTCCCGAACTGGAAGAACGACGTACGGAACATCCTTTCTCTGTTCTTGAACCACACCAGCGTGTCTCCGCTCTCCGGCGGCGACGTCTATCACGGGGCGTGGGCCTACCCGGAAGCCTCGAACTGCTGTGGGCGGTCTCTTTGGTACGGCCCCATGGAGATGGCGAGCGTTTTCGGGCGGTACGCCATAGAGGCCGGCAGCGAGTGGGCACGGGAGATCGCGCGCCGCTCGCAGTTGCTGGCCACCTACGACCCCCGCCCCGACGGGCAGAGCATGGACCTGATCGACGGCGGCGTCTACGTCAACCGGAACTGGTTCAAGATCGCTCATCCCATGGCGCTCAAGCACGTGTTGCGCAACATGGCCTGGATGCCGGAGCTGATGGGCCCGAATCGCGAGAACCACCTGATGCGCTCCTCGAGCGTGGTGAAGCGCGTGGTGTACGGGAGGGACCGCGTCAGCTATTCGGTGTTCGACGCGCCCGCACCCAGCATTGATGTTCTGCGGCTGGCTTACACACCGAAGTCAATCATGGCCAACTCCAAGCCCCTGGCGTCGCGCCCGGATCTGTCTCAAAACGGCTACACCGTCCGCGAGCTGAAGGGTGGCGATTACATCGTCAGCATCCGGCGGGACGGGGCCACGGAGATGGTGATCAGCGGCGCGGATCCCCAGGTGATGGCGGATGACAAGCAGTTGCGGTTCGAGGGCCAATGGAGAACCGTTTCCGATCAAAGGGACTACGGCGGGGCCGTGCGCGTGGCGTCACAGGCCGGCGCCGCAATGGAGTACCGCTTCGAGGGCAACCAGGTGCGCCTGGTGGGGCGCGCGGGCGAAAGCGGCGGGCTGGCGGACGTGTACGTGGATGAAATGAAGCAGTTGGTCCCCATCGACTGCCACAGCCCGGCCGCCGAGCACCAGCAGATCCTGTATTGGCGAAACGGACTCGCCAACGGCCCGCACACACTGAGAATCGTGGCGCGCGGTAAAGGCAACGCGCTATCGAAAGGCGCGGAGATCTATGTGGATGGCGTGCAATCCTCCGCGGCAACGGGCGACAGCGGTTTCGGCGAAGGCGGCGGCCCCACCGGTGCGCAGCGGATGATCTTCGGCTACACGGGACGCCAGGACTACATCGACTCCGCGGGCAACGCGTGGCGGCCCGCCACCGAGTTCATCGCCCGCACCGGCCACCTGACCGATGTGGTGGCGAAGACGTGGTGGACCATGGGGCAGGCCGTATTCGTGGGCGGGCGCACGGCCAAGGACCAGGAGCTGTACCGCTACGGCGTGCACCATCCCGATTTCCGGCTCAACCTGACTGTGGGCCCGGGCAGCTACCACGTCCGGCTGAAATTCGCGGAGACCCAGTTCGACCGGCCGCGGCAGCGCGCCATGTCGATCTGGATCAATGGCCGGCGCGTGGTGGAGGGTTTCGACGTGTTCGCTACGGCCAACGGGATGAATGCTCCGGTGGACCTGGTGTACAACAACATTCAGCCGAAGAACGGAGTGATCGAGATTCGCCTCGCCGGCGACGAGGTGCGCGGCCGGCAGTGCGAGGTCATGATACAGGCCATAGAGGTAGGCCCGGGTGACGGCGGCTCGGGCGCCACTCCGAAAACCGCCACGGGAATCTGAGCGCGATGGCACTACTGGCAGGCGCCGGACGTGCGGACATTACGCCGGCGCCGGGGACACCGCACGCGGGTTGGGGCGCGCAAACGCACCAGCGCGGCGCCGGAGCCGACCTTCCGCTCTATGCGACTGCGCTTTACCTGAGCGATGGGGAATGCCAGGCGGCCATCGTCGATATCGACACCATCGGCCTGGACGCTTCTCAAACCGTCCAAGTCCTGGACGCAGTCGAGAAGCTGACGGGTATCGCGAAGGACAACATCCGGCTGGCTGCCAGCCACGGCCACTCTGGGCCGAACACGTTTCGCTTTTCACTTATCACCGAAGGCCGCGACATGATCGATGCCTACTTGCGCGACCTGCCGCTCCGCATCGCGGGAGCGCTCTGGCAGGCTCGCAACAACGCCGTGGCCGCGCGCTGCGGAGCCGGCTCCGGATTGTGCGACATCAATCTGAACCGCCGGCTGAAGCTCAAGGACGGCCGCGTCGTGGTGGGCCGGAATTGGGACGGACCTGTCGACCGGACGGTGCGCGTGGTCCGGTTCGACGATGAGTCCGGCAACGTGGTAGCCACCATCGTGCACTATCCGTGCCACCCCACCATCATGGGCTGGACCAACCGGCTGTTCTGCCCGGACTACCCGGGCGTGGTGCGAAAAGTGGTCGAAGAGCAACTCGGCGGCACATGCCTGTTCCTGCAGGCTGCCGCCGGTGGCGTTGGCCCGCGCCGCGGCTTTACTGCCGACTTACGTGTCTATCGTCAGTTGGGAACCATCCTCGGTCTGGAAGCCTCCCGGGTCGCACTCGGTATCGATACGGCGGCGCCGGATGCTCCGGTCCTGCGCATGCGCTCCGTTCCGGTGCCGCTGCCGGTGCGGCCGTTGCCTCCGGCGGATGAACTGGAACGGGAACTGGATTCGCTGCGCACGGAGCTGTACCGGCTTTCCCGCCAGGGGAGCGAGGAGCAGTTGCGTGCCGTGAGCGCCGACGCCGCACGAATGGAGTTCAAGGCGACCACCGCGCGGCGCTATGCCGGGCTGACACACATCCCCTGGCAACTGCAGGTGATTCGAGCCGGCTGCGCCGCGCTGGTGTCGGTGCCCGGCGAGCCTTCCTGGGAGATCGGGAAGGAAATTGCGTCCGCCTCGCCCTTCGCGCACACGCTGTTCTCGGGTTACTCGAACGGCGGCTTCGGATACCTTCCGTTCTACGACGTCGAACAGGGAGGGTACGAGATGGAGTTCACCACCTTCTCGGCCGAAGCTCCGCGCGTGCTCATCGCGGCCGCGCTCAGCACGCTGCACGAGATAGCATGACTCGGACCGCTTCCTCCGGTGGCGGCGCAGTGTCCGAGTACCTGAATCCGGCGCATTCTGGGGCTCGAAGGGCCTTCGCGGGACCTGCTGA
>ERZ1292640.3752-Hain-H43-02um-R1-3752-length-11764-cov-4_pt1 | contig 10728 bp, 7 predicted proteins | sample MGYA00564404_ERZ1292640 | MGnify/ENA primary metagenome ERZ1292640 (study PRJEB36523, sample SAMEA6512636) | groundwater metagenome | collected 2019-01-08 | study: AquaDiva: Metagenomics assemblies of 32 groundwater samples | reverse complement strand
GCACGATTGTTTCCTGGGCCTGGGATTTCGGGGACGGCTCGACGGCGGACGCCACCGGAACGGCGGGCGCAGCGGAACATGCCTACGCCTCCCTCGGGACGTTCGCGGCGAGGCTGACCGTGCGGGACAATGCCGGCGCCTCCGCGACCGCGAGCGTCCCTGTGGCGGTTCGGAATCTTTCGCCGATTGCGGCGGCATCGGCCTCGCCGACGCTCGCCCATCGAGGCGACGAGATCCGGTTCTCGGCGTCGGGCAGCAGGGATCCGGACGGCACGATTGTTTCCTGGGCCTGGGATTTCGGGGACGGCTCGACGGCGGACGCCACGGGGGCGGTGGGCGAGGCGGGGCATGCATACGCGAGCACGGGGACGTTCGTTGCGGTCCTGACGGTGACGGATTCCGACGGGGAGGTTTCGCGCGCGAGCGTCGCGGTGACGGTGGAGAACCTGGGCCCGGTCGCGACGGCTTCCGCCGCTCCGGCTTCCGCGCTCGCGGGCGTCGAGGTCCGGTTCTCGGCCGCGGGCAGCGCGGATCCGGACGGCGCGATCGTTTCCTGGACCTGGGACTTTGGCGACGGCTCGATGGCGGACGCGACGGAAGCATCGGGGGAGGCAGTGCACGCTTACCTGTCCGCCGGAGCGTTCACGGCGACGCTGACGGTGAGGGATTCCGACGGCGAGGAGGCTGCGGCGAGCGTGCAAGTCGGGATTTCCGAGCCTCCTCCTCCGCCCGAGAACCTCTCGCCGGTCGCGCACGCGGCCTGGGTCGTGGAGCAGAGCCGCCGAAACATTCCCTGGTCGATCCAGCAGCTCGAGTTCGGGGCCGAGGATCCGGACGGGAACCTCTCGTGCGTCCGGGGCTGGATCCGCATCGCGGACGGCGTCCTCTCCCCGCGAAAGGTCCAGAAGGTCGTCTCGAGGGAAACCTCCGTCCGCTGGATTCCGGCACTCCGTCGGCTCGAGGTGAAGGGACCGGATCCGGCCTCGCTGCTCCAGGCCATCCTGGAGACCGGCGGATTCCCGGTCGAGTCCGGCCAGCGTTGCCGGCTGCGGCCCTGGGACGGGCCGACCGTGAAGATGATTTTGCGGGACGGCATTCTCGACGTTTGGGCACCCCGGGTCCGGCTGCAGGTCCTCGCCGTGGATGCGATGGGTGCGAGCGCTTCCGCGGAGGCCGACGCGGACGTCCTTCCATGGAAAGCGAAGCCCGGCCCGAAACAGGCCGCTTTGGCCTCGGGGGGAAAGAAGGCCGGGAAATGAGGGAGCCGGGGCGGACGCACGTATAATTCGCCTATGTCCAACCGCGTCCGCCCCCTCCTCTTTCTTTCGCTGCTCTGCCTTCCCGCCTGCGGATATCTCGCGGACCGCGGCACGGACTTCGCCGAAATCTGGAAAGGCGACGCCGATTTCGGGCTCGGATTGAAGGGCGAGGCGCGCCTAGGCGACATCCTGCACTTGGGCGTCGGCGGCAATGACGCGTTGTGGCGCTACGGCGTGGACTACGGCAAGCCCATGAACGCCCGGGTCGAGGAGTATCTCTTCCCCATCGCCTTCATCCAGGAATACGCGGACACGGGGAAGGGGAAATATCTCCTCCCGCCGTGGTGGTTCATCCACTACACCCGGCACAAGCGATCGAGCCCGAACTGGCAGACGCCCGATTGCGATACGGAGTGCTACGGGTTTCTGCCGCTTGCCACGAAGCGCCGGACGCGGACGCTGCTGCACGCCTTCGACGTGGAGGCCTCGGCGTTCGCCGTCTTCCTGGGGCTCGAATTCGGGGTCTCGCCGGGCGAACTCGTGGATTTCCTCGCGGGGCTCGTGACGGTCGACTTGGATCCCGCGCCCTCGCCCCGGGTCGTCCCGCCCGTCCGGCGGGGCGAGCGGCCGCCGGCCCCGCCGCCGAGGTGACGCCCCGGGCCCTATAATCGGGGCGCCGGGAGCGGCTTTTCCCGGGGGGCAGACGAAGGAGGCTTCCATGTCGCGCGGTTGCATCGGAATCCTGGTTGTGATTCTTTCGGTGGCGGGGGCGGCGGGTTCGTTCGGAGCCGCCGCCGACACGGAAACCCTGGAAGGGGTCGTTGCCGGCGTGGACACGGCGGCGGGCATCCTTCGATTGCAGGGCGGCCCCGCCGTGCGGGTGGATCCCGCGGCGGCCGTCCAGCGCGGCGGCCGGGCGGTCCGGATCGCGGATCTCCGGGCCGGGGATCGCGTCCGGCTCGTGGTGTCGCGCCCGACGGCGATCTCGGTGCAGGTCGTGGACGGGCCCGTCTCGATTGCCCCCCGCGGCGGATGGGCGATTTACCGCCCGGCGAAGGGGATGCCCGGCCAGCCTTCGAACTGGGGCACCCTGCCGCCGCCGCCCGTCGCCGATCCCGCGCCCGTTCCGGTTCCCGTTCCTCCGGCGGGGGGCGAGCCCGGCGTGATCCCCCAGGGGCCGCCTCCGCAGCCCTTTCCCGATCCGAACATCCAGCCCTTGCCGCCGGTCCCGGGGACGGACACCGGCACGAACCCGCCGGCGTTCCCGCCGCTGCCCGGGACGGATGCGGGCGCCAACCTTCCGTTCCCGACCGTTCCCGGCACGGAGCCCGGGGCGGACCCCCCGGTTCCGCTGCAGCTGCCGCCCGAACTCGGCGGCATCATTCCCCCGGAAATTTTCCAGGCCGGCGGGAATCCCGCGACGCCGCTCGCGCGAACGCCTTGGGATCCCATCGCGGCCATCCGGCAGGCGACCGGCCGCTCGTTCGAGCCGCTCGCGACCGAGGTGATCGCCCAGCGGGACCGGATCGCGAAGAATCTTTCCCCGGCCGCTCGCGCGCGGCTCGACGCGGCCTGCGAGGCGTTTGCGAAGGGCCTGGCCGCGGCGCCGGGCCCCGCCGGGGATCCGGTCACGGGCGCCTCCCAGGCGGTCGCGGCCGCCTGCCCGGGGCTCGCGGCGGGAGCCGAGTTCGACGTCCTCGGCCTTTACTTCCTCTCGGAAACCGCGCGCCGCCTCGAGCCGGACGTCCTTTCGCTTTCCTCGCAGAAGGCGGAGGCGGACGGGAAGCTCGCGGAACTGCGGGAGAAGGTCCGCCAGCAGAAAAACGTCAAGATGGGCGTGTCCGGGGATCTGAAGCGCGAGGTGGATACCGCCGGCGGCCTGTCGTCCGAACTTCAGATGCGGCTTCAGCTGCTCATGGACCGCCGCCAGAAGATCGTCCAGACCTTGAGCAACATCATGGGGAAGGCCTCCAAGACCGCGGACGCGCTGATTCAGAACATCAAGTAGGCTGGCGCGCCCTCCGGCCTTTCGGCCAGGGCGCGAGGATCGGCCGGTAGACGTCGAGGCGGCGGTCCTCGAGCAGCGACCACATCGCGCGGGATTCGGCGATCCGGCCGAGGTCGATTTTCCCCATGACGATCTGATCGCGGTCGCCGCCCTGGAAGAGGATCCGTCCGAAGGGGTCGGCGACGTAGGCGCGGCCGTAGTAGGGGGTGGGGGCGTTCGGCTCGCGGCCGACCTTGTTCAGGGCGGCCACGAAGACGCCGTTGGCGATCGCGGCCGCCTGGCCTTCCGCCTCCCAGAATGCGTCGGAAACGCCGCGACCGGAGGCCGTCGGGACGAAGATCGCTTCCGCGCCCGCGAGGGCGGCGAGGCGGAACGACTCGGGGAAGTGGCGGTCGTGGCAGATGAGGACGCTCAATTTCAGATAGGCCGTCTCGAAGACGGCAAATCCCCGGTTGCCCGGCTTGAAATAGAACGCGTCGTGCGCGGTCTTCAAATGCGGGAGGTGGACCTTCCGGAAGACGCCGGAAAGCCTTCCGTCGGCGTCCACGACCGCGGCCGAGTTGTAGAAGGCGCGTCCGTCGCGCTCGAAGAAGGGGACGACGAAGACTGTCTTCGACTCCTTCGCGATCCGGCGGAACGTTTCCACCGTGGGGCCGTCCTCGCCCTCCGCCTCGGCGAACCAGCGCTTGTCCTCCGTGGCCCCGACGTAGTAGGTCGCGAACAGCTCCGGAAAGCAGACGACCCGCGCCCCGCGCCGGATTGCGTTTCTCGCCATGCCGGCATGGCGCTCGAGGTTCTTCGTCTTGTCGCGGCCCGCGCGGGCCTGGATGAGGGCGATCGTCACGGAGCGGGGCATGGGGGGATTGTAGGGGATTCGTCTTCATCGTCTCCGCCGCGCTCATCTTCGCGCCGGTCCTGCACCGCGTGATCCACAAGTTCCACTGGGACGACAGGCTGTAGCGGCCGCGGCGGGCCTCTCGCGCCCTGCGCGGGCCAGAAGATTGCCAGAACGGTGCCCCCCCGCCACAATCCCCGCGATGGCCACCCCAAACGCCGTGCTGGAGACCTCGATTCCGGGCTTGCCGCCGCCGAAACGGGGGAAGGTGCGGGACGTTTACGACCTGGGCGATCGGCTCCTTATCGTCGCGACGGATCGGCTTTCGGCCTTCGACGTCGTCTTCCGCGAGCCTATTCCGCACAAGGGCGCGGTGCTGACGGCGCTGTCGGCGTTTTGGTTTCAGAAGATGAAGGACGTCCCGAACCACCTGATCACGATGGACGTCGCTTCGGACCCGCGCCTCGCGCCCCACGCGGGGCTGCTCGCCGGCCGCTCGATGATCGTTAGGAAGGCGAAGGTGGTGCCCATCGAGTGCGTCGTGCGCGGCTACCTTGCGGGGTCGGGCGAGAAGGAGTACCGGAAGAGCGGGACCGTTTGCGGGATTCCGCTGCCGGCGGGGCTTCAGATGGGCTCGCGATTGCCTTCGCCCATCTTCACGCCGTCGACCAAGGAGGAGTCGGGCCACGACCAGAACGTCTCCTTCGAGGAGACGGCGAAGCGCGTGGGCGCCGATCTCGCGACGCAGCTGCGCGATCGGACCCTCGACGTGTTCTCGCGCGCCAGCGCGCATCTCGAATCCGTCGGCCTCATCCTCGCCGACACCAAGTTCGAGTGGGGGCGGACCCCGGACGGCGCGCTCATCCTCATCGACGAGGTGCTCACGCCGGACTCGTCGCGGTTCTGGCCGAAAACCGGATGGCAGGTCGGTCAGAGCCCGCCTTCGTTCGACAAGCAGTTCGTCCGGGACTTTCTCGAAAAGTCCGGATGGAACAAGGAGCCCCCGCCGCCGGCGCTTCCGGCCGACGTCATTGCCGGCACCTCGAAGCGATACGTCGAGGCCTACGAGCGGATCACGGGAAAGAAGTTCCCGCCGGCCTGACCGGCGTTCCGGCCGCGGCCGATTCCGCCCGGCCCGCGGAGCCGGCGGCCGTCAAACCCGAAGCCGCCCGGCTTTTTCCTGCTCGCGAAGGACGTCGTCCAGCCATGCCGCCAGGCCGACGGCCGCCAGGAGGAGTTGGCCGTAGAGCAGGGCGAAGATTTTGAGGAACATCATGAAAAATGTGCCGAACAACTCACCGGCTCCCATGGCAAGAATCTGGAACAGGAAGAGGATTGGCGGGGCGATCAGAATCGCTCTCGCCAGGAGGCTCAATGAGCCGCACAGGGGCAGAGGATCGGTGGAGCGTTGGAAACTGAAGATCGCGGCGATTCCATAGGCCAGGCAGGCCATCATGGAGAGGATGACGGACCAGGCCCCCTGCCAGGCCCATCCTGCGAAGAACAGTCGGATGAGCGGCCAGCCCTCTGCGACGGGGACCAGGAACGCCAGGACCAGTCCGCATCCGCCGAGGCCGGCCATGTGCGAGGGCAGCGGCGCGTCAGGATGGCCCTTTCGCAGGCGGTTGCCGACCGCGATGGCGCAGGCGGACAGGAGCATGAGGAGGGCCAGGGCCAGCACCCCGAATCCGCCGCGGTTCGGGATCCGATCGGAGTATTCCTGGAGGCCCACATTTCCGCCCTGCAGGGGGATGGATAGGAACAGGAACATGGTTCCAACGGACGAGGCGAAGAGGACGACGGTCCGCGCCCGACCCGCCATGAAACGGCCGATGCAGAGGGACGAAACCCCCAAAAATAGCGGCAGCAGTAGCCAGAACGCACCTCCCGCGCTCGAATTCGACAGGAGGTTCCACGGCCAGACGACCACCCCTCCGAACGGACCGGCCGAGAAGTAGAGCGGCCAGCAGAACCCGCCGATGAGGAGGATGCCGCAGATCTTGGCCCAGCCCTGCGTCCAGGCTTCGGCCTCTCCCGCGTCCACGAGCAGCGAGGTCGGCACCGAAGGCGGCATGGGAGGCGGTGGGAAGGCCTGCCCGCCCGCGGGCGCCGGGAACTTCGGCGAATGCACCGGGGCGCGGAAGAGGTCCGGCAGGGCGTTCCCCAGGCGCTGCCACTCGGAGCCGCCCACGATGCAGACGGGCGAGTCGACGGTCGCCATCTCTTCCGCGACGAACCGGCGCATCTGCTCGAGCGTGTAGGGCCCGCGGGTCTGGCCGAGGGCGCGCAAATACCAGCGGGTGTCAGGCGTCGGGTTGCCCATCGCGCGTGCCTCCATGATTTCTAGGGGCTTCCGGAGCCGGCGGCATGGAAGAGCCGCTCGGCGGGGACGACCTCGAAATCGCCCTTGCCTGGTGGCTTCCAGAGCAGGCGCATGACCGCGCCTCCGGTGCGATCGTAGTACTCGACGCGGATGTTGTGGAATCCCTGGATGAGGCCGCTCTTCGGGCCGATCTTGCGCTGGCGGGAATGATCCTTCCAGTCCTCGATGAGGACGCTCTGATCCAGGACGAACCTCGCGCCGTCGTCGGATTCGGTCGCGAACTGGTATTCGCCCGTTGCGGGGATCCAGATCCGGCCCGTCCAGCGGGCGGAAAAGGCGTCGACCGGGACGCCCGCGCCGGGGGCCTTCAATCCCCAGTCGAAGTCGATCTTCGGGTCCGTCCGGACGAGGACGCGGGTGCCGGGCTGGAGGTTCGGGGCCTTGAAGTAGGCCGCGCGGAGGCCGCGCTCGAGGCCCGCGGGCGCGGCGGGCTGGTCGTCGTCGGGGATCGCCTTTCCCGAGAAGGCGAGCGCCCGGACGGCCGATGACTTCCGCAGGCGCAGGGCCAGCGGGGCCTTCCCGCCGCCCGGCCGCGCGGGGATGTCGAGGATGCTGTCGTCGCCGGACGTGAGCCGGACCCGGCCCCCGGCGCGGGCGAGCCGGACATGGAGGATCCCGCCCCGCGGCGTAGGCACGCTCGCTTCGGGCGAGTTCGCCGAAGGGCCGTCGACGAATATGCCCTCGAAGAGGCGGGCCTTCAGGGGATTGCCCGCCAGGATCGCGTGAGCCCCGCCGCAGGAGATCGCGAGGGAGGCGTCGGCCGTCGGAATCCAGTCGAGCTCCGCGGAGACATCGCCCTCGAAGGCCTCCTTGGAGCGGATGGGCTGGCCCCAGCCGTCGCGGCCCGGCAGGAGCACGAGGGTCCCCTTCAGGATCCCCCAGGCGTCGGGCTTGCGGAGCGCGTCGAGCTCGGAGGCGTCCCGGAACCGGAAGCGGTATTCCGTGCGGCCATTGGGCAGCGTCCGCGGCCCCGGGCCGTCGGCCGCCTCGAGGTCGTCGATCTCGGATTCCAGCGCCGCGAACTTCGCCTCCCCGTCGGGACCGAGGTTTTTCTGGACGTCCTGGCGGCGGGCCTCGGCGAGGCGTTTCCTCGCCTCGTCGGCGTCCTGCTGGCGGATCGCCTCCCGGACAGGCTCGAGCGCCTCCTCCGCCACGGCCGCGGAGATCTCCGGCGGCGGCTTGGAGCGGGCCTCGCGGAGGGCCAGGCAGGCGCGGCCCTCGTCGCCTGCGTCCGCGAAGAGCTTCTCGGCTTCGGCGCTCCGCCCCAGGGTGTCGAGCAGGATTCCGACGCCGGCGACCAGGGAGGGCCGCGGGTCGGTCCCGCCGGCGAGGCGCAGGAGGGTGTCGGCGTCGAGGGAGGTGAGGGGCTTGCGGGCCATCCCGGCGGGCAGCAGCGAGTCCCCTTCGACGGCGGCGATCCGGACCTTCGCGCCGTTCACGCGGGCCTCGGTGCCGGCGAGCGTTGGCGCGGCCGCCCGGATCCGCCTCCAGGCCTCGGCCGCGGCGCGGGCGCCTTGCGCCTCCCGGCGAAGGCGATCCGCGAACGTTTCCCCGGCCTCGCGCGCGGCGGTCTCGAGGCGGACGGCGGCGCCCTCGAAATCGAGGGAGGCGAGCCGGCCCCGGGCCTCCTCCGAGGCCGCCGACGCCTTCCGCCAGGACTCGAGCAAGGCTTTCCGCCGGGCGGCCGCTTCGATGTCGCGCGCGATGGCGAGGATTCCGGCGCGGATGTCCTCGAGGTCGTCCGTCGGCGCCTCGGCCGGCGTGAGGCCTTCCGCGATTGCAAGCGACGCGGCGGCCCCCGTACGGTCCTTCGCCGAGAGGTGCCTGCGCGCCTCCGCGACCGCCTGCACGCGCTCGAGGCCGGCCTGGGAGAGGATTTCGCTGCGCGCGGTCCGGCGGGCCTCCTCGAGAAGGGGGTTCTTCGGATTCTTCGGAACGGCTGAAATCGCCCCGAGCGCCTCCGAAAGCCTGCCGCCCCGAAGGGAACGGAGCGCCTCCGTCTTCGGCCCCTCGAAGGACTTCGCCGCCTCCGACTGGAGCGGCCGCTCCAGGGCGGTGATGCGGCGGCGCGCAGTCTCGGCGAGCGGCGAGGCGGCGTGCGCCTTGAGGAAATTCCGGTAGCGCTGGAGCGCCGCGCCGGGCTCGAGCGGATGGGCGAAGTCGAAGGCCTGCGTCTCCTCCCAGGCGAGCTCCCCGGGGTTCTTGGGTGCCGGCTCGGGCTTCTTGGCTTCGATCGGGGGCTTCTTGATTTCGACCGGAGGCTTCTTCTCCTCCGGGGGCGGGTCCTGGATCTTTGAAATGGGCGGGAGGGTCGGCGTCTCCGGCTTCGGCTTTTCAGCGTCCGCCGGGGGCTTGTCGCCGCGCGGCAAAAGCAGGATCACGAGGGCCAGAAGGGCCGCGCCGGCGGCGAGCGCGATCCAGGACAGGGGCCTCGCCTTTTCGGGGGCGGCCTCCGCCTGGGGCTCGAATTCCTCCGGGATGGCCTCCATCGAGGTCTCGCCGGGAAGGAGCTCCGCCAGTTTTTCGGGGTCGAGAATCGGGCCGTTCGGCGCCCGGTTCTCGAGGACGGCCGTGAGGTCGGCGGCGAGATCGGCCGGCCGCTGGTAACGCCGGGCGCGGTCCTTTCCCATGGCCCACTCCACGATGGCGCGCGCGCCGGCGGACACGCCGGTCGCATCCTCGGGCCAGCGGACCGGATCGGTGAGGTGCTTGGTCATGATCACGGCGGCCGTGGGACCCGTGAACGGCGGCTTTCCCGTGAGCAGGTGGTAGAGCGTCGCGCCCAGGGAATAGACGTCGGCCCGGCTGTCCACGTCGGGCTCCCCCCGGGCCTGCTCGGGGGCGATGTAGTTCGGCGTGCCGAGCGCCCCGTCGTCCGCGTCCGTCTCGAATCCGAGCTGGCGGGCGAGTCCGAGGTCGGCGAGTTTTGCGACGCCCTCCGCCGTGAGCAGCACGTTGCCCGGCTTGACGTCGCGATGGACGATTCCGCGCCGGGACGCGTGGTCCAGTCCGCGGGCGATCTGGTGCGCGATCGCGATGGCCGTCCGCTCGGGCAGGCGCCCCTCCCGCTTGATGCGGTCGTAGAGGGTCTCGCCTTCGACGAACTCCATCGCGAAGTAGTGGAAGCCGTTCGATTCGCCGACGTCGATGCCCCGCACGACGTTCGCGTGGTTCAGCTGGCCGGCCGCGCGCGCCTCCCGGAGGAAGCGCTCGATGTATTTCACATCCCGGGCGAGATGGGGGGCGAGGATCTTGAGCGCGACGATCTTGTCGAGCGCCCGCTGGCGGGCCTTGTAGACGACCCCCATGGCGCCCTGCCCGATCCGGGCGATGACGTCGAAGCCGGCGATCAGCGTGTCGGGGCCGGGCAGGCGGCTTTCGGTCCGGAGGGCGTCGGCCTGCTCGCGCGTGAGGGCCCGCCGTTCGACGAGGATGTCCCAGAGGGGGCGTGGCGTGCCGGCCCTCGCGAGCGCGCGCTGGACGTTCTTGCACTCCTCCAGGCGCTCCTTCGAGACGAGGCCCTTGCGGATCGCGAGCTGGCCTACGGACGGCTCGTGAGCCTCGGAGGGGAGGGTGCGTTCGGGTTCCACGGTGGCGCGCCCCGATTCTACTTCCTCGCGCGCAGGAACGCCGCGAGGAAGGTCGCCGGCAGCGGCCCGCCCCCCGAGATCCGCCGGTAGGCCGCCTCGAAGGCGAGGAGGCGTTCGTGCGAGAGCAAAACCCTTCCCGGGGAAATTCCCGCCGTCCCCGCGCCGATTCGCCGCAGGTGCGCCAGCAGGTCGCGCGTCCGCTCGAAGCGCATCATCCGGCGCATGGTTGCCGCGCGGTCCACCACGAGGCCGGCCGCCTCGGCGGCCTCGCGGAGGGCGGCGGCGGTCCTAAGCGGGTGCGCCGGGACGTCCGCGTCCGCTCGCGAAAGCGCCCGCTGCATCTCCTCGAGGGTTCCTTCGACGAACGCCGAGATGCGGATCGTTCCGCCCGGAACGAGGACCCTCCGGACCTCCGAGAGCGCCGCGACGAGGTCCGGGATCCACTGCAGCGAAAGCCCGGAAACCGCCTCCCCGAACGTTCCGTCCGCGAAGGGAAGGTGTTCGGCGTCCCCGGCGACCCGCCGGACGCCGGGGACGTTCTCGAATGCCCGCAGCATCCCCTCCGAGAGATCGACGGCGACGATCCGGGCGTGGGGCCGGGCGCGGCGGATCGCGGCCGATACGAACCCCGGCCCCGCGCCGAGGTCCAGCAC
>ERZ1292640.4405-Hain-H43-02um-R1-4405-length-10729-cov-5_pt1 | contig 10729 bp, 9 predicted proteins | sample MGYA00564404_ERZ1292640 | MGnify/ENA primary metagenome ERZ1292640 (study PRJEB36523, sample SAMEA6512636) | groundwater metagenome | collected 2019-01-08 | study: AquaDiva: Metagenomics assemblies of 32 groundwater samples | reverse complement strand
AGTCTTGGGTTCTCGCTCCTTACATTTGCCGGGACCTTGGGGATTGTTGGATTCACGATGGAAAAGCTACCCGTTCGTTTAAGCAATATCATGGCTTTTGATGCTGATGTTTTTGGTAACTGGGGCTGCAAGCCGCAGTATTACACAAACGTTGTGAAGGCTACATTGGACGGCGGGATCAAGGTCGCCGACAATGTGAAGTCATATCCACTTGATTCAATAAATGAAGTTTTAGAAATGGCTCATGCACATAGACTTGATAAAAGAGCCGTTTTGGTGCCACAAACTTGAGATAAAAAGGAGGAGGCTTAAATGTCAAATAGTATGCATGACAATATAAAGGATCACAATCTGGTTGCTGAGTACAAATTTAAAGATATCAAGGTGGAGCGCCGGCCGCTCTTAGATCATAGCGGCAAGCCGATCGAAGGGTTGGTGAACCACTGGATCATTATTAACAACCCAAGCCAGTTTAATTCATATACGACCCAAGCAGTTAAAGAAATAATATTGGCCTTCCGCGAGGCCTCCTGTGATCGTTCGGCGGTTTCAGTAGTTTTTACCGCTGTTGGCGATAAATCATTTTGCACCGGCGGGAATACCAAGGAATATGCTGAATATTATGCCGGCAATCCGCAGGAATATAAGCAATACATGCGGCTTTTTAATGACATGGTAACCACGATTCTCACGTGTGATAAGCCCGTTATCAACCGCGTGAACGGGATGAGGATCGGCGGCGGGCAGGAAATCGGGATGGCCTGTGATTTTTCGATTGCCGCTGATACCGCGCGTTTCGGGCAGGCGGGGCCGAAGCATGGGTCGGCGCCTGATGGAGGATCAACTGATTTTCTACATTTATATGTGGGGATCGGGCATGCCATCGAATCATGCGTGCTGTGTGAGCCGTGGTCAGCCCATAAGGCCGCATCCATAGGATTAATCAACAAGGTAGTGCCGGTTTTAAAAAACAAGGAAGGCAAGTTCATATTAAATCCTTTTGTGCATACCGAGGAACACGATGAGTGGGGTAATCTATGCTATGGCTCATTCAAGACAGGGCAGAAAAAATCAGAGGCCGCGAAGATCGCGGGAGAGTGCGTCGTCGATCTCAGCATGCTTGATCGCGAAGTTGAGAAATTTGCATTTTCTCTTGCTATGACAATGCCTGAGTGCCTGATCAAGACCATTGAATCACTGAGGAAGAAAAAATTGGAACACTGGCAGAGGAATTGCGAAACCAATCGGTCTTGGCTAGCGCTCAATATGATGACAGAGGCGCGTGCTGGTTTCCGTGCCTTCAATGAAGGTCCGAAGGATAACCGTGAAGTTGATTTCATAAAGCTGAGAAGGGCGCTTGCGAACGCAATGCCGTGGACGGATGAGCTTGTGGACGAGATCCTCCCCAAGGGCCGCGTGGAAAATAAACTGTAAAGCAAATGAACATGAACTCACAGCTAATCAAATATGAAAATCGGTATGACGGCCAGGTGAAGGCAATTCTGCTCAACTCCCCGCCGTCAAATGTCCTTACTGCCAAGATGATAGCGGAGATCCAGGCTGCGCTTGCTGATAGCGAAAAGGACGCTGCTACCAAGCTGGTAATTATAGGGTCGGTCGGGCAGAATTTTTCATTCGGTGCCAGCGTTGAAGAGCATCTGCCGGAGAAGGTCGGTGGAATGCTGCCAGCATTTCACCGGATGATTGGTGATCTGATAGGCTGCAAAGTCCCGACGCTTGCGCAGGTGCAGGGTTTTTGCCTTGGTGGAGGATTTGAATTGGCGCTGGCATGTGGTTTCATATTCGCGGATCCAAATGCAAAGTTCGCCGTGCCCGAGATACATCTTGGGGTCTTTCCGCCCGTTGCTGCCGCTTTATTACCATTTTTGGGAGGGGGATTCATGTCCCAGCAGATGATTTTAACCGGCGAGCGAGCTGGTGCTGCTGAACTTATGCAGGCAGGGTTGGTGACGAAAGTTTGTGATACCGGTGGTCTTGATGCTGCGGTGGCGGCATTTATTGATAAGTGTATTTTGCCTAAGAGTGCTTCGTCCCTGCGTATAGCAAATCAAGCATCGCGTATGACACTTGCGGATCATTACAGTCAATGGATTTCAAAACTTGAGTCCTTGTATCTGGCTGATTTGATGAGCACTCATGATGCGGTTGAAGGGATCAGGGCCTTTACGGAGAAGCGTCAGCCTAAATGGACTGGTAATTGAGTCATGGTTAGCCGCGTACGTTCACGCGCCGGTATAAAACCGGGCGTTAAGACAGGGCTTGATGGGATACTTAAGAAATCAAGCCGTTTAATGGCAAGAAAAGGCTACAGTGCCACAACCATGCGCAATCTCGCGCAGGAAACTGGTCGTAGCTTGGCTGGGCTTTATCATTATTTTCGCAACAAGGAGGAGCTTTTGTGGCTCATCAACATGAGGGGTTTTTCGTCATTGCTTGAGAGCGCGCAGGAGATATCCGGCCGGCGTGACGAAGCGGAAAAAAAGTTGCTTGCCTTCATCAACAGCCATGTAAGTTATTTCACCACGCATGTGGATGAGATGAAGGTCATGTTGTTCAGCACTCAGCAGCTGGGGCTGGCGCGCGGTAAGGCCATACGGGAATTGCGAAAAAAGTACGCCTCCCTGGGACATGAGATAGTTGGTGAGTTTGTGGCTAGGCATGCAGGGCAAAGGGCCTGCGGCATGGAACTTCACAGAAAGAGCTTTTTGCTTTTCGGAATGATGAACTGGATTTGCCGCTGGTATACGCCGAAGGAATATGGATCCCTCGATGAGCTGGTAAGTGAAATTTACAAGACGTTCACAAGAGGTGTGTTGTCAGGCGGAAGTATAATGTCGCAAGAGGTAAATGTAGATGAGCGTGCGTTCGATCATAGAGCGATGTGAAGAACTCTGTCGCGATCTTGATTTCAAGTATGTAGTTGAATGGAAGAAGGCACATTCGGCAAAAGCTATTGGTTATATGCCGGTCTATGTTCCAAGAGAAATTATCCATGCTGCTGGCATGCTGCCGGTTGGCATCATGGGCGGCGGAGATGAGATCGAGATTATCAGGGGGGATGCGTATTTTCAGTCGTATATTTGCCGGATTCCGCGCTCCACGATCGAGCTTGGCGTTTGCGGTAAGCTCGATTCGCTTGATGGTATGCTGTTCCCGGCTATTTGTGATGTGATAAGAAACCTGAGTGGGATGTGGAAAGTAATGTTCCCAGGGAAATACGTAAAGTACATTGATTTTCCACAGGACTATAATGATGCCGGTAAATCATTTTATGAATCCGAGCTGAGGAGGCTTTGCGATGACCTGTCTGGCATTTCAGGCGTCACGGTTACTGATGAAGCGCTTAGAAACTCCATAAAACTTTATAACGAAAACCGTGCAGCCATAGATGAGCTATACAGGCTAAGGTCGAGATTGCCTCATCAAGTAACGACTTATGAAACATATGTCATAATGAGGGCGTCGAATATTCTTGAAGTATCCGAGCATACCAAACTTGTACATGAATATATCGGCGCCATTAAGGAAGTTAAGCGACCAGAGCGGGATCATGTCAGGGTCATTGTTTCTGGCGCATTTTGCGAGCAGCCGCCTTTAAATTTGATAAAAGCACTTGAAAGCAGCGGTTGCTATATCGTGGATGATGACTGGGTTTTATGCTCCAGGTATTTCATTAAAGATATTTCTGAGGATGGTGACCCATTCTACGCGCTTGCGGAAAGTTATATCAGGAGTGCTGTTTCAACCGCTTCTAGATATGAGGAAGGCAAGGATAAGGGCCAGTATCTGCTTAGAATGGTGCGCGAGAGGCAAGCAGAGGGCGTTGTTTTTGCTGCTCCAAGTTTTTGTGATCCTGCATTGCTTGAGCGCCCGATGTTGCAGGCGGTGCTTTCGGAGCACAACATCCCATATACAGGTTTTAAATACGCGGAAAACACCGGGCAGATACAAGTCATCAAGGAGGAGACCGGTACGTTTGCTGATTCCATCAAGCTGTGGGGGACGAAATGAAACAGGAAGTGCAAAAAGAAAACAGCATGCTTTTGCAGAAGCAGATGCTGAGTGATCATTACCGGAGGCTCGCGCGGGCGAAGGAAGACGGGAAGAAAGTTGTTTATACATTTGTCCCAGGCAACCTTAATGAGCTTATCTGGGCTTTCGACATGCTGCCGGTGCATCCTGAAATAAATGCCCTTCAATCCAGCATGCGAAAGCTTAGTGGGAATTATATACTTGAAGCGGAAAAATTTGGTCACTCGGAAGACGTATGCACATACGTCAAATGTGACATTGGAATGCTAAGAAAAGGCAATATCGGGCCGACTGGAGAGAAGCTGCCTCCCCCGGATCTGCTCCTGCTCAGCTACACAGGTTGCTTTACTTTCATGAAGTGGTTCGAGCTGCTAGAGAAGGAATACAAATGCCCTGTTGTGATGCTTCAAATCCCGTATCAGGGTGACGGTGAAGTCACCGATTCAATGAGACAGTATGTGGTAAGGCAGCTAAGAGAAACAGCTGTCCCGATGATGGAGAAGATTTCCGGCAAAAAGCTCAATGAAGAAAAACTAAAGTCTTTGCTGGAGTCCGCTGCACGTGCGGAGGATGATCTTGTTTGGGTATGGGATTCAGCCAAGCACAAGCCTTCGCCGATTGATGCATATTTCGGCGGAGTGTATTACGTCGGGCCTATTTTCAGCGCGTTCCGCGGTCTGCCGGAGTGTGAGCAATATTACAGGGAACTTAGAAGTGAAGTCGAGTTCAGGATCAAGCACAAGATGGGTCCCACCGTCCCGGATGGTGAGCTTAAGGAGCAGAAATTCCGCTTGGTCGTGGAGGGCCCACCTAATTGGACAAGCTTCAGGGAATTTTGGAAGATGTTCTCCGATGAGAAAGCTGTCGTTGTGTCGTCGACTTATACCAAGGTGGGCGGCCTTTATGAGCGTGGTTTTCGCCATGATCCGTCCAGGCCGTTTGAAACGATGGCTGATTACTGCCTTGGTTGTTATACGAACAGAAATCTGCCTAGCAGGATAGAGATCATAGAAAAATACATCAAAGATTTTGATGCTGACGGATTCCTAATTAATTCGATAAAAAGCTGCAATTCATTCTCGGTTGGACAACTGCTTATATTGAGGGAGCTTGAGCAGCGCACCGGCAAGGCGGGCGGCTTCATCGAGTCGGACCTTGTTGATCCGCGCTATTTCAGCGCGGCAAATATCAAGAACAGGCTTGAGTCGTATTTCCAGATGATAGAGGCAAAGCGGTCCGTCAGTGCCCAGAAGGAGATGGCCAAATGAATTGCCAGACGGATTGTTTTATCGGGATAGACTTGGGTTCAACCACGACGAAGGCCGTGGTCATGGGTCGCGGTGAAAGAGTTCTTGGGCGCGGTATAACCAATTCACGCAGCAATTACGAAGTGGCTTGCCAGGTTGCGCGCGAGGAAGCTGAAACAAGCACGCGCTTTTTGTTGCTTGATGACAGGTTGAAGAAAGATGCAAAAATATCAAGATCTGCTGGCAAATTGTTGTCTTATATCTCATGTAAATACGCCCTTGGTGAACACTTAAAGCAGCTCTCAGCCCTCAAGGATGAATGTGCGAAGGTTATCGTTGAGTGGAACAGGGGTGAAGAAGAAAAGGCACTCTACAAAGGTCTGATGTCATTGATTTTTGAAAGGCTCGCAAGTGTTTCTGAAATGAGCTTCCAGCCAGGCGGCAAGGCGCAGAGTGATTTTTTCCGCGATATAGCGACTAGTTTGTTTCTTAAGGAGGCTGAGGCAGTCACTAAGGAAAGGCGGCTGTCTTTTGACAGGGCTGTTGGTGTTTTTGACAAAGCTATTCTTCGCGTCGAGAGCAGGAGCTTTGCCGCATACTTTGCTGATTACCTGGGATTTGCGTGTGAGGAGACACTTAAGGTGCCGGAGTTTTCCGGGATGAGGGGTGGTATCGCAAGCGCCGTAAAAGATATATCAGGCATCCGCTTTAACGTGGTCAGCATGGTCGGGACAGGTTATGGGAGGCTGACTCTTCCGTTTCCAAAAGAGCAGATCCGCTCTGAGATATTGTGCCACGGGCTTGGCGCGCATTATATGTTCCCTTTGACCAGGACCGTGCTTGATATAGGCGGGCAAGACACGAAGGCGATCCAGGTCGACGCGAACGGGATTGTCACCGGCTTCCAGATGAACGACAGATGCGCGGCTGGCTGCGGGAGATATTTAGGTTACATTGCCGACGAAATGAATATGGGAGTCCATCAGCTGGGCCCGCTTGCCATGCAGTCTAAAAAACCAGCAAGGATTAATTCAACATGCACTGTATTTGCAGGCGCAGAACTGCGTGAAAGGCTTTCGCTTGGTGAAAAGCGTGAGGATATAATAGCAGGCCTGCACAGGGCGATTATTTTAAGAGCGATGTCGCTGATCGCGAGAAGCGGCGGCGCGTTTTCTGAATTCACCTTCACTGGCGGTGTGGCGAGGAATCAGGCTGCCACGGCGGCGCTCAAGGAGCTCCTTGTCGAGAATTACGGTGAAATGAAAATGAATATCAGTTCCGACAGCATATACACAGGCGCCCTTGGTGCTTCGTTGTTTGCGATGAGGGCTTCGTGATGTTTTACACTATCGGTATGGATGTCGGTTCCAGCGCAATAAAAGCAGCCGCAATGAGTTTTGATGATTTAGGAAAGTCAGAAACTCTTCTTGGCTGCGAGATCGAAAAGATCAGAAAGCGCAACACCAAGGATGTTATTAATGAATTATTCGACAGGGTTTTGGAGCAGCAAGGTATGCGTCGAGATGGCGTGGCATATGTTGCGAGCACCGGCGAAGGTGAGATGGTTGATTTCCGTAAAGGGCATTTTTATTCGATGACTTGCCATGCGAGGGGGGCTTTATTCCTAGATAGCAGTGCCCGCGCCGTGGTTGACATCGGTGCCCTACACGCAAAGGTGATGGTCGTTGATGATCGCTCCAAGGTGCTCTCATACAGGATGACGTCGCAATGTGCGTCCGGCTCCGGGCAGTTCCTCGAAAACATCGCGCGGTATCTTGGCGTGGCGACGGAAGACATAGGTGAGCTATCGAGCAAGGCTGACAAGCCTGAAATGGTGTCCGGGATATGCGCGGTGCTGGCTGAAACCGATGTAATCAATATGGTGAGCAGGGGCATAACAACGGCAAACATCTTAAAGGGCATTCATCTGTCGATGGCACGCAGACTCATCAACCTTCTTAGGGTACTTAAGGCCGAAGGGCGCGCGCTGATCACCGGTGGTTTGGCACAGGATATCGGCATGATTAAGGCAATGCAGGAGCTGGCTAATAATGACAAGCAAAGGCTTGAAATTTTCAGTCATGATAAGTCTGTCTTTGCAGGAGCAATAGGAGCGGCGCTTTGGGCGGGATTCAGGCACGTAAAAATACGAGGCGGGCGTGAAGCCATGTCAGCAGGAGAATCGGCATGAGGTGCGACCTGTCTCTTGGCGTGATTAAGAAAAATATCGGAACAATGTTGCTGGGTAACAGCGAATGTCACGGTCACATGCCAGCATTTGCCGAAAAAGTAAGTGGTAAATATAAATATTGGATGTGGAATGAGCTGATCAGTGATGTGACCGGGGTGATCCGATTCTTGACAGGAAAAGGGCTTAAGCCCGGTGATCGTGTGGCATTTCTGGCTGGCAATTCATATAGAAGGCTTGTGGCGGAACTTGCGGTTATGAGCTCAGGGATGACTAGTGTGCCTGTTTTCGCGGGCTACTCGAAAGGTCTTATTTGCGAGCTGATAAAATTCTCTGATGTAAGTGCTGTTGTAGTGGATGGCTACCGTTATGATGCCGCGGATGTGCCGCTGGTTTTTGACTTACGGTTTTTTGATGACATGACGAAATATACTCCAGGCGGTGACATTGAACATGTAATGACCGGCGTTGATGACGATAGTCTAGCCGTGATCATGTTCACTTCCGGGACAAGTGGTTCACCAAAGGGGGTACAGCTCACACACGCAAATCTCATGTCACAGCAAAAGGCGCTTAAGATACTCTGGGCCCCTGAGCCGGGGATGAGATTTTTATGCTACCTGCCTTGGCACCACAGCTTTGGCGGGCTGTTTGAGCGGTTCTTCGCGCTTAGTTCCGGCGGCTGCCTTGCGGTGGATGATTCAGGCGGTAAGAACGTGGACAAGCTGCTTGAAAACTACCTTGAGATTAAGCCAAATATATTTTTCAGCGTGCCTAAAATTTACCAGGAGATCACCGCCAGAATGGCGTCGTCAAAGGCTGTTGAGCGTGGTTTTTTTCATGACGGGCTTAAATTCATTTTTACGGCTGCTGCGCCACTTCCTTTAAGTACATCGGAAATATTTAAAGCTAAGAAAGTCCCTGTCATAGAGGGTTGGGGGCTTACGGAGACATCCCCGTGCTGTACCCTGACCAGCATGGATGTGGACAGGAAGCTTGGCGTGGTTGGGTTCCCAATGCCTGGCGTGGAAGTCAAGATCGGCGAGGAGAATGAGATTTTGGTCCGTGGGCCTAATGTGATGAAGGGCTACTTCAAGCAGCCGGAAGCCACCGCCAGGGTTTTAGACAATGAAGGCTGGTTTAAAACCGGTGATATCGGCGAAATAACCGAGGACGGGTTAAGAATAATTTCACGAAAAGACAGGATGTTCAAACTCAGCAATGGCGAGAAAATTTTTCCGTCCGTGATAGAGGAAAACCTTAAGGCAAAGTGCAGGTTCATCAAGCATGCTTACGTGTTTGGCCAGGGCCAGAGTAATCCGCTTGCGATAATTTTTCCGAACACGGAGCTCATCGAGGCCGCGCGAAGCGGTGAGTGTGGTGGTTCTGGTTGCAGTTTCCCGGCGTGTCTTAATGAGTTTGCGCGCTGTCTTGGCAAGTGTATCGTGGATGTGAATCACACAGCGTGTGGAAAAATAGACCGCGTCCAGAAGGTGATGATCGTCGATACCGAGCTTACCATCGAGAGAAATGAACTGACCCCGTCCTTCAAACTTATTCCGAAAAGGATTGAGGAGAACTTCAGGACTTTCATGCATTCACTGGAAGTTGACAGGATTAATGAGCTCCCTGGCAATATATATGTGGTCGAGTTGGCCGCTGAGAGTGTGAGGCGCAAATGAGACTCATGTACGCAATAATCGGCATGGGCCCTGTGGGCTCCACCATCGCAGTTCATCTGGCACAGGCCGGTCATGACTTAGCTATACTATGCGGATATGAAGCCAAATATACTGCACTCGCCAGTGGTCCGCTTGTTGTGAAAGGAAAGCTCTCCGCGCATGCCAAGTTTGGAAATCTGCATATGCAGATGGAAAGCTTTTTGGAGACCAAGCCTGATGTGATTTTTATCGCGACAAAGAGTTGTGATTCACCGGCGATACTTCAAACCATCAAGCAAAGCGCTAAGTTTGACAAAAAAACTGTTTTTGTTTCATGCCAGAACGGGTTGGGGGTTGAAGAACAGATCATCAATGTCTTTGGATCGCAGAACGCTCTTAGAATGGTGATGAACCTTGGTTGTTCGCTTATTGGTGAAAATGAGGTCAATGTCACGTTTATCTTCCCGCAAATCCTTTCATTGAGAATTGACGTAAATATGGCCTTGACCAGGCAAGTTGCCATGGACCTGACGTCAGCAGGATTCAAGACGGATCTCAAGGAAGATTACCAGCCTGATATCTTCAGAAAGGCGATTTTAAATTCCTCATTGTCAAGTGTTTGCGCGCTTACCGGAATGACGATGAAGGCGGTGCTCGATAGGCCGTTTCTGAAAAGAATAGTGGAGGAGATCGTCCGGGAAGGGATAAGCATCGCTAAAGTCAGAAAAATCGCAATTGGTGCAGGTTTTTTTAACGAAGCTATGAGCTATTTATCCAGTGGCGGCGATCACAAACCATCAATGCTTGTCGATATTGAAAACAGGCGCAGGACCGAGAATGACTATCATTGTGGAAAGCTCGTGCAGTATGCGGAAAACAGCGGCATGCGTGTTCCTGTTACCGAAACAGTTTATGGTTTTTTAAAGAGCATTGAAGATGATTTTACAAGGACCATTTAACCAGGAATATTTAACTAGGAATATTTAAAATGATGAATGAGTGTAGCGAAAAGATTAAGATCGATTGTGTAGTCTCCGATATCTATCACCATAACGGGTTTGTTATTTTCAACATCCCTGAGAAGATGAATCCTCTCAGTGAGGATGTTGTCGAGCAATTTGCCATGAACTTCGAGAAGCTTGAACGTGATCCCAGCGTTAAACGCATATTCATACTTGGCCGTGGGAAGGCGTTTGTCGCTGGCGCCGATATCAAGTTCTTTGTCGATGCGATGGATAGAGGAGATATTGATAGGATTTACCGCTTCACTACTTATGGACATGATGTCCTTAACAAAGTAAGCGCTTGCAAAAAACCTGCTATCGCTTACTTGAACGGGCTGACACTGGGTGGAGGACTTGAACTCGCACTCGCATGTCACAGGAGGGTTGCAAGCCCGAAAGCCTTGCTGGCCTTCCCAGAAACCGGGATAGGCATCTATCCAGGCCTCGGAGGCACGCAGAGAGCGCCGAGGCTGATCGGCAAAGGCCTGGCAAAGTTTATGATAGCCACCGGACAGTTCGTGGATGCGCAGATGGCGCTTAAGTATGGTCTAGTTGATATGTTGGCTGGACCATTCG
>ERZ1292640.4404-Hain-H43-02um-R1-4404-length-10729-cov-6_pt1 | contig 10729 bp, 10 predicted proteins | sample MGYA00564404_ERZ1292640 | MGnify/ENA primary metagenome ERZ1292640 (study PRJEB36523, sample SAMEA6512636) | groundwater metagenome | collected 2019-01-08 | study: AquaDiva: Metagenomics assemblies of 32 groundwater samples | reverse complement strand
GCCAAGCTAGTAGAGAAAAAATATTGCGGGGATCAACTACCGTTGAGGAAGTGCAGAGAGTTATATATTTGGGAGAAGAGGAGTGAAAGTTAAAGGTTAAAGGTTAAAAGTTAAGCAAGTTTCAGAAAAGACTTTAAACTTTTCTAATTGTCAAAACCCTTTATTTATTGGGCTTATAGGATTATAGGCATATAAGATTATGAAATCATAGTTTCCATACGCCATAATCCCATACCCTTATACCCCTGCAATCAACTGAAAACTTAAAACTGCGAAAAAGGAGATATAATAATAGATGCGTGCAGGAAAAAAACGATCAGTGGGTTTATCAATTTGCTCACAAAAGATCGCTATGGTGGACGTCAATATAGGTTTTTCCGGTAATATGGAAGTCACCCATCTTGCTATTGCTGATATTCCTACCGATGCAATCATTAATGGCAGTATTGATAATCCTGAGATAATAGCTGAGCAAATTAGAGATATATTGGCTATCAATGACACAAAAGCCATTAAGAGAATCTCGTTATCAATAGAAGATGACCTTACCAATACCCGACTAATGACAATGCCATCTCTATTAGATGATGATATGCAAGAATCGCTTATAAGTAAGGTAGGGGATTATGCCATATTAGCAGGGAGTAAGCCATCTTTAGATTTCCATATTGTTAGGCGATATAACTCAGGTCCTGCGGAAAGAATGGACGTTTTATTCGTTGTCGCCCCGGAACAAATGGTTAATACATATCTGTCAATAATAGAATCGGCAAATACCAAGCTCATGGCTTTGGAAACCATACCTTTAGCAATTATCAGGGCATACCTAGAATTCATTCAATCAGATCAGTCTAGCGAAACCATTATGCTTGTTATCATAGAAGAAAACCAGGGCATGATTGTCATTTTGCAGAATGAAACAGTAAAGTTTGTGCATGATATTGAAGTTGGAAGAAGAGAATTAGAGGCAAGTAACGATATAGCTGATGTTCTGAGCGAAATTAGGTCTTCGTTAGATTATTATAAGAAAACATTTCCGCTGGAAGCCGACGTTGAGGAAATTGTATTATTTTCAGATAGCATAGAAGATTTTAATGTTGGTGAGAACCTTAGAGCAAACCTAAACATAGAAATCAATGAACCGCAATTACCCTTTGATTTAATAGCACGCTTTGGAGATCAGGTAAAAAATAATATCCTTTCAATATTTGCGGCTATTGGGTCTGCGGCTATTGGGTCTGCGGCTATCGGGTCTGTTGGACATGATTTGGCAGGCAAGGAAGATATTGCCATAAACCTTGTCCCGTGCAAAAAAGAGGCTAAAATATCGCATGTCCGAGCCAGAATAAAAGCACTTGCACTGGCATTGGTATCTGTCGTTTTGCTATTAATCGTTGGAAGTGTCATTATCAGATATGAGACCAAAAAAATTGAGGGCAATATAATACAACAAAAAGAACAGGCAATACTTGAAATTCCCAATCCGACTGAAGTATTGGTTGCGAACCAGATGGCTCAACCATCAAATAATGTCGTAAACGCAGCAACTAAAAAAGCGGTAATGCCGATATTAGATTCAATGGAGAAATCAGCACAGGAAGGTAGCAAATTGGCTTCACAACAAGCGGAACAAGCTTTAGTTAATGAACCAGATAAAAAGGCAACAGTTACTTCAGGCTCAAGACGATTATCAACTAAACAGCAAGAAGGGATTTACAGCATCCGGATAGGTGTTTTTGGCTTTAAAGAAAATGCTGACAAAACTATTGCGTTAATGAAATCCAAAAACTATGATCCATGGATAAAGTATAAATCATCTAAGAGACAAGTTTATATTGGAAGATTTGAGACAGAAAAAGAAGCTGACCAATTTGGTGAATTGATGATAAAAGAATTGCCATGGTTAAGTGGGTATATAATACAAAAGACAAAATGATTGGTTTTGATATATTACTTTTTTGACATAATAATCAGACGTTTTGGACAACCCCCTTTGTTAAGGGGGAATTAGATGACGACTTGATTTATTCCCCCTTATTAAAGGGGGTTAGGGGGTTGTTTTAGCCATCTTTTGCATTTTTTAACGATTACATTCAAAAGGGAAGTCTTATGACAAAATTAAATCTTAAAATATTAATATTATTTTTATCAATAGAAAACCCTTTTCTACCGCTAGTTGATGAGTAATCCCGACTGAATTATTGATTACTCATCGCCAACATTTGCCCTGAGACATCTAAACACACTATTCTTGTCAAATCACGGACAATAAGCCTTCCACCAGCCAATGCCATAGGTCCCCATGCGTCATGACCTTTGAGAACACGAGCCTGAGCAAGTTGCTTATATCCATCAGACGTTGCTTCTGCTAATGTGAGCAAGCCCATGTCATCCATGACAAATATCATGCCATCAGCGATCATAAATGGTCCTAAACCGAAGCGGTTGGCTGAGCCACTTGCCCAGAGCAATTTGCCATCTAAATCAATGCAGGCTAACTGCCCGTCTTGTCTAACTCCATATATGAATCCCTTATAAAAAATCGGTGTTTGTTGATCGCAACTGAAAACGTCAGCCTTTAAGCGATAAAGTGCCTTTGGCGTTATCTTCCCTGCGCTTTCCGTTAATTTTATCATCATACTGCCAGTGCCATATCCACCGGTTAAGAAAATTCGCCCATCGCCTATTATTACAGGGGAGGGAACAGTCGCTATTCCGATCTTCCATTCGTTAGTTTCCCAAAGAATAGAGCCATCTTGGGCAGAAACGCCTACAACTCCTCCGCTTGCGCAATAGACATATATCCGTTTACCCTTGAAATCCATCGGTATTATAGATGAATGAGTCATATTCCAATTGCGTGGATTGGGAGTTTTCCATAAGATATTACCAGTTGCGCAGTCAACAGCGATCATAAGTGCTTCACCGCCGGGCGCAAGTATCGCTTTGTCATTATCAATCAACGGGCATTGCCCCGCATACCATTCAGGCACTATTGTATTGAAGTCACGGACTAAGTCCATTCCCCAATGGAATTCGCCGGTGATTGAATCAAGACAAAGGACATGACATTTCGGACCCATAGATACGACATATTTATCCGTAACTGCTGGGACAGTGCGAGACATGCCGTGATTGCGCTTGACTTTTATGGGATATGAATACCGCCATATATCTTTGCCATCTGACAACGTTAAGCATCTGAGAACGTCTTCTTGCAGTTTTGCATCATAGTCTAATAAATAAACACGCCCTTTTAGAATAGCCGCACCTGCGTATCCCTCGCCAACATCAATACCCCAAAATGCTTTGGGTTGTCCGGGGCCCCATCTTCTTGCCAACTTGACGTTTTCTGTGCTGATGCCGTCAAAATTTGCGCCTCTAAACCTTTCCCATGCGCCGGGCATTTCTATCGATACTCCGAACCCCTTACTTAGCTTTCCTGCTGTTATTGGCGATGCTGTTAATGCGGATCCGCTTGCCGAGACTTTATCCTCACCGGGCAACCTCTCCTTTAATTGATCTTTTGAGCCATGAAGCACCCACAGAAACAGCAGGATAACACCAATTACTGTTACAAGCATCGGTATAATTCTTAAAATAAGCACAAGTCTTGAGGCTTTTTTTTCAATATTTTCTGACATAATAGTTTTGAGTTAGAAAATGCTCAAGGAATATGACTTTTTTATAACATTTTAATTATAACATATTTTTATAATTTACTCACTATGAGTTCTTAGTTAAATTCTGGTTAGGTTTCGTCTTTCAATTTAGCCTACAATAACGCCACGATCAATTTTATGCTTGACATTATTGAGAGTTTTCCATATAATATGTATATATGCACAATTATACATATTAAGGGTGGTTAGTTATGAATACTTTTAGTGAGATTATGAAGGCACTCAGCGATCCAATTCGACTACGAATCGTGCATCTCCTTTTGTCAGTAGAGAAAACTCCGCTTTGCGTTTGCGAGATTGTGGATGCCTTAGAAGAGCAGCAATATGCCGTTTCCCGAAACCTGGGGATATTAAAACATGCCGGCTTGCTGAGTGAATCTAAAAATGGGCGATGGGTTCATTATTCAATACAAGCTTCGCAAGAACCTTTTTTTCTATATCTCTATAAAGCTATTAGTGCAATTTCTGATCATACTTTGCAGGAAGATAAAAAACGCCTGCAAGAGAGATTGATGTTAAGAGAAAAGGGCAGATGCCTTTTAGGAGCGCAAAAAACACGCCTATTAAGCAGGAAAGGAAATTAAATGGTAAAAAAACATTATGGAATTATAATGATTGTTGTGCTTGTTATTTTAGTGGCAGGAATATATATCCTAAAAATTACTGCTGGAAACAAGCCAAATATGTCGGCAAATGCAACTGTCTCGAAGCTAATAAGCGTTGATGAGGTTGCTATACATCCAGAAAACTTTAAGGGTCAAATCGGTGTTTCTGGTAAAGTGATAAATGTAGATACGTCTAATAAGTCCTTTGCTCTAGGCTGTGATGATGCCTGCATTATGGTGCCTGTGAGGTATAACGGACAATCGCCGAACTTAGGGAGTCAGGTGGTCGTCTATGGAGAGATCAAAGAGACAGAACAGGGCAAATATGTTCTTGATGGGCAAAAGGTTGAAGTAAAGTGAAAAAGAAAATTCTCTATCCCTTTTTTGGTTTCGTTGTGGTTTTTATGATTCATGCGGCGTATTCCATCTGGAAAGCTATACGAATCTCAGGAAAATGGATTCAGATCGAGAACCAAAATTGGCTAATGCTATATTTTGAAAAGCAAGATTACCTATTGGGACTTTCTTATGCACTAGCGGGAGCATTTGCTGTTTACGCATTTGTGGGATTTCTTCAGCGTCGCAAAGGTGGCGCTGCGGGAATTATTAGCGGAGTAACACTAACCAGTGTCCTTTATGTTGGCGGATGTTTCCTTTTGGGTTGTTGCGGTTCTCCAATGCTTGCAGTATATATAAGCCTATTTGGCTCATCATTTCTGGGATTTGCCAAGCCACTTGCTTTATTATTGACAGCAATTTCAGTTGTAGTCGGTTTCTTTTGGATGGAACGAAAAAACAAGGCTTCAGATTGCTGCAAAGGAGAAAAAATGAGTTTTGCGACAGAAAAAGAACAGGTTGATAAACTTAAATCCGAACTTCAAGAAGGAATGAGTCTCAAAAAATGCAGACAGTGCGGATGTATGATGGATGCCCTGAAAAATCTTGAATCATGCATTAATTCATCTTCAGATGCAACTTTCGACATAGCTGAGAGCGTCAAAGCATGGCAAACGCAGATGGAACCGATCAAATATGGCTGTTTAGGGTGTGATCACTGTTTTGGCGCAGTAGCAACGAATATTTTGAGCGAAACATTTTCAGGGACAATGGAAAAACAACCGTGCTGTGAATTTGAAGCTAAAGCATCTGTGTGGCCTCCTGTTCCCGGAGAATATTTTGTCCTCTGCAATGATTCAGCATGTCCTGTTGCAGTGTCAACTTTAGCCAGTTCTGAACTTGCAGAAGCCTTATATAAGCGTAAGCCAGAGGGTCTGTGCATTGTGGGAAAAACTGAAACTGAAAATATCGGCATTGATAAAGTCATCAAAAATACCATTTCCAACCCCATGATCCGTTATTTAATTCTGACAGGCAAGGAACCAACAGGACATCTTACTGGTAAATCGTTTCTTGCTTTGTGGGAACATGGAGTTGATGAAAATCTGAGGATAATAGATGCTCCGGGCAGGAAACCCGTTCTCAAAAACGTTGCCAGAGATGAAGTGGAAACCTTCCGAAAACAGGTTCAGATGGTAGACATGATCGGCTATGAGGATGTTGAGTCTATTGCCAAGCGAGTGGAGGAACTCTCCAAGAATGTCGAATGTTTATGCAGTGGCCAGACATGCGAGCAAAAGATAAAAGCCGTTACAGATATTCCTGTGATTCAGGCACAAAATCCAGCTAAAGTGAAAATGGACAAATCAGGATACTTAGTTATTATACCTCAGCCCGCAAAGAAGATAATTATAGTAGAACACTATTCTTACGATAATAAACTCCAGCACATCATTGAAGGCGAAGACCCCCGAAACTTATATTATACAATTATTGAAAACAGATGGATTACGCAGCTAAGTCATGCTGCTTATCTTGGGAAAGAACTTGCTAAGGCTGAATTGTCAATGGAGCTTGGATTCCGATATATTCAAGATAGCGCTTAATTACTAGGCAGTATCACCGCTTTCACAGCTTTTCTTGATGCGACTGACTCAAGTGCGGATGTGGCGGAATCCAATGGAAACCTATGCGTTATCAGCTTTGAGAAGGCGTCAAAGTTTGCCTGAACCAATCTTAAAGCGTGCAAAACATGACGGGTATCGCTTACCCAGACCCCTTGTAACGTGATATTTTTCCTGATTATATATTCAAACCATGGGAATTGAACAGAACCAGCAGGCTCACCAAATCCAGCCGTGATATATGTTCCGCCGATTCTGACTAATGGGATGCCATCAGCAATTGCGTCAATGCTTCCCGCCGCCTCAAATGCGGTGTCAACTCCACGATTGTATGTAAGTGATAATATAATTTCTTTTATCTGCTCTTTGGTGTGCGTTTTTCTGTTTATAATGTGCGTTGCGCCAAACTCCCTGCACATTTCAAGTCTGTCTTGTGTTCCGCCTGTTACGATTATATTGCCAGCGCCTGATGATTTTGCATACGCGATCAGGAATATGCCCAAAGGACCCGGACCCTGAATAAGTATAGTATCTCCGGGATTTATTTTGGCATATTCAAAGGCATGGGCGGAAGTTGCGCCTGAACATGACGCAGGAACGTAAACTGCGGGATCACGTTTATCAATAAGGAAAACATCAGTTTTTTCAGAAAGAATTATATGATCAGCATAGCACCCGTTTAGATAGGGGGGAACGTTAATTGAACGATGTATGCCATAAGCCCAGCGATTTTCACATAGGGAAGGCTGATGTGTGATAGTGCAATAATAGCATTTTCCGCATAGAACGCCACGATTCCATATAATTGAGTCGCCTTCTTTGACTTTTTCATCTAACGCTGTTTTTTTTTCTCCGTTTATGCTGACAATCTCACCGACTCCTTCATGCCCAAGAGTAATTGGCAATGGCACACGTGGGTCTTTCCCTTCGTGCATGTGGACATCAGAACCGCAAACTCCCGCCGATGTGACTTTAACAAGCATTTGCCCTTGTGAAAGCTCTGGAATTTCAATCTCTCTAACGCTTAGAGGTTTGTTAAATTGTTCTAACACTGATATTCGAGTTTTTTTTGGCATAATTTATACTAGATATTATGTTGGGTTTCGTTCCTCAACCCAACCTACATTCTGGATTTTTAGCCTCTAATTTTTAACTATCTTGGTGACTTTGTGCCTTCGTGTCTTTGTGTTTAAAAACTTAACTTGATTGCTCAATTCGCTTTTTAATCGTTAGCTCATAAGGCTGTAAATCCATAGCGCAAAGCCTTTTCATAAGCTCTTTGCGTTCCTCAAGACCTCTGGCGATAAATTGTGCGCAGCCATCTCCTTGTGAACCGACACCCTTCCCGCCCCATATCAAATCTTGAATATCGGGATGTGACAAAGCGCTGTGTAATAAAGGCGCTGTAAGTTCCTCAGGGCAAGAGGGAATGACGTATTCATCAAAGGTTCTTTGAGCCTCCTTCATAAGCCAACCAAGTCGCTCAACCTCGCCTTCCTCAATGGCGTTTTTAGCTTTAATAATTATTTCGTGATTGGCTTCGCCAAGCCCGAATCTTAATTTATCTCTCAAAATGCCGCTCTTGTTAGTAAAATGGTGATTCAAGTCAGACAGTATTTTCCTGGTGTTTTTGCCTTTTTTTAGGTCAACGATAACCATATAAACGGTCTGTGATGGATATATTTCGTCAACTTCCATATTGTCGCCATCAAAGGTAAGAAAAACTGGTATATCACCATAGGCGCAGACTTGATCCATTCTGCCACATTCGGAGCCGGTTAATATTTCGCCTTTGTAAGCATATTCCATTTCATCACGACGAGTTAAACCAAGATTATATATAACATTAAATGCTCTAGCAGTCATAACACAGATGGAGGCAGAAGAAGATAAACCTCTTTTCATAGGAAGATTCATTGTGTTGATTATCGTCAATCCACTAACTTTATGGTCTTTGAGTATATAATATGCCACACCGGCTGAATAGCTGAAAAATCCGCTTTCTTTTGCGGATTTTAGCAATTCTTCTTCATTCATTCTAAGTTTTTGGATTCCGATCTCCCCACCTTCCGAATTTGTAGACCGAATTATAAACATATCTGGATGTGGCGTTATACTAGCGTATATACCTTGATCCGTTCCAATAGCTATGCAGTATCCGGGAGCGACAGATTTATCATTACGTCTATATCCCCCTGCCCAATCAGAATGCTCTCCAAACAGGCATAACCTACCGGGAACGAATAGCTTTTTGATCTCCTGTTGCATTTATGAAGTATCTCCCATAACTAATGATCAGAAGAGTTAAGAGTTAAAAGTTGAAGGTTAAAGGTTCAAAAATAGGGATGGTTCATTTTCCGCATGAATTTGGGTAACACTTTATGGAATGAAAACGACCAAAACCCCCTTGATCCCCCTTTAGCTAAAGGGGGAAAGGGGGGGTTGAAAACGTCAAAAATTGAATTTGTTACCTTAATTGTGAACCATGCCCAAAAATATGACTTAAATGTTGCTCTCAACTTTTAACCTTTAACTTTTAACCTTCAACCACTTAGCGTTTATCAAGGCGATTCTTGATGGCTGATATATGTTCAGGATTGGTTCCACAACATCCGCCAACTATATTTGCGCCATAATCAACCGCTTGCATAATGATCCTGGCAAAAACATCTGGAGCTAGTGAGTATATGGTCTTATAGTTTTCATCTACACGAGGAAGCCCTGCATTAACTTCGAATATAAGTGGAAGCGATGTCAATTCTCGCATAGTTTTCGCCAATGCTGGTATTTCACTAAAAAGATCGCCGCAATTGGACCCCAAAACATTCGCTCCTTCTTTTGTAAGCGTTTCTATAATATCAGGCAAGGCATCGCCCCATAGCGTTCTGAGATCATCGGGGCGTGATGCAGGGGGACGGGCAAAAGTCATACTGCAAATTATTGGTAAAGATGTATTTTCTTTAACTGCTTTAAGGGCAATAACAGCCTCGGCGAGGCTTGACATTGTCTCAATGATGATTGCGTCAATTTCGCTTTCTGCCAACGCTTTTGCTTGTTCTTTGAATACCTCAAAAAATGTTTCTTCAGATAGAGTGCCATAAGGTGGCAATTGGTCTTCCCAACCGGTTGGACCCATATCGCCAAAAACAAGCACATCATGTCCAGCACATTCACGGGCTATATTCGCACCTGCAAGATTTAATTCCCGAACAGTATATTTGCTCTCTTTGCCTATTCTTGCTGAATTTGCGCCAAAAGTATTCGTTAGTATTGCAGAAGCGCCTGCCTGAACATAAGATTTATGGACATCGTTGACTTGATCTGGATTGGTAATGTTCCATGAATCCGGAGTAACTCCTTTGCCTAATCCTCGCTTTTGTAGCTCTGTTCCCATGGCTCCATCGCAAATAATTACTTTTGATTGTATCGCTTGCTCAAATCGCATGTCGCCCTCTAAACGATTATAATGAGTTAAAGGTTAAAAAGTTGAAGGTTAAAGGTTAGGAAATATCCGAATCTTAACTTTTAACCTTGAACCTTTAACTTTTAACTCCCTCTGAGTCTTGGAGTCTTTGTGTTTATCATAAAAACCAACCGAGTTAGTCATTAACTCGCTTTTCCAAGTAACTCAGTCGCTGTGTGAATTGCAGAACCAGCATCTTTAGCGTAACCATCTGCCTTAATCCTATCAGCAAAATCCTGAGTAACTGGCGCTCCGCCAATCATAACCTTAACCTTATCACGAAGACCTGCTTCTTCAAGTCCGTCAATAATATCCTTCATAGAAATCATTGTCGTTGTAAGAAGGGCGGACATTGCGACTATATCAGCATTTTGCGTTCTTACTGCTTCTGCGAACTTTTCTGGTGAAACATCGTTCCCAAGATCAATTACGTTAAACCCTCCGCCCGAAAGCATATACTTAACCAAATTTTTGCCAATGTCATGCAGATCGCCTTTAACTGTTCCAATAACGACAGTTCCCTTGAAAGATTGTTTGCCCCCGGCTAGCAACGGTTTGAGTATATCCATCCCACTTTGCATTGCTCTGGCGGCTATCAATACATCGGGGATATAGATTTCGCCTTCGCTGAATTTATCGCCAATTACAGACATAGCGGTAACAAGCCCGTCATTTAATATCTCTTCTGCGGGAACATTATTGGACAAAGCGTCTTTTATTATCTGCTCTGTTTGTGGGATAGCCTGCGCTCTTGATAACATGCTTTTTACAAAGGACAATTTAAGATCAGCCACTGATATTCTCCTTCTCTTTATCTTCTGGAATGAAGATGGGTTATTTAAGCATTTAGAAACATTTATGATTTTTGTAAGTCACTGGTAAACACGGATTATCACGGATAAAAAAGATGCAAGATACATGATACAAGTATAGAACAGCATCATCCATCTTAAATCCTGTCCCTTGAATCAGTTATGAATCAAAGACAATTCATATTCTATCATAATGAAGATAAAA
>ERZ1292640.4403-Hain-H43-02um-R1-4403-length-10729-cov-6_pt1 | contig 10729 bp, 6 predicted proteins | sample MGYA00564404_ERZ1292640 | MGnify/ENA primary metagenome ERZ1292640 (study PRJEB36523, sample SAMEA6512636) | groundwater metagenome | collected 2019-01-08 | study: AquaDiva: Metagenomics assemblies of 32 groundwater samples | reverse complement strand
GCTCAAATCTCACCGCCCGCTGGCGTCGGCAATGTCAAAATGAGAATTGCTGCTCCCTCCGACAGCGAAGCGTTTGCTTGCTGCATAGAGACGGCTCACGGCAGGCTTTGCTCGGAGGTGAGCACGCCCGCTTTGGCGGAGTCCACTTTGATCGTGAATGTTCCGCGCCCGCTGACGATGAATTGCACCCGCGCGGCGTTCAGGCCGCCGATCGTGTCCAGTTCCACGCGGTCGGGACGGCGTTTGACCGCCTCGACCCGTTTGAAGTAACGGTCGGTGACGCGGCCTGCCGAGAGCACTTTGACGTTTGCGCCGCTCAGCGAGACAACGTCCGGCGGGCTGATATGATTGCGCACATCCTGATCGGTGCGCGTGGGGATGAGGCGCGAGTTCTCAATGGTCACCCAGACTTTGTAAAGGTTCTCATCCAGCTTATTCACTTCCACGTTGCTGATGCTGAGCCGCGGCATCTGGTCGGCGTGGTACAGGGTAAAGGCCATGTTGCGATGGCATTCTTCTTCCAGCAGAAAGGAAACTGGCGTCCGGCCCCACTCTTTGCGGGTGCCGCCGATCTCAATCTTGCCGTAGGTGGGATGGTCATGCTCCTTCCATTTGACGAGGCCGTCCTGCAACAGCACGTACTTGAGGAAAGCGATCTCATCTTCGCGTGACGGGTCGGCGCCCGCTTTATCCGCGTTGCGCCGATTCCAGAGTTCGTTCGAGAAACCAAGAATTCCGCGGCCCGCGTAGAACCAATCGATTTCGCCGCCCCACACGGTGTAAAGGTCCTTCCAAATAATCATCGAACGATAGAAGGGCAGCATCTTTTCGCCGCGTTGGGCAATGGTTTGAAGCACAGCATCATCGGAGGGCCGCATGGCGCCCCCCTCGCGTCCGGGGCTGCGCAGGATCATGCCGCCGGCATTGTGGTAGGATTGGAAGGCGGCCAGGTTGGGATGCTCGATGACAAAGGCGCTGATGGCCCGGGTTTCCGGGAGGGAGAAGGGATAATCCTGGGCGCCGTACTGAACAAAGTTTGGCTGCCAATCCCACGCCCAGTTTCGATTCATGTCGTAGCCGCCGGCGGGGTCTTCGTTGATGCGTCCATCTCCGTCATTGTCGATCCCTTCCATGCCCAGCAACGTGTATGCACCTTTTTCGTCAGGCGGGACCTGGACCATCAGGTAGTCTGGAAATTGCGGGTGCGGTTTCCAGCGGCCATTGGGGTCTTTGATGCGCATTTGCGTGATCGAGCCGTCGCCGTCCAGATCGTCAACGTCATCTTCATCGAGGAGACCGTCGTGATCGTTGTCGTAAGGCCGCAAACCGGAGCGCGAGGTGCTGGCCGTTTGCGCTTGGTGCAGCCAGCGGTCGCGCCCGTCAGGATTGATGGTCGGAATCAGGTAAAACACGTAGTGATCGAGCAAATCGGTCACCTTTTCCAGTTCACCGTATTGATGGCAAAGGTACCAAGCCGTGTAAGCGACGGCTTCGCCGCCTTGAACCTCGTTGCCATGAATGTTGCCGTCGATGTACATGCCCGGCTTGCGCTTGGGATCGCCCACCTTGCGGGCGGTCACTTCCAGGCACCACAAATCGCGGCCTTCCACCGAGCGGCCGATGGAATAAAGCCGGGTCAAATTGGGAAAAACCTTGTTCAAGCGGGCCAGAATGGCGCCCAAGCCGGCATGATCATAAAAGCGGTTCCATTCCACGGGGACCTTGCGCTCCATCGAACTGCCCAAGGCCGGGAAAGCATGATCGGAAGGATCGGAGGCGGCCGGTTTGCGATCGAACGTTGCGGCAGGCGCAACCACAGGCCAGCAAACCAAGAAGGCCAAGGCCAATTTGGCCAGAGGCAGGGAATCGCTTTGGAAAGTCTTGCGCGACATGCGTTACTGTTCCTTCTTCAGGTCAATGTTGGCGTGGACCGAGCCGCCGAGCATGGAAATGATTTCCACTTCAATCTGGGAACGGCCCTTGGCCCGAATGACAAAGCGCACTTCCTTCATGCCGCCACTGCCCTCGATAGGACCCAGCATCGTTCTTTTTGATCCGGAAAGAATGTCGCCCGGCTCGACATCGAGCACCACGCGCGTGGAATTGACTTCGTTGCTGACGTCGCCCTGGGCCAGCGACGTGGGAAGATAACCGCTGTTTTCAACCTGGACGGTCACATCGTAGATCGATTCACCCAGATGTTTGACTTTGGTCTGGCGGAGACTGACGCGCGGCAGCTTGCCTGCCAGGTCAGTCAAGAATTTGCCCTGCTTTTCGGCCAGCGGTTCGAGAAGCTTCTCCGGAGGATTGGACCTGGCAAAAGGAGCCAAGCCGCCGATCTCGACTTTTTTCCCGGGGAAATCCGGGTGTTCGACAGATTTCCAGGGCACGAAAAGTTCCTTGGCATTCTCATCGATCCACTTCAGAAAGGCCCGCTCCTCTTCGTTGCGTTTGTCGGGTTCGGGCTTGCCCGGCTCCGACGGTTTCTTGGCTTCGTCCGGCTTTTGAGCGTCGCCGGCTTCTTCCTTCTTTTCGTTGGTTTTCTCTTCTTTGGCGGCGCCGGTTTCTTTGGCTTTCTTGTCGCCTTCCTTGGTTTTGCTCTTGGCCAGTTCGAGCTGCAGGGCGGGACTCCAGGGCTGCGCCGCCAGGGAAAGCCGCCCGCGATGAAAGTACATCCAATCGGAAAATGTCCCCGGCTCGCTCACGGTTTTCAGTTCCTTTTTCAGGCCGAGCGCATCGCGATAAGCTTTGCCCAGCTCGCGATAGTAAGGCAGATCGTCCTTGTGAATGATCGTGGGAGGCCTCCTGCCGGGCCCCTCGCCTTTGCTTTCCGATGAGGGTGTTTGCACCAGGTTGTCGGCGGCGCCATAGGTGAAGACGATCCCGATATTTGGGTGCTCGACAATAAAATCAGCCAAGGTGCGCGTTTCGGATTCGCTTACTTGATGCAGGCCGGACCAAGGCTCGAAGAACCTGTAATTGTAAGGGAAGTTGCGGTTGAAATTGACGCCCCCCGGACCATCTTCATTCCAGGCTTCGTCGCCGTCATTGTCACGGCCTTCCGTGAGCAACCGCCACGCGCCCACTTCGCCTTTGGCTTTGTCAGCTTTAAGCAGAAGCCGCGGCTCGGCGGGATCGGCAATGTACTCGCCTTCCCGGTCCTCCACGCGCATCGAAGTAATCAAACCGTCCGCATTCAGGTCGTCGGGGCCGTCTTCATCCACCAAGCCATCGTGATCGTCGTCCACGGGCTGGCGGCTCACCGTCAGTTCCACTTTTGGTTTGGCGAAAAAACGCCCGGAGGCATCGGGATTGACCCGCGGGAAGATGTAAAGAGTGGTGCTCTCGAGCAGCTTCCGGATGACCTCATTGGTAGCATTGCTTTTGGCGAGGTGCTCGATCCAGGCCACAGCTATGGCAGTGCCGGCAAAATCGTTGCCTTCGAGGCCCGCGGCCAACAGCAGGGCCGGACGCCGCCGTCGTTCCGCGTCGCTCCCGGCGCCCAGTTCCGCCAACCAGACATCCTGATTGCCCAGCGACTTGGCGACACTTTCTACGCGGACGAGTTTTCGGTGGCCTTTTTCAAGGTCTTTAAGGTGTTGAGCGAGTTCCCTATTGGTCGGATACTCCAGGGCGGACGCGCCGAGCACGCCCGCCCACACGCAAATGACCAGAGCCAGGCCGCGAAACTGCATCGGGAGAAAGAAATAACGGTCAAGCCTCCGGCCCTGCCGGAGATCACCGACCGCTTAGACCGTCCAGCCTTTGCGATTCTCGCGCTTCACGAATTTCGCGGCTTCAGGGCAATTCGGTGATTTCATGTTCGGGCCGTCCCATTCCATCCGCGTGCCTTCGCCAACGCGCAGCGCGATGCAGCCCAGCAGAATGATTTCCGTCAGGTAGGCCGCGATGTCGAAGTTGGAGAACGCAGGCTCGCCCGTCTGCATCATGCGGAACCATTCCTTGTCGTGGCCCGGCGACCGCGGGATGGTTTGCGGCACGGCTTTGCAGGCTTCATGGTCCCGGCCGTTCTTGAATTTCTCCTCGTCTTTGAGCAAGACATAGAATTGGGCGCCGTAGTCATCCGGCGAAAACAATTTGCCTTTGTCGCCTACGATCAAGCAGCCGCTGCCCGGCAGATCGTCGCGCTCGATTATGACTTCCTTCACCGTACCGGCATCCGGACGGAGCGGCTTGAGGGCATCGCCGGGATTGCCATCGTACCACCAGAACTTGAGCGGCGGCAGACCGTCGCGTTCAGGGAATTCAAAGCGAATGCGCGAGGTCTTGGGGAAGGTTTCCGGATAAAACCGCGAGTTCAGCTCGCATTCCACCACGTTGGGATAGCCCAGCTTGAGGGCGCGGAAGGGCATATTGACCGTGTGGCAGGCCATGTCGCCCAGTGCGCCGGTGCCGAAATCAAACCAGCCGCGCCAGGCGAAATCGTGGTAAGTGCGATTGCCTTTGTAGGGGCGGAACGCGGCCGGGCCCAGCCACAGGTCCCAATCGAGATTGGCGGGCACCGGATCTTCGCCTTCAGGCCGATTGAACCCTTGCGGCCAGATAGGGCGATTGGACCAAACATGCAGCTCTTTCGGATTCCCAATCACGCCAGCCTGGATCACCTCGATGGCCCGGCGCAAGCCGCTTTCCGCGCTCCCTTGGTTGCCCATCTGCGTGGCCAGTTTGTTTTCCTTAGCCAACTGCCGCATGAGCCGCGCCTCATGGACGGTCTGGGTGAGCGGTTTCTGGCAATAAATGTGTTTGCCCATCCGCATGGCCATGATGCTGGCGAGGCCATGGCAGTGGTCGGGCGTCGAAACCGTGACGGCGTCAATGGACTTGTCCATCTCCTGGAGCATCTTCCGAAAGTCCCGGTAGAGTTTGGCTTGCGGGAAATTCTTGGCCTTGCCGTTCAGGGTGCCCTCGTCCACGTCACACAGGGCTACTATGTTGCCGCCCAGTTTGGCTGCGCTTTCGGTGTCGCTGCTGCCTTTGCCGCCGACACCGATGCAAGCGACATTGATTTTGCTGGTAAGGTTTTGGCCGCGCAGCAGGTACGGGCCGGACAAGGCGGTCGCGCCGGCGATCAAGCCCGAATAGCGCAAGAACCGGCGACGGGTGACTGGAGTCGGCATAGCATTGAAAGAATTTTGATTTGGCATGGGATTATGACTACGCCAGATGCCTGAGTATTCACAAGCAAATTCTTGCTTTCGCCCAGCCTTGGCCACCGGCTTTTGTGCGGCGCGACGGTGCCGGAGCCGAAAGGGAAGCCCGAAGGGCACTACAGAGATACTTTCGCAGCGGTTTTACCGCACGCGGCGGGAGTGATCTCAACGCAACTTTCCCACAGCAGATTTGATCAAACCCGCCAGCCCATCAGTGGCAGGACGTGACACGTCGTGTTGTCACGGCCTAATCTCCTGCTGTTGCTGGTTCTTCTTCCTGACCGCCGCCGGTGTCCTGGCGGGTGGATTGCCTTGGCCGTCAGCCGTGGCCAGCGTGCGGAATTCCTCCGCGTGTTTTGTCCAGGCCTCTCCCAATTCGCTGACTTTGTTGGGATGCTCGGCCGCGAGGTTTCTGGATTCGGAGCGGTCCTGGCCAAGGTCGTAGAGCTCCCAGGGCGCCTCATGGTCGGCCACCAGCTTCCAATCGCCGATGCGAATGGCGCGGTTGCCATCGTGAAACCACCAGAGGTACTCGCGCGTCACGGAGCCGTCCTTCGTGAAAGCCGGCACCAGGCTCTGGCCGGGCAGCGGCGGGACGGCCTCGCCGTCGATCGTCTTCGGCCCCTTGCCACCGGCCAATTCGAGGATGGTTGGCACGAGGTCAATTAGGTGGCTGGGATTGCGCCGCAACTCGCCGCGGGCCTTGATTCCGGCCGGCCAATGCACGATGAACGGAGTGGAAATGCCGCCTTCATGCATCCAGGACTTGTGCAGACGCAGCGGGGTGTTCGCCGCGCTGGACCAACCCGGACCGAGGCTGAGGAAGGTCTGGGCCGAACCGGGCGTCGCCGTGCGGTCGTGCAAATCGCCCCGGATTATTTGCTCGGCGCTCGCACCGTTGTCCGACATGAAGAAGATCACCGTGTTCTCGAATGCGCCCATCGTCTTGATCTGATCGAGTACGCGTCCAATCTCGAGGTCCATGCGATGGATCATGGCCGCATGGAGCGCCATTTTCGCCGCTTGAAACTGTTTCTGCTCCGCGGTCAGTTTGATCCACGGAATAGCGCGGCCCGCCTCGCCCGGTCCAATTTGCTCGCGCAATTTTTCCTCGGACAGATTCCAACCTGGAACCGTGCCGGAATCGAGCTTGGAAAGGGCGCAGTTGATCAGGCCCATCTTTTTCATGCGCTCATAACGTTCCTGCCGAATGACGTCCCAGCCGGCCTGGTAACGGTCCTGATAAATCGCGACGTCTTGCGGCAACGCGTGCAGCGGGAAGTGCGGGCTGGTGAAGGCGAGGTACTGAAAGAACGGCTGGCCGGCATATTTGGCGGCATGTTCCTGCAAGCACTTGATGGCGTGGCCGGCGATGAAAGTGGTCGTGTAAAAATCGCTGCCGGGCTGAACAGGCGGCAGCTTCACGTCGTCCTCAAAATGGTTGCGGGGCGCGAAGTAGCGGTCGTGGTCTTCGAGCGAATAGGAATGGTCGAAGCCTCCCGCGAGGCGCGGGCCGTCCACGTGCCACTTGCCGGAGTGATAGGAGCGGTAGCCGAGCGGCTTGAGTTGCTGCGACAGCAACCGCGCCCACTTGGGCCGCACGCCTTGCCCGCCGCCGGCGACGCCGGGCAGTTGGTCGCGCCGGACCGATTGGGCGTAATAGCCAGTCAGGATACAGGCGCGCGAAGGCCAGCAACGCGCCGTGTTGTAGAACTGCGTGAAACGAAGGCCATTCTCGGCAAGCCGGTTCAGGTTCGGCGTCTGAATCTCGCCGCCGTAACAGCCGGCGTCCGAGAAGCCCATGTCATCGGCCACAATGAGAAGGATGTTGGGCCGGGCGGGAACGGCTTCAGCGGCATCGACGTGCCAGGCCAGCGCGAGCGCACAGAGGCTCAGCAGCAACAATTCAGTCGAACCACAAAATACACGAAACACGCGAAAGGAAGACCCAAAGAAACTGCGGATCGCGTGGAGACTGGGCCGCGTCGCTGCACGGTCACCTTTGGGTGACTCACGGCAGTCCGCCTGAGGCAACGTTTCGGCCTTGGTTTTCGTGTATTTCGTGTGTTTCGTGGTTCTCTCACCTGCATGGGTGCGGCTCAGGAACAGTCGTTTCATGGCGGTGACAATGTCATTTCGCCGGCTGTTTGTCGATCTGCCGAAGCCACTCGTCGTGCGTTTTCCGCAGGCGCTCAACGAGGTCAGGCCGGGCATCCGCGTAGTTCCTCTGCTCGCCCGCCTCCTCAGCAAGGTTGGAGAGAAACAACGGAATGCGCTCCCGGCCTTTGTCATTCTGCGTCGTGTCCCAGGCCTGGCCGATGAGTTTCCAATCGCCCTGGCGCACGGCCCATTGGGCGTTTGCGCCGGTGCCCACCTGCCAATGGAGCGCGTCGTGCGGGGTGGGCGCGCCGGCGGACTTCAGCACCGGCACGAGGCTTTGCCCGTCCAAATCCGGGTTCAACACTTTCACGCCGCAGAGTTCCGCCAGCGTCGGCAGCCAGTCGCAGGCGTGCGCCACCTGCGAGCGCACCGCGCCTTCAGGAAGTCTGCCGGGCCAGGAGAGGATGGCCGGCAGGCGAATGCCCCCTTCAAACAAGCTGAACTTGGCGCCGCGATAAGGCCCCGCGCTGCCGCCGCCGAAGTGAGCCCGTTCCTCGGTCGAGTGCCCGTTGTCAGATTGGAAGATGACGATGGTCCGCTCGCGCAAGCCGAGTTCATCCACGAGCCGCAGCAGCGCGCCGATGCGCTCGTCCATTGTCGCCAGGAATGCCGCATAGAGGTTGCGCGGATAGGGCAAGTCCTGGAAACGCTGCAGCCACTTCACATCCGGCTGATACGGGTAGTGCGGCAGGTTGATGGCGAAGTAGAGGAAGAACGGCCCGTCCTTGTTCGCCGTGACGAATTTGGCGGCTTCTTCGATCATCAGGTTCGGAAAAAACTCGCCGGGCCGATGGACTTCCGAGCCGTTGCCATGGAGGTCGTGGATATTCGGTCCCGCCCAGTAGAAAAAGTGCGACCAGTTGTCGATGCAACCGCCCCTATGGCCGAAGGAAAAGTCGAAACCTTGCGCGGCGGGCGCCCTATCCGGCGTGTAGCCGAGGTGCCATTTGCCAATGTGGGCCGTGGCATAGCCTGCGGCCTTGAACATCTCGGCCATGGTCGTTTCGCCGGCCGGAAGACCTTCCTTGCCACCGCGCTGTGAGGCGGTGTTGCTGGGAACGCCGCAGCGCAGCGGGTAACGGCCCGTGAGCAACGCCGCGCGCGACGGCGAGCAGACCGGCGCGGCGGAGTAGAACTGCGTGAACCGCACACCGCGCGCCGCGAGGGCGTCGATGTGGGGCGTGACCAGGTCCTTGGCCCCGTAACAACCGGCATCGACGGAACCTTGGTCGTCCGTGAGGACGACGATGACGTTGGGTCGGGACGGAGCGCCCTGCAGCGTCGTGGCGAAGGCCAGCGCCACGATCGCCAGGAGGCAAAGCCATGGCGCTGCGGTTGACAAGTTAGACGGTCGTCGGTTCATGGCTCGCGCGTTCATTGGCTATTTCGTCTTAGCCGTCTCTATGCAGCAAGAGTAACCGGCAAGAAACCGCAGAGACGCGATGGGCGCAGAGAAGATTGAGTTTCGCGTCGGTTGGAAACCCTTCGCCCTTCCGTGACCGACTCTGATTTGGCTCTTCTTCATTCCTCTCAGCGTTCATCGCGTCTCTGCGGTTCAATTGGCCGCGCTCGAACTGCCAAGTCGTCACGACTCGACGGAGTCTCGTCCTGACAGCTTTTGGGTGCGGCCCTACCGCGCTGAGTATTTCGTGGTTTGATTGAAGAGTCACGTATTACAGGCGAGGATTCTACCGCGGCGGCAAGGCCCCTTTCCAGCCCGATTTGAATTGCTTCTCCAACGTCTCAATCAGGGCCTGGTTTGCCGCTTTCAACGCGATGTTTTCGTTTTCCTGTGGGTCGCTCTGGTGATCGTAGAGTTCGATGGCATCGACTTTTGCAGGATCATTGCGATGCACCCAGCGGGTGAAGCGGTAGCGATCGGTGCGCATGCTGTACCCCATCAGCCGCCGGCTGGCCGCGCCGCGCGGATACTGGCTGAAGGCGGCGGTTTTCCAGGGCCGGTTCAAATCATCTAGCAGCGGACGAAAGCTCGCGCCTTCGAGATGGCCCGGCAACGGCAGGCCCGCCAGGTCAGCCAGCGACGGATAGATATCGACAAACTCGACCAGCGCCGCGGTGCGTTGGCCGGCGTTCTTCAGGCCGGGCACGGAGAGGATGAGCGGCGCCCAGGTGTCGTTTTCGACGTTGCTGTGTTTGCACCAGGCGTCGTGCTCGCCCAGCTTCCAGCCGTGGTCACCCCACAGGATGACGATGGTCTGGTCGCGCAAGCCGAGCCGGTCGAGTTCGTCAAGCACGCGGCCGACCTGGGCATCCATATAGCTCACCGCTGCGTAATAGCCGTGTTTGAGCCGGCGCGCGAGATCGTCGGGCAGATGACCCTTGGGGATGCTGTCGTAGCTGCGCAGTTCGCCGCCTTCCAGCACGGCATACTCAGGGGCGCCCTTGGGGCGGAACGGATTCGGCGCGAGCGGGATTTTTGCGGGGTCGTAGAGGTCCCAGTATTTCCGGGGCGACACGAACGGCAGATGCGGACGGATGAACCCCACCGCGAGGAAGAACGGCTGGTTCTTCTGTTTGATGTCGCGCAGGACTGCCACGGCCATGTCGGCCAGCGCGCCATCGTGAAAGGCGTTGTCCGGAACGTCGGCGCCTTCATAGGCCGGGCCGCGCACTGTTTTTTGAATGTCCTGCTCGTTCTTGCCATCGGCGATGGCCTGCTGGCGCTTCTGGCTGACCAGCATCCGGCTCTCCAGCGAACCGTAAGCTTGGGCTTTGGGGGCCTTCCACGGCACCGACCAGGAAGGAGGATCATCGAAGCCGCCGTGATAAATCTTGCCCATGCCTTGCACGAAATAGCCGTGGTTCTTGAAGAGCTGCGGCAGCGTGATGACGTCGGGCAGCGCTTTGCGGAAATGCGTCTCCAGGTCCCAGACCCTGGTCGTGTCCGGGCGCGCGCCGGTCAGCAGGCTCGAACGCGATGGCGAGCAAACGGCCTGCTGGCAATAGGCGCGAGTGAACACCACGCCCGCTTTGGCGATGCGGTCGATGTTCGGACTTTTGATGAGTGGATTGCCGTAGCAGCCCAACTCAGGGCGCAGGTCGTCCACGGCGATGAATAGGATGTTGGGGCGTTCGGCGGCCTGGAGTGACGCGACGGCCAACAAGGCGAGAGAGGTCAGTATCGGTTTCATGAAGCGTTCAATTTCGTGTCCGAGGTCCCGTTGGAGCGGCCGGGTCTGGACCGTTCGTGGGAAGCGGCTGAGCGGCCCGAGCAGTTTGGCGGTTGCCGCATCCGCTGCGCGCCATGGCACCGCCCGGTGCCCGTCACCCCGCGTGCGGCCGCAAACCCTGAGCATCGAGGCATTGAGCAGATGGCGGCGGGTCCTAAGTGCTCTGGCTCATAAGTTCGATGACGTATTTCGGGATTTAGGCAGCCA
>ERZ1292640.4402-Hain-H43-02um-R1-4402-length-10730-cov-6_pt1 | contig 10730 bp, 8 predicted proteins | sample MGYA00564404_ERZ1292640 | MGnify/ENA primary metagenome ERZ1292640 (study PRJEB36523, sample SAMEA6512636) | groundwater metagenome | collected 2019-01-08 | study: AquaDiva: Metagenomics assemblies of 32 groundwater samples | reverse complement strand
GGGCTAGCTCTCAGCCATAGATTATAGATAGCCGTGCTGCTCTCCTTCTCGCCCCAGGGAACGTTCGTCCTGATCCTCTTCGAGCTTGTCCTGAGCGGCCTTTCCCTCGTTGTATTGGTCTGGATCCTGTTTCGTGAACCGCAACAGGAATCGCGCGCCGGCCTCAGCGCGCTCTCGGTCGGCTTCGCGCTGCTCGTGACGGCGTTCGCCTTGCGTGCCGTGTACTGCCGGCTTGCCGTGTGCCCTCCGGCGTCCATGGAGCTGTCGTATTCCTGGCTCTTGTTTGCGAGTGAAGCTGCAAGGGTGCTCGGCGCCGGTAGCCTGGTGGCCGGATACCTGATCAAGCAGCGCCGGCCACGATGGGCCGCAGTCCTTGGCGCCGCGACGTTGGGGTTGGTCGTGTTCGCCGTAGCCCGCTACTCGAGCGATGCCCCTTCAGGCCTCCAAAGCATTGTGCCCCTGACCACCAATCGCCTCGCAGAAGTCGTCGTACTGGTGGTCGGCATGGCGCTCGTCGCGCGGGCCCAGGGGATCCGGCTCGCCGCGGCTCTGATCCTGCTCGCGGCCGGTCGCGCGGTGGCCGTGATGAGCGTCTGGCGGCCGGAATCGACCGAGCTCGCCTGGGCATCCGAGCACGTGGCCACGCTGGCCGGCCTGATCGTGTTCGCGCTGGCGCTCGAGCGCGAGAGCCGGCAGACGACGTTGCGGTTCCTCGTGCGCCTGAACCTGACCTTCATCGTCCTGGCGAGCAGCTTGATCCTGGCGGTCACGGAGATCGAGCGGCGGCAGTTCGTCGAGTTCTCGGCGATGAACGCCCAGGATCTCGCCGAGTTTGTCCGGGGCCACATGCTCTACTACTCGAACCGTGGAGAGCAGCCGACCGACGTGCTGTCGCACGACGACGTGATCCGGAAACTGGTGGCAGAGTTCGGGCGCTATCCGGATCTGCGCCGCGTGCAGGTGTCGCTGCGCGGCCGGACGATGGCCCTCAGCATCAACCAGCACGGGGAAATCGATCAGCAGTTCTGGATTGGCGAGCGAGACGTTCGCCCGCGCGTGAGTCCCGCCGACTTCTCCGCCGCCCCCTTGATGAGCCTTCCCATACTCGCCGTTGGGCAATCGATCGGCCGCGTGGAGCTGGATCACAGCCTGGAACGCATCAACGAACGGATCGGGTGGCAGATGCAGCTCATCTTTGCTATCTTCACGCTGTTTGTCAGCGTGGCCAGTCTCGTGACGGGCATGCTCGTCGTGGGCGCGGACCGCACCATCCGCCGCCAGTACGAAGAGCTCGAACGCACGCGGCGCCGGCTGTCGCTGACCGAACGGCTGGCATCGATCGGCGCGGTGGCCGACGGCGTCGCCCACGAGATCAACAATCCCGCCGGCATCCTGGTGGCCAGGACGGACTATCTCCTGTCGGTGATCCGGCAGAGCCCGGTGTTCGCCGAGATCCGGGACGACCTGGAGACCATCCGCCGGCAGGCGCAGCGGATCGCCAAGACCGTCAAGGATCTGCTCACCTTCACCCGGCCGAGCCATCTCTGCGGCGAGGTGTTCGACGTGCACGCCGTGCTCGAGTCCGCGCTTGCGCTCGTTCGGCCGCTCGCATCGGGGCGAAAGGTGGTCCTCGAGTGCCGGCTTGGCGCAGAGACGCCCCTCGTGTGCGGCGATCCCGACCGCCTCGAGCAGGTCTTGACAAACCTGTTGACCAACGCCGTTCACGCGATTCCTGGCGAGGGCCGCATCACGCTCGCCACATCGAGCTGTGCCGACGGCGGCGTGGAAATCGTGGTACAAGACACCGGGATTGGCATCCCCTCCGAGCACGTGGATCGCGTGTTCGATCCGTTCTTCACGACCAGAAAGCCGGGGAGCGGTACGGGCCTCGGTCTGTCGATCGCGTATGGCATCGTCCGCGATCACGGTGGAACCATCGATGTGACGAGCGTGCCGGGCGCCGGGACCGAGTTCCGGGTCACGCTGCCGCCGGCGACCGTGTGCAGGGACTCGCACGCGTCCGAAGCAATGGCTGCGAAGTTGAATGAGCCGGGGACACCCCCGCGGGATGCCGCCGGACGGGAGCCGACGGATGTCTGAGCTTCCCCCGCGCGTTCTCGTTGTCGACGATGAGGTCGACATGTTGGAGACGTGCCGGCGGATCCTGGTCCGGCGCGGACACGCCGTGCAGACCGCCTCGTCGCCGGATGCCGCCGAGCGCCTGCTCGAGGCGTCCACCTTCGATCTGTTGATAGCGGATCTCGTCATGCCCGGCATGGACGGACTGGAGCTGGCGCGGCTGGCGCGCCGTCGCGATCCGCATCTCGCGGTGCTCGTCATCACCGCCCACGCGACCGTCGAGACGGCGCTACGCGCCACGCGCGAGGGCGCGTTCGACTACATCCCCAAACCGTTCACGATGGAACAGCTCGAGGTGGCGGTGGAGCGGGGGCTGGAGGCGCGGCGGCTTCGCGAGGAGAACGCGGCGCTGAAGCGCCAGCTGGAGGCGACGTTCGACCTGGGGCGCATCGTCGGGACGAGCCCGCCGATGCAACAAATGCTCGCCCTGGTGCGGAAGGTGGCCGACACCGACGCGAACATCCTGATCGCGGGCGAGAGCGGCACGGGCAAGGAGCTCGTCGCGCGCTCGATCCATGCGAACAGCCGGCGACACCACCGGCACTTCGTGCCGCTCGATTGCGCGGCGCTGCCCGAGACGCTGTTGGAGTCGGAACTCTTCGGCGCCGAGCGAGGCGCGTACACCGGCGCAGAGGCGACGCGTCCGGGGCTGCTCGAATACGCGGACGGGGGGACGCTGTTTCTCGATGAGATCGGCAACCTGCCCGTGTCAGCGCAGGTCCGGCTCTTGCGGGTGCTGCAGGAACGCACGCTGCGCCGGCTCGGCGGCACGCGCGAGATCACGGTGGACGTACGCGTGATCGCGGCGACCAATCAGGAGCTGGGCCGACTGGTCAAGGAAGGGCGTTTTCGTGAAGACCTGTACTACCGATTGAACGTCGTGCCCGTCGCGATCCCGCCGCTGCGCGAGCGCTCCGGCGACGTTCCCCTGCTCGCGCAGCATTTCGTGACCGAGCTCGCCTCTCGCAGCGGCAGAGAGGTGCGCGGTGTATCGAGTGCGGCCCTGATGCTGCTCGAGCGATACGATTGGCCTGGCAACGTCAGGGAGCTGCGCAACGTCATCGAGCGGGCCGTTTCGATCACCGAGTCGAACCAGGTGATGCCGGCGGATCTGCCACCCGAGCTGACCGACACGTCCGCCGCGCGGCACGTCGCTGGGTCCTTTCGCGCGGCCAAGCAACGGGCTGTCGGCGAGTTCGAAGTCACGTACCTGCGAGCGCTGATCGAGGAATGCGCCGGCAACGTCTCTCGCGCCGCCGCCCGGGCCGGGCTCAAGCGGACGGCGCTCCATCGGCTGCTGGCCCGACATGGCCTGGATGCGAGGACGTTCCGTCCGGAGAGCCCGCCCCATGCGCCTCGCCCTGTCACGCGTCCGTAGTTCCACAGCGCGGCTGCGCCGCAACCAAAAAGAGAGAGGCGCATCCGCGCTAGGCGGCGGGCCGCGGGCCCGCCGCATCTAGTAATACAAACCCTCACGAAATTCTTGTCAGGAAAACAAGATTTCACGGGTTTGTATTACAGGAGTCTGATCTTCTGGCGCAAGGTGCGGAGGGGAGCTGTCACGCCGGCGTGACAGGGTCACGTCGGCGCGACGCTCGTCCAGCATCTCTCGGCAGATCCCACCCGGAGCGCGTTGTCTCTAACCCTTTCCACTTCAAGCCGTTCGAACCATCGCCGTGCCTTGACAGCGCGCGCGGCGCGTGAAGGCATCGGCGTTGCACACTGGCATCGTCGACGGCCACGTCCGTTTCCACACGAGGTTCCAACCTCGCTCCAGAAGGAGAGCAGCGATGAAGCACTCGCTCGCGGCGCTCTGCCTCGCCACCGCGGCACTACTCCTGATGCCCGAGCGCGCGGACGCCATTCCCGCGTTCGCGCGGCGGTACCACACCTCGTGCACCACGTGCCACGTCCTGATCCCCAAGCTCAACGCCTTCGGGATCGCCTTCCGCAACAACGGCTATCGGATCCCGCCTAACGACGAGAAGTTCGTCAAGACGCCCGACGTGTCGCTCGGGGCCCCGGCGTGGAAGCGGATGTGGCCGGATGCGGTCTGGCCGGGGGGGATCCCGGGCCTCGCGCCGGTGGCGTTTCGGATCTTCTCCGACGCCGTGGTGAACCCGAGCGCGCCGGTCAAGGTTGACTTCATCTTTCCCAACGAGTTCGAGATCCTGGCCGCCGGCACCGCCGGCGACAACATCTCCTACATGGCCGAGCTCGAGATCACGTCCGGCGACCGCGTCGATCTGGCCAGGGCCTTCGTGCAGATCGACCACATCGGCGGCTCGACGCTCGCGAACCTGATCGTCGGCCGCTACGAGCTGCGCGCGGTGCCCTTCTCGCGGTTCCACCGGCGGCTGACGCCGTCCGACTTCACCGCATCGGAATTCAGGAACGTGACCGCGGGGTTCGACTTCCGACAGCGCCAGGCAGGCCTCGAGTTCTGGGGCGCGAAGACCGGCGCGAAGGGAAAGGGCGGTGTCGACTACGCCGTCGGGGTCGTCAACGGCAACGGGCCGTTCGGCGACAACAACACGAGCAAAGACTTCTACTACCGGCTGGCCTACAAGATCGGCGGCTTTGGCGTGACCGGGTCCGCGGAGGAGACCGAAGAGCTGCAGCAGACGAACAACTGGCGCGACGACTCGGTGAAGGTGGGGACGTTCGGCTACATCGGCAAGGGGCTCTTCGACCGCAAAGAGGACGAGTTCTGGCGCTTCGGCGGCGACGTGGACTTCTTCATCCGGGATCTCAATGTCTCGACGGTGGTCTTGCGCGGTCGCGACAAGATGACCGCCACCGGTGTGGCCAGCGAGTTCACCGCCGCGTCCGTTGAGGCGAACTACGTCATCAAGCCCTGGATCCTCGGGATCGTCCGCTACGACACGGTGTTGCGCGAGACGGGTCAGGACTTCAAGCGGGTGGTGCCCGCCGTCGCGATCGCCATCAGGGCGAACGTGCGGGTGGTGGCCGACTGGGAGGCGTTTCTCGAGAAGAGCGGCGACAGCCGGGCGCGCATCCGATTCGACATCCTGTTCTAGTAATTGTTTAGCGTCAGCCCATCGAGAGGCGCTAAACAATTACTTGTCTTCAAACCGCGCCGGGGTTCACGGGCGCGAGCGCCCCGCTCCGGCTACGACAGGGAACCAACATGAGAGGCATCGTCCGAACCACGATAGTGGCGCTCTGCGGGCTGGGCGCCGCGGCAGGCGGAGCGCAGCGCGCGACGGCCACGATCCAGGGGAAGGTCATCTGCCGCGGCGTGCGGGACTGCAGCGGCGCCGTGGTCTACATCGAGAAGCTTGCGGGGCGCAGCTTCGGCCCCGGGCCCGACGCGGTGATGGATCAGGTGAAGCTGACGTTCACGCCACATGTGCTGCCGGTCGTGGTCGGCACGAAGGTGGCGTTTCCCAACAGCGACGAGGTCCGCCACAACGTGTTCTCGCCATCGCCGGCCAAGCGCTTCAATCTGGGCACGTATCCAAAGGGCGTCGCCAAGCACGTGGTCTTCGACAGGCCGGGCGTCGTCGAGCTGTTGTGCAACGTGCACGCCGACATGTCGGCCTACGTCGTGGTGACCGAGACGCCGTATGTCGCGATGGTCGGGCGCGACGGGACCTACGCGCTGAAAGACGTGCCATCGGGCACCTACACCGTCTCCGCGTGGCGAGAAGAGCTGAAGGAAGATCGGCGCGAAGTGAGCGTGCGCGAAGGAGAGACCGTGACGCTCAACTTCGAGCTGCGCAAGTAACACGCGAGGCCCCCCAGCCGATGAGCGAAGTGACCATTCCGCTGTCGCTGCTCATGGCCGGCCTTGCCGCCATGCTGTGGCACGCGGTGGTCGAGGACCGGAAGCACGGTGGCGGCCCACGGCGGTCGTAGTCGTGCGGGGACACCTATGGAGGAGCGCGAGCGCGGAGGCGGCGGTGGGGCGGCCCGGCCGGACGCCGGCGCCGGCACGCTCTGGATGCCTCGGCGCGACTGGCTCGCGCGCATCACCTGGTGGACCGTCCTGGGATCGCTCGGCGCCATGACGGGCGCTTCGTTCCGCATGCTGTTCCCGCGGGTGACCTTCGACCCGCCGGCGGCCTTCAAGGCCGGCTCTCCCGACGAATACACGGTGGGCGAGGTCAGCGAACGCTGGAAGAAACGGTTCCGCGTCTGGGTCGTGCGGACCGAAGAGGGCTTCTACGCGCTCTCGGCGAAGTGCACGCACCTGGGCTGCACGCCGAACTGGATCGAGGCCGAAGGCAAGTTCAAGTGCCCCTGCCACGGCAGCGGGTTCTATTCGAGCGGCGTCAACTTCGAAGGACCCGCGCCCCGCCCGCTCGAACGCTTCCGCATCACGCTTGCCGACGATGGACAGTTGTTCGTCGACCGGAGCCGGAGCTACCGGCAGGAGAGCGGTGAATGGGCCAGCCCCGAGGCCTTCCTGCCGTTCTCTTAGCGGCCCGCATGAGCGTCCGTCACGGGGTTTCTCGCGCGTGGGGCCGGCTGGTTGCGACGCGGAGCTGGCACTCGGTCTTCCGCCACGGCTACGAGGACACGCGGAGGAACCGGCTCCTTCAGGTCAGCAGCAACGTCTTCCTCCACCTGCATCCGACCACGACGCCTGCCAGTGGCCTGAAGTTCGCGTACACCTGGGGGCTGGGCGGCCTGTCCTTGCTGCTGTTCGTGCTGCTCACCGTCACGGGCGTCTTCCTGATGTTCTACTACGTCCCCGACACGCGCCGGGCGTACGACGACATGAAGGACATCGAGTTCGTCGTGCCGTTCGGCCAGTTCCTGAGGAACCTGCACCGGTGGGCCGCGCATGCGATGGTCATCACGGTCTGGCTCCACATGCTGCGCGTGTTTCTCACCTCGTCGTACAAACCGCCGCGCGAGTTCAACTGGGTCGTCGGGGTCGTGCTCCTGGTGCTCACCCTCCTGCTCAGTTTCTCGGGATACCTGCTGCCGTGGGATCAGATCGCGTTCTGGGCCATCACGGTCGGGACCAACATGGCGACCGCGACGCCGTTTCTCGGCGCGGAAGGTCCGTTCAGCCTGGTGACCTATGACAACGATCTGCGCTTCCTGATCCTCGGCAGTCGCTCGGTCGGGCAGAGCGCGCTGCTGCGCTTCTACGTGCTGCACTGCCTGGCGCTGCCGCTGGCCGCCGCCGTCCTGCTGGCGGTTCACTTCTGGCGCGTGCGGAAGGACAAATTTTCCGCCGCGCTCGCGCTGCCGGCCATCAGCGGAGGCAGCCAAGCGGCCGACCTGCTCGAAAAGCCCGGTGCGGAAGTTCCGTTGCAGGAGACAGCGCCTGCCGGCGCCGTGGCTGGACCAGCCCGCGAGGTCCGAGCCGCCGCGCCGCGCGTGGCGGAAGTCTGGCCTCACCTGGTCGCCATCGAGTTCCTCGCGGCGATCGTGGCGTTGCTGATGTTGCACGTCTGGTCGCTGTGGATCGACGCCCCGCTGGAACAGGTGGCCAGCGCGACCAACACACCCAACCCTGCCAAGGCGCCGTGGTACTTCCTCGGCCTCCAGGAAATGCTGGTGTACTTCGACGCCTGGATTGCGGGCGTGGTGCTGCCGGGTTTGATCATCGTGGGCCTCATCCTGCTGCCGTATCTCGATCCGAACCCTGTGGGCGTCGGCTTCTACGACCTGCGCCACCGGAAGCGCGCCACAGCAGTGTTCTTGTTCGGCTTTCTGTTGTGGGTCGCGCTGATCGTGATCGGACAGTTCTTCCGCGGTCCCGGCTGGGTGTGGTACCTGCCGTGGGAGAGCTGGGAAGTGGCCAAGCCTGTGTACGAGAAGACCTGGAACTTCCCCTGGCCTGCGGGCCTCGCCGCGATCGCGCTGTACCTGGGCCTCGGCCTCTACCTGCCACGGCGCCTGCGACCGGAGGTGTACGGAACCATCAGTCACAGGCGGTACGCCGTCCTGATGCTGCTGGCGCTGGGGATGCTGGCGCTGCCGCTCAAGATGCTGCTGCGCCTGGTGTTTCACGTGCACTACGTCCTCGTCACGCCCTGGTTCCGGATCTGAGCGTGTCCCCGCCGGTTCCTCGCCTCCCGCTTCGTGCCTGGACTGCCCTCAGCGGCGCGGGCCTGGCGTGTGCGTTCGCCGTGCTCGTCGCGCGCGAGGCGAACCCGGACTGGGCGCGACACCAGCGGGCGTTTTCCCGGTTCGAGCGAGTCGAAGCCGCCGCGGCCGCGCGCGCGGCGGAGGACGCGCTTCGCCAGCCGGCCGCGCAGCAACAGGCGCGCGAGCTGGCGAGCCGCGTCGAGGCGGCGGAGACGGCCCTCGCGCGTCTGCAGGGGGACGGAGGATACGGACGCGCGCGGGGCGATCTCGAGCGCGCCGAGCGCGAACTCGCCGACGTGCAGGAAGACATGCAGCGGACACGGGCGGAGTACCAGGCTATCGAGCGCGAGTTCCTGCTGAGCCAGAACGATGAGGCGCGTCGCCATCTGCGCGCGCGGCTCGACGAACTGCGCGTGAAGGTTGATGCGCTCGGGCTCGAGCGCGAGCGTCTGGCGTCGGCCCGTGACACCGCCAGCCGGCGCGTGCGCGTCCTGACCGCGGAGGTGGACGCGGCGCAGGCGGCGCTCGACGCGCTCTACGAGCCGGTGAAGCGGGCGAACGCGGACCTGGCGAGTGCCGCACGGCGGCGACCTCAGGTGCAGCAGTTCCTGATCGATTCGCTCGAGCGCGCCGACCGGTGCACCTCCTGCCATATTGCCGCCACGCGCCCGGGCTTCGAGCGGATGCCCGAGCCGCTGCGGACGCACGTCGGACGCTACATCGGGGATCACCCGTCCGAGCGCTTCGGCTGCACGATCTGTCATGGCGGACAAGGACGCGCCACCAGATTGCCCGCGGCTCATGGTCGCGTGCCCCACTGGCGCCAGCCGCTTCTCGACGGCGACCTCGTCGGCGGCCGGTGCGCCATGTGTCATCGAGGGGAAACGGTGCCGGGCGAGCCGTACGCGGCCGCCGGACGCCGGCTGTTCCTCGAGGCCGGTTGCCATGGCTGCCACGAGGTGGAGGGCGTGGCGGCGCCACGGATCGGGCCACCGCTCGGCGGCGTCGGGGCGAAAGTCGGCGGAGCGTGGCTCGCGTGGTGGCTGCGAGATCCCAAGGGCTACCTTCCGCAGACGCGGATGCCGAACTTCCTGCTGCCCGATCAGGAGATCGCGGATCTGTCGGCGTTCCTGCTGTCGTTGCGGCAGTCGTCGAGCACCGAGCCGGTCCCTGGAACGGCAGCGCCGGCGCCCGAGGCCGCGAAGCGTGGCGAGGCGCTCTTCAAGGAGTCTCGGTGTGTCACGTGCCACGCGGTCAACACGCGGGGCGGAACGATCGGCCCGGAGCTGGGACGTGTGGCCAGCAAGCTGCGCGACGCCTGGCTCACCGCGTTCCTGCGCGAGCCGGTTCGTCTGTCGCCAGGCACCAAGATGCCGCGCTACCGTTTCACCGGGCGCGAGGTCACCGATCTGGTCGCCTACATCACAGCGGAGCTGCGCGACTTCGACGAGCAGTCATGGCCGTCGCCGCCGGCCATGAGCGGAGGCGTGGAGGCAGGCCAAGGCCTGGTCCGCAAGTACGGGTGTTTCGGCTGTCACGACATTCCAGGGTTCGAGCGCTCAGGCCGCGTGGGCGCCGAGCTGACCGGCTACGCCGACAAGGAGGTCGAGCGCCTGGACTTCGGGCTCCGGCGCGACGTGCCACGCACGTGGCGCGCGTGGACCGAGACGAAGCTCCGCGACCCGCGCAGCTTTCGCGACGGCCTCAAGATGGCGGACTTCCAGCTTTCCACCCGCGAGCGATTCTCTCTGCTGACCTACCTCGCGAGCCTGACGGAGGAGAAGCCGCCGGCCGAGTACCTGCGCGACGCCGGCGCGCTCGCAGCTTATGAGCCCGAAGGGCGCTTCGGGGAGCTCGTGACGGACCTGAACTGCCTCGTGTGTCATTCCATTCGAGGTCGCGGTGGATCGCTGGCGCCGGATCTGACGCGTGAGGGCAGCCGCGTAAGAGCCGACTGGCTGCGTCGCTTCCTCGATCAGCCCGGCACCATCCGGCTCTCCCTCGAAGAGCGCATGCCGCGCTTTCGGCTGTCGCGCGAGGAGATCGAGGCGATCGCCGACTACATCGAGAACGTGCTGGTCGATCCGGCAGTGCCAAAGACGGTGTTTGCCCCGGGCGAGGTGACCCCCGGCCTCGTTCAGCTGGGAAAGGCGCTCTACTACGACACCTACGCGTGCGACGGGTGCCATCAGATCGGGATGACCGGCGGAGCCGTTGGGCCCGAGCTGACCGTGACGGCGGAACGACTCACCGAAGGGTGGGTGTACGCCTGGCTGCGCAACTCGCGCGCGCTGGACCCGAACGCCCGCGAGCCGGTGTACGAACTGCCGGACGAGGAGGCGCGGGCGATTGCCGCCTTCCTGCTGTCGTTGAAAGAACGGGAGCTGTACCGGACCGGCGGCGTCTGAGCACGAGTGCGGCCGGCCTCTCATGTAGGACAAACGCCTGACAACGTGTTTTTCTGACAAGAAACCGTCTGGACGCGTTTGTCCTACTAGAATCGGCGGGCCTCGCGGCCC
>ERZ1292640.4400-Hain-H43-02um-R1-4400-length-10732-cov-5_pt1 | contig 10732 bp, 4 predicted proteins | sample MGYA00564404_ERZ1292640 | MGnify/ENA primary metagenome ERZ1292640 (study PRJEB36523, sample SAMEA6512636) | groundwater metagenome | collected 2019-01-08 | study: AquaDiva: Metagenomics assemblies of 32 groundwater samples | reverse complement strand
GGTGAGGGTGGCCTTCACCTGGTAGGTGCCTGGTTCCATATTCAGGAACCGCGCGACGCCGTCCGCTCCCGTGACCAGCGTCTGGTTCTTGTTGCCCGTCACGTCCACAGTCACACCGGGAAGCACGGCTCCGGTCGAGTCGATGGCCGTCACCTCAATGCGTCCGGTAAAGACCTGCGCCGAGGCGGGAACTGCCATGGCCGCCACCATGACCAGAGCCGCCGTCAGCATCATCCAGCTGGTGAGTCTCCTCATTACGCCTGTCCTCCTCTTGACGAAGATGGCCTGAAAAGCTCGGGGCGAGAAGCACGCCCGAACCGACACGAATTGCACTATTGGCCGACACGTATCCTAAGCAAACTCCGTGTCAAATGCAAACGCGTGTGATTGCTAGCGTTTGTGGGCACCTGATCGATTAGGACTCCCCGCGAATCCAACGTGGACGCATGGAAAATCCAAATAACCGGAGATCGACATCAACGGTACATCAGGAACTTCGCTCGACGCAGCCGCCATTGCGCCTCGGCCCGAGCCCAGGACGTGACGATGTCTTCGGGATTCTCTCCGACCTTGATGCGTTTGACGGTGTCAGCGCCAAACAGCCGGCCCACACCATCGACATTGAATTGAGCCGGATGGAACCGGTAGAGAGCCGACGCCACCTCCAGGCCCACCCGAACGGATCGTACGCGTTCCCGGTCGGTGACGATGATGAAGACGCCCTGGCAGCGTTCGTTGGCGAACTTGCTGGAGGTGGGCGTGAAGGCAATGGGGTAAAACCGGACGCCCGCGATCCCCCGGCGGTTCAGTTCCGCCGCCAGCCGCGGACCATCAATCCACGGCGCACCTAGCTGCTCGAACGGCGTGTCGGTGCCGCGTCCAACTGACAGGTTCGACGCCTCGATGGCTCCGATTCCCGGGTACAGGTTCGCTGCCACCAGATTGCGCATGTTGGGTGAGGGGTTCACCCAGGGCAGGCCGGTGTAGTCGAACCAGGCATCGCGGCTCCACCCGGTCATCTCGACCACGGTCAGGTCGGCGCCGATCGTGTTCTCGGCATTGAAGAGCTTCGCCAGCTCGCCAAGCGTCATCGCGTGACGAACCGGCATGGCCGGAAAGTAGGCGGTGAATCCCGACTCGGATGGGCCCAGCGCCGGACCCTCGACTGCCACGCCGTTGATCGGATTGGGCCGATCCAGCACGACGACCGCGATCTTGCGCTTTGCGGCTTCTTCGAGCACGTACGCCATGGTCGAGGTATAGGTGTAGAAGCGCGCGCCGATGTCCTGCAGGTCGAGCACGAGCGTGTCGATGCCTTTCAGCATCTCGTCGCTGGGCCGCATGGTGGCGCCATACAACGAGTAGATAGGCAACCCGGTTTTCTCGTCCGTAGACGAGGCCACCTTCTCGTCGAGAATGCCCCGGATGCCGTGCTCCGGGCTGAATAGCGCCACAAGCTGCACGCCTTTCGCCGACGCCAGCAAGTCGATGGTGGCCTCGCCTGTGCGGGCTCGGCCCGTGGGGTTGGTGATGAGACCGACCCGTTTACCCTGCAACAGCTTGAACCCATCGGCGCGCAGCACGTCGATGCCGGTCATGGTGCGGCCATCGGTCTGGTCGGCACGACGGGGCACCGTCGCTCCCGCTCCGAAATCGGAGCCGGTCCATCGCTGGGATCGGAGTTCACCTTCAGCGGGTAATTGGCGCAGCGCCGACGCCACCACCGTGGCCACCCGCGCGCGAAGCGGTGTCACATCGCCTCTGCCATCCGGGTGCACGCGATTCGAGAGAAAGATGATGTAGGTGCGCGTGAGCGGATCGATCCAGAGCGATGTGCCGGTGAAGCCCGTATGGCCGAACGATCCCACCGGCATGAGCTCGCCGCGATTCGACGAGTAGCTGGTGTCGATGTCCCAGCCAAGACCTCGCACGCTGGTCATCCCGGTGGGTGACGCAGGCGAGGTCATCTTGGCCACGGTCAGCGGCGCCAGGATTCGCGCGGCGCCCAGCGCGCCTCCGCCAAGAATCATGCGGGCAAAACGCGACAGATCGGCCGCCGTGCTGAACAGGCCGGCATGTCCAGCTACGCCAGCCATGCGCCGCGCGGTCGGGTCGTGCACGATGCCGCGCAGCATCACCTGGCCAGGCCCCTCGCACGGCCAGCCATACGGCGTGCACATCTGTGTGGGCGCGATCCGCGGCCGAAGCTGTTCGGGCGGATTGAACATGGTGTCCACCATCCCGAGCGGCGTAAACACATGTTGGCGCGCGAAGCGATCGAATTTCTCGCCGCTGACACGAGCCACGATCTCGGCGAGCAGAAAGAAATTGATGTCGCTGTAGACGAACCGCTCGCCCGGCAACGACGTGGGCACCTCTTCGGCGGCCAGCGCAATCGCGTTGTCGTAGCCCACCCATGGGTCGCCCAGATCGACGTCTGGCCGCAGCCCCGACACGTGCGTCAGCAGATGTCGCACAGTGATGTCGCCCTTGCCGTAACGCCCGAAATCGGGGATGAAGGTGGCCACCCGGTCGGTCAGTCTGATCCGGCCCTGCTCGACCAGCATCATCACGCTGGTGGTGGTGGCCACCACTTTGGTGAGTGACGCCATGTCGTAGATCGTGTCGAGCGTGGCTGGTTCGACCGCCGGCTCCAGCGCCCGATTGCCGTACGCCTTCTGATAGAGGATCTCCGCGCCACGCCCGATGAGCACCACGGCTCCAGGCAGTTGCTTATCGGCAATGGCCTGGCCGATCGCACCGTCGATTCGCGAGAGGGTCGCCAAGTCCACGCCGGTGGCTTGCGCCGGCGCCACCGCACGGGTGGTGACAGCGCCACGCGGCTCTGCCGGAGCCCCAGCCTGCGCGAGCATTGTCGTCGCAGTCATCGCCAGCGCTATCACGATCTTCAGTTGCACGGGTTCCTCCCTAGTAACTGTTTGCCGGGTTGCTTCCGATCGACCCGGTAACACAGTTACGGAGTGGTAAGCTAGCACAGATACTTAAAGGAGTTCGAGTGACACGCTTCCCCCACCGCGCGTTGGCGTTGCCGATCCTGGTGTCCCTGGTGTTGGCCTGTGCGGCTTCGGTGTCGGCCCAGCAGGTTGGACGCCTGGTCGGCCGCGTGAAGGACGTCGACGGTATCGCGATCAAGGGAGCCACCGTGAAGGCGGTGCGGCCCGAAGCCATGCCGGCCGAATTCATGGTGACCAGCGACGAGAAAGGCCGCTGGGGCATGCTGGGCCTCCAGGCGGGCGAGTGGCTGGTGTCGTTCGAGGCTCCCGGCTACGAAACGGCCAAGGTCAACCTGCGGGTGTCGGTGCTTCGGACCAACCCCGATCTGGACGTTACACTGGTTGGGGCGGCGGCGCGCGGCGCGCTGGATGGCGTGGACGCCAAGCTGCTGCAGGCCGACCTGGACGCGGCAAGCGCGTTGATGATCGACCAGAAGTGGGACGAGGCCATTGTGGCCTACAAGGCTATCCTGACAACGGCGCCGGCGCTGACGATGACCAATATGGCGATCGGTTCGGCGTGTCGGGGGAAGAAGGACTATGACGGCGCCATCGCCGCCTACCAGGAGATCTTGAAGTCGCACCCGGACCATCAGAAGGCGCTGCTGGAACTTGGGCGCACGGCGCGCGAGAAGGGCGACACGGCTGCGGCCGTGCAGTACCTGGAGAAGGCGGTTTCGGTGGACGCGGGGTCGGATCTCGCCGGAGAGGCAAGAACGATCCTCGCTCAGATCAAGACTCAGTAGACGCTAGATAGTAGAGATACGCCACGTACGAATACCGCTCAATTCACGCATGAAAGTCCGCACCGTTTTCCTCATGGCCGCTATCGTCGCGATTGCCGGCGCGGCGTGGTTTGGCTGGCGCTATTGGGCCGCCTCGCGGCCGTTTGCCGGTCCAATCGTCTTCATTTCGATCGATACGCTGCGAGCCGATCGCCTGCCGATCTACGGCTATGAGAAGATCACGACGCCGGCGATCGATGCCCTCGCGACAGATGGGCTGGTGTTCGACCACGCGTGGGCGCACTCGCCGCAGACGCTTCCGTCCCATGCGTCGATCATGACGGGCCTACTGCCCTTCGAGCACGGCGTCCGCGACAATATGGGGTTCAGCCTGAAACCAGGCGCGTGGACGCTGGCAGGCGCGCTGCGCTCCGCGGGATACGCCACAGGCGGGTTCGTGTCGGCGTACGTGCTGCGCGCGGATGTTGGTATCGGGCAGGGCTTCGACGCCTACGACGATCGCCTGCCGGCGGCGTCGCCCGAGGTGGCCATCGGCGACGTGCAGCGGGACGGCGCCGACACGCTGGCCGCCGCCGAGGCCTGGCTGTCGTCCAGAACCTCTTCGAAGTTCTTCCTGTTCCTGCACCTCTACGAGCCGCACACGCCGTACGCCCCGCCCGCCCGCTACGCGAAGGGCGATCCCTACGACGGCGAGATCGCGTACGCCGACGAACTGGTCGGCAAGCTCATCGCCACACTCAAGAGCCGCGGCCTCTATGACGACGCCCTGATCGTCCTGTTGTCGGATCACGGCGAAGGGCTCGGCGATCACGGCGAGATGGAACACGGCCTGTTCCTCTACCGCGAGACGATGCACGTGCCGCTGATCGTGAAGCGCCCGGGACGCAGGGGCGCCGGCACGCGTGTCGCTGCCCCGGTGCAGCACATTGATCTCGTGCCCTCGCTGCTGTCCATGATCCAAGCCCCTGTCCCGGCCGGCCTCCGCGGGCGATCGCTCGCGCCCGTCATGGACGGCGGCGCGATCCCGGAGCAGGGCCTCTACGCCGAGGCGATGTACCCGCGTTACCACTTCGGCTGGAGCGAGCTGTACTCCCTCACCGACGCCCGGTTCCGCTTCATCCGCGCGCCACGCGATGAGTTGTACGACACGACGAACGACCCGCGCGAGCGGCGCAATTTGGCCGGCGAGCGGGAGCAGACGCGGGTGGCGATGCGCCAGGCCCTCGACCGCCTCATGGCCGGCGCCGCTATCGACGCGCCGGGCCACGTGTCGGCCGAGGATCGCGAGCGCCTCAAGGCCCTCGGCTACATCGGCATGCAGGCCACGGTGGACACCAAGGCCGGCGCCGAGTCGCTGCCGGACCCGAAGGACAAGGTCCACGTGCTCGAGCAATATCGCCGCGGGCTTGAACTGGTCCGCAACGGGCGTACCTCCGACGCCATCCCGGTCCTCAAGGCTATTGTCGACGAGAACCCCCGGATGGCGGATGTCTGGAGCGAGATCGCCGGCCTGCTCGTCAGGCAGGGCCGACACAAAGAGGCGATCGAGGCGTACAAGCGGCAGGTCGAGGTGGCGCCCCACGACCCGGCGGCGATCGTCAGCGTGGTCCAGCTGCTGGTCGAAACGGGCCGATCCGACGAGGCGCGCGCGCAGGCCGACGCGGCGCTCAAGGTCCTGCCCGCCACCGAAGGCCGCTGGCGCGCCGCCGTTCACAAGATGCTGATGCGCATGGCCGTCGCGCGCAACGACGTGGCGACGGCGCGGGCAGAAGCCGAGTTGGCGCGGAAAGAGGATGCGACGCTGCCGCTGCCCGCGTTCCTCGACGGCCTGATCCGGTACAACGCCGGGCAGTACGCTGAGGCGCTCCCCTACTTCGAACAGGTCGTCCGCGAGACGGAGGTGCGGACCTTCCAGGTGCCCGACTTCCGGTACTACCTCGGCGACACGCTAGGGCGACTCGAGCGGTACGACGAGGCGGCGAAGTACTTCGCCGAGGAGATCCGCTTCTTCCCATCGAGCCTGAACGCCAGGGCCGGGCTCGCCATGGTTTACCGGGTGCAGGACCGCGTCGACGAGTCGAACCGGGCGGTCGAGGCGATCTTGCGGCAGGCGCCGACGCCCGAGGGCTCCGCCCTGGCCGAGAAGCTCTGGACGATGTTCGGGGAGAGCGGGCGGGCGGCTGCGGTGCGGGCCGAGCGGGCCAGGGCCGCGAAGCGGTAGCGCGGGCATGGCCAAGCGAACCCGCGTGCCATCGCCGCCCGCGCCTCCGCGGCGTCCCGCCGGCCGGCCGCCGCGCACGGGACGCGGCCGCCCGCTGGCCGGCCTCGCAATCGGCGCCGCCGGCGTCCTGGCCGCAGCGGGCGCGTGGTGGTTCTGGCCCGGCGAGAGCACGCTGAGCGTGACGCGCACGCCCGACCAGAATGTGTTGATCGTGACGATCGACACCCTGCGCGCCGACGCGCTCGGCAGCTACGGGGGCGCGGCCGCCACCCCGAACCTCGATCGGCTTGCCGCGGACGGGATCCGCTACGACTTCGCCCACGCGCACTCGGTGATCACGCTGCCGTCGCACGTCAGCATCTTCACCGGCCTGTACCCGTTCGAGCATGGCGTCCGCGAGAACAGCGGGTACCGGCTGGCCCCGTCGGTGACGACGCTGGCCACCCGACTGACGGCGGCGGGCTACAGCACCGGCGCGTTCATCGGTGCCTTCCCGCTCGACTCGCAGTTCGGCCTCGACGCGGGGTTCGGAGTCTACGACGACCAGCTCAACGAAGTGCGCGGCCCGGCCGACTTCGCGTTTAGCGAACGGCGGGCGGACGTGGTGGTGGCCGCGGCGCTGACGTGGCTGAAGGGACAACACGGCAAGTGGTTCGCGTGGGTGCACGTGTACGACCCCCACGCGCCTGCCAGCCCGCCCGAGCCGTACGCGTCGCGCTATGCGACGAACCCGTACGCTGGCGAGGTGGCGTTCACCGATTCGGCCCTCGGTCTGCTCTTCGATCATGTGCGGGCGGCCGGCAGCCGGCCAACGCTCGTCATCGTGACCGGCGATCACGGGGAGGGCCTTGGCAATCACGGCGAGGCGACGCACGGCGTGTTCGCCTACGAATCGACGCTGCGCGTGCCGTTGATCGTGGCGCAGTATCAGGCCGGCCGACCGACCGCGGGCAGGCCGGGCCGGCGGCTCCGCGTGTCGTCCCTCCCCGTGCATCACGTGGACATCCAGCCGACGGTGTTGGACGTGCTCGGGCAGGCGGTTCCTCCGGAGCCGCCTGGCGTTTCGTTGTTCGCCATCGACCGCTCGACGGCGGCGTCCCGGGCGTCCTACTTCGAGGCGCTCACGCCGTACCTGAACCGCGGATGGGCGCCGCTGCGCGGCGTGCTCGTGGATCGCCGCAAGTTCATCGATCTGCCGCTGCCGGAACTGTACGACTTGCAGCGCGATCCGGCCGAAGCGCGGAACCTGGCCGACACGCAGGCCGAGGCCCGGCGGGTGCTCGAGGCGCGGCTGAAGGCCTTCGGCCCGACCGAGCTGGGCGAGCGGCGCGCCGAAGACGCCGAGACGACGGCGCGGCTCCGATCACTCGGCTACACCTCGGGCAGCGCGAAACCGCGGAAGACCTTCTCCGAAGAGGACGATCCCAAGCGTCTGATTGCCCTCGACCAGGCCATGCACGACGGAGTCGAGCTGTTCCAGGCAGGGCGCCTTCGCGAGGCCGTGGACGTCTACTCGGGCATTGTCACGAAGCGCCCGGACATGGCCATCGCGTACCTGCACCTGGCGTTCCTTCAGTACGAGCTTGGCCAGGCGGGCATGGCCATCGGCACGCTGCGGACCGGCCGGAAACGGGCTGGCGCGAGCGCCGAGATTGATTCGCGCCTGGGCTTGTACCTCTCGGAAGCAGGCGCCTTCGACGAGGCGCTGCCGCTGCTCGAGTCGGCCGTGCGGCAGCCCGACGCCGGGGTCGACACGTTCAACGCCCTCGGGGTGACCTACTCGCGGGCGTCGCGCGCAGGCGACGCGATCAACGCGTTTCAGCAGGCGCTGAAGATCGATCCGAAGAATGCGATGGCCTGGCAGAACATCGGCGCGATGCACCTGCAGGCAGGGAATCTGCCGGCCGCACGCGCGGCCTTCGGCGAGTCGCTGCGGATCGACCCGGCGTGGGCCGCCAGCTACACGGGCCTGGGCGTCGTGGAGATGAAGGCCGGGAACCGGGACGCGGCGTTCGCGGCCTGGAGCCGCGCGGTCGAGCTGAACCCGTCGGACTTCGACGCGCTCTACAACCTAGCCACCGAATTGGTGACCGACGGCCGGTTCGAGGCCGCCCGGCCGCACCTGAAACGGTTCGTCGCGTCGGCACCGCCCGCGGCGTACGGGAAAGACATCGAGCGGCTTCGCGGGATGCTGCAGCGCCTGCGCTGAGCCCTACGTGGTAGGATGGGCCTACCTGCCCTACGAACGCCCTATCGAGGGACTGCCATGCGAAGCGCGTTGCTGGCCGCAATCACGCTGAGTGCCGTGCTGACCGTGTCGGCCCAGACGCCGCCGCAGGCCACACCCGCGCCGCCGGCCCAGCCCGGCCAGCCCCCGACGGTCTTCCGATCCGGCGTCGACCTGGTTCGTCTCGATGTGCGCGTGACGGACGAGAACGGCCGGCCGGTCGACGATCTCCGCGCCAGCGAAGTCGAGATCGTGGACGCGGGCCAGCCGAGGCCGGTGCTGCTCTTCCAGCACGTCCAGCAGCCGCGGGGCACGTACGCCGAGGTCGCCCGGCGCACGATTGCCGCCGAAGTCTCCACCAACCAGGGCGCGCCGCGAGGCGCCGTCTATGTGCTGGTCTTCGACCAGGCCCACATCCTCGCCGGCAACGAGCAGAAGGCCCGCCTTGCGGCCGAACGGTTCCTGCGCACGCGCGTGAAGCCCGGCGATCGCATCGCGCTCCACGCGCTGCCCGGCCCGGGCCCGCAGATCGACTTCACGGCGGACGTGTCACGCGCGATCCGCGAGCTGGTGGCCGTCCGCGGGAGCCGCGAAGAGACGGTGACAGGTTCGCTCCTGCCCATGCGCATCTACGAGGCGTACGAGATCACGCGCGCCAACGACGCCGTCGTGACACGGTACGTCATGCGCCTCCAGGAACAGTACGCGTCGACCGATGCACCCGCCACGGTGAACCGCCCGAACTCCGCGCGCGATCCGGAGGATCCGGCCGTGCTGCGGCGGCTCGTCCAGGAGGACGCCCGGAACATCGTCGCCCGCGCCGACGCGGAAGCCCGAGGCTTCCTCTCGGCGCTGACGTCGGTCGTGCGGACGCTGAGGGACGTGGACGGCCGCAAGTCCGTCGTGCTGTTCTCCGAGGGGTTCGAGGTGGACAACGTCCGGCACGAACTCGAGGACGTGGCGGCGGCGGCGGCGGAATCGTACTCGGTCGTGTACGCGCTCGACCTGAACTCCCGGGCCACGCCGTTGAGCCAGGCCACGCCGGGCGAGACTGTGATCGCAAGCGAGATCCTGAGCCGTCTGGAGTCACTCGGCAGCCTTGTGGCAGAAACCGACGGGGTCCTCTTCAATGACGCGGGGTCTCAGCCCGACGAGGCGCTGGCCCGGGTGTCCGAAGCTTCCCAGGACTACTACCTCGTGGGTTTCGAGCCCGCTGCGGGCCACCAGGATCGCAACCAGTACCGGCACGTCAAGGTGCAGGTGAAGCGCCCCGGCGTGCGCGTGAGCGCCCGCACGGGGTACGCCCTGGGCGCCCGGCCGACTGCGGCAGGCCGGCGGCGCGCGATTGATGGCGCCCTGCGCGCGCCCTTCTCGCAGCAGGGCCTGCGGGTCGAGTACACCACCTACGTGCTGAGAGGCGCCTCCGACCTTCAGCGCGTGATCCTCAGCATGGCCGCCCAGCTGCCGGTAGCCACCAAGGCCGCGCACACGGCCGACGTGGTGTTCTCGGCGCGCGATACGCGGACAGGCCGCATCGCCGCCAGCGGAACCGACACCATGCCGCTGCCCGAGGCCGGCAGCTCGTCGGGGCCCATGGGCGTGAGTCACTATCGGGTGCAGTTCGAGCTGCCGCCTGGCAGGTACTTGATGCGGGCTGTGGTCCGCGAGCCCGGCGGCCTGCTCGGCAGCGCCGATCGGCGGTTCCAGGTGCGGGCGCTGGCGGGTGCAAGCCTGACCGCCGGCGATCTTGTCCTGACGTCCGCCGACACCCGCGGGCTGCCCGTGCGCGCCCTCGCGCCCGTGGGCGGGGTCCTGGCTGGCGTGGTCGAGCTATACGGACGCACGGCCGAACAGGTGTCGACGGCCACCGTGACGGCCGACTTGCTGCCAATCGGCGGGGCCGCAGCGGTGACCTCGGGGCACGCGGCCCTCGACGAGATCCGGAGCGGCGCGTCCGGATCGAGCCGCGGCGCGAGGATCGAGATCCCGCTGGAGGGTATCGCGCCTGGCGAGTACATCGTTCGGGCCACCGTCCGCAGCGGCCACGACACGGCGGCCGAACTGCTCCGCGATGTCACGATCATCCCGGCTGCATCTGTGTCGCCGGCGCTGCCCTCGCCGGCGCCAGCCGGGCAGGCGTCGGATCCGATGGCCCGGTTCGACCCCGCCGCGGTGATGGACGGCGAGATCGGCCGCCAGTTCCTGGCGCGGCTTCGCGAGCGCGCCGGCGCGGCGCTGGCGCCGCTGCCCGCCGACGCCTTCGAGGCGCTGGCTCAGCGGGGCGTGACGGAGTACCTGGCGCGCGACTACGCGCGGGCAGCAGCAGCGTGGAAGGATTGTCTCGAGCGAGAACCGGACAACGCGCCGGTCGCGTTCCTGCTCGGCTGGGCCCACGCCGCATCGGGCGACGATCGCGCCGCCGTCAGCGCGTGGCGTTCGGCCGTGATCGCCGACTCGCGCCTTGTGCCCGCGTACCTGGCGCTGGTCGACGCGTACCTCCGCCTCGGCCAGCCGGACCTGGCGC
>ERZ1292640.4399-Hain-H43-02um-R1-4399-length-10732-cov-9_pt1 | contig 10732 bp, 7 predicted proteins | sample MGYA00564404_ERZ1292640 | MGnify/ENA primary metagenome ERZ1292640 (study PRJEB36523, sample SAMEA6512636) | groundwater metagenome | collected 2019-01-08 | study: AquaDiva: Metagenomics assemblies of 32 groundwater samples | reverse complement strand
ATCATAGCCTTAGCCTTGCAAGCTAATCTTTCTTGTCATGAAAGCGCCTCAAGCCGGATATTTTTCAATCAGAAATCCTTGTCAGCCAGGGATGGTTCCAGCCTGGGGGCGATGCCACCACGCAAATTCCCCAAATCAAAAGGAAACCCTGGTCCGCCAAGGATCGGCTATCGGGGCGTCCCCAAACAAATCCCTCCGCCGGTCGCTCCGCCGCCGTTGATCGAAATCCTTGCCGTTTGCATCAACTCTCGCACGTCAAAAGATTAACTGATTGCGCCGGCCCCGGCCTTTGCCGCCGGCGCGTTTACCGCAGCAGGCGCTTTCTCGGCCAGCAGGATGCGCAACATCCGGCGCAGGGGCTCGGCCGCCCCCCAGAGCAGTTGATCGCCGACCGTGAATGCGGATAGATACTGCCCGCCCATGTTGAGCTTGCGCAGTCGGCCCACCGGCACGTTGAGGCTGCCCGTAACCGCAGCGGGCGTGAGCTCGCGCACGCTCGCTTCGCGCGTGTTTGGGACTACTTTCACCCAGTCATTGGCCGAGGCGAGAATGGCTTCGATTTCGGACAGCGGCAGGTCGCGCGCCAGCTTGATCGTGAGCGCCTGGCTGTGGCAGCGCATGGCGCCGATGCGCACGCAGATGCCGTCGATGGGGATGGCCTGGTTTTCGCGGCCGAGGATCTTGTTGCCTTCAGCCTGGCCTTTCCACTCCTCGCGGCTCTGGCCGTTGTCCATCTCCTTGTCGATCCAGGGAATCAGACTGCCGGCTAGCGCCACGCCGAAATGTTCCTTGGGCAGCGCGGCGCTGCGCAGCGTCGCCGCCACCCTGCGATCGATCTCCAGAATGGCGGATGCCGGATCTGCCAGCAGCTCGCCGGCCGAGGCGTGCGCCGCGCCCATCTGCGCGATCAGCTCGCGCATGTTCTGCGCGCCGGCGCCCGAGGCGGCCTGATAGGTCATCGCGGTCATCCACTCGACCAGCCCTTCCCTGAACAAGCCGTGCAGCGCCATCAACATCAGGCTGACGGTGCAGTTGCCGCCGATATAGTCCTTCACGCCGCGTCCGAGCGCATCCTTGATCACCTGCATGTTCACGGGATCGAGAATGATGACTGCGTCATTTTTCATGCGCAGCGCCGACGCCGCGTCGATCCAGAAACCGTCCCAGCCGGCTGCGCGCAGCGTCGGGTGAATTTCGTTGGTGTAATCGCCGCCCTGGCAGGTAATGATCGCATCCATCCGCTTCAGATCGGCGATCGATCTTGCATCCTTCAGCGGCTCTTTGCTCTCGCTGGGTCCCTTGCCGCCGACATTTGAAGTGGTGAAAAACACCGGATCGATATGCGCAAAATCATGTTCCTCCTGCATCCGGGCCATCAGCACCGAGCCCACCATGCCGCGCCAGCCTACAAAGCCTACCTTTTTCATGACCCTCTTCCTGATGGAAACAATTGAATTCTAAACCCCGGGACGAAGCGGTGGGAATATCGCCGCATGCCAGGCCGCCCCCGCTGCTGCTTCGCGTCGCACTACAACGCCGCTACCACCGCGTCGCCCATCTGCACGGTGCCGACCTTTTCGGTCCCCGGCTGATGGATGTCGGCCGTGCGCAGCCCCCGCGCCAGCACCTTTGCCACGGCGGCTTCGATGCGGTCCGCCGCCCGCTCCTGATTCAGACTGTAGCGCAACATCATCGCCGCCGAAAGTATGGTTGCCAGCGGATTCGCCAGGTTCTTGCCGGCGATGTCGGGCGCCGACCCGTGAATGGGCTCGTACAGTCCCTTGCCCTTCGCGTCGAGGGAGGCCGAGGGCAGCATGCCGATGGAGCCGGTCAGCATCGACGCTTCGTCGGAGAGTATGTCGCCGAACAGGTTGCCGGTGACAATGACGTCGAACTGCTTCGGGTCGCGCAGGAGCTGCATCGCCGCGTTGTCGACGTACATGTGCGACAGCGTCACGCCGGGATAATCCTTTGCCACCTCGACCACCACCTCGCGCCACAGCTGCGACGTCTCGAGAACGTTGCACTTGTCCACCGAACACAGTCTTTTCGAGCGCTTCAGCGCCGCGCGGAAACCCGCCTCCGCGATGCGGCGGATTTCGGATTCGCTGTAGCGCATGGTGTCGAAACCTTCGCGCTCGCCGTTCTCCAGCATGCGCATGCCGCGCGGCTGGCCGAAGTAGATGTCGCCGGTAAGCTCGCGCAGTATCAGGATATCCATTCCCGCCACCACCTCCGGACGCAGGCTCGAAGCCGCGACCAGTTCGGGAAACACCTTGGCCGGACGCAGGTTGGCGAACAGCCCCAATTCCTTGCGCAAGCCCAAGATCGCCTGCTCCGGGCGCTTTGCGCGCGGCAGCTGGTCATACTGCCAGCCGCCCACGGCGCCGAACAGAATCGCGTCGGCCTCGCGCGCGAGCTGCAGCGTCGCCGCGGGCAGAGGATCGCCGGCCGCGTCGTAGGCGGCGCCGCCCACGGGTGCCTGTTCCAGTTCCAGGCGCAGGTCGTCCTCGGCCAGCGCGCGCAGCACCTTCAGCGCCTGCGCGATGATTTCCGGGCCGATGCCATCACCGGGAAGCACTGCAATTTTCATCTGTTCACCTGGAAAAACATTTGTTTGCTCGGAAAGCCATTTGTCAACCGAACAACCACGGCTGCTCGGCGCGGCGGCGAGCCTCGAACGCGCGGATCTTGTCGGCCTGGCGCAGCGATAGCCCGATGTCGTCAAAGCCGTTCAACAGGCAGTACTTCCGGTGCGCGTCGACTTCAAACGCGATCTGCGTGGCGCCGTCGGCTGTGTTAACCGTCTGCCGCGGGAGGTCGATGGTCAGTCTGTAGCCAGGGAAGGCAAGGACCTCATTGAACAGGCGGTCGACGCTCAGTTCCGACAGCGCGATCGGCAGCAGGCCGTTCTTGAAACAATTGTTGAAAAAAATATCGGCAAAGGACGGCGCGATGATGGCGCGAAAGCCGTAATCGGCCAGCGCCCAGGGCGCGTGTTCCCGGCTCGAGCCGCAGCCGAAGTTCTTGCGTGCGAGCAATATGGCCGCGCCCTTGTAGCGCGGTTGGTTGAGCACGAAATCGGGGTTGAGCGCCCGCTTCGAGTTATCCATGCCGGGTTCGCCCGCGTCCCGGTAACGCCACGCATCGAACAGATTGGGGCCGAAGCCGGAGCGCTTGATCGATTTCAGGAACTGCTTCGGAATAATGGCGTCGGTATCGACATTGGCGCGGTCGAGGGGCGCCACCAACCCCGTCAGCACGGTAAATTTTTCCATGTGCTATTTCTTCGACGCGCGCTCTATCGCTTCGCCGCCTTGTTTGAGGTCCTTGCCCACGCCCTCCAGGGTGTGGCAGCCGCTCAACACAAGCACCGCGGCCAGCGCGATAAGAATCATGTTTGCTCTACTCACGATTGCCCCTATCGTTTCCAGTTGCGTACATCGACAAAATGCCCGGCGATCGCGGCTGCGGCCGCCATTTCCGGACTTACCAGATGGGTGCGGCCACCGGCACCCTGGCGGCCCTCGAAGTTGCGGTTGGAGGTCGATGCGCAGCGCTCGCCCGGCTCGAGGCGGTCGGCGTTCATCGCCAGGCACATGGAGCAACCCGGCTCCCGCCACTGGAAACCGGTCTCGCGGAACACCCGGTCGAGCCCCTCCTGCTCGGCTTGCACCTTCACCAGGCCGGAGCCGGGGACCACCAGCGCCAGACGGATGCTCGAGGCGACGCGCTTGCCGCGCACCATCGCCGCGGCGGCGCGCAGATCCTCGATGCGCGAGTTGGTGCAGGATCCGATGAACACCTTGTCGAGCCGAATGTCCTCGATGCGCGTCATCGGTTTCAGGTCCATGTAGATGAGCGCGCGTTCCATGCCCTCGCGCCGCGCCGGGTCCTTTTCCTTGTCCGGGTCGGGTACGCGTTCGTCCACCGCCACCACCATCTCCGGCGACGTGCCCCAGGTCACCTGCGGCCTGATATCGCGCGCGTCCAGCCGCACCACGCGATCGAACTGCGCGCCCGCGTCGGACGTGAGCGTGCGCCAATAGGCGACCGCGCGGTTCCAGCTCTCGCCGCTTGGCGCGAACGGCCGCCCCTGCAGATAGGCGATGGTGACGTCGTCCACCGCCACCATGCCGGCGCGCGCACCCGCCTCGATCGCCATGTTGCACACGGTCATGCGCCCCTCCATGCTCAAGGCGCGGATGCTGCTGCCGGCAAATTCGACTGCACACCCGGTGCCGCCGGCCGTGCCGATTCTGCCGATGATGGCGAGGGCGGCGTCCTTGGCGCTGACGCCGCGGGAGAGCGGTCCGTCCACCGTGACCAGCATATTCTGCATCTTCTTCTGCACCAGGCACTGGGTCGCCAGCACGTGCTCGACTTCCGAGGTGCCGATGCCGTGGGCGAGGCAGGCGAAGGCGCCGTGAGTGCTGGTATGCGAATCGCCGCATACCACCGTCATGCCCGGCAGCGTCGCGCCCTGCTCCGGGCCGATGACGTGCACGATGCCCTGGCGCCGGTCGAGAAACGGAAAATAGGCCTTGGCGCCGTATTCGCGCATATTGGCGTCCAGGGTTTCGACCTGCAGGCGCGAGATCGGGTCCTTGATGCCCTCGTTCCAGTCCGTGGTCGGCGTGTTGTGATCCGCCGTGGCGACGATGGAATCGACGCGCCAGGGCTTGCGCCCGGCAAGCCGCAGGCCTTCGAACGCCTGCGGGCTGGTGACTTCGTGCACCAGATGGCGGTCGATGTACAGCAGCGCCGTGCCGTCGTCCTCGACGTGCACCACGTGGCTGGCCCAAAGCTTGTCGTACAGGGTTTGCGGCATGAGCAGGAACGGTTGCGAGAAACTATGAATTCTGCCACAAAAATCATGGGTTTGGATCAGAAAATCAGATCGAATTCTGCGCGCGGCAGCGGCTGAACCGCGGTTAGGGACAAAATCGGATCAAAGCCGACCGGAAGGCATACGCGGCGGCCATCGCGGCAGCGCGGACCGGCCGGCTTGCGGGTACACGCCGGCCGCTGTTTAAATTCGCGACGGCCGTACTTTGCACTGCAGCAGCGCGTAGCCGGCGACGGCGGCCAGCGCCGCGGCGCTGAACGTCCAGGCGGGACCCACGCTGTCCCAGCCGACGCCGGATAACATGCTGCCAAGGACGCCGCCGGCGCCGAAGGACACCGACAGGTAAATCGCCTGCCCGCGCACTTGATGCGCGCCCTGAAACCAGCGATGTATCGCCGTCACCGCAGCGGCATGGTAGGCGCCGAAGCTCAGACCGTGCAGCAGTTGGGCCGCGAACAGAACCGGCGCCGAATCCACACCCCAGCCGGTCATCAGGAAACGCACCGCCGCCGCCGCGAAACATGCCAGGAGAATGCCCGACAGCGAATAGCGCCGCTGCAGCGCCGGCATCACCAGGAACACGATGATTTCGGCGATCACGCCGACGCTCCACATCCAACCGATCACCGCCTTGCTGTAGCCATGGTCCACGAGGTAGAGCGAGAAAAACGCGTACTGCGGTCCGTGCGCAAGGGTCATCAGGAAACACGCGCCGAGGAGCCCGGCGACCTCGGGCCGCTGCAGGATGGTCCACACCGGTTGGAGCTCGACGTGGGCAGGAACGGCGGGCGCATCGGGCACGGCAAGGGCACAGGCCCAGCCCAGCGCGTAACTTGCGAGCACCATCCACAACAGATTCGCCACCGGCAGCAAATCGAGTGCGTAGCCGACCAGCGTCACCGTAAGGATGAAGCCCACCGAGCCCCACAAGCGGATCGAGCCATAGCCGCCGATCGCCCCGCGCAGGTGCGACAGCGTCAGCGACTCGGTGAGCGGCATGGCGGCGCTGGTGAAAAAGCCGATCACAAGCAGCAGCGCGAACATGCCCCAGAAGCTGTCGACGACGAAAAAACCAGCGAAGCACGTACCTCCGAATGCCAGGGTGATGCTGACGATGCGCGCACGCTGCCCGCTACGGTCGGCGAGCCAGCCCCAAAAGTTCGGTCCCACCACGCGCGTCAGCTGCCCGAGCGAGAGCAGCACGCCGATCTGCGCCGCGGCCAGCCCCAGCGAGGCCAGGTACAGGCTGAAATAGGGGGCCGATGCGCCCACCTGGGCGAAATAGGCGAAATAGAACGCGGAGAGGCGCCAATAGGGAACGGAGTGCAAGGGCGGCGGGGACAAAGTGGAAACCTCGGGCGCACGCTCTGGCGCACAAATTCTCATTTTACATCTTACACCTCACCCGTTTCTCTCCCGCTCAGAGGGTATTTTCGATCCGCGCTCCCGCGGCGACCTTCCGGACCTGCGTCCCGCATATGAATGACTGACAAATACGTCTCGGCTCGATTCCAGGCCGTTGGGCCTGGGCCGATCAGTCATTGACTGAGTACTTCCGGGGTCATCCATTTGGATGATGTAATCGGCAGACTTCCAAGCGTACTATCGAAGCGTCTGGGTCAGCGGGACTACTGACTTAAGCAAAACTAAGGCATAGGAGAAAAAATGAGCAAACACCTCGCTGTGGTCTTCATGTCCCTGCTTCTTGCAGGCAGTGCAATGGCGCAGACGCCCGCAGGTCAAACTTCCGCTGGTGCCGGCGGTGGCGGTGGTGCTGGTGCGGCTTCAGGTGCAGCGGCCGGCGGAATTACGGCCGGCATGATCGCCGCTGCCGTGGCTGTGGCTGCAGTTGCCGCGGCCGCTGTGTCTTCCAACTCCACGAACAACCCCGTAACGACAACCACGACGACCACCACGCAGTAGAGCGGCTGGTCGTCAACCGTCCTTGACGCGTCGCCAAGGGCCACCACGCCTCTCGCGGCGAAAGGAGAGGACAGCAGGATCGTATGGAATCCGTCGCAGCCGGCCCAGAAGCGAGCTCCGGAATTTTTCCGCCGAAGCGGGCCGGCGCGGATTCGAACTGGCCGGGAACTCCTCCCCTGGCTTGATTGGAACCCGCACTTCGGATCGGGCGGCGTGTCTTGGGTGCGCCGCGGTTTGCTCGTTTCTCCTCTTAAGGCCCCTGCGCAAACAGGGGCCTTTTTTTCGCTTGCGCTAGGACCGAATCGCCACACCCACGCCGCAGCCTAAGATAGACTGTCGCAGTTTCGTACGCGTGCCACCGCGGCTTCGATATCGCGCGCATCCGACTCCGCCATATGCTCAGACACCTGCGCTCACGCAGCACGCTGTTCCTGCTGTTCACCGTCTCCGGCTTCGCCGGACTGATCTACGAATCCATCTGGAGCCATTACCTCAAGCTGTTCCTGGGGCATGCCGCCTATGCGCAGACCCTGGTGCTGGCGATATTCATGGGCGGCATGGCACTCGGTTCCTGGCTCTGCAGCCGATTCTCCGGGGGCTGGAAAAACCTGCTCGTCGGCTATGCGCTTGCCGAAGCCGTCATCGGCGCCTGCGCGCTCGCCTTCCACTCGCTGTTCGTCGCCGCAACCGGCGCGGCTTTCGACTCCGTCCTGCCCGCATTGGGATCCGAATTCGCCGCCACCTGTTTCAAGTGGGGTCTGGGCACCGCACTGATCCTGCCGCAATCGATTTTGCTGGGCATGACTTTTCCGCTGATGAGCGGCGGCCTCATCCGCCGCCATCCGCATGAACCGGGCGCCTCGCTCGCCATGCTTTATTTCACCAACAGTCTGGGGGCTGCCGTCGGCGTACTGGCGAGCGGCTTCTTCCTGATTGCAGCACTGGGACTGCCCGGCACCATAAGGGCGGCGGGTCTGATGAATCTGGGGTTGGCAGCGACAGTATGGCTGATCGCGCGTGGCGCCGAGCCGGTCCCCGCCGAGCCGCTTGCTGCGGCGCAAGACGAAGACCGCGGCCATTTCCGCATGCTGCTCGCGACCGCGCTGCTGACCGGTGCCGCTTCGTTCATCTACGAAATCGGCTGGATCCGGATGCTCAGCCTGGTCCTGGGCGCGTCCACGCACTCGTTCGAGTTGATGCTTTCGGCCTTCATCTTCGGCCTCGCCTGCGGCGGTTACTGGGTGAAGCGCCGCATCGATCGCACGGCTGACCCGACGCGCCTGCTCGGCGTGGTGCAGGTGGTGATGGGACTCCTGGCCATCGCCACGCTGCCGCTGTACGGCGTCATGTTCGACGCCATGACCTGGATCATGCAGGGCGTCGCGCGCACTGAAACCGGGTACGCGCTGTACCACGTTTCCAGCCACGCCATCGCGCTCGCCATCATGTTCCCGGCCACCTTCTGCGCCGGCATGACGCTGCCGCTGATCACCTACGCCCTGCTGCGCCGCGGCTACGGCGAGAAAAGTATAGGCGCCGTTTACGCCGCCAACACGCTGGGCGCGATCCTGGGCGTGTTCGCCGCCGCGCACCTGGGACTGCCACTGCTGGGACTGAAGAACCTCGTCGCCGCGGGCGCGGCGATCGACACCCTGCTCGGCGTATATCTGCTGTGGCGCGCGGCGCGCGAACGGCAGCCCTCGAACGCCGGCGACGTGCTTCCGGCCCGCGCCGGCGGCATGCTGCTTCCGGCGGCAGCCGGCGGCGTGGTCGCGCTGGCATTGGTCCTCGCCTTCGGCGCAGTGAACTTCGACGTCCATCGCATGGTGTCGGGCGTATTCCGCCACGGCACCATTTTCACTGCCGCCGACATCAAGCCTTTATTTTACAAGGACGGAAAAACCGCCACCGTCAGCCTGGTCGAATTTCCCGAGGGCACCAGTATCCGCACCAACGCCAAGTCCGACGGCGCCATCAACCTCAAGGAGGGTGCGCGCATATCCGATGAAATCACCATGGTGCTCACCGCGGTGTTGCCGCTCGCGATCAACCCGGAGGCGAAGGACGCCGCCATCATCGGCATGGGCACCGGCCTCACCGTGCACACCATGCTCGCCAACTCGAAAATCGAGACCGTAGACACGATCGAGATCGAACCCGCCATGCTGGAGGCGGCGCGCGGCTTCATTGCGCGCAATGCAAACGCCTACGCCGACCCGCGCAGCCATATCCGGATCGACGATGCCAAGACCTTCTTTTCCGCCCACAATGGCAAATACGACATCATCATCTCCGAACCGTCCAACCCCTGGGTCAGCGGGGTCTCCAGTTTGTTCTCGAATGAGTTCTACCATCTGGTGCGGCGCTATCTCAAGCCGGGCGGCGTGCTGGTGCAGTGGATGCAGCTGTATGAAATCGACGTCAGCCTCATCGCTTCGGTGCTGCGCGCGCTGGGCGAGAACTTTCCCGATTACGTCATCTACGCCTCCACCGACTCCGACCTGTTGATCGTCGCCGGCGATGCCGCCACGCTCGCGCGGCCGCTCGCCGACGTGTTCCGCGAGCCCGGCCTGGCAAAAGAGCTGCGCCTGGTGCACCTGCAGAACCTGGCCGACCTGCAGATACGCAAGATCGCGACTCGCGCCGCCATCCATCCGCTGATGCAAAGCTTTCGCGTGCCCGCGAACTCGGACTACTTCCCCTATCTCGACCTGAACGCGGCGCGTTACCGCTTCCTGCAGCAGAGCGCCAGCGATCTCGTCAGCCTCAACGCCGCCAGCGTACCGGTGATGCCGATGCTGGAGGGCAGCAACACGCTGCCGCAGGTGTCGCTGGACGGCGCCGAATACTTCAATCGCATCGAGCAGATACGCCGCGCGCAATACGTCCGCGACAGCTACCTGCAGCAAAACCCGCCCGAACCGCTGGCGATGCCGCGTGCACTGCAGAAGGACCTCGAACTCGCGAGCCTGCGCGCGCTCGACTGCTGGGACCCGGCCAGGCACGACGTCTGGATGCATTCTCTGTTCCAGGTGGCGATCGCGGTCAACCCGTTCCTTGCGCCGGGGGAAGCCGGGGCAATCTGGCGGCGCTTCGAAACCGCCGGCTGCTACGGCTCGCTGCCGCAGCCGTACAAACTGTGGATCGCGCTGTTCAAGGCGGTGGGCGCAAGAGACGCGGCCAACATGGCCAGTCTCGCCGAGCAACTGTTAGCCGCGCCGGGCGAGCTGACCGCGGAGAACCGCCGCTACCTGCTCACCGCGGCGATGACCGGCTATCTTGCACAGGACAAGCCGGCGCAAGCCGCACAAGTCTGGGAACGCTACGCGCCGCGGCTTTCGAGCGATGACCGCTCGCAATTGGTCCTGCGCCTGCTCTATGCCAAGGCGAGCGGCGGCAAAGAGCCGCCGAGCTAGGCACCGTTGCAGCCACCAGAGGACTTGCGCGCTGCGCGCGCCAACCGTAGTTTCGGCAGGGGTAAGTACAGCTGCGGGTTAGGGTTGCTTTTATACGAGATCGTCGATTGCGTGCGGACGGCTTCTTGTCCGCGCGCAATCGACGATCCGCGCGGACGGGACGCAGTCCGCGCAAGTTCGACCACTATAGTTCGATGTATCCCCTGCGTGCGCCGATGTGCGAGAGCGATCATTGCGCGCTCCGCGCGCCAACCGTCATTTTGGTACGGATGAAAAACGTATCCGTACCAAAATGACGGTTATGGATAAACAACAACCGCCTGGGATTGTTTTCATGCCGGCGCAACTTCGCATCGGGGCGTGTGTTAAATCGCCACGTATAACAGATTCGGCCTACGGCCCTACGCTTCGTCAGCGTCCGGATTGTCCACCGGATTCGCGGCATGCTTCGCCGCGAGCTTCGCCTCCGCCACGCTCGCGGCAATTTTCGGCGTCGCCGTTTTCACGTCGGCGTTTTGCGCGCGGTGCCTGAGTGCGTGATCGG
>ERZ1292640.4396-Hain-H43-02um-R1-4396-length-10738-cov-4_pt1 | contig 10738 bp, 8 predicted proteins | sample MGYA00564404_ERZ1292640 | MGnify/ENA primary metagenome ERZ1292640 (study PRJEB36523, sample SAMEA6512636) | groundwater metagenome | collected 2019-01-08 | study: AquaDiva: Metagenomics assemblies of 32 groundwater samples | reverse complement strand
ACGGGCATCCAAGTAGGAAGCGGGGCCGGGTCGTCCCGCGCACCCTGACTCGTGCCGGAGGGGACCCCGATGTCCCGGAACGACTTGGCCGTGCTTGTCGCGGTCGCGGCTGCCCTGCTCGCCGCTCCCGCGACGGTTCGCGCACAGCATTCCCAGGCCACAGGCCACGTCTCGCCGCCCCGCGTGGCGACCGCCGCGGCGCGCACCTCGCCGATCGCCCTCGACGGCCGGCTCGACGAAGACGCCTGGCAGGCCACCCAGCCCCTCGGCGACTTCACCCAGACGCAGCCGAACGAGGGCCAGCCCGCCACGCAGCGGACCGAGATCCGCATCCTCTTCGACGACGACGCGCTGTACATCGGCGCGCGGATGTTCGACACCGAGGGCGCCGCGGGCGTCCGCACGCGCCTGGTGCGGCGGGACGCGAGCCCCGACGGCTTCGACTACGTGCAGCTTACCTTCGACACCTTCCACGACCACCTCGGCCGCGTGGCGTTCGCCGTGAACCCGTCCGGGGTAAAGGGCGATTGGTACGGGCCGGGGGGCGCCAACCTCGACGCCTCCTGGGATGCGATCTGGGACGTCGCGACGCGCATCGACTCCCTCGGCTGGACCGCGGAGTTCCGCATCCCCTTCGCGCAGCTGCGCTACCCGCGCGACTCGGTGCAGACGTGGGGGTTGCAGGTGTGGCGGCAGGAGACGCGGCTCAACGAGGTCTCGAGCTGGTCGTTCTGGCGGCTCAACGAGGTGGGCGGGCCGCCGCGCTTCGGGCATCTCGAGGGCCTGCGCATCGCCCACGGGCCCGGACGCGCCGAGATCCTTCCCTACGTGGTGGGCCGCACGACGAGCGACCCATTCGTCGCGTCGGGGGACCCGTTCCGGAGCGCTCGGCAGAGCGACGCCCGCGTGGGCGCCGACTTCAAGTACCTGCTGACGTCGAACCTCACCCTCTCGGCGACGGTCAACCCCGACTTCGGCCAGGTCGAGGTGGACCCGGCGGTGGTCAACCTCTCGGCCTTCGAGACCTTCTTCCCCGAGCGGCGGCCCTTCTTCATCGAAGGCCGCGGCCTCTTCGAGTTCGGGTGGATGAACTGCTTCTTCTGCTCCAACGTCTCGAACGTCGGGCTCTTCTACCCGCGGCGCATCGGCCGCCAGCCCCAGGGCGCGCGCAATGCCGCCGCGCCGGGCGGTTACGTGGACGTCCCGGAGAACACGCGCATCCTCGGCGCCGCGAAGGTCACGGGGCGCACCGGCGCGTGGACCGTCGGGCTCCTGGACGCCGTCACCGCCCGCGAGCACGCCCGGCTGCAGGATTCCCTCAGCGTGCGATCCTCGGTCGAGGTGGAGCCGGCCACCAACTACTTCGTCGGCCGGCTCTCCCGCGACCTGGGCGGCGGCAGCTTCATCCGCGGGATGGCCACGTCGGTGGCGCGCGACCTCGGCGACCCGACGCTGCGCACCCAGCTCACCAGCCACTCCGAGGCGGCCGGGCTGGAGACGTCGCTCTGGTGGGGGCGCCGCACCTACCGGCTGATGGGGTACGTGGCGTACGCGCAGGTCGCGGGGGACTCGCTGGCTCTCCTCCGCATCCAGCGCTCGAGCGCGCGGTACTTCCAGCGCCCCGACCGCGGCAACGGACGCAACGGGCTCTTCAGCGACCGCTACGACCCCTCGCTCACGGCGATGCGCGGCTACGCGGGCTACGCGCGGCTCTCGCGCGAGGCGGGGAACTGGCTCGGCGAGGTCCATACGATAGTCAAGAGCCCCGGCTTCGAGGCGAACGACGTCGCCTTCAACTCGCAGGTGGACCGTCTCTGGATGAACGGCAACGTGCTGCGCCAGTTCACCCGCCCGACGCGGTTCGCACGCCAGATGGTGTTCATTGCGGGGGGCCAGCAGTCGTACAACTACGACGGCGACCTGGTGGACCGGCAGCTGCACGCTTCCGCGGGGCTCACGTTCCACAACTACTGGGACGTGCGGAGCTACGTCATCTACCGGCCGCACCGCCTCGACGACCAATTGGCGCGTGGCGGCCCGGTGCTCGCCCGCCCCGCGTCGCAGTACTGGTTCCTGGGCGTCTCCACGGACAGCCGCAAGCGCGTCAGTCTGAGCGCGGAGCCCAGCTTCGGCTGCACCGACGGCTTCTGCGACGGGAGCGCCGACATCGGCCTCAATCTGCGGCCGACCTCCAGCGTCGCGCTGAGCCTCGGACCCTCGTACAACTACGACCGCTCGCGGTCGCAGTGGGTCACCTCGGTGGGCGACCCGACGGCGACGGCGTTCTACGGGCGGCGCTACGTCTTCGCCGACCTCGAGGCGCGGACCCTCTCGATGAACACGCGCCTCAACGTCACCTTCTCGCCGACGCTGACGCTCGAGCTGTTCCTCCAGCCGCTCGTCTCGAGCGGGCGGTACACGAACTTCAAGGAGTACGACCGGCCGCGCTCCACCGCGCGCAGCGTGTACGGTGTGGACAAGGGCACGATGGCCCGCAGCGCCGGCACCGTCACGGTGGACCCCGACGGCACGGGCGCCGCGGCACCGTTCACCTTCGGCGACCCCGACTTCAACTCCCGCTCGCTCCGCGGCAACGCCGTCGTGCGCTGAGAGTTCCACGCCGGCTCGACGCTGTTCCTCGTCTGGACGCAGTCGCGGGAGGATGTGGCATCGGTCGGTGACCTCGAGATGCGCCGCGACCTGCGCGGCCTCTTCGGCACGCGCCCGACGAACATCTTCCTGGTGAAGATGAGCTACTGGCTGGGGCTGTAACGCGGGAGCCGTCAGCCGTCAGCCATCAGCGGCCGTCAGCCGTCGGACGCCAATACGGCCACCCGCCCCGGCCGGGCCTTGGCGCGTCCAGGCCCACCGCCGGCTTGACAGAATCCGACCCTTAGTTCAAACTTTGAACAGTAATTCAAATTCCTGCCGGAGCCCGACCCATGGCCAACGGCACCACGGCGGCGGCACCGCAGTCGCCCCGCGTCCGCGAGAAGCGCGACCGCCGCAGCAAGGAGATCCTCCGGGCGGCGCTGCGCGGCTTCCGCGAGCGGGGCTACCACGCCACGACGCTGGGCGACATCGCCGAGCGCCTCGGCGTCCGCAAGACCGCCCTGTACCACTACTTCCCCGACAAGGAGTCCATCCTCCACGCGTGCCACCGGGAGTCCCTCGCGGAGCTGGACCGTATCATCCGCGGCACGCGCGAGTTGGAGACCGCCGCGGAGCGCCTGGCCTTCGTCATTCGCGAGCACGTGCGCGTGATGACCGACACCCTCGAGGGCTCGCCCCTCGCCTTCGAGGTCACCGCGCTCGCGCCGGCGCGCCAGCGCGAGGTGATCGCCGCGCGCGACCGCTACGAGCGCGCGCTCCGCCGCATCATCACCCAGGGCGTCGAGGACGGGGAGTTCCGCCCCGTCAACCCGAAGATCGCGATCTTCGCCGTCCTCGGCGCCATCAACTGGATCGCCCGCTGGTACCGGCCCGAGGGCTCGCTGCACGCCGACGAGCTGGGCGCCGAGTTCGCCGAACATCTCGTGGGAGGTCTGACGTGCGGTTGACCATCGCCCCGCGGCCCCGCCGCGTCACGGTCCACGCCGCGAGGCGCCCGTGAAGGCCCTCCAGCTCGTCGCGCCCGGCGCGCCGCTGGAGCTGCGCGACGTCCCCCGCCCCGTGCCCGCCGACGACCAGGTGCTGGTGCAGGTCGCGGGCTGCGGCGTGTGCCACACCGACATCGGCTTCTGGAAGGACGGCGTCCCCACCAAGAAGCCGGTCCCCCTCACCCTCGGCCACGAGGTGAGCGGCACCGTCGTGGAGGCGGGCAGCGCGTTCACGAACCTCGTCGGCCGCGAGGTCATCGTCCCCGCGGTCATCCCCTGCGGGACCTGCGACCTCTGCCGGCAGGGCCGCTGCAACGGCTGCCGGGCGCAGGTGATGCCGGGGAACGACATCGACGGCGGGTTCGCCGAGTTCCTCGCCGTGCCGGGGCGCGGACTGTGCGTGGTCGAGGACCGGGGCCCCTACGCCCTCGCCGACCTCTCCGTCGTCGCCGACGCCGTCACCACGCCCTACCAGGCGGTGGTGCGGAGCGGCCTCGCGGCTGGCGCCCTCGCCATCGTGGTCGGCGCCGGCGGCGTGGGCGGCTACGCCGTGCAGATCGCCGCCGCGCTCGGGGCACACGTGGTGGCGCTCGACGTGGACGACGCCAAGCTCGCGGGGATCGCGGCCCACGGCGCCGGCCTCACCGTCAACGCGCAGACCACGGACTTCAAGGGGCTGCGCAAGCGGGTGCGCGGCTTCGCCCAGCAGTGCGGCTGCGCCGAGCACAGCTGGAAGATCTTCGAGTGCTCCGGCCACCCGGCCGGGCAGGAGACCGCCTACGGCCTCCTCGTGCACGCCGCCACGCTGATGGTGGTTGGCTTCACGCTGGCGAAGGTCGAGCTCCGCCTCAGCAACGCGATGGCCTTCGACGCCACGATCCAGGGGACGTGGGGCTGCAAGCCCGAGCTCTACCCCCCGGCCCTCGACCTCGTGACGTCGGGGCGCGTCGCCCTCGGCCCGTTCATCGAGCACTACCCGCTCGCCGACGGCCCCGACGTGCTCGCGCACGTGGCCGACCACCGCATCCACCGGCGCGCGATCCTGGTCCCCGGCGGCACCGCCTGACCGCCGCGCATCCACCGCAAGCGACGAGAGAGCGACCGATGCTCAAGAGCCACACACTGGTCGACGGCCCGACCTTCAAGGAGATCCGCTACGAGCTGCGCCCCGCCCGTGATCCCGCGGGCCAAGAGGTGGCCGGCCTCTGCAACGCCTGGATTTCGCTCGACAACCCGCCGCAGCTCAACAGTTACACCACCGACGCGGTGAAGGAGGTCATCCTCGCGCTGCGCCAGGCGTCGGCCGACCGGAGCGTCGTGGCGGTGGTGTTCACCGCGACCGGCGACAAGGCGTTCTGCACCGGCGGCAACACGAAGGAGTACGCCGAGTACTACGCCGGCAACCCGCAGGAGTACAAGCAGTACATGCGGCTCTTTAACGACATGATCGACGCCATCCTGCGCTGCGACAAGCCGGTGGTCAACCGCGTCAACGGGCTCCGGGTCGCGGGCGGGCAGGAGATCGGGATGGCGTGCGACTTCACGATCGCGGCGGACACCGCGCGCTTCGGGCAAGCCGGCCCGAAGCACGGCTCCGCGCCCGACGGCGGCTCCACCGACTTCCTGCCGCTGTACGTCGGCTTCAGCCGCGCGATGGAGAGCGCCGTGCTGTGCGAGATGTGGAGCGCGCACAAGGCGCTCTTCATCGGGCTCGTGAACCAGATCGTGCCGGTCCTCAAGGTGGACGGGCAGTGGGTCCCGAACCCGATGGTCGTGACGGACCGCTTCGTGGACGCCTTCGGGAACATCGTCTTCGGCGACTTCAAGGAGGGCGCCGACGCCCAGGCCGCGAAGGCGGTCCTCGCGCAGGCGACCACGGACCTCAGCAAGCTCGACGAGGCGGTCGAGGCGCTGTGCACCAAGATCCTGATGCTGATGCCGGACTGCGTCTCGAAGACCGTCAACGGCCTCCGCAAGCACAAGCAGTGGCACTGGGACAACACCAGCGTGACGAACCGCGAGTGGCTCGCGCTGAACATGATGACCGAGGCGAAGGCCGGCTTCCGCGCCTTCAACGAGGGCCCCAAGGGGAAGCGCGAGGTGGACTTCATCAAGCTGCGCCAGCTCCTCGCCGCGGGGCACCCCTGGGACGACGAGCTGATCCGCGCCATCTCGCCGCAGTACCAGGCGGGGGCGTGAGGGCCGCCGCGGGCGCGCGGCCCGCTGGCCCGGCGCACGCCGCGCGGGCGGAGCGCTAGACCATGGACCTCGGGCTCACCAATCGAGCGGCGCTGATCACGGGCGGCGCGTCGGGCATCGGGGCGGCGATCGCGGCGGGACTGGCCCGCGAGGGGTGCGACGTGGTCGTCGTGGACCGCGTCGTGGACGGCGTCGCGGCGCTCAGCCGGCGGATCGAGGGGATGGGGCGGCGGCTGCGCGCCATCGAGGCGGACGTGCGCGACTTCGCCGCCGCGGAGCACGCGGTGCAGGCCGTGCGCGACGACTTCGGGCGGCTCGACATCGTCGTCGCCAACGCTGGGGTCACCGCCGACGCTATGAGCTGGAAGATGACCGAGGCGCAGTGGGACACCGTCCTCGACATCAACCTGAAGGGCTGTTTCGCCTACCTGCGCGCGGCGGCGGCGGTGTTCAAGGAGCAGGGCGCCGGGAAGATCGTCGCCATCGCGTCCATCAACGGGCTGCGCGGGAAGGTCGGCCAGGCCAACTACGCGGCGTCGAAGGCGGGGATCGTCGCGCTCGTGAAGACGCTGGCGCGGGAACTCGGGCGCTACGGCGTGAACGTGAACGTGGTCGCCCCCGGGATGGTGCGGACGGCGATGACGGACACGCTGCCGCCGGAGGCGGTCCAGCGCGCGACCGACGAGACGGTGCTGGGACGCCTCGCCACGCCCGAGGACGTCGCCGACGCGGTGACCTTCCTCTGCTCGGACCGCGCGCGCCACATCACCGGCGCGGTGCTGCAGGTGGACGGCGGCCAGTACATCTGACGGCCGGCCGCGCGCGGCGCGGCGGCGAGAAGCAAGCGAGGGGATGGACGCATGACCTCAGGCACCCACATCCAGCGCAGCGTCGAGAACGGGATCGCCCGGCTCACGCTGGACAGCCCGCCGCTCAATATCCTGACGCGGGCGCTGCTGGCCGATCTCCGCACGGCGCTCGCCGAGCTGGGCGAGGAGCCGACGATACGCGTCCTCGTCCTCGGGGCGACGGGCAAGCATTTCTCCGCCGGCGCCGACGTGGGCGAGCACCTCCCGCCGGTCTACGCGGAGATGATCCCGGAGTTCCTCGCAACGGTGGCCGCGCTCCGCGCCTTCCCCGCCCCGGTGATCGCCGCCGTGCGCGGGCGCTGCCTGGGCGGCGGGTTCGAGCTCGCGCAGGGGGCGGACCTCGTGGTGGCCGGCGAGGGGGCGAGCTTCGGCCAGCCCGAGATCGTGCTCGGCGTCTTCCCGCCCGCCGCGTGCGCGCTGCTCCCCGAGGCGATCGGCCCGGCGCGGGCGGCGGCCATCGTCTTCACCGGCGACCCGATGACCGCGGCCGAAGCGCAGGCGGCCGGCTGCGTCGCCCGGGTGGTCCCGGACGAGCGCGTGGACGAGGAGGCGCTGGCGCTGGCGGGCCGCATCGCGCGGCACAGCGCCGCCGCGCTGCGGGTGGCGAAGCGCGCCCTGCGCGGCCCGGCCCGCGGCCACCGCGCCGCGGAGACGCTCGCCGCCGCCGGGAAGCTCTACGTGGCCGACCTGATGCAGACCGCCGACGCGACGGAGGGCCTGACGGCCTTCCTCGCCAAGCGGCCAGCGCAGTGGACGCACCGGTGACCGCAGCCGCGCCGCCGGCTGTCACGACCTTCCCCGGATGGGAGGGGCGCCCCATGGACGACGTCCTCGGGCTCTGCCGGGAGCTGCTCGAGGACGAGGAATACCCCACCCTGCGCCGCTGGCGCGAGGCCGGCGGCACCGTGGCCGGGCACTTCCAGGTCTACTTCCCCGAGGAGATCGCCCACGCCGCGGGGATGTTGCCGTTCAAGGTGCGCGGCGCGCCGGTGGAGCCCACCCAGGCCGACTCGCGCTTCGGCTCCTACCTCTGCTCGGTGGTGAAGACGTCACTGGAGCTGGTGCTCACTCGGCGCGTCGAGCTCGACCTGTTCGTCACGCACCCGATCTGCGACGCCGCGCGCAACCTCGCCGCCGTGTGGGGGCGGAACTTCACGTACCCCTGCCAGATCCTCTACCTGCCGCAGAACGCCAACTCCGCGCACGCGGCGGAGTACCTGCGCGGCGAGTACGACCGGTTGCGCCGGACCGTCGAGGCGGTGGCGGGGCGCCCGGTGACGGACGACGACCTGCGGCGCTCGCTGGCCGTCTTCAACGCCAACCGGGCGCTGCTGCGGGAGCTGTATGCGCTCAAGCGCGACGCGCCGTGGCAGGTGGCGGTGGACGAGGCCTACGCGCTCACCGCCGTGGGCGGGATGCTCCCCCGCGAGGAGCACAACGCGCTGCTGCGCGCCATCCTGCCCCTGCTCCGCGCCCGGCCCGTGCGGCGCCGCGACAAGATCCGCGTCGTCTTCGAGGGCGGGTTCTGCGAGCAGCCGCCGCTCGACCTGCTGCGCGCGATCGGCCGCTCGTGCGACGTGGTGGACGACGACTTGATGATCGGGCTGCGGTGGATCCTGGAGGACGTTCCGGTTGACGGCGACCCGCTCGCGGCGCTCGCCCACGCCTACCTCGAGCGCTCCTCCTACAGCCCCGTGCAGCACGACCTCCGCAAGCCCAAGGAGGAGATGCTGCTCGCGCGCATTCGCGCCGCGGGGGCCCAGGCGGCCATCGTGACGGCCGCCAAGATGTGCGAGCCGGGACTCGAGGAGCAGGTCGCGTACACGCGCGCGCTGGAGCACGCGCACGTGCCGTTCTTCGTGAGCGAGTTCGAGGAGAACATGACGAGCTTCGAGCAGCTGGAGGTCCAGCTCGAGACGTTCGTCGAGAACCTCCTCTTCGACTGAGCCGGGAGCAACGCGATGGATGACGGAGCGCTCGCCAGCCCGCTCGTCGGGCGGGGCAACGCCGATGGGGCACGCCTCTTCCGGGAGTGGTTCGCCGAGCTTCAGGCGGCGGCCGACGCGGGCCGGCCGTCGGCCTATGTCTTCGTGATGGGCAGCCTCGCGGAGCTGCTGCGGACCTTCGACCTGCCGGTGGTCTTCCCCGAGATCAACTCCCTGCAGACGGCGGTGCGCCGGGTGGCGCACGAGTACCTGAACGAGGCCGAGGACCACGGCTACTCCCCCGACATCTGCGGCTACGTGAAGGCCGACGTGGCGACGCAGCTGCGGGGCGGCGCGCTGCCGATGGGCCGCATCCCGAAGCCGGCGATCGCGGTCCTCACCAACGCCTGCAACACCTACATCAAGTGGGCGGAGATCTGGGAGCGGATGTACCGCGTGCCGACCGTCGTGCTCGACGTGCCCGGGACGCGCGCCGACGGCACGCAGACCTGGCCCGGCGACCCCGACTTCGAGAACGACCGGCGCTACGTGGAGCACCAGATCCGCGAGCTGATCCCCGTGCTGGAGCGGGTGTCGGGCCGGGCCTTCGACATCGACCGGCTCCGCGAGGCGATGGGCCACGCCTCCACCCTCGGCCGCACCTGGAAGCGGGCCCTCGAGCTGAATCGCAGCCGCCCCTCGGTCTTCAACGCCCTCTCCGACGGGACCATCTACCTCGGCGTGGCGAACGGCTTCCGCGGCGCGCCGGAGGGGGCGGCGTACTTCACCGACCTGGTGGAGGAGCTGGAGTACAAGAGCGCGCACGGCATCGGGACGCTCACCCACGAGCAGTCCCGGCTCATCTTCGTGGGCGTCCCCTGCTATCCGATCTTCCGCCGCTTCACCGAGATGTTCACCGAGCTGGGCGGCACCTTCGTGGCGTCCTCGTACCTGCAGTTCGCCTCCGGCGGCGCCAACCTGGGCTACGAGTACGACGCGCGCCGCCCGATCGAGAGCCTCGCCGAGGGGGTGCTCATCGGCACCCGCGACGCGATGGACTCGATGTTCTACCAGACCACGATGCTGAGCGGGATGATCGACGACTTCGCCGCGGACGGCATCGTCTACCACCCGATCAAGAGCTGCCGCACTGTCTCGACCGGCCTGGCCGACAGCCGGCGCGCGCTGCTCGCCGCACGCGACGTGCCGAGCCTGTTCATCGAGTCGGACATGATGGACCGCCGCGTCGTGTCGGAGGCCCAGCTCAAGAACCGGATCGACGCCTTCTTCGAAGGACTGGCCTCGCGGCGCGCCCAGGCTGCGGCGCGCGCGGTGCCGGCGAGCTGAGGGGGACATGGCCTACGCGGCAGGGGTGGACGTCGGGTCCACACAGACCAAGGCGGTGATCGTGGACGAGGCGCGGACCATCGTGTCCCGCTCCCTCACGATGACGGGCGCGAACGTGATGCGCGCGGCGGAGGAGGCGTTCGCGGAGGCGCTGCGCAGCGGCGACGTGCGCGAGGAGGAGATCGAATACGTCGTCGGCACCGGCTACGGGCGCTACCGGGTGACCTTCGGGAACACGCAGGTGACCGAGATCAGCTGCCACGGCCGCGGCGCCGTGCACATGTTCCCCGGCACGCGCACCGTGGTGGACATGGGCGGGCAGGACACCAAGGCCATCCGCGTGGCGCCGACGGGCGAGATCGTGGACTTCTGCATGAACGACAAGTGCGCCGCCGGCACGGGCCGCTTCCTGGGCGCCGCCTCCGCCGCGCTCGACATCTCCCTCGACGACCTCGGACCCACCGCGCTCCGCGGCGAGAAGGCGGTCAAGATCAGCACCACCTGCACCGTGTTCGCCGAGTCCGAGGTGCTGGCGTGGCTGGGCCGCGGCAAGAAGATCGAGGACATTCTCCTCGGCGTACACCAGTCCATCGCCGGGCGCTCGGCCGGCCTGGTCCGGCGGGTCGGGATCGAGGAGGAGGTCACCTTCACGGGCGGCGTGGCGAAGAACGTGGCGATGGTTGACGCCCTCAACCGCGCGCTCGGCTGTGCGGTCAACGTCAGCGAGGAGTCCCACTACATCGGCGCCCTCGGCGCCGCGCTGTTCGCGCTGGACCACATCCAGGCGGCGCGCGCGCCG
>ERZ1292640.4395-Hain-H43-02um-R1-4395-length-10738-cov-5_pt1 | contig 10738 bp, 12 predicted proteins | sample MGYA00564404_ERZ1292640 | MGnify/ENA primary metagenome ERZ1292640 (study PRJEB36523, sample SAMEA6512636) | groundwater metagenome | collected 2019-01-08 | study: AquaDiva: Metagenomics assemblies of 32 groundwater samples | reverse complement strand
ACTTATGCCGTACTCCTGGGCCAGAATTTTTAGTTTATTCGCGTTATTTATGGCGTAGCCTTGCGCCTTACCAAGACTTGTCAAATATAACGTTTTGATTATTTCCCGGCCGTGATCATTGTGGCAGCCTGCTCCGGCAGCGATATGCCGCAGAAGATTTCTTGCTGAGATCACGTCGGCATCTGCGCCGCAGGCGCCCTCCTTGGCGCCCTCGCCAAAAGGGTCAATCCGGCAGGGGCCGAGATTACAGTTCTTGCAGCAGATACCCAGCAGGCCGAACCCGCAATGCGGCTCCTGCAGTATTTCGCGTTCCCAGATGGTTTGTATGTTTGCTTCTTGCGCAATCTTGCGCAATTCCTGAGTGGCAGCATCGCCTTGAAATTTATTCTCGCTCATGAAAGCCTCCGTTCTAACTCCTTATGGATAGCCTGAAATTCCTCTTTTAATTTTTCATCGAATACAAACCTGCCTCGATTGCCTTGAATATTTCCGTTAAACGAAATAAAGCCCAGCGGTGCTTCTTTCAAATTGTCTTTTATAAACTCCGCGTCTTCCTTGTTATTTATTTTATTACCAATAAAAAATATTTTCTTAATACCCAGCCCCTTTGCCAATGATTTTATGTGTAAACCGGTATTTACTCCCATCTGTGTTGGCTCGCTAACGATCAAAAACGCATCTACGGAATTTGCCGTACCCCTTCCTAAATGCTCTGAGCCGGCAACCATGTCCAGTATAACCGCATCTTTTTTATTCACTATCAGGTGGGCAATTAAATTTTTGATAAAGGTATTTTCCGGACATAAACAACCGCCGCCAGCCTTGTTCACCTTCCCCATAACAATAAGACGGATATTATTATGTTCGGGGCAGAACTTCTGCGGGATATCATCCACCCTGGGGTTTAACTTAAAATATCCGTCTGGTTTATCTAAATTTGCCTCTGTGCGCTGGGAAATTAATTCTTTCATTTCACTTATAGGTGTGATTTTTTCAGGATGAGGAAAATCCAAGGATAATCCCAGATTCATATCCGGGTCGCAGTCAACCGCGAAAACCTCTTTTCCTTTTTGAGCGAATAAAATCGATAAACCTGCGGCAACTGTAGTTTTTCCTGAGCCGCCCTTACCAGCAATAGCAAGTTTCATTTTTAATGAGCCCATAACTTACGCAACGTTAGTGAACGTAAGTTATTTGGGCGAATTAATCCCGAAGCGTATCCCAAAAATATCGCAGAGATTTTTGGGATGTTTACGCGAGGGACACGTGTTATAATCCTGAGGCATCCAAGACCAACGGAACTTTTCTATCCCAGCCGATAGACATGATATGAATGCCTTGGCACATCGGCTTTAAATCTTTAATCAAGCGGGCAGCGATTTCCACTGACTGCGCCACTTTATCTTTTGTCTCTTCCATTTCCTTGATCAAGTTATCCGGCACCGAGACCCCGGCGACATTTTTGTTCATATAACGGGCCATCCCGGCAGACTTTAACAAAACTATGCCTGCCATTACCGGTACCTTTAAATGCTTGGTCTTATTTAAGAAATTCTCAAAAACCTTAATATCGTACACAGCCTGGGTCTGGAAAAATTCGGCACCTACGTCGATCTTTTTCTCCATCTTCATAATCTGCGGCTCAAGCGGGTCAGCCCCGGGGTTGACTACTGCGCCAGCGCAAAATTTGGGCAGCGCACCCTCTAATTTATTACCTTTCATATCCAGGCCCTGCTCTAATTTACGCACTACCTGTAAAAGCTGCACTGAATCCAAGTCAAAAACCGGTTTGGCATCCGGATGATCGCCCATGGTTGTATAGTCGCCGGTTAGTATCAGCAAATTCTCTATTCCCAATGCTGCGGCAGACAAAATATCTGATTGAAGCGCTAGGCGGTTGCGGTCGCGGCAGGTTACCTGAAATATGGGCTCAAAATCATTTTGTTTTAGCAGGCTGCACACCGCTAGAGAACCCAGGCGCATCACCGAGCTTTGTAAATCCGTGACATTCAAGGCATCGACTCTCCCCCGGATCAGCTCGGCGCCTTCCAAAATCTTTTTGGTCTCGATGCCCTTGGGCGGCCCGATTTCGGAGGTCAGTAAAAACTTTCCAGATTGTAATTTTTCTTTAAAGGTCATTTAATCCCCTTAATGAACCTGTCAGTTTATAAGTTCAATTTTTGAAAAAATATCCTTGACAACTGGTTATTAATATTGTATATTTTAATTGAATCACGATGAGAGGTTATCCAAAGGGCTAGTCCCGCGGAATGCCTCTCTTTTTATTTATACTCCAATTTTCCTTTCAAATCATTCATAAAAGCCATACCCGGAGCAAAATTTCTCAAAAGCGAAGAAAATTTATAGCGGTTAGGAACGAGTATCTTCGCTAATTTATCCTGTTTTCGAAGATACTCTATAAGGCAATGAAAATCTCCGTCACCCGTAACAATAACTGCCTTATCGTAATTAGGGTATTCAACCATTGCATGCAGTACTAATTCAGCATCTATGTTGCCTTTTACCCGGCCATCTGGTAACGATAAGGTCGGCTTGAAGATTAGAATGTACCCGTAATCCTGCAGGGAAGTGTATAAACTTTCATTAGTGGGGATGTAACCTATAAATACGAAAGCCTTCTTGACGCTATATTTATCTTCTAAATATTTTCTGAATCTCCTAAAATCAAGTGCCCAGCCTAAGTCTCTGATGGCGAGATTCAAATTCTGGCTATCAATAAAAGCGTAATTATTTCTTTTTCCTTCACCCATGTTTTAGACTTGAAATACCCTTATTTTAGGTTTTGCTTCCGCGTGCTGAAAATTTTATTTCGCACGCCCCGCTCGAAATCAATCCAAACCCTAAAGCAAAATATCAAAAAGCAAAAAAACCGACAGGTTCATTATAAAGAACGATGAATTAATATTAAAAATATATTCAAGGGGACAACCTCCCGATTGGCGCAAAGAGCGCCTCCCGATTGGGTTATTGGGTGTCCCTCTGCAGGGTTGCGGCTTCGACGAGGTTGCGCATCAACATGGTGACAGTCAAAGGGCCGACGCCGCCGGGAACAGGGGTAATAAAGGCGGCGCGTTTTTGCGCTTCTTCAAATTCCACATCACCAACGATTTTGTCCCCTATCCTATTGATACCTACATCTATGACAATTGCCCCTTCTTTAATCCATTCACCTTTAATTAGTCCAGCCTTGCCAACCGCTACAATCAAAACTTCCGCTTTTCTGACGTGTTCCTCTAACTTGCCCGCCCTGGAGGTTCCGATATGACAAACAGTCAGGGTGGCAAATTTATCCAGCAATAAAAGGCTCAAAGGCTTGCCTACAATCTCGCTATGGCCAACCACCACAACTTCTTTGCCGTAAAGATCAATCCCTGTGGCATTAATCAGCTCCATCGCGGCGTTAGCTGTGCAAGGAATAAGCTTAGCTTTACCAAATAATATTTTGCCAATGTTTTGCGGGTGCATGCCTTCAATATCTTTTTCCGGCAGGATAAACTGGCTGATCTTTTTGTAATCTATCTGGGCGGGCAAAGGCATTTGAACAATAATGCCGTTTACGGATTTATCCGCATTCAATTTCTGAATGAACTCGATAAGCTGGCTTTCCGAAGTCTCCTGCGCCAACTTGGAAAACTGGTATTCGATACCCAGGGCCTGCGCTGTCTTGGCCTGGGATTTCGCATAAGCCTCTGCACCGGCATTCTCTCCGACCATAACACTGGCCAGAACCGGCCTGGCGCTTAAGGCCAAAACCTTCTGCTTGATTTCTTCTTTAATCTTTTCGGCAATCGGCTTACCCTCTAATAATTGCGCCAACTTTCTCCTCCGTTTGTAATCTTATCCTTTTTATCACTTTTGCCTTGCTTGTCAATTCTTTTTTTAGCGCCTGGCTTAATTTTTTGTCTCCCAGATATTTTAGATTTATTTCCACATTAAAACAGGCTGACGTAAAGGCAGATTCAAGCAAGATTGCCGCCACCGCTACGTCGCTGATCAGGTTGACGTTGCCTTTTCTAATCAAAGGAGGGCACAGTTTTGCCGCCTCTACACAAAGCCGGGCTATCCTCAACGGAACATCCAGCGCTTGATTAAGGTCTTTGCTTTGGTAGGCCACAACGTCTAAGTCTACCAACGCTAAAAATTCCTCCCTTAACTTTTCTGATTTTCCCAAGGTCTCCTTAAGCTCAAATTCATACTGGGCGTATTTCGGTTTTCCCAAAGTAAAATTCACCACCATGCTGATGAGACTTGCGCCCAAGCCAGCATTTAAAGCCACAGCTGAACCACCGCCGGGAGCAGGAAGTTTCGCCGCTAAATCGTCTAAATATTTTTTTAAACTCTCTTGTTGATAGTTCATGACAGGCCTATAATATTTCCTTTGCTGTTGATATCGATTTTTTCACCTGCGGGATGACTCGGTAAGCCCGGCATGGTTTGCATGGTGCCGCAAAGGGGGTATAAAAATCCTGCGCCTATCGATGCGCGGATATCCCTTATCGGCAGGATAAAATCCTGCGGCCTGCCTTTAAGATTAGGGTCATGGGATAAAGACAGATGCGTCTTGGCCATACAGATAGGCAGGTTATCCCAGCCGCGCTCGGTGAATAATTTAATTTTTGCTTCGGCTAATTCTGAGTATTCCACATCCTTAGCGCCATAAATCCTGGTAGCGATAGTCTTAATCTTTTCTTTAATCGGGATATCTAAAGGATAAAGAAACTTGAATTCTTTGGGCTTGGCAGCCAGCTTGACTACGCTCCTGGCTAAATCTAGCCCGCCTTTTGAGCCTTTTTTCCAGACCTGGCTTTCCTGACAATCATCCGCGCCCAGTTCTAAGGCCTTCTTTTTTACGAAATCTATTTCTTGAGGCGTATCCGTATCAAACCTATTTACCGCAACCACAACGGGTATGCCAAAAAGCTTCACATTCTCTAAATGTTTGGCAAGATTTCCTAGCCCCTGCTCTATCGCAGGGATATTTTCCTTAATCAATCCTTCATCCAAGGGCTTTCCCGCCACTACCCTAAAATTTCCGCTGTGGGCTTTTAAGGCACGGATAGAACAGACAATTACCGCTACGTCCGGACTTAAACCATTGACGCGGCATTTTATATCAAAGAATTTTTCTGCCCCGCAGTCAGCGCCAAAACCTGCCTCCGTAACTACAAAATCGGAAAAGGCCAGAGCAACTTTATCCTCGATTATGGAATTATTGCCGTGGGCAATATTGGCAAATGGCCCAGCGTGTACAAAACAAGGGGTATTCTCGATAGTCTGAACCAGATTCGGCTTTATTGCATCTCTTAAAAGGACGCTCATGCTCCCGGCAACTTTTAAGTCCTCGGTAGTTATGGCCTTGCCGTCGCGGGTTTCTGCCAATACAATGCGGCCGATACGTTGGCGCAGGTCTTTTAAATCCTTGCTCAGCGCCAATATTGCCATGATTTCTGACGCTACGGTAATATCAAATCCGCTGTCCCTGGGTATCCCGTCATCCTTAGAGCCCAGGCCGACCCTCACATTTCTTAAGAACCTGTCGTTGACATCCACCACTCTGCGCCAGTATATTTTTTCGATGTCAATATTGAGCGGGTTGCTTTTAAACAGCGAATTATCCAGGAATGCCGCCGCCAGATTATGGGCCAGCCCCACCGCATGCACGTCTCCGGTAAAATGCAGGTTAATGTCCTCCCTGGGCAAAACCTGGGAGCATCCGCCGCCAGTGCCGCATCCTTTTATGCCGAATACCGGGCCTAAAGAAGGCTGCCTGATGCAGGCAGAAGTAAGCTTGCCTAATCTGTTTAAAGCCATGGAAAGCCCGATGGTAATTACGGTCTTGCCTTCTCCCAGCGGCGTGGGGGTAATCGCCGTAACTAAAATATATTTGCCTTTACGTTTATTTTTGATTTTATCCAAGATTGATAAATCTATCTTGGCCATATATTTTCCGTAAGGGATAAGATATTTTTTATTAATCTTGAGCCTCGCCGCAATTTTTTCTATAGGCTGTTTTTTTGCCTTCCGGGCTATCTCGATGTCGCTAAGCATGCCTTTTCCTTTCAATAGGTGAATTTTTCGTCTAATTCAAACGCGTTTTTAATTAATTCCACCCGGGGAGAATCTTGCGTGAATACCAATGACACTACATCGAATCTTGCTTTTTTGTCTAAGAGCTTATTTTCTTTTAAAAAAATAAGCGCTGTTTTGGCAATTTGCCTGCGTTTAAAAACCGAAACCGCCTCCTGGGGAAACCCGAATCTGTCTGAAGAGCGCGTCTTTACTTCGACAAAACAAAAGGTATCTTTGTCTTTGCCAATAATATCAATCTCGCCAAGCCTGGATCTATAGTTGCGCCTTAAAATCCTGTATCCGTTTCTTTTTAAAAAAGAAACCGCGGCCTCTTCCCCGTGTTTTCCCAAATCCAGATGTGCTTTAGCCACTATAAAAAAGTCGCCCGGTGAATTACTGATGGCCCGAATTCTGAAATAGCCCTAAGGTGCAAACTTGTACCGTAGCCCTTGTGTTTTAAAAATCCGTACTCTGGATACGCCTTATGGTAAACAGACATCATCCTGTCCCTGGCTACTTTGGCTAAAATCGAGGCACAGGCTATGCTTTTAGAACGGGAGTCGCCTTTGATAATATTTGTGAAGGGATATTTTAAGTCCAGCTTGACGTTGCCGTCTATAAGAATATGGATTCTTCCTTCAGTAGGGCTGCTTAATTTGCCTATCAGCTCGGCTATTGCCTGCTCCATAGCCAGGCGCGTGGCCACTAAAATATTCAGGCGGTCTACTGTCTTCTCGTCTACTATCCCTAACCCGAATATTGACTTAGCGACAATTTCGGGGAATGCCCTTTCGCGCTGCGCAGGGCTCAGCCGCTTTGAATCATCGATGCGCGCCTGAAAAGAAAAACTCTTCAAGATTACTGCGGCGGCTACCACCGGGCCGGCCAGGGAACCCCGGCCCACCTCATCCACGCCGATAATGAAACGAAATCCTCTTTTTTTGAATTTGTTCTCGTAATAAAGCACTAACTTTTAAGCGGATTTTACTGCTTTTTCTTCCCGGACATCGATCTTGGTGGCGCGCTTGCCGATCTTGCCCCTTAAATAATAAAGCTTGGCGCGTTTGACTTTGCCTAAACGCAGGACTTCGATGCGCTCAATGCCGGGCGAATGCAAAGGGAATACGCGCTCGATCCCTTCGCCATAAGAAACCTTTCTTACCGTAAAATCGGCGTTGATGCCGCCTCCGCTTTTAGCGATGACTACGCCCTCAAAGGGGTGCAGCCGCACCTTATCCGCGCCTTCGCTGATTTTAGTCAGGACGTTCACCGTATCACCGACATTAAATTCGGGGATTTCTTTTTTGAGCATCTGCCCTTCAATAAGTTTCATTTTATCCATCTCTTGTTTCTCCTTCCTTATGCTGCGGCTTTTCGATACTACGCCGCTCGCAATCCCCGCCCTTAAGGGCGGCTTTAGTATTTCGCCCTTGGGTACCACAGAGGCTTATAGCCCGGGCGGGCTCAATTTTTAGAAGATCCGGCCTTCTCTCTCTTGTCCTTTTTAAGGCTTGTTTTTTTCTCCAAAGCTCTATCTTGGCGTGATCGCCAGATAAGAGTATGGCCGGGACTGTCAAACCTTTAAAATTTGCGGGCCTGGTGTACTGTGGATATTCTAATAGATTACCCTCAAATGTCTCAAAATTCAAGGAATTTTTATCCCCCAATACTCCGGGTATAAGCCGGCTTACGCAATCTACCAAAACCATTGCCGGAAGTTCCCCGCCCGTTAGCACATAATCGCCTATGGAAATCTCTTCGTCCACAATATTTTCCCTGACCCGCTCATCAATCCCCTCGTAATGCCCGCAGATTAAGATCAGCTGTTTATATCCTGCCAGCCTTTTGGCCAAGGCCTGGTTCAGCTTTTTACCTTGCGGAGTAAATAAAATAACTTTTCGTCTGCTAGGTTTAAACCGCGGGGCTTTTTTGGTAATCGCTTCTACCGCCCGGAAAATCGGCTGTGCGTTCATCACCATGCCGCTTCCTCCGCCAAAAGGCCGGTCATCGACCTTGCGGTGTTTATCTAAGGTATAGCCCCTTAAATTATGCACGCTGATTTTAACTTTACCTTTATGCTGCGCCCGTTTCAAGATCGACTCATTCAGTATAGGCGTAAACATATCCGGGAATATGGTAATGATATCAATGCGCATATTTAATTCCTACTTTGCAGCGTGGTTATAATTATTAAAGAAATCTTTCTTGAAATCCAGGAACCTATCCGCGGCTACAGCCTCCCGGATATCAAACATTAATTTTAAATAAAAATTAATATTGTGCAGCGAAACTAACCTTAAGCCTAAAACCTCATTGCTGTTAAATAGGTGGCGCAGATAAGCCCGGCTAAAATTATTGCAAGTATAACAATGGCAATTCTTATCCAGCGCTCCAAAGTCATCAATGTAGGGAGAATTTCTGACGGTTAGCTTGCCTTCGCTGGTAAAGGCAGTGCCGTTCCTGCCGTAGCGCGTAGGCACCACACAGTCAAAAAAATCTATGCCTAAACCCACTGCCTCGACTATATCTTCGGGCAGGCCTACGCCCATAACATAACGCGGCTTGCCTTGAGGAAGAAGCGCGCTTACCAAGCCAACCATATTATAGCTTAAATTCTTGGGCTCGCCAACCGAAATCCCGCCGACAGCATAGCCGTCAAAATCCATATCCACTATAGCTTGAGCGCAAGTTTTACGCAAATCTTCATAGGTTGCTCCCTGCACAATGCCAAATAATAGCTGGTGGCTGACGGCTGAAGGCTGAAGGCTGAGGGCTGACGGCTGAAGGCTGAAGGCTTCTTTAGAGCGCCTGGCCCAATCAATGGTCCTATCCATTGCTATGCGGGCATGCTCTTTGCTGCAGGGATAATGCACACACTCATCCAGCGGCATCATAATATCGCTGCCCAGGCCCGACTGAATATCAATGACATCTTCCGGAGAAAAAAGGTGCTTGGTACCGTCGATGTGCGATTGAAATTCAACCCCCTTATCGCTTACCTTCCTTAAAAGCGCCAGGCTGAATATCTGATAACCGCCTGAGTCCGTCAATATCGGCTTTTCCCAGGATATAAATCTATGCAAGCCACCGGCCTTGCGGATCACCTCCATGCCCGGGCGCAAAAAAAGATGGTAGGCGTTGGAAAGCAGAATCTCGGCCCCCGCATCTACTAAATCCCGCGGCGAAAGCGTCTTGACTGTGCCCTGGGTCCCTACCGGCATAAAGCAGGGCGTATGGATCTGGCCGTGCGCGGTGGCCAATTTTCCTAAACGCGCCTGGGTTTTTTTATCTTGATGGATTAATGTAAACATAACCTAAGAATGGAGCCCGCCTGGCTATAAGCCTCTGTGGTACCCAAGGGCGGAATACTAAAGCCGCCCTTATCCCCGCCCTTGAGGGCGGGGTTTGTGAGCGGCGTAGTATCAAAGGATTAACATCGCATCTCCATAACTGTAAAAACGGTATTTTTTATCTATTGCTTCCAGATAGGATTTTTTCAAAAGCCCCTCGCCGGCAAAAGCGCACGCCAGCATAAATAAAGTGGTGCGCGGAAGATGAAAATTAGTTACCAGGCAATCCGCCAGCTTAAATTCATAGCCGGGATAAATGAATAAATCCGTGGCACTCTGAAGGCCTGCGCCAGAAGCATAAGCCTCCAATGCCCGCAGGCTGGTGGTGCCCACGGCAATAATCTTTCTACCGTTTTTATGAGTCTTTTTTATAGCCTCTATAGTTTCCTGCGGTATGCTGAATGGTTCGGGCTGCATTTTATGCTGAGTGATATCTTCGGCCTTAACCGGCTTAAAAGTAGAATACCCGATGTGCAAAGTAATATACGCAATGTTGATCCCGCAGGATTTTATTTTTTTAAGCAGTCCCTGCGTAAAATGCAATCCGGCAGTCGGCGATGCCACTGACCCGTCGTTTATGGCATATACGGTCTGATAATCGAACTTGTCCTGGTCTTGAGGCTGCCTTTTTATATACGGCGGAAGCGGCATCAGGCCATGGGCGTAAATCTCATCTATATCTTTAGCCAAAAAAGTGATTTCTTTTTTAGCGCTAAGTTCGCCGGAAATCTTTCCGCTGTCGAAAATTATCCGCTCCCCTTGCTTTAGCCTGGCGGGTTTAATCAGGGCTTCAAAAGTAAGGCCTTGTTTTTGCGCTAAAAGCAAAACCTCGGCCTTCCCCCCGCTTTTCCTGCGCCCGATTAAACGGCTGGGCAAGACCTTGGTATCGTTTAAGACCAAAAGGTCGCCGGCAGAAAGATAATCGCTTAAATCTTTAAAAACCGCATGCCCTATCCCCGCATCATTACGCCGCAGCACCAAAAGCCGGGCTGCATCGCGAGTTTTAAGCGGATACTGGGCAATAAGCTCCTTGGGTAAATTATAATCAAAATCAGAGAGTTTTAACATCGGTTTGCGGATAATAATATTGCAGGATCTTCCGGTAGCCATAACCCTGCTTGGCCATAAAATATGCCCCCCACTGGCAAAGCCCTACGCCATGGCCCCAGCCAATGCCTTCGAATACGGCATCATGCTGGGCTATGCTCACCTGAAAATTGACACTCCTGATCACGTTTGGGCCGATGATATTGCGAAAATCCTTAGCGGAAATCTTTATTTTTTTCTCCTGAGCGGAT
>ERZ1292640.4394-Hain-H43-02um-R1-4394-length-10740-cov-5_pt1 | contig 10740 bp, 9 predicted proteins | sample MGYA00564404_ERZ1292640 | MGnify/ENA primary metagenome ERZ1292640 (study PRJEB36523, sample SAMEA6512636) | groundwater metagenome | collected 2019-01-08 | study: AquaDiva: Metagenomics assemblies of 32 groundwater samples | reverse complement strand
CCCCCGCCCCACGATCAACCTCTTGCGCCCGTGTGCCATGCGAGCAGTCTACAACCAACGAAGACTCGCAGGAAGATTCGATTCAACCTTCGGACCTCCGGTTTCCGGCATGTTTCCGTATTCCGGACACGCCGCCTCGGATGCGAGCCCGTTGAGGCCGTGCCCACGAACGGTTCTGCCTCTTGCCTTTCGCCCCAACGGGGCGACCGGGTGTAGCCACGGGTGGAGCGCAGGTCGCCGCAGGCGACCGAAGCGCAACCCGTGGTAATGCGATATTATCATGACTCGCCCCGGAGGGGCGATCGAGGCGCACATTACACTGAAAGGCACGTCATGCCCGGCGCCTATTCCCAACTTCTCCACCACATCGTCTTCAGCACCAAGCTTCGCCACCCATGGATCACCGCGGACATCGCCGGCCGCCTCTACCCATTCATCGGAGGCCTCATCCGGTCGGAGAAAGGCGTGCTCTACGAAATCGGCGGCATCGAGGACCACATCCATATGTATCTCCGCTGGCGCCCCGACGCCACGATCTCCGATCTCATGCGCAACGTGAAGGCACGATCGTCCAAATGGTTGCACGAGACATATCCCGCGCTCGCCACTTTCTCGTGGCAGGAGGGCTACGGCGCCTTCACCGTCAGCAAGTCGCAGGAACCGGCCGTCAAGGCGTACATCGTCGGCCAACACGAGCACCACGAGAAGGAGGACTTCAAGTCCGAATTCCTCCGCCTGCTCCGCGCACATGCAATCGAGTTTGACGAACGATACGTCTTTGACTGATCGCCACCTTGGCGCCTCTTCGCCCCAACGGGGCGATCGGGTGTTGCCACGGGTGGAGCGAAGCCCGGCGCAGCCGGGCGGAGCGCAACCCGTGGTAATGCGATATTATTGTAATCTCGCCCCGGCAGGGGCGAACGAGGCGTGGGTGTTGCGGTGTGCGTCGGGCCCATCCCGTTCCCGGTGCTTCGATCGCCCCTCCGGGGCGAGATCATTACAATACGACCTTTCCACGGGTTTCGCTCGAAGACTCGCTCCACCCGTGGCTACACCCGGCGGCCCCTCCGGGGCCAAATGCAGCACACGAATCTACCTCCCCTTCCCACACTCCGGACACGCCGCTCCTGTCACCAACCCTTTGAGGTCGTACCCGCACGAGCCACATAGCCCCAAACGTGTCCTTCTTCTGATCCGGCGGCCAGAATGCCATAGGGGTGCGCCCAACGCAAATGCCAGGGGTGGAATCGGCCACAGCAGGACACAGATGGAAAGGCAACTCGAGCTCATCACCAAGTTCCCGATACCCCACCACCATCGACGTTCATCAGCAGGTGGAACGAATCCAATGCCCCATCTGAGGCGGCTCAAGTACCGCTTCTCAGAGGTCCACCACACGAGAGTGTACGGATAGTCACCTCGAATCGATGCCTCCGACTGATCCAACGAAGGGACAATTCGATCGAAGAAGATGTACCCTTGCGTGATCCAGCATCGATAGGTGGAACCCGTTGGCGGACTCCCACTCGACGCTCGCAGATCCAGTGTGAACTTGCCCGACAACGCGAGAACGACGAGCGCAACAGCCCCGAGCCCCAGAAACCACCACCCCGCGATCGTTCTCTTCCGCCCACGCGCCATGGCTTCCTCTGCGCCTCTCTGCGGCCTCTGCGTTAAGGCCTCTTTCTTGCCTTCCTCCGTGTCCCTCCGTGTCCTCCGTGTTGAAATTCCATTGCCTCTACTTCTTCTCCCCCTCCCACCTCGCCGGCGGCGTCGCCTCGGGCATCCCCACCGCCAGCATCGCCATCGCCGTCCCGTACGCGCTGCTGCGCTTGAACACACGATCATTCCACGAGCCGTCCTCTTCCCTCACCGAGAACAACAGCTCGTTCACACGCCTTCGATACTCCGCCCGTTCCGCCCTGGGCAAAAGCTCGATCGCCTGCGCCACAAAGTGGTGCGCGTACATGAAGTAGTACGGCGCGATCTGATACGGCGGCAAATGTGTCCCCGTCTTCGCCCGCCGCTCATTCAAAAACTTCCAATGCACAATGAACGCGTCCACCGCCCCACGCACCCGCTCGGGCGAGCTCCGCCCCGCGAGCAACAGCGCCGACTCGCTCGCGCACATCCGCCCTACCGCTCCGGGCACCGGCTCGCCATCCCCCCGCTTCACCGGCCCCGAGTACTGCATCGCCCCCGCCGGCCCGCGGCACTTCTCAAGCCCATCCAGCGCCCGCTGCACCACCCCCGCGTCCACCGGCTCCCCCGCCGCCTTCGCCTCATACAGCGCCTCAAGCCCCGAAGGCGTCATAAACGGCGAGGTCGGCGCCACCGTCTTCCTCCCCGGCGGCCTCGCATAATTCCATCCCCCCGCCTCGGGAATCTCGATCTTCTGAAGCGCATCAAGATAAAACGCCGTCGCCCCCTTCACCGCCTCCTCCTGTCCCTCTGGTATCAACTTCATCTGCTTGAGGATCGACAGCGTCTTGAGCCCATAGATGTACCCCCAGCCCCGCACGTCGTACCCGCCGTCGTAATCCACCTCCGACATCGTGGGCTCGTTCCGCGCCTCGCAGATGAACTTCACCGCCCGCCCCACCGCCTCCACCCTTGCCTTGTCGGTCGCGTACCCCGGCGCCCTCACCAGCGCCTCAACCACAATCGCCGTGCTCCCGATGCGATAGCCAACTGGGATCTTCCCGCCCACGCGATACACGCCCTCATAAGGCCACTCCGCCTTGTTCTCGCCCTCCTGCAGCGAAAGCAGGATCTCGATGCCCCGCGTGGTCGCGGCCGCGAGGTCGGGCGCAGGCGCTTTGGCGGGCTGAGGCGCAGGCTGAGGCACAGCCGCGGGCTGAGGCTGCGCCGCGAAAGCACAAATCGGCAAAGCACAAAGCACAAAGAAAGACAGCGTGGAATTCACCCGCATCCTGCCCTGATTTGTGCTTTGCCGCTTTGTGCTGTGTGCTTTGCGAGACTGCCCCAGTGATGAATTTTGCCTCATGGCCGCCAGCATATCACATCCGCCGCCGCCGCCCGCACACGATTCCGCCAAGCAACACCATCGCCAGGCTGCCCGGCGACGGCACCGCAAAGGTCTCAAAGCCCCAGTGCACGCCGTCATAGACCGTCAAATCGCCCCGGGCGTCCCGCGTCGCGATAAACGCCCACGCTTCCCACCAGATGCCCGCCCGAATGTCGCGCGACGGCGAGTCGATAAGCCCAAGCCCGTTGGCGGCATACCCCGTGTTGTTCACGTTGTCGTTGGCCCCATAGAACGGATCGGTCGGCGGTTCAGGCTGATTGCGCCACCCGTTGTCGATGTACCAGGTCATCCCAACGTCGGCGACAAGCCCGATCCCGTGGGTCACACCCCAGCCCAGCGGGTCGTTGGTCCGGATCACCTGCAGCCAGCGGGCATCGGCCGCGACGGGGTCGTCGCGACCGGGCACATATCCGACCGCAAAGGCGTTGCCGCCCAGTTCGCCCCGGTTGGCCGCCGCGAAGTTGTACCCGTAGAAGTTCTGCGCCGGGTCGGTCACGACCCACGACTGATTCTGATCGAGCCGGAAATCGCCCGAGAGATTCGCCCCCGTCGTCCAGTTGAAGTTCTGCGCCCGCAGCGCCTCGGTGAGCCCCGCGGGCGCCCCGCTGTTCACATACTCGGCATTGAAAGCTCGGAACCGCACGCCCGCCCGATCCGCGAACTGCCCCCCGCCCGTGAAGTTGCCGTTGGGTTTGAGCAGGACGCTCGCGCTCGCCGAACCAGCGCAGGCCAGCGCAGCCACGACCATTGCAGACGCTCTCATGTTCATGGACTCTCTCCTCACGAATATTCACACAGCCCGGCCCGCTCGCTCCTTTGCCAACGAGCCGTGACTTGTTCTCTCACGAACGAGAATCACCGATTCGATCCACGATTTTACCACCAGATCGCTGGATTCCATCGGCTTTTTTGAGGGTCATGCGAACACCCCCCCACCCCTGGTCCCTTCCCTTGCCGCCCCGGTGCAAATCCGGGGGACAACTCCAGATTCGTTCGCATTATCGGCTCGGATGCTTTACACTGCGCCCGGGTCCGTCGGCAGATCGGGGCGTTCCCATCAGCGCCGGACCAGCCCTCAGCGTCCTACTCGCCTCGCCTGTGCTCAGACGGGCCCACTCGGCGAGTTCGAAAGGAGTCTGTGCCCCATGGCAATCCAATCAACCTCCTCCCCCGCCAACGTCCGCAACATCTGCCTCTGCGGCTCGGCCAGTTCGGGAAAGACCACACTCACCGAACGCCTCCTCTTCGCCTCCGGCGCCACCAAGAGACTGGGAACCATCGCCGAAGGAAACACCGTCTCCGATTTCACCGATGAAGAACGCCACCACAAGCACTCCCTCCAGCCCGCCTTCTCCCACTTCACGCACGACGGGCACGCCGTCAATCTCATCGACACCCCCGGCCTCGCCGACTTCATGGGGCACGCCATCGCCTGCTTCCCCGCTTGCGAGACCGTCGTTGTCATGATCGACGCCCTCAAGGGGATCGACTCGGTCGCCCGCCGACTCATGGCCGTCGCCGAAGAACGCAAGATCCCCCGCTTCATCATCGTCAACAAGATCGACGAGCCCCACGCCGACCTCCCCGCCCTCGTCTCCGCAATCCGCGAGAGCTTCGGCGGCATCTGCCTCCCCATCAACCTCCCCACCGCCAACTTCACCAAGGTCATCAACGTCTTCGAGCACGACGGCCACGACCAGGCCGGCGACCAGACCGACTTCTCCTCCGTCCACGAGGCCCACAAACAAATCGTCGAACAGGTCATCGAGGTCGACGAAGACCTCACCATGGCTTACCTCGAAAAGGGCGAGGGCTTCGATCCCGACAAACTCCACGCCGCCTTCGAGAAGGCCCTCGAGAGCGCCCACCTCGTCCCCATCGCCTTCTGCTCCGCCAAGACCGGCGCCGGCTGCGACGACCTCATGCACGTCTTCGCCAGCCTCTGCCCCAGCCCCGTCGAGGTCAACCCGCCCGAGTTCGTCCAGCGCACCAATGAAGACAGCCCCGAGGTCGAGTGGCACGCCAAGCCCGACCCCGCCGCCCCGCTGCTCGCCCACGTCTTCAAGATCACCACCGACCCCTTCGTCGGCAAGCTCGGCGTCTTCCGCGTCCACCAGGGCACGCTCAGGGCCCGCGCCGACATCCTCATCGACGAGATCAAAAAGCCCGTCCGCATCACCCACCTCTTCAAGCTCCAGGGCAAGGAGCACGTCGAGGTCCAGGAAGTCGGCCCCGGCGACATCGCCGCCGTCTCCAAGATCGACGACCTCCACTTCAACTGCGTCCTCCACGACTCCCACGCCCTCGACAGCGTCCACCTCAATCCCCTCCCGCTCCCCAAGCCCCTCTACGGCCTCGCAGTCGAGCTCAAGAGCCACGCCGACGAGACCAAGTTCTCCACCATCGCCCACAAGCTGATGGAAGAAGACCCCTCGTTCCGCATCGAGCGCATCGCCGCCACCGGCCAGACCGTGATCCGAGGCCTGGGCGAGCTCCACCTCCGCATCATCTGCGAGAAGTTCAAGCAGTCCAACATCGAGCTGCTGACCAGCCCGCCCAAAGTTGCCTACAAGGAAACAATCACCGGCAAGGCCGAGGGACACCACCGCCATCGCAAGCAGACCGGCGGCTCAGGCCAGTTCGGTGAGGTCTACCTCCGCATCGAGCCTCTTCCCAACGACCACGCCGAGGGTTTCGAGTTCGTCTCCGAGGTCGTCGGCGGCACAGTCCCGCGTCAATACTGGCCCGCCGTCGAGAAGGGCGTCCGCCAGGTCATGCAGGAAGGCGCCTTCGCCGGCTATCCGATGTCGGGCATCCGCTGTGCCCTCTACGACGGCAAGTACCACGACGTCGACAGCAAGGAAATCGCGTTCATCTCCGCAGCCCGCCACGCCTTCATCGATGCCGTCATGAAAGCCCGTCCCAAGCTCCTCGAGCCCTACGTCCTGCTGGAGGTCACCGCCCCCAGCCGCTACATGGGCGACATCGCCGGGCATCTCTCAACCAAGCGGGGTCGGGTCCAGGACACCTCCGTGATGGCGGGCGATCAGTGCCTCGTCAAGGCGATCGCGCCCCTGGGCGAACTCCAGAACTACACCAACGAGCTCAAGAGCATGACCGCCGGCGCCGGCACCTACTCCCTGGACCACAGCCACGACGAGCCCACCCCGCCCCAGGTCCAATCCGCCGTCATGGCGGCCTACAAACCCAAGCACGAGGAATAAAGGCATTGCACCACAGAGGGCACAGGGAACACACAGAGGGGAAAGGGCAGAGGAGAGAATTGGATCGGCTCGAATCGAATCCTCCGACTTGGTCTTGCTCTGCGTCCCTCTGTGAGCTCTTTGGTTCATTTTCCTTCTGCTTTGAACATTGTCTTGCCTCTGCGCCCCTCCGCGTCCTCTGCGTTAAACTGCCTTTCTGTCTCGAACACTGTCTTCCCTCCGTGCCCCTCCGTGTTCTCCGTGTTGAACCTGCCTTTCTGTCTTGATCACACACTCTCTCTCCCTGTGCCCTCTGTGCTCTCTGTGGTGAACTGCCTTTCTGTCTCCCTTCGGAGCGATGCCATGAACACCTCACGTTCCCCGTTGCAGCTCATCATTCTGCTTCTCTGCCTCGTGGGCGTCAGCGCCGGCCTCTTCTACTGGACCCAGTCGCTCCACGCCAGCGTCGATCAGGAAGCCTCCGCCCGCACCGCGCCCTCCGCCCTGCACGACGCCGCGGCCGCCGGCAACGCCGAAGCGATCGCCACCGCGCTCAAGAACGGCGCCGCGATCGAAGGTCGCATCGACCGCCCGGGCCAGAAACAAGGCATGACCGCCCTCATGGTCGCCGCCCAGGCCGGCAAGCCCGTCATCGTCAACGCCCTCATCAAGGCCGGCGCCAAGTCCGACGCCGCAACCCGCGACGGATGGACGCCGCTCTTCTTCGCCGCCATCTCCGGCGACTCTCACACCGTCGCGGCGCTCGTTGACGCCGGCGCCACCGTCAACGCCAGGTCGACCGAGGGCTTCACACCCCTCATGCTCGCCGCCGCCAAGGGCTCTCCCGATGCCCTCCAGGTCCTCCTGAGCAAGGGCGCCGACACGTCCTTCCGCAACAAGTGGGGCGAGTCGGCCCTCCTCATCGCAGCCCGCGACAAGAACATGGACAAGGTCAAGGCCATCCTCGTCACCAGCCCCGACGTCAACGCCACCGACCGCGAGGGCAAGACGCCCCTGGCCGCCGCCTGCGCCGAGGGCGCTCCCGCCGAGCTGCTCCAGGCGCTCTTCGACGCCAAGGCCGACGTGAACAAGGGCGATGAATCGGGCGTCACCGCCCTCATGCGTGCCGCCGATCGCGGCGACGCCGACACCGTCAAACTCCTCCTGGCCGCCGGCGCCAAGAAAGACCTCAAAGACACCAACGCCCAAACCGCCGCCGACTGGGCCACCAACCGCGGCGACGAACCCGGCAAAGCCTGCGCCGAACTCCTGAAATAAAAATGGTGCGGTACCACTGACCGCCCCACCTTGGCCCACGAAATCCGACGGGTAAAGGGCGGTCAGTGCTCCTGGCGCGGTACCACTGACCGCCCCACTTTGGCGCACAAAAACCGATGGGGTAAAGGGCGGTCAGTGCTCTTGGTCACCCTCCGCCCGAGCCTTCGAATACTCATCCTCTGCCGCCTGCTCCGCCCGATAATGGAGCAGCCCCCAATTTGTCCACGGGCTCGTTGCCCTTCGCCGATGCCGTGTTACAGTGAACCTCAAGATGCCGATCAACCCCTCCCAGAACAGCATGAACTTCCGTCTGGCCACGGGCACCAATCCGCCCAAGCCAGACGCGAAGCCCGACGCGAACGCGAAACCCCGCACCACACTGGTCGCCGGATCGGTGAAGCCCGTGCCGTTCGTCGGAGCCGAGCCCGCGAGTAAGCCGGCCGCCGTGCCCGCCCCCACCGGCGATGCGCTGCCGCTCTACCGCCACCCGGCCGACAAGAACGCCGCCGCAACCGCCGTTCACGCCGGACGCGTCATCGACGTTCGGGCCTGATTCTCGCTCGCCATTGAAATCCAAGGGCCGCCCCGGTTTGGCTACACTCCGCGTCCTTCGTGGAGCAATCGATGACATGGTGGCACGCCGTAATCCTGGGCCTGGTTGAAGGCATCACCGAGTACCTTCCCATCTCGTCGACGGGGCACCTCATCCTCGCCTCCGCCGCTCTGGGCCTCAACTCCCCCGAGAGCAAGCGGGCCATCGACGACTTCAACATCATCATCCAGGGCGGCGCGATCCTCGCCGTCGCCGGGCTCTACTGGCCCCGCGTCAAGCAGATCTGCAAAGGTCTCATCGGGCGCGACAACGCCGGCACCGCCCTCTTCGTCAACCTCCTCATTGCGTTCCTCCCCGCCGCCGTCCTGGGCAAGCTCATGCACGACTGGATCGAGTCGATGCTCTTCTTCCCCATTCCCGTCACCACCGCCCTGGCGGTGGGCGGCCTCTTCATGATCTGGCTCCAGGCCCGCCGCGATGGCCGCCTGGGCCTCGCTCCGATCTCCAGGACCACCATCGAAGAGATCACACCTCGCCAGGCCCTCTTCATCGGTTGCCTCCAGTGCGTCGCCCTCTGGCCCGGCACCAGCCGCAGCATGATGACCATCGCCGGAGGCTACATGGTTGGCCTCCCCGCCGCCGCCGCCGCCGAGTTCTCCTTTCTCCTGGGCCTCCCCACGCTCACCGCTGCCACGCTCTACAGCCTCTACAAGAACCTCTCGCACGCCAAGAGCGAGTCCGCCGCCACCGGACACCACGTCGCCAACCTCTTCGAATCTCTCGGCGCCGTCAACTGTCTCATCGGCATCGTCGTCGCCGCCATCTCCGCCGCCATCGCCATCAAGTGGCTCGTGGGGTTCCTCTCCCGCAAGGGCCTCACCGCGTTCGGCATCTACCGGCTGATCCTTGCCGCCTTCCTCACCATCCTCATCGCCCGCGGCGCCGTCACGATCGCGCCAAAGGACAAGGACGCCCCGAAGACTCCTCCAGTCCCCGCAATCCGCTCCCCGAAGTGACCGATATCCGTCCGTGATGATCACCACGCTGCCCACGCCAAGGACGCTCGCCCCGATGACCACCAGCTTCCCCAAGGACAAGATCAACGTCCTGCTTCTCGAGAGCGTCCACGCCAAGGCCGCCAACGCCTTCCGCACCGACGGCTTCACCGTCGAATCCCTCCCCGGCAGCCCCGAGCGCACCGACCTCCCGCGCCTGCTCGCCAACGCTCACGTTCTGGGCATCCGTTCCAAGACCGAGCTCACCGCCGACCTTCTCGCGGCCGCCCCCAAGCTCCTGGGCGTCGGCTGCTTCTGCATCGGCACCGATCAGGTTGATCTGCCCGCCGCCGCCGCGCTTGGCGTGCCCGTCTTCAACTCCCCTTTCGGCAACACGCGGAGCGTCGCCGAGCTCACCCTCGCCGAGATCATCGCCCTCTACCGCCAGCTCCTGCCCAAGTCCGTCGGCCTGCACGCGGGCAAATGGGACAAGTCCGCCGCCGGAAGCCACGAGGTCCGCGGCAAGACCCTGGGCCTCATCGGCTACGGCCACATCGGCTCGCAGGTCTCGGTCATCGCCGAAGCGCTGGGCATGCGGGTGATCTACTTCGACATCGTCCCCAAGCTCCCGCTCGGCAATGCACGGGCCGTCCGCACGCTCAAGGAACTCCTCGAGCAGTCGGACGTGGTGAGTCTGCACGTCCCCTCGACCGACGCCACCAGCAACATGATCGCCCAGTCGCAACTCGCCTCGATGCGCAAGGGCTCGTTCCTCATCAACAACGCCCGAGGCCACGTCGTCGACATTCCCGCCCTCGCCCACGCCGTGCGATCGGGACACCTTGGCGGAGCCGCCATTGACGTCTTCCCCAAGGAACCTTCGCACAAGGACGAGGCCTTCTCCAGCGAACTCCAGGGCCTGAGCAACGTGATCCTCACGCCGCACGTGGGCGGGAGCACCGCCGAAGCCCAGGAAGCCATCGCCGAGGATGTCGCCTCCAAGCTCCTCTCGTTCGTGAATCGCGGCTCAACCACGGGGGCGGTCAACGTGCCCCAGGTCGAATTGCCCGAACAGACGATCGAAGGCGCAACGCAGGATCGTCCGCAGACAAGGCCCCACCGCCTGCTGCACTTCCATCGCAATGTCCCGGGCGTCTTGCGGAAGATGCACACGCTCATCGCCGACCTGGGCGCGAACATCTCCGCCGAGTACCTCCGAACAAGCGCGGACCTGGGCTACGTCGTGCTCGACGTCGACCCCACCGACGCCGACGCCATCATGGCCGGCCTCCGCCAGATCCCCGAAACCATCCGCGTCCGCGTCCTGTGGTGAACACTCACGCCACAAAAAATTGAAACACGGAGTTCGCGGAGCGACAAGGAGGCAGGCCGGGTCGAGTCTGGCGAATCGTGTGCAAAGGCAGAAGGCTGAATCAACTCCGCCTTCAGCCTTCAAGTTCAGCCTTCCGCCTTGCCTTCCTCCGTGTCACTCCGTGTTCTCCGTGTTGAAACTGTCTTGCTGAACGCACGACACTCTCAAGCGGATCAGGTTGCGGCCGGTGCCGCCGGCGGCGGCTTGGTCTCGCCGCCGCTCGACTGCGATTGCACGCCAAGACCAACCAGCGCCAGCACCGCCCAGATGCCTCCGACCACGATGGGCGA
>ERZ1292640.4392-Hain-H43-02um-R1-4392-length-10742-cov-10_pt1 | contig 10742 bp, 11 predicted proteins | sample MGYA00564404_ERZ1292640 | MGnify/ENA primary metagenome ERZ1292640 (study PRJEB36523, sample SAMEA6512636) | groundwater metagenome | collected 2019-01-08 | study: AquaDiva: Metagenomics assemblies of 32 groundwater samples | reverse complement strand
GATGCCTTTCTGGCGGCCGAACGCCAGGATTTTTTCGATCGGCGTGTCGCAGTTGCCGGAAGCGGCCGGCGCGTTGCCATTGAGCATCCAGTCCATATAGACCTTGCCCCGGTCTTTCGAGCACCACACCGCCTTCGCCTTCTCGACAGAATCCGGCGACAGTATCGGATACAGGAACAGGTAAATTGTGACATCGGTTACCTTGGCAAGCGTCTGGTCGAGGCGCTTGCAGTAGGGACAGTTGGGATCGGTAAAGTACGCGAACTTCCGCTTGCCGTTGCCCTTGACCATCCGGAACGCGAGATTCAGCGGCAACTGGTCGAACCTGATCGCGGTCAGCACGCGCGTGCGCTCTTCGGTAAGGTCGGTCTTGCGCGCGACGTCGATCAGCCGGCCACGCACGATCAGGAAATTCACGTTCTCGTCGACGTAGAAGATCTCGCCTCCTGCAAACACCTCGTAGAGTCCTGCGATCGGTGCCTTGGTGACGCTTTCCACTTGCATTCCGGGATAGTTTTTCAGCATCCCCTGCTTCACGGCCGCTTCGCTCGCGGCCGCCCCGCCCGAAATCAACAGGGCCATGTATAGAAAGATGCACAGCTTGGTCAGCATGGTCAGGGACTCCTGGTGCGCCGATTCATTTGATTTCGGTGATGAGGTAATCGTTGCCGTCGTAGGCGAGCTGGAACTCGACCTTTTGCAGCGGCTGCAGACCGGCGAGCTGACTCTTGTCCTTGATGGCGTAAGTCATCGTCATCGCCATCATGTTCAGCGCCGGCAGGGGCCCGTGCTTGATCGTTACCACGCCTTTTTCCTTGTCGATGCTTTGCACCAACCCGCTGCCGCGGGCGGTTTCCTGTGAGGCGCCCGGTGCCTGCGCCTGATCGAGGCCTGGAAGCATCAGCCACGCGAAGCCGGCAAAAGCGGCGACCAGCGCGAAAACGAGCAGCTTCTTAATGAGACTCCGTTGTGTCATCGGGGATTCTCCTCGTCTACGTTCCCGCCTTGATGCAGTCCCGGCGCGTCAATTTGAGCCAGATCGCGACGGCCAACAGCGCAACGCCGCCGAGCGCCAGATGGAGGCGCACCGGCTCGTAATATTCCAGCAGTAACGTGCTGCCAAACAGCATCATGAGGACCTTGTTGCAAACAGGGCACGCGATGCCGAGGAAGCCGATGACGCCGCCGGCTCCGGCTGTTCGCGCCCCGCACTGGGTCGGCAGGCCGACATAAAGGCCCGCCAGAGCCGATTGCAACAGCAGCGCCGTGATCTCGAAACCACCGGTCGGGGTCATCCTCATGAACAGCGGATTTTCCCACAGCGCGGCTGCGGTGCCGAGCCCCGCGAACATCGCCGCCGCGACCGCAACGCCCCGCGCGATGGCCTTGACCGGAAAGTTCGCGGTCATGGTTCAGGCGCCGAAACGGCCGGAAATTCGGGCGCGGTTTTTTTCGCTCATCGCATCAAGCATGGACTTGATAAACTCCTCTTGCAGCTGGTAGGCGGCCTGGCGGTCGCGATCGATCGACGAGATCCGCACGAGAAATCCGTCCGGCACTTTGCCCGTCAGGCCATAGCGGAGCTGCGCGAACTTTTGCTTGAGGCCGGGCAACGTGGCCTTGTCGCCCACCATAATCCAGTAGGTAATCGGTTCGTTACGGTTACCCTGAAGCGCCATGAGCCGCCTGACCGGCAGCTCGCCATACCGCGTGAGCAGCGTTCCGGCAACCTCATCGGATACCTCAAAACCTTGCGCGGTGTAGCACACCTCCGGTTGATGCACCCGCATGCTGTCGCTCTGGTCGCCGCCATAGGCGATCGAAAGCATGATGCGCCGCCCGGCGGGATTCACGTAGGTCCGGCCAAGCACCTGGTTGTAGAGCTTGTCCAGCAGGGCCTGCACGTCTGGACTCAGAGCGATGGGTATGATGGTCGGATCAACCTTCCATTCGCCAATCTGCTGAGGAACCATCGTATCCAGAACCGGTTTTTCGCGAGCGTCGGCGATTTTCTGCGTCGGCTTCATCGCCAGCGCCAGGCCGGCGCCCGCGAACATCACCAACGCGGCGATCAGCAAGCGCCGATTGACGGATTTCATGTCTGTCGTCCTCTGCGGAAAAAGCCGCCGGCCAGGCGCAGCAGCGCGTCGAAGCCAAACAGGATCAGCAGCGCAATGACGAACAGTGCCATGCCGGAAAAGTTGTGCAGGAAGCCCTGCCCTGCCGCGTCGCCAAAGTGGTACGTGACCAGCACCAGGATCATCACGCGCACGATGTTGGCGCAGAAGGCGATGGGCAAAATGCTGGCGAGAATCAGGCCGTTGTGCAACCAGCTCGGGTAGCGCATCAGGTGCAGATACAGCAGCCCGAGCGCCGAAAGGCTGAACATCGTGTTCAGCCCGGAGCACGCATCCGCCACGAGCAACTGGTATTGGCCGATGGTCAGCACCACGCCGTTGCGGGCGATCGGATAACCGGCCATGTAAAGAAGCTGCTCGGCGATCACGGAGACATTCTGCTTGAGCGGCATCGTCAGCGCGTCGACGAAAAACCCGGGCAATGGCACCAGAAAGACGATGAACAGGAGCGGAAACCACAGGGCGCGGAGTCCCTCCCGGCCACGTGCGACAAGCAACACGCCGGCGAGGACGGGCGCCAGCGCGCCAACCTCGAACATGATGATATCCTGCGAACGGCCTACGGCGTAAAGCAACACGCCGAATACCAGCAATCCGAAGCCGGGTAGCGGCGCGGTATTCACCGGTACGGCCGCCAGCGCTTCGCGCTGTTGCCAGATCAGCCAGACGATGACGGCGAGAATGATGGGGCCGTGCGCGTAATCGTCTTGTTGCCAGAGCGTGGTGGCGAGATCGTAGAAGGTCGGGATGTAGAGCACCAGCAGCCCGGCGATTACGGGCAGCCATTCGATCCAGCCGGCGCCGCCTCGGGCCGGCTTGATGCCGGGCGCGGAGGATCGGAGATGTCCCGTCTGCAGTTGCGGGTTCAGGGATGGCGAACTTGCTTGCATAGGCTGCGAGGCCTCACACATGGTCGTCGATGGGTTTCGAAACGCGCGGCGCTGATTCGGGCCGCGGGTGACGCGAATGCCGCGCCGGATGCTTCGAGCTAAATTTGAAAACTGCAGAAGAGAATCGAAAGGTGGGAGCCGTTGCCGCCGGCTGCCAGGCCGGGCCTCGGAGCAAGCGGTGTGGCCGCTGGCCGCGGTGCGAACAGGCAGGAAGACAAACTCGCGGTACCGGGTGTTACGATTAGCGCGAACGGAGCCTGATCACCCGCTGTTACTTTGGCCAGGCAAATATCGGCGTCCGGCGGCTGTGCCCCGCAGCCCGCACCTGAACACGGGAGTTGCTGATCCTGAGCTGCCGGCGAAGCGGCAACCGGGGCGCCGGCCGGTGAGCGCTGCGGCAAAACGCACGCATCGGCTGCCAGGACGACCTGCGCGAACAGCGCTAATCCCAGCGCCAGCCGCGCGATCCAGGTGCAGCGGGATTGAAACAAAAAATGCATTGGCGGCGTTCCCCTGTCCGAATTCGACTGCGCAAACCGCAATCGGTTCATCAATTTCCTGATCCAGTAATAAGACGCGCTTCCATGCAGGCCGCGCCAGCCTGCATGGTGCGCCCTTCCACCCAGTTTACTCCAACAGATCTTCGAATGACTTTGGGCTGCGACCCTGCATCCCGCCTATCGACGCCGCCCCGGGTACGATTCAGGCAGGGCGAGCACGGCGCTGCGGACCGGCGCCTCGTACGCGATCTTCCAACGGCCGTCCTCCATGATCCAGTATTGACGCTTGCGGGTTTGCTGCGCGAGGTTGTCCGAGCGGTAGTCCTGGTCGAATGTGACTGCGATCAGGTCCTGGTGCCCCGGGGTGCGGAACACACTCACGTTGGTCAGGGCGACCTTGATCCAGGTTTTCGCGGCGTTGACCCGGCGTTTATGCGCGCTCCACGCGGCGATATTCATTCCGTCCGAACGAAAGTCCCGCGCGTAGTGCGCAAGATAGCGGCCGGTGTCGCGACTCTCCCAGGCCGTGCGCCATGATTCCATCTGCCGCGTGAATGCTTCGCGCTCGGTGCGCCATGCTGATTGCGTTACCCACTCGATTTGCTGGGCAATGATCACCGGCGTAACACCGACCTGCACGCGCTTCGCGAGTTCTTCGATGTCCGGATTGGCGAGCGCGACGCAGCCATCGCTCACCGAGGGAGCCCGCGCGTAGGTATCGGACGGCACTCCGTGCAGCCAGATGCCGGAGCCGGTTTTGCCGAGCAATCGGTCCCATTCGTTCGGGTAGTTGATCGGGAACGCACCCCAGCCGTAGAGGTCAGGCAGCTTGCTGCCGGGTATTTTCGAAACCACCTGGTAAACGCCGATCGGCGTCTTCTGGTCTCCCCTGAGCACTTTGTCGATGCCGCGCTTGCCGAGAGTCGTGTAATAGTCTTCCGCCAGACGCGGCGTGCCGTTCGCGTTCTCGTAGACGTAGACGCGCGAACGGTTCGCGTCGACCACGACCGCATGCCGCTGCGCCGGACTGAACTGGAGCAGATAACGGGGGATGAGTTCCGAGGCCGGATGGTCGTTGTATGCGCGCAGCCGCGCGAAGGCTTCCGCGCGCAATTCGTCGAGGCGCTCGCGCGCGGCATGGCCACTGTTGCCAAATCCCGCGATGGGTTTGGCGCGCGCCAGCAGCAGATCGCCGCGGACCAGATGTGCGAGGCGGAAGTTGGGGTAGCGGGCGATCAGCCGGTCGACTTCAGCAAGCGCAGTATCCGTCTGGTTCCGCTCGATCTTCTCCAGCACGAGTTTGAAATGCGCCTCCGCTCCATTGAGGCTCGCACTGCTCCGCGGCTGTCCGGAAAAGCCGGCCGGCGCAGCGAGCGAGAGAACAGAGGCAGCGAGCAACGACGCGAAGCGGGCGCGGCAAAACCGGAGCACCGCGCGCTGCTGACAGATCGGCGTGAAGCAAATCACCGGTTTTTTTCCCTCGATGAGGGCTGCTGCCTGATTGTGGTGATCACATGGTTCATCGGTCGTTTGCAACATGAAGTCGGCAAGCGCGGCGAGCGGGGTCCGGGCATCGCACGCAGGGTGGCTCGCGCGCAAGCGCAACGGGCTGCGACGCGAACGCCGCGTGTAGGGACTAGACGAGAGGAGGGCGCTGCGGCTGTTCCGGGATGAACCCGGAACGACAGGCTGCCGCGAACCCGCTGCGCTCCGCTGTTGCAGCGGGCGCCGGCTCGGTGAGTATCACAGGGACCGCAAATGCCGACCCCGCGCTGCAATGATCCGGGCCGGCATCGCCGATGGTCAGCGGCTGATCTTGATCCGGCGCGTCATGAACGTACTGGTGCATGCCGTGGATGCCGCGATCGGGGGCCGCCGCCGCGTCCTGCTGGCAAAGCGGTGCGATCATTGCGGCGAGCGCCTGTACTGGCAGGAGCGCGATCAACAGCACGAGCGCGAGTTTTTTCATTGCGGCAGGCATCGCCGCGGATTCTAAAAGAGATTCAGCCCTGCGCGCAACTTTTTTCCTCACGACACGGATTCGCGGCAAAAGTTCCGGCTGTGCCGCGCTGCTGTTACGGCGAAAAAAACGGCCTCGTGAACCGAGGCCGTCGGAAGGGAAGAGCCGGGTGCGGATGGCAATCAGCTGCCTATGTGTTCCGTCGGGTGGCGGACGTAGACTGTCGCCTCTCCCGCCTCGAAGCCCGCGGGCGCGATTGTTTTGAGCGGGACAACAACCCCGGCCGCGTCAGCCTTCCACGTAAAACTCTGCCCTTTGTCGTTCACAAATTTCACGGTTTGCAAGTGCTCGGCGTTGACGTATTTCGTGGAGGCGTTGATCTTTACCATCCTGTCCGCGTCGCCCCGCGCCTCCGCCGTCGTGTACACGTATCCCTGCGCCTGCGCCTCCGCCCGGACGCTGGCCGCACGTTCTTCGAGATACTTGAGCTGGGCGGGCAGGATATAGACGTTGCTGTCACCCGCGCCGGCCAGGTTGGCTTGCGCGCCCAACAGTCCACCTGCGATCAGAATTGCAATATTGCGTTTCAACATGATAGTTCTCCTAATCAAGAAAGTTAACCAATCAAGAGGGGTTTTTTCCCCTCGCCTCGCGCTCGCCTACGGCCTTGCGCGTTACCTATCGAACCGGACAATCAAGCTGCTGTCTGTCAATCGATACGATGGATCAAGTATGTGCGCCCGATACCAACAAGCTAATGACCGGGAAATTACATTTGTGTAATGCAGCGGCCCGCGAAATAAGACGGGCGGATAAGCCAGGCTTTGTTCTGGTGGGATGGACTTGTGTTTTCGTGTATGGTGCCGTTGTCTGAGAGCGCACGGGTATAGGCACATGATATGAACGTCTACGACAAATGGATATTGCCGCGATTGACGGACCTCGTGATGCGGAACAAGGAAGCAACGCGATACCGGTCGCAGCTCGTGCCAGAAGCATGCGGCGCGGTTCTGGAAATCGGCATCGGCTCGGGACTGAACCTGCCGTATTATGGAACCGCTGTCAGCCGCCTGTATGGACTCGATCCATCAGAGGAATTGTTGCAAATGGCCCGGAAGAAGGCCAGCGCCGCCACTTTTCCGGTCGAGTTTTTGGCGCACACGGGCGAAGAGATTCCGTTGGACGACTGCTGTTTTGACACGATAGTCACGACGTGGACGCTGTGCACGATCCCGGATCCCGTCAAGGCCTTGAAGGAAATGAGGCGCGTGCTCAAGCCCGGAGGATCGCTGCTTTTTGCCGAGCATGGTTTCGCTCCCGACGCAAGCGTGCGGGGCTGGCAGGAACGGCTCAACCCGTTATGGCGCAGGATCACCGGAGGATGCAACCTGAACCGGAAGATGGACGAGCTGATCCGGACTTCAGACTTCAGGATCGTCCAGCTTGACATGGCGTATGCCAAGGGATTGCGTCCGATGAGCTATATTTATTCCGGCCGCGCGCAACCGATTACCTCCGGATCGTGACAGCACAAGAAGCGCGCGTTACTTCACCTGACCGATCATGTATTCGACGGCGGCCTTGATGTCGGCGTCTGACAGTGAAGCATTCCCGGCCCTGGGCGGCATCGCCCCTTTGCCTTTGATGACCGCAGCGGTCAGCGCGTCCGGGCCGTTCTTGAAAAGAAGCGTCCACTTCGCCTTCTCGGTCAGCTTGGGTGCGCCCGCCACGCCGGCAGCGTGACACACAGAGCAGGCCTTGGTGTAAACATCCTTGCCTTCCGCGGCAGCGGCTTGGCCGGCAATCGAAACTTCTACTAATGCGATCATCGCTACTAATGTGATTTTCATGCTGCTCTCCTCTTAGTTAAAAAAATCGGGGCGGAATCCAATGGTACTTCGTTAAGCCACCGCGTGTGCCGAGCGTTACCCCCTCTGCAATCTCAGAACAGGAACCATCCATACATAAACACTGTATTGTTATCCTTGGCGCTCCAGGGAGAATTCAGCGAGTCATAGAGGGGCCCTGAAGCCTTATTTCCAGTTCCGTGGTTTCACCCTTGCGCACCGACACCTTTTCGGTCGCCGTCTTGAAACCATCCAGTTTGAAATGGAGCGTATAAATGCCTGGTTCCAGCTCAAGTTTGAGGGGTGACAGACCATAATAGACGTCGGCCATATACACCTTGGCGCGGGATGGGGTCGTGGCAATTGCCACCCGACCGGTCATTCCCGGACCGACAACAGCCTGGGATGCCGGCGCCTGCTGCGGGGGCGCAACCAGAACGGTTACCCCGGGTGCTGATTGGCGTGCGGGCGCTGCCTGTTGAAACAGCTCAGGATAGGTCTGCATGATGCTTTCGCTGATGGCATCCCGGGTCTTGGCCGAGACCTTTGCCAGCGCATTGCTGAGATAGCGGGTAATCGAATTCCGGGTGTTGCCGGCGACACCGGCAAAGCGGTCCACCTTTTCCGTCACCACGCCGGACCAGAGTATGGCGCTGTTGCGGCCATCGCGTAATGTGGTTTCCACCACGATGGATACCTCATCGCGTCCCGCGATATTCATTCTGAATTCTTTGATGACTCCGGATACTTCGAATTCCGTGCTTCCGGCGGCTGCCTTGCCGCCGCTTACAACTGTTTGAAACCCGCTTGCGCTGAGCTGTTTTGCCATCGCGGCGGTTACCGTGCCGGAGACATCCGGCACATGAAGTTCGGTGCCGAGCATGTCACTGACCGTAGCACTGATTTCGCCGATTTTTCCCGAGGTGGCAGCAGGTCCGGCGGCGGTATATCTTGCGACGTGCAGCACAATGGGGCGCCTGGCATGGACGATCTGGCCGGGCGCGGGGTTGGCCGCGATGTCCAGTTGCAGGGGGGCAGAAGTCATGCTGAGGGACGGCATGCTCGGGGACGGCATCCTCATGGACGGCAAGCTTGAGCAGCCCGCCATCCCAAGCAATACCAGGCCGCAAATACCCCACATGAATGGGCTACCGGCTCTCGAACGCAGTCGGATCATCTTCATGTTTCCATCCATTTCTGTCTCCAGGATTTTGGGCGTCCCTGCCTGCGCGGCATGGAAGGCTTTACAAGAAAGGGGGGAAGCCTGCCTCAGGCTTTCCCCCTCACCAGAGGTCGTGTTTTCCCGGCAAGCCGGGACACATACTTAGAACGACGCGAACAGCATGAGGGTCGTCAGCTGGTTGCCATTGGCCGGTGTTCCGTCATAAGCGCTTCCGGAATACTTTTCATGGTTCAGCTGCAACTGAACGTTTTGCACAATATGATACTTGCCACCGATCACCCAGGCATTGTCGCCGCTGTTGGCGGCTTTCCCGTTATTCCCCCCGCGATAGCCCAGCAGCAGCGTGGCCTTGCCGGGCAGAACGCCTAGCTCACCCGCGACCGTGACGGCAGTCCTGTCACGCGGATTGCCGTTAAAGATATTCCCGGTGCCGACGGCTGGCGAACCAGCGGCACTGGCATAGGTCAGATAAATGCCCAGCGGCATGGCCCCAGCGTTGCCTTGCGCTTGCGCGTCCACGGCCCAAGCCTTGGTACTGAAAGTAGTCAGCGTTGGATCAGTCGCGGAACCACTCCACGATTGCACGCCTCCACCGAGATCCCAGTTCCCCATCTTCGGGGTTGCCGCCAGCCGGAAATAGGTCGCAGTCGGAGCACCCGTCGGGTCCCCCACGGCGCGGGGCGACCACTTGCTCAGGTTGGCGAAAAACATCGAATTGCTGGCCACAGCGGCAAGTCCCTGGGCTGCCGTGGCCGTGCCGATGTACTGCTGCGCGGAAAAAGTATTCCGTGCCTCCATCACGCGCTGACTCCGCACCGCTCCCGTATTCAGCAGCTCAAATCCAAAGGCCACGCCGTGATTGGCCGTGGTGAACGGGATCACCCCTGCCTTGACGCTGCCCACATCGAACATGAACGGCATTTTGAACCCTTCAAGCACTGTGCCGCCTGCCAGGTTCAATTCAGCCTGGACGCCGATGTTGTCGCTGACGCGCCCGCCCACTATCAGCAGGGCTTCATCGGGAAATTGCAGCTGGCCATTGTTGGTGGTGTTCGTACCGGCGACCGTCGGGCCGTTGGACTTCTGATAGCGGATTTTCGTGACGATACCGGCATTCAGGACATCCGGGAGAGACAGCCCTTGTTCACCTTCGACCTTGCCTTGCTTGCCGATCAAGGTATAGCCGCTTGCCTTGAAGGCGCGGCCGAATTCGTTCAGCAACGGGAAATTCTGAAAGTGGCAGCCCGCGCACGCCATGCCCGTTTGTCGCGCGTAGTTGGACATCGCCTGGCTTTGCGTGGAAACGGCAATTACCCCTGTGGCAATCACCGCCCCCAGAACGGACTTGGATAGCTTATTCATCACATTACTCCTTATTGAGGTTGATCAACTCTTCCGTAAAACCCATCATCGATGCAACTATCGACTTCTAGTTTTCGATCAACATGAATGGACTCCTTTTCGAATAAAAACTGCTGTGATTGCAAAGTTCATGGGAAATCGCGTTAACTGCAAAAGCGAGCCGTCGCGTGGCGGCAAGCCCCACGGGACGATTTACACCGGCGATCGGGTCGGGGAAGACGGGATGTTTACGGCGCACGCCAGCCGAGTGAAACGGCAGCGTGCGAATCCGCCCGACTCCGAGACGATTGCCGGAGCCGCGGCGGTAAGATCAAATCAGAAGACGCGAAGTGCGGAGGTAAAGGCTGCGGCTTGATGGGGTAAGATGCAACAGGTCAGCTCTTGTCAACCGGTCGACCGGCCGCACCACGAGCGGTGGCGCTGCGGGCGGTAACGTGAAATTCAAAGATTCATGATCAGAAACCGGCAAGGCCGCGGCCGCCTGTGGCGCCGCGCTCGCCTCGAGCAACTGCTGGCAGTCCGGGCCGTCACTATCCAAGTCCGGGTACTGTGGCGCCGGTGCGTAATCGGTCGCGCCGGTTTGCACGACCGTTCCACTGGCGCCAGTCGGGGCGAGTCCTACTGCACAATCAGCATGGGCAATGGCGCCCAGCCACATCGCTAACCAGCCGAGAACCAGTGCAAGGCGGCCGCGGCGCAATAACCGCCGCACCATAAAACTTGCGCTCGAAGCACGAGCGGTGCGGGTTTCAGGCGGTATCATGGTCCGTCGCGTTTCGACGCTTTTGCCGTGGATTACCGGGCTGAACTGAAATGCGCGCGGCCGCGCATCAAGGCTTCTCTTGATTCGGCATCGCCGCAT
>ERZ1292640.4388-Hain-H43-02um-R1-4388-length-10745-cov-9_pt1 | contig 10745 bp, 10 predicted proteins | sample MGYA00564404_ERZ1292640 | MGnify/ENA primary metagenome ERZ1292640 (study PRJEB36523, sample SAMEA6512636) | groundwater metagenome | collected 2019-01-08 | study: AquaDiva: Metagenomics assemblies of 32 groundwater samples | reverse complement strand
GCTATGCGGCCGTGCCCAAGCAGGACAAGATCCGCTGGCAGCAGGTCATGGCCAATTACCTGGTCACGCGCGAGAACCTCAAGGGCATCGTCCTGCTGTGCGACCCGCGCCACGGGCTGACCGAGCTGGACGAGGTGCTGCTGGAAGTGATCCGCCCCCGGGTGGAGGAAGGCCTGAAATTCCTGGTCATCCTGACCAAGGCCGACAAGCTCACGCGCAGCGAGGCCGCCAAGGCCCTGTCCATCATGAAGCTGAATGCCGGCGGCGGCGAAGTGCGGCTGTTCTCCGCCACCAAGCGCACCGGCATCGAGGACGTGGCCCGCCTGCTGTGGCAATGGGCGCACCCTGGCGACGAGGCGGCGGCACCCGCATGATCGAGACCTGGCTGCAGCCGCTGCCGCACGGCATCACCCTGAGCTGCCGTGCCGCCGGTGCGCGCGGCCGGCCGGTGCTGATGTTCCTGCACGGTTTTCCGGAAGCGGCCTTCGTCTGGGACCCGCTGCTGGAACACTTCGCCCGCCCCGAAAACGGCGGCTACCGTTGTGTCGCGCCGAACCTGCGCGGCTACGAGCAGTCGAGCGCGCCAAGCGATGTGGCAGCCTACCGCGCCAAGCACCTGGTGCAGGACATTGCGGCCCTGATCGCCATCGAAGCCCAAGGCCAGCCGCTCGCCTGTCTGGTCGCCCACGATTGGGGCGGCGCCGTGGCCTGGAACCTGGCCAACCAGCTGCCGCAGCTGAGCGCAAAGCTGGCCATCATCAATTCGCCGCACCCCGGCACCTTTCTGCGTGAGCTGAAAAGCAATCCGAAGCAGCAGGCCGCCAGCGCCTACATGAACTTCCTCATCCGGCCTGATGCCGAAACCCTGCTGGCGCAAGACGACTACCGCCGCCTGTGGGACTTCTTCCTCAACATGGGCGCGGGCCAGAATGCCGATGGCACCGGTTACGGCTGGCTGACCGAGGAAGTCAAGGCGCGCTACCGAGACGTATGGAACCGGGGGCTGACCGGGGGCTGCAACTACTACCGCGCCTCGCCGCTGCGCCCGCCACGCGCGGACGACCCGGCGGCGGCCAGCATCGAGCTGCCGCGCGAGATGCTAACCATCGCCCTGCCGACCCTGGTGCTGTGGGGCTTGGGCGACACCGCCCTGCCGCCGGAGTTGATCGAAGGCCTGGACGACTACATCCCGCAGTTGACGCTGCAGCGCGTGCCGGGTGCGACGCACTGGATCGTGCATGAGCAGCCGCAGTTGGTGATCGATGCACTGCAGGCTTTTTTGCTACAAAAATTATAGCTAGCTACGCAATCAAATCAAGGGCCGAAGGCCATTTCGAACCCAGACCATCTCAGTAGACCGGCGCCTGACCGGCTGGCCGATCCTTGAAGCGCTTGTGTACCCAGTAGTACTGGCCAGGCATGGTGTCGATCCAGTCCTGCAGACGCCGGTTCATCAAGGCGGTGTCGGCCACCGCGTCGTCGGTCGGAAAATCATGCCAAGCCGGCAGCACCTCGACCTCGTAGCCGTCCTGGGTCATGCGCGTCACGACAGGCACCACCTTGGCACGGCCCAGTTTGGCAAAACGCGACAGCGATGGCACGGTCGCCGCCGGCACACCGTAGAACGGCACGAACACCGAATCTTCCGGGCCGAAGTTCATGTCCGGCAAGAGATACAGCGGCTCGCCTGCACGCAGTGCCGCCACGATGGCCTTGACGCCGTCGATGCGGCCGAACAACCGGCCCTGGCCGAAGCGCCGGCGCCCGGCCAGCACCCACGCATCCACCACCGGGTTGGCCTGGTTGGTGTAGATGGTGGTGAAACGGCGCGGCACTTGCTGCGTCAGCGCGGTCCAGCCGGCATCCAGCCCCATGAAATGCGGCGCGAAGATGACGGTCGGCGCCTCGCCCTGCAACTCGGCCACAGCGCCCGTCAGCGTGAGGCGCCGGCGCGTTGTTTCAGCGGAGCCATGCCAGAGCCAGCTGCGGTCGAACCAGGCTTGGGCAAAGCGGATGAAGATCTCGATCGAAAGTGCACGGATGCGACGTTCATCCAGCTGCGGAAAACACAGACGCAGGTTGGTGCGCACCACATGGCGCCGTGGCCGGATCAGCAGATACAGCACCCAGCCGAAAGCCCAGCCCAGTGCCCGCACCCACGACAGCGGCAAAAAGGCCAGCAACCGCATGAAAGCGATGCCGGCATGGCTCAATACATGTCCCAACTTCAACCCTGTTCTTCCCGCGGCTGCTTGTAGCGCGCATAACCCCACAGGTACTGCTGCGGGCATTCGGCAATCAAGTGTTCCATGGCCTGGTTGATGACGGTGGCCGCCGCCGCCACATCGGCAGGCAGCTCGACCGCCAAGGGTCGCACATGAATCCGGAAACCCTGCCCCCATGACAGTCGCTCACCCCAGGCCACCAGCACGGCCGCGCCGGTCTGCTGGGCCAAGCGCGCCGACAGCGTCATGGTGTAGGCCGGTTGACCGAAAAACGGGGCCCAGACGCCCAGGCCCAACGGCGGCACCTGGTCCGGCAGCAACCCGACCGATTGCCCTTGGCGCAAGGCCTTGAGCAACTGCTTCACGCCCGCCATCGTGGTGGGTACGGTGAGCAGCCCGGGACGGGTACGCGCTGTGGCGATGAGCGTGCGCAGCCAGGACTGACGCGCCGGGCGGAACAGCACCGTCATGGGTTGCTGAGGGCCAAAGCGCTGTGCGTAGGCCTGTGCCGTGATCTCGAAACAGCCCAAATGGGGAGTGAGGAACACGATGCCGCGTCCCTGCGCCAGTGCCGCCTCGATGTAGGAGGCGCCATCCCACTGGATGGCCACCGGCCGCCCCAGCCACAAGCGCGGCAACTCGGCCACCAGCCGCCCAGCCTGGCCGACCGCTCCCAGCCACTGTGTCCCGCCGTAGCCCGCCTGCCGCACATTGGCCAGGAAACGACGGCGATACACCCCCGAAAGCACGAACACCATCCAGCCCAGCACCCAGCCCACGCCATGCATCAGCCCCAGGGGCAGGATGGACAGAAAACGGAACAGGCGGGTCATGACTCGGATAAACTATGCAGGTCGCTGAGTTATAGAACTACTTGCAGGGCGACACCGCAGGCGTCGCACCAATAGGTGTGGCAATTGTGCCTCGTCCATCGTGACGAATCTGCTAAAGCGTTCGCCGAAGCTCCGGAGCCCAGGCAACGCGCCTGAAAACCAACCTATGGAGTTTATTCACATGGCGAACGATTATCTGTTTACATCCGAATCGGTTTCCGAAGGCCATCCCGACAAGGTGGCGGACCAGATTTCTGATGCCATCCTCGATGCGATCTTCAAGCAGGATCCGCGCTCGCGCGTGGCGGCCGAAACCCTGACCAACACCGGTCTGGTGGTGCTGGCCGGCGAGATCACCACCAATGCGCACGTCGACTACATCCAGGTCGCGCGCAACACCATCAAACGCATCGGCTACGACAATACCGAATACGGCATCGACTACAAGGGCTGCGCCGTGCTGGTGGCCTACGACAAGCAGAGCAATGACATCGCCCAGGGCGTGGACCACGCCTCTGACGACCACCTCAACATCGGTGCCGGCGACCAGGGCCTGATGTTCGGCTACGCCTGCAGCGAAACGCCCGAACTGATGCCCGCGCCGATTCACTACGCGCACCGCTTGGTCGAGCGCCAGGCCCAGCTGCGCAAGGATGGCCGTCTGCCTTTCCTGCGTCCGGATGCCAAGAGCCAGGTAACCATGCGCTACGTCGACGGCAAGCCGCACAGCATCGACACCGTGGTGCTGTCCACCCAGCACAGCCCCGACCAGAGCGAGACCCAGACCAAGATGAAGGCCTCGTTCACTGAAGCCATCATCGAAGAGATCATCAAGCCGGTGCTGCCGAAAGAGTGGCTCAAGGACACCCGCTACCTGGTCAACCCGACCGGCCGTTTCGTCATCGGCGGTCCGCAGGGCGACTGCGGCCTGACCGGCCGCAAGATCATTGTCGACACCTACGGCGGCGCCTGTCCGCACGGCGGTGGCGCCTTCAGCGGCAAGGACCCCTCCAAGGTGGACCGCTCGGCCGCTTACGCTGCCCGTTATGTGGCCAAGAACATCGTGGCCGCCGGCCTGGCCAAGCAGTGCCAGATCCAGGTGGCCTACGCCATCGGCGTGGCCAAGCCCATGAACATCACGGTCAACACCCAGGGCACCGGCGTCATCGCCGACGACAAGATCGCCGCCCTGGTGGCCGAGCACTTCGACCTGCGTCCGAAGGGCATCATCCAGATGCTGGACCTGCTGCGCCCGATCTACGAGAAGACTGCCGCCTACGGTCACTTCGGCCGCGAAGAGCCCGAGTTCACCTGGGAGCGCACCGACAAGGCTGCCGCCCTGCGCGCCGCTGCCGGTCTGAAGTGAGGTAGGCAGAAAGCGCCCGCATGAAACTGCAGACACAACGCTGGATTGATCGCTGGGTCGGCCAGCTCCTGTGTTCCGCGGTCTCCCTGTGGGCGCGCCTGCTCGGCACGCGTGCGCCCCGGGTCGACCCGACCCGGGCGCCGCGCCACATCCTGGTCATCCTGCTGTCCGAGATGGGCAGCATCGTGCTGGCCGGCCCCATGTTCAAGGCGCTGCGCGAACGCTACCCTGGTGCCACGCTGCACGTGCTGCAGCTGAAGAAGAATCAGGAAGTCGCGCGCATGCTGCGCCTGACGGGAGACGCCAACTTCCACGGTCTGGACGACAGCTCGCCCTTCAGGCTCGCGCGCGACATCTGGCGCGTCAGCGTCGCCATGCGCCGCCTGCCGCTGGACGCCGTGATCGACTGCGAGCTGTTCTCGCGCGTCAGCAGTCTGCTGTCCTACCTCACCGGTGCCCCGCGGCGTGCCGGCTTCACGCCGCACACGCAGGAAGGCCTGTACCGCGGCAGCTACATCAACTGCGCCATTCCCTACAACCCCTACCAGCACATCAGCAAGCAGTTCCTCTCGCTGGTCGATGCGCTGGAAAGCGATGGCGCGCCACGCCACAAGGCCGCGCCCATCCGCGAACTGCCGAGCGAGACGGGCCTGTCGGTGCCTTTCACGCCCGAAGAGTTGCAGGCCTACCGTGCCCAGGTACTGCACGACCATCCGGTTCTGGCCAACGGCAAGATCGTGCTGATGTATGCCGGTGGTGGCATCCTGCCCGAGCGCGCCTGGCCGATCGAACACTATGCGCGCGTGGCGCGCGGCCTGTGCGAGGCCGGACATGGTGTCGGCCTGATCGGTCTGCGCGACGACGCCGTGCTGGCCGACGACCTGAAGCAGCGCGTCGACAGCGACTTGTGTGTCAACCTGACCGGCTACACGCGCAGCCTGCGCGAACTGCTGATGCTGTTTCACGCCAGCCACCTGCTGCTCTCCAACGATGGAGGTCCGGGCCATTTCGCCAGCCTGACGCCGATCCGCACGCTGATGTTTTTCGGCCCCGAGACCGGCAAGCTTTACGGCCCGCTGCCCGGCCCCTTCGGACCCCAAGCCACGGTCTACGAGTCGGGCATCGCCTGCTCGCCTTGCCTGAGTGCGTACAACCACCGCCTGACCTTCTGTGACGGCGACAACCAGTGCCTCAAGCGCATCGCCCCCGACCCGGTGCTGGCCGATGCCCTGCAGGCGCTGCGCGAACTGCCCGCTACCGCATGAGCTCACCTTCCCTGCGCGAACGCCTCTGGCGCCTGATCGACTGGCTGCATGGTTTCCGCTACGTCCGCTTCGGCCTCGTGGGAGCCAGTGGCACCGTCGTCAACCTGGCGGTGCTGTATGCCTTCCAGGAACACCTGTTTCGTTTCATCGCCGCAGACCGCAACCGACTCTATGCCTCGCTGGCGATGGGCATCGCCGTGTCCACCATCAACAACTTCACCTGGAACCGGCTGTGGACCTGGTCGGACCGGCTGCACGCCACGGCCACGGAAGCGGGCCAAAGGCTGAGCCTGCGCAGCCTGCTGGCCCAGTTGGGACAGTACGCCACCGCCTCCTGGCTCGGCATCGCCCTGCAATACGGGCTTGCGCTGTGGCTGGCGCATTTTCTGCCCTATATGCTGGCCACGGTCATTGCCATCTTGATCGCCAGCGTCAGCAACTTCATCGCCAACGACCGCTGGACCTTCCGCCACCGCCGCAAGCCATAATGCCGGGCATCGCCGGGGCAGCCCGGCTTCGGGACTTCCATGCGCTCTTCCGGCTACTCGACCCCGGCCTCTGCGGCTGACCATACTTTCACCTGGCTGGCCCTGTTGCTGCTGGCCATCGCGGTCTATGCCTGCGGTCTGGGTGGGCAGTACATTCCGACCAACGGCGACGAGATGGTCTACGCCCACATCGCGCGCAAGACGGCAGAAAGCAGCCACTGGCTGCCACTGGCCTCCGAACTGGCCGACACGCGCAACACCAAGCCGCCGCTGCTGTTCTGGCAGGCCATGGTGGCCGGCGACTGGGGCCAGCACTGGAGCCTGGCTGCCTTGCGCACGCCGAGCTTGCTCTACACCCTGCTGATGGCAGCCGCCATCGCCTGGAGCGTGCAACTGGTCACACAGCACTGGCGCGATGGCCTGATCGCCGCCTGTGTCTATCTGGCGTTTCTCAGCACCTTCCGCTACGGCCGACCCTATCTCACCAGCGCGCCTGAGACCTTCTGGTTCAGCCTGCCCTTGTTCAGCCTGCTATGGCAGCGGCTGCGCCAGCCTGCCCACGGCCCCGGCTGGGGCCTGCATGCCCTGTTCGGCCTGGGCCTGGGTCTGGGCCTGGCCTACAAGTCCTTTGCCCTCATCGCGCCGGCAGCGGCGGCCTGGTGGCTGGCCCTGGTGCTGAGCGAGGCCCGCCTCAGCTGGCATGTGCTGCTGCGCCACACCCTGCGCACGGCGTTCAGTGCGCTGCTGGCACTGGGCGTGTTTGCACTCTGGTTCGTGCTGGACCCGGATCCGGCTGCGGTCTGGCGTGAATTCATCGTCGGCGAGAACGCCGCCAAGTTTTCCGACGCAGGTGGCTACTGGCAGGAAGCACTGTCGTTCAGCGGCTCGAGCATCTGGTCGCAACTGCTGGCCTATGCCGTCAATGCCGGGTTGCTGGCCTTCGCCGTCATCGGCCTGGCCTGGCTCGGCTTGAAGCAGCTGCCGCAACTGCGCGCCAAGCAGCCATTGTCGACGCACCAGGCCATTCTGCTGGCCTGGGCGGCTGTCTGGCTGCTGGTGTTCCTGTTTCCGAGCCAGCGTTCGGCGCGCTACGTCATCCCGGCCATGCCGGCAGTGGCCATGCTGCTGGCGCTCTATTGGCGCGACATCGGGCGCCTGTGGTTTGTGCCGACCCTGCTGCTGTCGGGCCTGGCCTTGCTGGTGCTCGGACGCATCGCCTGGGTCGGCCACGCACTGGGACTTACGTCAATCGGTGACCTCGGCCTCGCGCTGCTGGCCGCCGGCCTGGGCGCCGCGGCCATCGTCGTTGGCTTGTGGCGCGCCGCCTGGACGCGTACCGGCGCCGTGCTGGCAGGCCTGCTGGTCTATGCCACCTTCGACCTGACCGTGGCCCCCCTGGACGGCCCTGTCGGCCGCTATGCAGCGCAGACGGCTGCAGCGGTACCCACCGGACGCATTGCCGTGCCCAATGGCTTCAACAGCCAGTTCGAACGTTTCCAGTTCCTGCTGCCGGGCACACACCAGTTCGTTCCCTACGACACCGGGGGCCGTGCCCTGGCCCGGGTCGCACCGGGGGCCACCTTGCCGGCACCGGCACAGCAACTCAGGCAGTTGCTTGCCACCCATGACGGCGTGGTGTGGATCCAGTCCGACGCAGCGGAAACCGCACCGGCATGCCGGCCTCAGTGCACGGTGCTGGGTGAGCGCTGGCTGCTCACCAGCCGGCATATGCCGGGCGAGGTCACGCTGACCAACCTGTGGCAGCCGCAGCAGTGGCTGTTCAAGCGCGAATGGTTGTTGACGCGTTGACGCGCGTCACGCAGCATCAGGACTAGGACTGACTGCCGCGAAAGCGGCGCAGTCCGCGCTGCAGCCCCTCAAGCTGCAACACGATCCACAGCCAGGGATCGAGCAAGGCATCCCACAGGTTGCCCGTCGGCAGCCGCAACAGCACCTGCAGCAGAAGCACCACCCCAACGAGCAGAAGCGATACCTTGCGTGCCGACTGGCGCGGCCCCGCCAGCAACCAGGGCAGGCAGGCGACCAGCGCCACCACGGCCAGCGCCGCCGGACTGAAGCCCAGCGCATAGAGCGACACGGGCCACAGCGCAAAGGTATCCAGCAACAGCAGCCAGCCCAGCACGATGCCGACCACGCCGAAATACCAAGGTGCATCGCAGCGTTCTGGTGACGACACCGCCGGCCTGAACTGCCGCAGCACGAACAGGCCGCACAACACCGTGCTCAGCAGGCTCGGCGCCTGGAATGCCAGACCGAGCCAGTAAGCGAGCGACAGCGGTCCCGGCCACACGGACCAGAGTGCCAGTGCTGCCGGCACGGCCCAGCGCCAGAGCGGCTTGCTCTGCGGTACCCAACGCTGTAGCAGCCAGAGCCCGAGCGCGGCCAGCACCAGGGCCCAGCTCAGCGCCAGGTACAGACGCATCGCACCGGGCAATGGCAAGGCCGGGGTTTGCATCGACAGCAGGCTATGGGTGAAAGTCGTCCAGTCCATGGTGTGCGGTCTCAGCGTTTATCGGCGGGGTCCAGCCGCTGCCAGGCGATCATGCGGCGCTGATCGGTGTAGCTGACCCACAGGCTGCCATCGGCCCAGGCCAGGGACGGATAAGAGTATTCGCTTGGCCCCTCACCTTGCGCCAGCGTCAGCAGCCGGCGCCATTGCCGACCATCGCTGGAGACACTGAGATCAAGCGCGGCACGCGAATCGGGACGCGGGTTGTGCGCCAGCAACATCAGACCCGGCTCCAGCGCCAGCGCGGCGATCGCCGCATCGGGGTTGTGCAGGCCCGGCTCGGGCAAGTCCTGCCAGTGCTGGCCGCCGTCAACGGTCTGCACGGCCCGGAGTTGTTTCTCCGGGCTGTTGTCGCGCAGCAGGGCCAGCCAGTCCGTCTCACTGCGCATCAGCAGCGTGGGCTGCAGCAGGTAACCGCGCTGCGACATGCGCACCATGCCGCGGAATTCGCCGTCGGCATCGAAGCGCAAGGCCACCGGGTATTTCTTGCCCAGCTCAAAATAGGCCGGCAGCACCATGCCGCCATCGGCCAGGGGCAGCGGCATGGCGCGCACCAGATGGCTGGTGTTCCACAACCAGGACAGCGGCAGCACGCGCACCGGCTCGAAGGCCAATTGCGCGAAGTCCTGCCCGCCGTCGACCTGGCGCAGGTGCAGGATGCGCCCGGCAGCCCAGCCGCCCAGGCCGGTAGCCACGACAAACAGGTGAATGCGCCCGTGCGCATCGCGCCAGGCCACCGGGTTGCCCAGGCGGCGCAGGCCGAAGCCCAGCTGCGCGCCGGCCTCCTGGCGGTTCACCACGAAGCGGGCCGGGTGCCACTGCCGGCTTGCGCGATCGAAGGCGGAGGCGGCAATCTGCACATCGGGTGCGCTTTCGCGCGAACCGGCGAACCAGAAAGCCAGCAATGACGCCGCATTTTCGGCCGGCAGCGGCAGCAGCGTGCTGGCATGGGCAGCCGGCGTGTTGGCCGGCATCGGAATCTGGCCACCGGCGCGCGGCACCAGTGCCATGGTCGGCATGCTGTCCACCGGCACCGGCCACACCCCGCGGGGCTCGGCCGGCTGCGGGGCGCGCTGCCACATCTTGAGCGCCAGCAAGGCCGCGCAGAGACTCAGCGCGCAAACCAGCCGTACGCCGAACGAACGAACGGAGGGATGGAGCGGAGTCTCAGGCACGGATCAGACAGGTAGGTGGCAAAGGTTGGCCGTCATTTCTTCAACCCGCGGGAGTGTAACTTGCGCCTGTCTTGAAAGGCGGGAAAAAAGCCTTATGATTAGCACTCGCTGGATTTGAGTGCTAACAACACCATCCAACAAAGTTAATGAGCGCCAACTTAGCTGTTGATGCTTAGGATTTAACCACCCATTGTTTCAAACTCAAGGAGATTCCTGATGAAACTGCGTCCTCTGGCCGACCGCGTGATCGTGAAGCGCGTGGAAAACGAAACCAAAACCGCCTCCGGCATCGTCATCCCCGACAGCGCCGCCGAGAAGCCTGATCAAGGCGAGGTGCTGGCCGTCGGTCCCGGCAAGAAGAACGACAAGGGCGAACTCGTGGCCATGAACGTCAAAGTTGGCGACCGCGTCCTGTTCGGCAAGTACAGCGGCCAGACCGTCAAGGTCGATGGCGATGAACTGCTGGTGATGAAGGAAGACGACCTGTTCGCAGTCGTCGAAAAATAAATCGCATCGCGATTTGTTTTCAGCGCAGGCTCGCTTGGTGCAGCCAAGCTAAGGGGCCAGGCCCCGGCCACAGCTAGAAGTTTTTTTCATTGAACTGAATTCGGAGATTGATCAAATGGCAGCTAAAGATGTAGTTTTCGGCGGTGAAGCCCGCCACCGCATGGTTGAAGGCGTGAACATCCTCGCCAACGCCGTCAAAGTGACCCTGGGCCCGAAAGGCCGCAACGTGGTGCTCGAGCGCTCCTTCGGCGCCCCCACCGTGACCAAGGACGGCGTGTCCGTGGCCAAGGAAATCGAACTCAAGGACAAGCTGCAGAACATGGGCGCCCAGATGGTCAAGGAAGTCGCTTCCAAGA
>ERZ1292640.4387-Hain-H43-02um-R1-4387-length-10746-cov-8_pt1 | contig 10746 bp, 9 predicted proteins | sample MGYA00564404_ERZ1292640 | MGnify/ENA primary metagenome ERZ1292640 (study PRJEB36523, sample SAMEA6512636) | groundwater metagenome | collected 2019-01-08 | study: AquaDiva: Metagenomics assemblies of 32 groundwater samples | reverse complement strand
TGGGTTCAGAACGTCGTGAGACAGTTCGGTCCTTATCCACTGTGGGCGCAGGAAACTTGAGGGGTTCATTCTTTAGTACGAGAGGACCGAGAATGACGCACTTCTGGTGTGGCAGTTGTTTCGTCAGAGGCAGCGCTGCGTAGCCATGTGCGGAAGAGATAAGCGCTGAAAGCATCTAAGTGCCAAGCTCCTCCCAAGATACGGTTTCCCGGACGAAAGTCCCTAAAGACCCCATGTAGACCACGTGGTTGATAGGTTAGGCGTGCAAGCGCCGTAAGGCGTTTAGCGGACTAATACTAATCGGTCGTGCGGCTTGATCGCTTTCTTTGAAAAGCGATTTAAACTCGCGAATGGTAAACCCTGGTTGGCTTCCTGTGTGTAGTTTTCAGAGAACGGACGATCTTTGAAAATGTTAATTCGTTGAATTGGTTAATGACGCGATGATATTTCGCATCCGACCTAACGACGTAGCCTGTCAACAGTTTTTTTGGTGACCATAAAGCTGTGGTCCGACCCGATCCCATCCCGAACTCGGCCGTCAAACACAGCATTGCCGATGGTAGTGCATGTATAGCTTGCGCGAGAGTAGGTCGTCGCCAATCTTATTTCAGCTGAACCTGCGTTCAGCTTTTTTTATGTCATCAGCAGTGGCTTGTCGTCCAAGACGGTTTACGGACAGGTCCAATGAGGGAATACCGATAGTTCTCCCCGCGTTTAACTTGTTGACAAAACCTGTGCGAGTTCTAATATTTCTTCAAAATTGAATTTGATTCGGGTAGCGGTACGTTTCTTCAGCGGGGTTCCCCACCCCCACCTCCTTGGCGTCTGCTGCCCGAATCGCTTTTGGGAGTTCTTTTGGTTAGATTAGGTCACCAGGCCGTTGACTTGGAACGAGAGTTTTCCAGGTTGGCCTGCCCCATGCGGGGGGTGTAGCTCAATTGGTTAGAGCGCTGCCCTGTCACGGCAGAGGTTACGGGTTCGAGCCCCGCCACTCCCGCCATTATGAAAATATGGCGGCACGACCATTGTTCTTATAGCTTGGTGATCTCGTGGCAGCATGCCCACTCTCAATGAATTGCAGACCTTTTAACGCACTTAACCACCATGACTGTCTGCCAGTGTGCCTTCAAGGACAAGACCTGACTGCAACGCGCCTTCGCGCCCTGGACCGTTTCACTTGGTCATGGGCCATCCGGCCGCAGCCATGCCCTTGTACCCGCCAATCAGCGAATAGACATTCCGATAGCCCATTCTCCGCGCGGCATCGGCGGTCAGCGCCGACCGATAACCGCCGCCACAGTACATGATGAGTTCCGCGGTTGTATCAGGATAAAGCCTTTCCAGATCGCGCTCCAATATGCCTTTGCCCAGATGCACGGCCTCGGTCGCGTGTCCTTGTTGCCATTCATGATCCTCCCGCACATCGAGCAAGACGGCTTTAGGATTGCTCGCCAAACGGGCGTGGGCTTGATCGATCGTCATCTCTTTGATGCTCTGTCGAGCTTCATTGACCAGCTTCAGAAAACCAGGCGCATGTTCCATGCCTCCACCATAATTCCGAGTCGTGTCCGGTCAAATCAAAATGCGGGCCGCTTCCTGCTGCCACTGGAATTTCTTGCCGTCACGCGCCATCTTAGGCAACGGTTTATGGACGTGAAGAATCTGAACGAAGCGCCCGCCTTCATCACGAAGGACGGCTCGGAGATTCTTAAGCTGCTCTGCTGTTGCGCGCCCGCTTACGAACACAGTGACACCGTTATCACCGAATCCCAGGGATGAAACCGCCCCCCATTCGCCTCTTCATCAAACCGTATTGCGGCTGGTGCCATCAGGCCATCGACTGGCTCGATCAGCATGGCATCGTTTACGAAATGCTGGACGTGACCCGCGATGCCGCCGCCCGCCAGGAAATGGCCGCTCTCTCCGGCCAGACTCTGGCGCCCGTCCTCGAGCTGGACGGCAAAGTCCTGGCTGACTTCGATACCCGCCAATTGGCTGAGTTCTGGAAAAAGCTGGAAAAAGCGGACGGCTGAACCACACTGAACGGCCGTGAACATCACATCGATGACATCATCGTCAGCCTGCTCCTGAGCACGGAAAGCAACCATGGCCACGGACCTGGCTGAAATCGAATTGAAACCGCGCCCGCGCCTGCCGGAATGGCTGCGCCTCAAGCTGCCGGCTACCGATACGTTTTTCCAGACGCGGACGTTGCTGGCCGGTCTGCAATTGCACACGGTTTGTGAAAGCGCCAGATGCCCAAACCACTGGGAATGCTGGGGCAAAGGCACAGCTACTTTCATGATCGCGGGTGACCGTTGCACCCGGGCCTGCGGGTTCTGCGCTGTTAAAACCGCCAAACCGCTGCCGTTGGAATCGGAGGAGCCCGCGCGCGTCGCGGAAGCCACGCGCCGCATGAAACTGAACCACGTCGTCATCACAGCCGTCGCGCGGGATGATCTGGCGGATGGCGGCGCGGACCATTTTCGCCGGACCGTGGAAGCCGTGCGCGCCGCCAATCCCGGTGCCATCATCGAAGTGCTGGTACCCGACTTCAACAATCGCGATGCCTCCATCGACCTCGTCTTGTCGGCCAACCCCCATATCTTCAACCACAACCTGGAAACGGTGCGCCGCCTCACTCCGGTCGTGCGCTCGCGTGCAACCTACGACCGCTCCCTGAGCGTGCTGGACAAGGTCAAAGAGAGGCGTGGGGAGGCCATCTATACCAAGTCGGGGTTGATGCTGGGCCTGGGCGAAACGGAAGTGGAACTCCTTCAGGCGATGGCCGATTTGCGTCGCGCCGGCTGCGCTATCCTGACCCTGGGCCAGTACCTCCAGCCCACGCTGCAGCACCTGCCGGTCGTGGAATTCATTCCTCCCGCCCAATTCGATCAGTACCGCGCCGTGGGTGAAGAAATGGGATTTGTCCATGTGGCCAGCGGACCGCTGGTGCGCAGTTCCTACCATGCCGACGCATTTGTTCCAGGTTAACGCTTAAACGGCAGAGGAGAATGGAGGAAGACGTAGAAGCCCGCGGCAATCACTCCCAACAGGAAAATCAAGACCAACACGTAGGCCAACGTTTTCAATACGCGCGCCTGTTGCATGGCCTTGGCCGTGCCCTCTCTTTGGGCCTGGGTGAACAATTCAAATTCGCCGTCCAGAGAAATCGCCGGGCCGCTTTCTTCCCGAAGCTGCAAAGTGAACCAGCGCCCGCTGCGGTCACCGAAACTGGCCGGCAGCTTTTCCAGGACCTGGCCCTCGGCCTGGCTGAAACCATTTTGCGGCCAAAAGGCCTCTTCCGCCTGCGTCCAGACCCGGAACAATCCATGGTTGCGCACGACAGATTGAACCCGCTGCCACAATTGCAGCCGGCAGACCTCCTCCACTTCCTCGCTCGTGTATGCTTCGCTGTGCAGTCGGGCTTGCTGCTGGTCTATATGAAGGCCGATCGCGCCCAATAGAATCCGGTCTTCACTTTCGGCCAATTGGAATTCCGTGAAGCGCTTTTCCAAATCAGCCACCGGAAGGTTCTTCTTCTGCCACAGGCTCCGGAGCTTCAGCAAATCCTCCACCGTAGCCCGCCGCGCCTGAAAACTGGATGGATTCATCGGCTGCCAGCCTGGCAGTTTCCTGGTCTTAGGTAAAGTCTTTGGTGGCTATCGTCCTCGCCGGCGCTCCTGTGCTTGCAGCCCGGCCGCTTTGTGCAACTCTACCGGCGTTTCGATTTTCGTGGAATGTGCCAATTTGCAGCATGACTGAACCTGCTCAGAAACCCGCCCGCGCCCAGGCCCGCAGCCTGGCTGGCATCGTCGCCTTCCTGGGGAAATATCCCCGGCGGGTCGCCTTCTGTATTTTCCTGCTGCTGGTCAACATCGCCATTGAAATGACGCTGCCGCAAATCCTTGGCAATGCCATCACCCACCTCCGCTGGCACGTCGAATGGGGCCTGGCTTTCGCGCCCGGGCCGGACGTGCAGTTGTTTCTTTGCCTGGTGCTGGTGCGGGCCGGCGTCGGCTACATTCTCGGCCCCGCCCGCAACCGGCTGGTGCAAGACACCTTGGGGGATATTCGCGCCGCCATTTACGATGCCATTCAACGCCTGGCTTTCCCGTACCATGACAAATCCAACACCGGCGAATTGATCTCCCGATCCACGACGGACATCTGGCGTCTGCAAGATTTTCTTTTCGCCTGCCTGTTTTTGAGCATTGACATCGCCGTTTCCCTGGTTGCCACCGCTTGGCTGATCCTGGCCATCAGCCCCCTCCTGGGTGCCGTTGCCCTGGTCATTTTAATTCCCACCATCACGTTGATCGCTTTTTATGCCGGCAAACTGCAGCCCCAATGGCGCAAAGTGCACGATCTGCACGGCGCGATGACAACCGTCATTCAGGAGAACATCGCCGGCGTCCGCGTGGTCAAAGCCTTTGCCAAAGAGTCCGCTGAAGTGCAGAAGTTCAGCCGCAAACGCGAGGCCTTCTTGAACACCTTGACGGAGACCGTGAATTACTGGGCGTCGCGCATCCCGGTGGCGCAATTCCTGTTCGGCCTGGGCCTTCCCCTGGTGCTGTGGCTGGGCGGCCGCGAAGTCATCCAGGGCCGATTGCTCCTGGGCGATCTGGCCAAGGTGGTCTTCTATCTGATGGCCATCGGCCATCGCGTCGGCCTCATCGGACAATTCACCAATGTTCTGCAAAATGCCAGCGCCAGCGCGGAGCGGATTCTGGAGGTGATCCACGAACCGCAATTGATCAAGAGCGGCAAGGTCAAACTCGCGCCCGGGGCCGGCCAAGTCGTCTTTGAGCGGGTCAGCTTCAATTATCAAAATGGCAAAGCGTCGCTCACGGAAGTGAGCTTTACGGCCGAGCCGGGCAAAACCTACGCTGTCGTCGGGCCCACCGGCTCCGGCAAGAGCACGCTGGTGAATCTCATCCCGCGCTTTTACGATGTTTCGAGCGGACGCGTCCTGGTCGATGGCTGCGATGTGCGCGATTTGGACCTGCGGCAGCTCCGGCGGAGCGTCGGCGTGATTTTCCAGGAAACCTTTCTCTTCAGCGCGACCGTCGCGGAAAACATCGCCTACGGCCAGCCGCAGGCCGCCCTGGAGGAGATTGAGCGGGCCGCGCGCGCCGCGCAGGCGCACGAGTTCATCTGCGATCTGGAAGAGGGCTACCGCACCGTTATCGGCGAACGCGGCGTCACCCTGAGCGGCGGCCAAAAGCAGCGCATTGCCATCGCTCGCGCTTTCCTGATGAATCCGCGGATTCTGATTCTCGACGATGCCACGGCCAGCGTCGATTCCCATACCGAGCGGCTCATTCAGGAGGCGTTGCTCCGACTCTGCGCCGGGCGCACCACCTTCGTGATCGCGCATCGTTTCTCCACCGTCCAGCATGCCGACCAAATCCTGGTCCTGAAAGAAGGCCGCATTGTCGAACGCGGACGGCACGCCGAATTGATTGAACAAAGCGGTTTTTACCGTGAAATCTTCCAGCAACAACTTCGGCCTTGAGCCCAACCGGATGAACGCCCACTGACCCATGCCCACGGCCGACGACATCCTGCTGGAAGAACAGTTCGCACAGAAGCCGCTCACCAAAGCCACCTTTCGGCGGTTGGTCCATTATGTGCGCCCCTATCGGCAGACTTTCTGGCTGAATCTGGTCTTCACCCTGCTGGCCACCATTTCACAATTGTTCGGACCAAAGTTCATTCAGATCGGCATCGATCGCTACCTGACCAACGTCACGGCGGCGGAAACGGCGTTGCGCGGCATCTTCCTGGTCAGCGTCATTTATCTGGGCAATCTGCTGCTCGGCTGGTTTTTCTCGGTCGTCCAGGTCAAGAGCGCCATCGCCGTGGGCCAGGGCGCCATGAACGATTTGCGGCTGGCGGTGTTCGAGCATATCCAGCGGCTCTCGCTCAATTATTTCGACAAAACGCACCAGGGCCGCATCATCAGCCGCGCCGACACCGACATTGAGTCGCTCGACCGGATTCTGACCTGGGGCGCGAACCAGCTCCTCTCCAGCGCCCTGACGTTCGTCGGCGTGGTGGTCCTGATGCTGCAATACGATTGGCGGCTCTGCCTGGCGGTCAGCCTGGTGCTGCCGCCGCTGGCCATCGCCACGCGGCTTTTCCATTTCCACGGCATGCACGCTTACCGGAAAATGCGCGAGCAAGCTTCCCGCATCACGGCGGTCATCGCCGAAAACATTGCCGGCGTGCGCGTCGTGCAGGCCTTTTCCCGCGAAGAAGAAAACCTGGCCCGCTTCGAGCAAATCCACGCCGTGTATGGCGAGCGCGTGCTGGTGGCGGCGCGGATTTTCCATACCTACATGCCGTTCCTCGGACTCACTTCCGGCCTGGGCGCCACCATCATTCTCGGCTACGGCGGCGCGCTGGTCACACAACAAGAAATCACCGTGGGCGAGCTGGCGGCGTTCCTTTTGTACCTGGGCATGTTCTTTGGCCCCATTCATACCATGGGCGACCTTTACAACGCCGTGCTCTCCACCGCTGCCAGCGCCGAACGCATCTTCCAATTGCTCGATACCGAGCCGCAAATCCAAAACCGGCCCGGCGCGCAAGCCTTGCCGCCCATTCGCGGGCACATTCAATTTCAAGACATTTGCTTTCGCTATGACACCACCCCGGCGGAGAAATGGATTCTGACGAACATCAACTTGGAAGCGCGCCCCGGCGAGACGGTCGCTTTGGTCGGCGCGACCGGATCGGGCAAAACCAGCGTCATCAGCCTGATCGCGCGTTTCTACGAACCGCAGCAAGGCCGGATTCTGATGGATGGGATCGATCTGCAGGCCACGACAGTCGAGTCGCTCCGCTCGCAGATCGGCATTGTGACGCAGGAGAATTTTCTCTTCAGCGGCACGGTGATGGAGAACCTGAAATTTGGCCGCCCCAGCGCCGGCGATGAAGAAGTGATGCAGGCGGCCCGGACTCTGGGCACGCACGAGATCATCCGGCGGCTGGAAAAGGGCTACGAAACGAACGTGAGCGAACGGGGCGGCAATTTCAGCGCCGGCGAACGCCAACTACTGGCCTTCACGCGCGCCTGGGTGGCTCAGCCGCGCATTTTGATTCTCGATGAGGCCACCAGCGCGGTCGATCCACAAACGGAATTGCTCATTCAGCAAGCCTTGGAAAAACTGTTCGAGCGCCGCACGTGTTTCGTCATCGCTCACCGCCTTTCCACCGTCCGGCATGCCCACCGGATTTTCGTCCTCCAGACCGGCCAGATCATCGAGCGCGGCACGCACGAGCAGTTGCTGGCCAGCGGCGGGCCTTACGCACAGCTTTACGAGGAATTCGTAAGGATGTGAACCGCTCGGCGCAACTCTGCCACGCTGCATTTTGCCAGTGCGCTTGACATGTGGAACCAGAGCGCGAAAGTTTGCGTCCGACAATGTGGTTTACTAGAGCGACACCGTGTGATATGCGCAAGCCTATGAGTTCACCGAGGTTTTTCACAAACCGCAGGGCGGAGCAGAGAGGAACGTCTGCGCTGCGCCCACCAAACCGACACCGAACCAAAGGCCAGTGAACTATGATAGTGTTTAAGCCAGAACGGGAAAAGACTCCCGAAACCGCCCTGCCATCCGACCGGATCGGCTGGGCTGCTGCGCGGCTCCACGAAGCGTGCCCGGAAGCCATGATCATTCTTTTCGGCTCTCAGGCTCGAGGCGACGCCGGAGCGGAAAGCGATGTGGATTTTCTGGTGGTGCAGCCGGAGGTGGAATCGCGCCGGGAGGAGATGATACGCTTAAGCGACTTGCTTCGCCCTCTGCGGCTGCCGGCGGACGTGCTGGTGGCCAGCCGGCGGACGTTTAAGAAATGGGCGGCCATCCCCGGCACCATCTACCACACCGCGGCCAAAGAAGGGAGGATCTTATATGGGCAGCCCTGATGCCGCCCGACTGCTGTGGGTCAAGGCGAAGCAGGATGAGTACGTGTTGGAGCGCTTCGTGTGTGACCCGGAGGCATCCGATGAGACCTTCGGTTTTCACGCACAACAAGCCGCGGAGAAACTGCTGAAAGCAGCTTTAGCGCTCGCGGGCGTGGCGTATCCGCGCACGCACCGCTTGGCGGAACTGTTGGACCTGGCGCGTGATCACGGGGCAGCCGTGCCGGAGGAATTCGACGAGCTGCGCCGGCTCACACCCTTTGCGGTGGAATACCGCTATGATTTCTTCGCGGAAGAAACCGACAAACCGCTCGATCGGCAAATCATTCGCGAGCAAGTCCGGCGGTTGCGCGCGTGGGTGGAAAAGCAACTGGCAGCGACCAACAAGACGGACCCTGGCTGAAAATGACAAGATCCGACCACCCGGCACGACCTGCTGCTCGACTTCATACCACCGTCCAAGATGCTTTCCCGATGACTCGATCCGAAGCCAACCAACGCCATGCTGAACTGGCCAGGCAAATCCGGGCTCACGACCATGCTTACTATGTGCTCGCGAAGCCCGCCATCAGCGATCAGGAGTATGACCGCCTTTACCGTGAGTTGCTGGAGCTGGAGCGTCAGTTCCCGGAGCTTGTCACTCCCGACTCTCCAAGCCAGCGCGTGGGTGGCCGGCCTTTGACCGAGTTCAAACCCGTGCCGCACCGGACCCCCATGCTCAGCCTGGACAACACGTATTCGCGCGAGGAAGTGCGCGAGTTCGTGGCCCGCGTGCAGCGGTTGCTTCCGAACGAGACTCTGGATTGGATCGTGGAACCGAAAGTGGACGGCGTGGCCGTCAATTTGCGCTATGAACAAGGACGTTTGACGATCGGCGCCACACGTGGCGATGGCACCACCGGTGATGATATCACCGCCAATCTCCGCACCATCCGGAGCGTTCCGCTCAAGTTGAATCCAGGAGGGATGCGTTCCCTGACTGCCGTGTCGGCACAGGCAGGTGCCGCGTCAGATTCCAAAGAAAAGCCTTTGCTGGATACGTTGTTCAGGGACGCCGTGGAAGCCGTCCCTTCCATCCTCGAGGTTCGCGGCGAGGTGTATTTGACCCGAGTTGGCTTTGCCAGATTAAATGCGGAACGCGCCTCCGCCGGAGAAGAGCCTTTTGCCAATCCGCGCAATGCCGCCGCCGGTTCGCTCAAACAGCTCGATCCCAGAATGGTCGCCAAACGGCCCCTGGACACGGTCATTTATGGTTTAGGCCTCGTGGAAGGAGCGCACGGAGGCCGGCTGGAAAAGCATGAGGAGGTGCTGGCCTGGTTGAAGTCACTTGGTTTCAAAACGCCCGAAAAAATGTGGCATTGCCATTCCGTAGAGGACTTGGTCAGAGCCATCGAAGAACTGGATCAAGTGCGGCACGAGTTTGCCTACGAGACTGACGGCGCGGTCATCAAATTGAATTGCTTCGCCTTGCGCGAGCGGGTCGGATTCACCTCCAAAGCGCCGCGCTGGGCCATGGCTTACAAGTATGCCGCCGAACAGGCGGAAACGAAACTCAAAGCCATCACCGTCCAGGTCGGACGCACCGGCGCGCTGACCCCGGTGGCCGAGCTGGAACCGGTGTTTCTGGCTGGCAGCACCATCAGCCGCGCCACGCTGCACAACGAGGACGAACTGCGGCGCAAAGACATTCGCGTCGGCGATACTGTGATCATCGAGAAGGCCGGCGAAGTGATTCCCGCCGTGGTCGGCGTCGTGCTGGCCAGGCGAAGCGGAGGGGAGGCGCCCTTCAAATTTCCAACGACTTGTCCTGAATGCAACAGTGCCATTTCCCGTGCGGCGGGCGCGACGGCCGACGATGCGGGCGTGGTCTGGCGTTGCACCAATCCGGATTGCCCCGCCCAAGTTCGCGGGCGCATTGAACATTGGTGCAGCCGGGGCGCAATGGACCTCGAGGGCGGCGGCGAAGTCCTGGTGGCACAGCTCGTCCGGAACGGCTTGGTGCGGGACGTCGCCGATCTTTACACCCTCACGCTGGAACAACTGGCTGCTCTGGACCGCATGGGTGAAAAGTCGGCCCGCAATTTTCTCGCAGGCGTCGCAGCCAGCAAACAGCGCGACCTCTGGCGATTGCTCTTTGGCCTCGGCATTCTGCATGTCGGCGCCGGTGTGGCGAAGTCGCTGGGACGCAGCTTTGCTTCTTTGGATGAAGTGCGCGCGGCGACTTTGGAGCAATTGTCGGAGATTGAAGACATTGGCGGAGTGATTGCCCAAAGCGTCGTGCAATGGTTCGGCCAGTCCAGGAACCAAAACCTCATTGAACGTCTGCGCGCAGCCGGATTGAACTTTCGCTCCGCCCTGTATGATCCCGGGGCGGCGCTGAAGCCGTTGACGGGCAAGACGTTTGTTCTGACCGGCACGCTGCCTTCCCTCACGCGCGAAGAAGCCACCGCGAAGATCGAATCGCTCGGCGGCAAGGTCAGCGGCAGCGTGAGCAAGAAAACCGATTACGTCCTGGCCGGCGCGGACGCAGGATCGAAACTCGACAAAGCGCAGAAACTGGGCGTGAAGATCATCGACGAAGCCGAATTCTTGAAAATATTAGCAGAGGTCACCCATTAGCACCTCAACCGGCGGGCCGTTCGGAAGGCGGAGCGGCAGCCAAAAGGCCGCGAACCGGGGGGCGGAGTCCGGTCGCCGCGGGCGGACTGGCCGGGGTAGTGCCCTAATTCGATAGGATTTCGCTTGCTCCGGCACGCGACAAATGCCGGAGCCATGCAGGGCGAATTCCGCGCCGCGCCATCGTTTACGGCACGACC
>ERZ1292640.4385-Hain-H43-02um-R1-4385-length-10750-cov-4_pt1 | contig 10750 bp, 11 predicted proteins | sample MGYA00564404_ERZ1292640 | MGnify/ENA primary metagenome ERZ1292640 (study PRJEB36523, sample SAMEA6512636) | groundwater metagenome | collected 2019-01-08 | study: AquaDiva: Metagenomics assemblies of 32 groundwater samples | reverse complement strand
ATTTTTTTTACTTACCACTTTTTTGCCTGTCTTATTTTCTAATTCTTTACGCGCGTTTTTGGCAATACGATCGCCTTTTCTGGCTGGAATTTTATTTTCTTCCAAACCTTTTGTTTCCATAGTTTCCGCGATTTGCCGAGTGGAAAGTTCCGCCAAAGCCGTAAAAACTAATTCTGCGTCTGACATATGATCACTCAAATTTTCTGTTTTTAGTCCTTTTAAATTTTTATGTTCCTTGACTGACAAATCGCTCCATTCCTGATGAATTGTATTGGGCTTGGCACTGATTGAATAAGACGCAATAATGTTTCTACATCCCTTTGAATTACGAAACGATTTTTTTGTCATCCCACATTCTTCTGTCATTCCCAACTTGATTGGAAATCCAGGAGTGAGCAAAATAAATGTTATGTATAGTGAAACAGAAAAAGCGAGCGGTTATTATGTCTGCATATTAACTAATAAAAGAAATGGAACGCTATATATTGGAAAATAAAACTAATTGAAAAAGAAAACCCGACTTGGACAGATTTGTTTTTTGATATGCTGTAAATAATGTTTGTATGGCTTGATAGATTCCCGTTTTCACGGGAATGACAAAAGAATGTGGAATGATAAAAAAAGCGGGAATAACAAATGGATGTTGTGTTTAATTGTTAGTTGGTATAAGATAGTTCTCATAATAGCCTTTAAGGTTTATTATTTTATTTATGGCGTAATCGCCGTAATAAAAATATGGAAATTTCTAATGAGATAAAAAAACAAGTCTGGTGGCAGCCGGCGATATTATTATTTACCAAGCTGTCAGTTTGGATTGTTGGTCCGATGATTATCGGCCTGCTTGTTGGCAACTGGCTGGATAATAAATATCAGAGCAATTCAAAACTTTTTTTATTATCAATGGCCATTGCTTTTATTTTTTCAACGGTTGGTTTGATAAAAAACGTTAAAAATGAGTATAAAAAAATTGAGGAGATTGATAAAGAATTATTAAAAAAGAAGCAATTATGATACAAGCGGAACAATCAACCAACCACATAGAAGCGGTTTTAAATACCGAGATACAGCATGAACATACTTTATACGCCGAACCGATTTTCACGATTGGAAAATTTCCAGTGACTAATTCTTTGCTTAATACATGGCTGGTAATTTTTATAGTCGCTGCATTTTGTTTATTTTTTAGATCAAGAATTAAAATAATTCCGGGAAGAGTACAAAATATAATTGAGGCGGTTATTGAATCGCTTTTGGATATTTTTGATTCAATTACAGGTTCGCGCGCAAAAACTTTAAAATATTTTCCATTTGTTTTTAGTTTTTTTGTTTTTATATTATTGAATAATTGGTTGGGAATTTTGCCGGGAGTTGGTTCAATCGGGAAAATTATTATGGAAAATGGGAATAAAATTTTTGTGCCATTTTTTAGAGGCGGAACGGCTGATTTAAACACTACTTTGGCTTTGGCAATAATTGCCGTGGTGTTTAGCCATATTTTTTCAATTACAACATTAGGCGTTTGGAAATATATTAATAAGTTTATAAACTTTAAAGCTTTAATTGAAATACCAAAAAAAATTATAAAAGAACCTGCCATATTAATAATTAATCCAATTAAAGTTTTTGTTGGTTTAATAGAAATTGTTGGGGAATTCGCTAAAGTGATTAGTCTGTCATTTCGTCTTTTTGGCAATATCTTCGCAGGAGAAGTGTTGTTGGCTTCAATGGCGACGTTAGTGGCGTTTGGCTTGCCGATTCCTTTTATGCTTTTGGAAATTTTGGTTGGTTTAATTCAAGCTCTGATTTTTTCAATTTTAATTTTAGTTTATATAACCTTAAATACAACTGAAGAAGAGCACTAAGAAATTTTTAATAATTTTAATTTCTAATTTTTAATGGTTAAGGTCCAAATAAAATGAAAGGCTCTTAACCTTTATTTTAAATTTATGGAAAATGTTATGTTGGCTAAAGCTTTAGCCATTGGCATTGGCTCAATCGGTCCCGCGTTAAGCATTGGGCTTATTGGAGCAAAGTCTATGGAAGCTATTGGTCGCAATCCTGAAGCGGCTAATAAAATTTTAGTGCCAATGCTTTTAGCTTGCGCCTTTGCCGAAGCAGTCGCTATTTACGCGTTAATCATCGCGTTTAGCATAAAATAATTAGTGGCATTACGGACTGCTTCAGTAAACCCTGGAGCAGGGGTAAGACTATTAATTATGGAAAATTTAATAGAAACATTTCATATTGATTTTAAATTGTTGATTGCTCAATCAATTAATTTTATTATTGTTTTTTTCGCGCTTTATTTTTTAATTTTTAAGCCATTGTCAAATGTAATGAAAGACCGTTCAGCGAAAATCGCCAAAAGTTTAGACGATGCCGAGAAGATTGAAAAAGAATTAATCAAAACCGAAGAAGAATATAAAAAAAGCTTAGTAAAGGTTAAAAAGGAAGCTGAATTAATTTTAGCTAAAGCTGATAGCCAAGCTGAGGAGAATAAGCAGGCGATGCTGATTAAAGCAAGAGAAGAAATAGGTCAAATTATTAATCTTGAAAAAAACAAAATGCTTGCCGAAAAAGCCCAAACTTTGAAAGACATAAAAAAAGAAACAGCTGATTTAGTGTTAAGCATAGTTGAGAAAGTATTAGAGAATAAATTGAATAACAAGGAAGACGCGGATTTAATTAAAAAAATAATGAAAAAATAATTTTTATTTTTTTCTTATGAAAATTACAGCAAAGCAATACGCGCGATATCTTTATCAAGCAACTAATAACAAAGAAAAAGAACAGCTTAAAGAGATTATTAAAAATTTTGTTAAAATTTTAAAAGATAATAATGAGCTGACAAAAATAAACCAAATAGTTGAACAATTTATTGAGATTTGGCATTTTGAAAAAAAAATTATTTTAGCGGAAATTGTTAGCGCTAAAAAAATTGGCATGAACACAGAAAAATTATTAAAAAATTATATTAAAGAAATAAACAAGGCAAGCGAGGTTATTATTGAAAAAAAAATTGATAAAAGTTTATTAGGCGGCGTTGTGATAAAATATAATGATAAAATTTTAGACGGAAGTTTAAAAAACAGTTTAAAAGAATTAAAAAATAAATTAATTAATTAATAATTTCACATTTTAAAAAATAAAAAATAAAAATTTATTATAACATCATGTCTAACACAAAAGATTTTATTATTGAACAACTTAAACAGCAAATTGAAGATTTTAAACCGTCTGTTAAAGAGCAGACGGTTGGCAGAGTTATTGAAGTTGGAGATGGCATTGCTCGCGTTGTCGGAATTTCAAAAGTAATGATGTCGGAAATGCTTGAATTTAAAACAGTTGATAATTCGCGAATTTTTGGAGTAGCCTTGAATTTAGAAGAAGATAATGTCGGCGTTATTATTTTGGGCGATTCTTCAGCTATTAAAGAAGGGGATGAAGTTAGATGTTTGAACAGAATTTTAGAAGTTCCTGTTGGAGAAAATATTATCGGCCGGGTAGTTAATTCTTTAGGAGAGCCAATTGACGGGAAGGGGGAAATTAACGCGGAAAAATATAATCCGATTGAAAAAATCGCGCCAGGCGTTATTGCTCGCCAGTCAGTAAACGAACCTGTGCAAACAGGCATTAAAGCCATTGACGCTATGATTCCGATTGGCCGGGGTCAGCGCGAGCTAATTATTGGGGATCGGCAAATTGGCAAAACAGCTATTGCTGTTGATACTATCATTAATCAAAAGGGACAAAATTTAAAATGCATTTACGTGGCTATCGGTCAGAAAAAATCAAAAATAGCCGGCATCGTCGCTAAATTAACAGAGCATGGCGCCATGGAATATACCGCAATAGTTTTAGCAGCCGCGAGCGATTCAGCGTCTTTGCTTTATATCGCGCCTTATGCGGGTTGCGCTATGGCCGAATATTTTTTAGACAAAGGCGAGGATGTTTTAATTGTATATGACGATTTATCAAAACACGCTGTTGCTTATCGGGAAATATCCTTGCTTCTTAGACGTCCTCCAGGACGCGAAGCGTATCCTGGCGATGTTTTTTATATCCACTCAAGATTGTTGGAGCGCGCTTGCAAACTTAGCAAAGATTATGGCGGAGGATCAATTACCGCTTTGCCTATTATTGAAACTCAAGCAGGCGATGTTTCAGCTTATATCCCGACTAATGTGATTTCTATTACTGACGGCCAGATTTATTTGGAGCCTGATTTATTTTATCAAGGCAATCGTCCTGCCATTAACGCCGGTTTGTCTGTTTCTCGCGTTGGCAATTCAGCGCAAACAAAAGCTATGAAAAAAGTCGCTGGCAAAATGAGATTAGAAGCGGCTCAATATCGCGAATTAGCCGCTTTTGCCCAATTTGGTTCAGATTTGGACGCTGACACAAAATCTAAATTAGAAAGAGGCAAAAGATTAACAGAGATATTTAAACAAACCCAATACGCGCCGGTTTCAATAGCTCATCAAGTATTAATATTTTTCGCCGTTACTGTCGGATTGTTAGATGATATTCAGCCTGATAAAATTATTGAATTTGAAACAAGTTTGTATAAATACGCTGACATCAACGCTCCAAAAGTTTTGCAAGAGATTGTTGTTAAAAAAGAATTAACTGAAAAATTAGAAAAAGAAATAACAAGTTTAGTAAATGGCTATAAGGAAATAATAATTCAAAATTCATAATTTAATGGAATCAATAAGAAATATAAAAAGAAGAATACGGTCAATTAAAAATACCAAAAAAATTACCAAGGCAATGGAAATGGTGGCCGCGTCTAAAATGCGTAAAGCGATTGAAGCGGTTTTAAAAACTAGAAGCTATGCTAATTTAAGTTGGTTGACAATTTTAAATTTGTCGCAAGCGGTTAATAATAACAACAAGTCGCTTCATCCGCTATTAGAAAAAAGAAAAGAGATAAAAAGAACAGGAGTTATTTTAATAACTTCTAATCGCGGGTTGTGCGGAGGTTTTAACTCGGCGATTATTAATAAAATTAATAATGCCGTTGAAAAACATTGCAAGCAAGAAGGCAAATTAATTAAAGAAACAGAATTTATTTTAATAGGCAAAAAAGGCGTTGCTGTTTATAAATATTTTGGTTACAATATTGTCGCTGATTTTTTTAAATACGATGTTATCAGCGAAATAAAAGAAATTCTGCCAATCAGCCAATTGGTTATTAAAGAATACTTAGAAAAAAAGTATGATCAAATTTTTGTCGCTTACACTGATTATATTAATTCAACTAAACAAACTCCGCGCGTTAAACAACTTTTACCGATTGATATAACCTGCCAAGATGATTATTTAGGCATAATCGGACATGATTCGCGTGCAAGCGTTAAAAAAGAGTTTTTAGAAAAAAAAGAGGAAAAATATCTGAAAAAAAATCAGTTTATTTATGAATATACTTTTGAACCCAATCCTTCAGAAGTTTTAGACGAGATGTTGCCCAGATTGGTTGAAGTCCAATTATTTCAAGCGTTATTAGAGTCAAACGCTTCAGAGCATAGCGCCAGAATGACAGCGATGCATCAAGCGACAAAGGCTGCGGGAGATATGGTTGATGAACTTACTTTATTTTATAATAAAGCCAGACAGGCCGGCATTACAGCCGAGATAGCTGAAATTTCAGCTGGAGCAAACGCGTTAAGTTAATTTTAGGATTTTCGTTTTGAATAAATGGCTTGAAACTATGTCAAAACTCAAATTTCTTTTATCATTCTGCCTTTTTTTGTCATTCCCGTGAAAACGGGAATCCAGGATAACCATAAAAACGTTAAAAACAAACAATGGTTTAAAACCGCTATAATGCTTTTACTTAATTTTCTTGTTTATATTGCTTAAAATCAAAAATCCCCCTAACCCCCTTTGTTAAAGGGGGTAAAAGCAAAAAACAAAAGTTCCCGTCCCCCTTAGCAAGGGGGGAGAAAGGGGGTTTAAAGTGCAGGGAATGACAGAAATTAAGAATATTAAAAGTTTTGAGTTTTAAGATAGGTTTTGATATTTGGTATTTGAGTTTTGAGATAATTTGGTTTGAAAATTAATAATCCGTTTTTACGAGAATGGCGTTAAACGCGAAAGTCCTAAATTTACTAAATATAAATTATTTATATGGTTATAGAAAAAAATAAAAATGGAATAGTTAAGCAAATTATTGGCGCTGTTGTTGATGTTTATTTTGAAAATAATTTGCCTGAAATTTATACCGCCTTGGAAATTAATAAACAAAATGGTCGGTTGGTTTTGGAAACGCAACAGCATATTGGCGCGAATGTGGTTAGAACAATCGCTATGGGCTCTACTGACGGCTTAAAACGCGGAGACGAAGTGATTAACACAGGGGAAAATATCAATGTGCCTGTTGGAGAAGCGACTTTAGGCAGAATTTTTAATGTTCTTGGCGAGCCGATTGATAATCAGCCAGCACCTAAGACGGATAAAAAATATTCTATTCATCGTTCAGCGCCTAAGTTTGTTGAGCAGTCAACCAAAACGGAAATTTTAGAAACAGGCATTAAAGTTATTGATTTAATTTGCCCAATTTTAAAAGGCGGTAAAGTCGGTTTGTTTGGCGGAGCAGGAGTCGGCAAAACAGTGATTATTCAAGAATTAATAAATAATATAGCCAAGCAACATGGCGGTTATTCTGTATTCGCTGGCGTAGGAGAAAGAAGCCGCGAAGGCAATGATTTATATCATGAAATGAAAAGTTCCGGGGTGTTGGATAAAGTAGCTTTGGTTTTTGGTCAGATGAATGAACCGCCTGGCTGTCGCGCTCGCGTAGCGCTTTCAGGTCTGTCTATCGCTGAATTTTTTCGCGATGAGCAGAATAAAGATGTGTTGTTTTTTATAGACAATATTTTTAGATTTACTCAAGCTGGCTCAGAAGTATCAACTTTATTGGGTCGTATGCCATCTGCCGTTGGATATCAACCGACTTTAGCGACAGAAATGGGCGAATTGCAGGAACGAATTACTTCCACTGACAAAGGCTCTATTACCTCCATCCAGGCGGTTTATGTGCCTGCTGACGACTTGACTGATCCAGCGCCAGCCACTACCTTTGGCCATCTTGACTCAACAGTGGTTTTATCGCGTGGCTTAACTGAGTTGGGAATTTATCCAGCGGTTGATCCTCTTGATTCTTTTTCAATTATTCTTGATCCTAAAATTGTCGGGCAAGCCCATTATCAAACCGCATGCAGGGTCCAAAAAGTTTTACAAAGATATAAAGATTTGCAGGATATTATCGCTATTTTGGGTATGGAAGAATTATCCGACGAGGATAAATTAATAGTCGCGAGAGCTAGAAAAATTCAAAAATTTTTATCCCAGCCATTTACTGTCGCGGAAACATTTACAGGTCAAAAAGGCAAATACGTAAAACTTGCCGACACTATTCGCGGTTTTCAGGAAATTTTAGCAGGCGAGCATGATGATAAAAGCGAAGGTGATTTTTATATGAAAGGCGAGATAGAATAAACTATAAAATTAGAACTTTCGTGTTTGAATATATTCTTTATAATTTACCTTAAATTACGAAACGATTTTTTCTGTCATTCCCGTTTCTCTTTTGTCATTCCCGTTTCTCTTTTGTCATTCCCGTGAAAACGGGAATCCAGGAGCGAGCCGTACAGACGTTAAAAACAAACAATAGTTTAAAACCGCTATACTGCTTTTACTTAATTTCTTGTTTATATCGTTAACTCCTGGATTCCCAATCAAGTTGGGAATGACAAAAGAGAAAAAAAAGGAATAACAAGAAATGGGGTTTTGATTAGTTTCGTAATTTAAAATAATTTACAAAATAAATATTAAAATTATTTAAAAATTTTTAAAGTTATGGCAAATATTAAATCTATAAAATTTGAGATTGTAACGCCTGAAAGAGTTGTGTTAAAAGAAGAAATTTTACAAATTACAGTAATGACCAAAGCCGGAGAAATTACGGTTTTGCCTCATCACATCCCTTTGGTGTCAACTTTAGCGCCAGGAGTGATTCATATTAAAAAGAAAAATAACGAAGAGGAAATCATATCTATTTCAGGAGGATTTTTAGAAGTGTTAAAAAATAAAATTGTGATTTTGGCAGACACTGCTGAGCGGGCGGAAGAAATTGATATAACCAGAGCGGAAAAAGCTTATCTCCGCGCTGATGAAATTAAGAAGAACGCCAGACGCGCTGATCAAATTAATTTTGTTGAAATTAACGCAAGTATTGCCAAAGAATTAGCCAGAACCCGCGCGGTTAAAAGATGGAGAAAAAGTAAAGGGAATTTTATTATTTGACTTTTTATTTTTGATTGTGATAAGATAAATTTGATTTTAATATCTCACATATAATAAATTCTTTGGTTTTAAATGTGGCCAAAGAACTTTCCTGAATTAAGGGAGGTTAAGGATTTTTTTTATTTACTTAAAGGAAAATAAAGGGTCTGTCGTTAAATGCTCTTTCGAGTAGAAAATTCTAAATTTTATACCGAATATGGCATTTAGCGACAGACCCATTAAACATAAAAATATGACAAAAAATAAAACAACAAGTGTTTCTGAAGTTGATTTTAAAAAATTAATAGACGAGGATACCATTGAAATTCCTCAAGTCGGAGATATTGTTAAAGGAGTTGTTGTTTCAGCTTCTAAAGCGGAAGTAAGGCTGGATATTGACGGTATTTTAAGCGGGGTGGTGCGTGGCCAAGAATTGTATTTTGAAGCTGAAGAATACGCTAATTTAAAAATTGGAGATGAAGTGGAAGCAACAGTTATTGAGGAAGAAAATGAGAACAATGAGCTAGAGTTGTCTTTCAAACACGTTGGACAGCAGAAAGCATGGGATACTTTGGTTGACGCTTTGGAGAATAAAAAGATTATAAAAGTAAAAATCAATGACGCCAATAAAGGCGGCTTGATTATCAGTTATGGTCAGATCTCCGGTTTTTTGCCTGTTTCTCAGCTGTCCCCGGAAAATTATCCGCGGGTTAGCGGAGGCGATAAGAGTAAAATTTTAGAAAAATTAAAATCTTTTGTTGGTTCAGAAATAGAAGGCAGAGTTATGGTTTTAGATGAAAAAGAAGAAAAATTAATTATTAGCGAGAAAGAGGCTTGGCAGGAAAAACAAAAAGATAATATTTCTAAATATAAAATTGGCAGTATTGTTGATGGAAAGATTACCGCTTTAACTGATTTTGGCGTTTTCCTTGGTTTTGGAAAAAATTTAGAAGGTTTAATCCATATTAGCGAATTAGCGTGGCAACGTATTGATAAGCCGTCTGATTTATTTAAGATTGGCGATGCCATTAAAGCTGAAATTATTTCTATTGACGGTTCCAAAATCTTTTTGTCAGCCAATAAATTACTTAAAGACCCTTGGCAGGAAGTTGAAAAGAAATATAAAATAGACCAGCAAGTAGCAGGCGTAATTTTAAAAGTTAATCCTTTTGGCCTATTTGTTGAATTAGATAAAGACATCCATGGTTTAGCGCATATAAGCCAACTCGGGCTGGCAATAGGGCAAAAAATTAATGAAATATATAAAATCGGCGATAAAAAAGATTTTACAGTTGTTTCCATAGAGCCGAAAAATCATCGCTTGGGTTTATCTGTCGCTAAAACTGATAAACCAAAAGTTGAGGATTTGACTGAAAAAAGCGCTAAAAAAACTTTAGAGCAAGAAAGCGGGCTTGAAAAAAAACATAAAAAGAAACTAGAAAAAAAAGAAGTTATTGAAACTGGCGATCCGATTGATCCTGCTTTAGATAAAAAATCAGTTAAAGTTAAAAAAATTAAGCCAGCAAAAAAAGATTTAGATAAGGTTAAAAAAACGCCAAAAACAAAAGATTAAATAATAAAAAGTGGATAAAAAAAGAGGGTTATGATTCTACATTTACCCTCTTTTTACACAAGCTCTTTCAAAAGAAAGAGACAAGATATCTTTTGTTCGTTCCATCTTCTTTCAACGAACAATAATTCTTGCCTTGCTCTCTTTTCCTTCCAAACCCGCTATAGTTTCGTCTAAACAGTAGCAGGGTTCATGCTCTTCTAGCACGCCCTCGATCTTCATAGAAGAGATTTTTATCCCACTGAATTGTAGTTTTTCGAGGATACTTTTCTCCTCCTTTTCTCCCAAAAAAAGTTGCTTCACGTTTCTCTTCCTTTTTAAATTTTTCCCGTTCCGGCTTGCATCCCAGAATAACACGCGGAAAATTAAAAAGTCGGAGCTCTACTTCTTATCGTTTCCCCCTCCTTTTTAATAATACAATTTCAATAGCTGACTGAATATTCGCCTTGACATCCAGCACAAGAACATTCTTCTTTTGTTTCTAATAAATATTCGTTATTAATTTCTGGCGCTGTTTTTTTCCGCGCTTTTTTCAGTATGCTCCCCCTATAACCCCTGCGTGGTATCCCATCTTTTATTATTAATGTCATTACAAGACTTAATCCCCCCGTCCCATGCGCAATTAGGGGTTTTTTTTCTTCTCTTGTAACCATATCCTCACCTCCTTAAAATACAGTTTAAAATAAAAAGTCCATTCCTCCTGTTTTATATTAAAAATTTGGTTGGTTAGGAGAGGAGGAAGGAACTCTAACCAACCAATAATAAAATAGCAGAAAAGTAAAAAAAAAGCAAGCGTTTTTGTATGAGACCGCTATGTTTTAGACTTTAATGGGTCTGTCGTTGAATGCTCTTTCGAACATAAAATTTGTAATTTTATGCCAAATACGGCGT
>ERZ1292640.4384-Hain-H43-02um-R1-4384-length-10750-cov-5_pt1 | contig 10750 bp, 9 predicted proteins | sample MGYA00564404_ERZ1292640 | MGnify/ENA primary metagenome ERZ1292640 (study PRJEB36523, sample SAMEA6512636) | groundwater metagenome | collected 2019-01-08 | study: AquaDiva: Metagenomics assemblies of 32 groundwater samples | reverse complement strand
GTTACAAATTCTATTATTTTTGCTTCTTCGGGGGTTAATGTTCTATCTATATTAATTACTTCGCTTATTTTATTAATTTGGTCTTGTGAAAGTTCAAGATAATTTGCGAACTTTACTTCTAGTGGTGTAATTTCTGGAACTGTGGGTTCAATAATATGTTCTTGTGGCGTTAAAGAAATCAAAGGATCTACTTTTATTGGTGTTGATACTGGTTTTCCTTCTATTGTTTGTTCAAGAGGATGAGTGGGTTGTGCTGGTTCTGGCATTTCTTCTGTTACTGGCGCTCCTGGTTTTTCTACTGATGATGTTCCTGGTATTTCTTCTGTTACTGGCGCTCCTGGTTTTGCTGCTGGTTCTATATAGTCTGGTACTATTCCAGTTTTTGTAGGTTCTGCTGGTAAAATTTTTCCAGCACCATGATGGATTTCATGAAGCTGTTGCGCTTTTTGCGCTATTTCATCATAATCTGTAATTTTAGTATCTTTAGGTAAAATTTCTTTCTCCCAAATATTTTTAGAGGTTTCTCCTGCAAAAGCAACTGCTGGACTATCTGACGTTACTACTTGTTCAGAATGTCCATATAGTTTTTCAATTATTTCATTTAATTTGTCGGAATTTTCTATAATTAATTTATGACCATCAAATTTAATAACACCATCTAAATCTTTAATTTTAATATTAATCTCGGATATTTCTTCTTTATATTCACCAGTTAATAAATTTCTTAAATTAGCTAAGGCATTTTCTACTTTACCTAAATGTTCTGCAGAAAGTTCATGAGTAGTAGGATCAATCCATTCTTTTGGTATTGCTCCTCCAACCACTCTGCGCAAGGCTTGATCTAAATATTTTGTAAATCCTCCTTTTCCACCAATTTGTATTTCCATTGAAGTTATATTTCCTGCAGTATCTTTTGTAATTGTTACTCCAGTCTTACTCTCTAATTTCAAAAGTCTTGTTTTAAATTCTTCTGTACTGATAACGACTTTAGTAGTTTCAGCAGTTTCAGCTACAGCTATTTTTTCTTTTGCTATTTCTGCCGCTTTTTGCTCTTCTACTTTTGCTATTTTAAGTTGTTCTTTTGCTTTTTCTACTTCTTCTTTAGCTTTTTGAATTTCAGTTTCTTCGACTGATCCTGTCGCTTGCGTTGCTTTTACTTCTAGTTCTTTTACTTTTTCCTCTGCTTTTTGAAGTTCAAGTTGTGCCTTTTCTACTGCTTCTGTTGCTTCAGCTTCTGATGTTGCTTGTGTTATAATTTCATCAATTGGCTTATTATCTGTTATTGCTTTTATTAATTCATCTTTGTATTGCGCTAAAATTTCTTGATTTTCTAGAGAAAGATTAGAAATATCTTCTAGATGTTTAAATTCAGCATTAGAAATTTGATTATCTGCTAATATTTGTATTCTTAAAGCTTTTGCTAATTCAGAATTTTCAACTTTTATTTTTTGAATATATTCAGCTGCTAATTTTACATTAGCTAATTCTCCAGAAGTTATTTGATTATCACCCGTCATCATTCCTTCAACAAATTTTGCTTTATCCACCACATGTAATGCGGTTAAATTTTCATTTAAAGTGACTAATTTTTTTGGATTGGTTAAAAATTCTGGATTATTTAAAAGAATTTTTCCTTGATCCACATTATCCGTAATTCCTAAATCATTATGGAGGATTTCTTCTAAATTTTGAATAATAGTTGGATTTTTAATTAAATTTGGATTTGTTTCAAGTAAATTATTAACTTGCTCACTATTTATAATTCCTAAGCCAACTAAACCTTCTTTTGCAAGTTTTAAATTATCTAATTGTTCTTTAGATAAAAAACCATCATCACCAGCTACAATTTTTGTTATTTTTTCAGAAATTCCTTGCGATTCTAATTGTTTTTGTAATTTCCAATCTAATTCAATATTTTCTCCTTGCGGATGAGGTCTAAATAAATTAAAACTAAATCTATTAAAAGCATCCATAAAATTTTTTCCCATCACGCTTCCCATTGTGCCCATTATTCCTTTACCTTGTTCTTGTGATTTTTCTACTTGATCTAAAAGTTTATTTATTGATTCACTTATTCCTCCCTCATGAGTAAATTCTGCTATACCTAATTGAGTAATTCCGTATGTTCTTATTAAAACTCCCACAGCATTTCCAATTCCCATAATTCTTTTTAATCCCTTAGTTTGAAATATATTTTTATAAAAAGTTTCACGAGCTGCGTCTACAAAGACATCTTTAAAATGAGCTCCGAATTTCATTTTTTCTCCTGTTTCTTGTCGTGTTTTTAATCCAGCTTTTTGCCATCTTTCTACTAAGGACATTCCTCCATAAATAGCGCCTCTTACTATCATTTGTCCACTCCAAAAAGCCAAAGAATTTAAAAATTCTTTAGAAACAGTCGCGCCCATTGTTCTTGTTTGAATAAAAGCATCAATTGTTTTAGCAATTTTTTCTTTTTCTTCTTGATTTATTTCTTCTTTTTCATTTTCATTTTTTTTGATAATTTCATCTATTTTGCCTAACAATTGTTCTTTTTTTTCTTTAGTTAAATATTTTGATTCTTCTATTCGTTGAATTAACTCTTGTTTTTTACTTTTTATTTCTTCTGTTGTTACATCTAGTTTTTTTTCTGTTACTTCATCATCTGGTTTTTCTTCTTCAAAGCTTTTTTTAATGCGTTTTTGCTCTTTTTTAATAAAGTGTTTTTGAAAAAACCAAGCTGGTAAATCATGAGCTAATTTTACTCCAAATATAGAACTAACAGCGCTCAATCCAAGTCCACCAAAAATTTTTGCCCATCCTTTTACTCCAGCCTTTTGTGTTTCTGGCTCTATTTCTTCCTCAAGATATTCTCCTTTGATATGTTTTTTTATAAAATTATCCAAAACCCCTCCAGTTTCTTTAATAGGAGGATGTTCTGAAAGTGAAAGTAAAATATCAGCTAAAATGTTTTCTATTTCATCATTTGAAAAAATAAATGCCCAATGGTTTCGTTGTAAAATATCAGCAATAATACTTTTTATTTTTGTTCTTATTGTTTCTTCTATTGTATTTAATTCATCTTCTGATAATTCAAATAGTCTAACATTACTAAATTCTCCTGTCATTCTAGAGCATACTGCATCTCTTATTTCTTTTTTTGTTATTTCAGTTTCCTCTGTTTCTTCTGGTATTTTTTCTTCCGAAGATGGAATTAAAATAGAATTTACAATTTCATCTATTTCAAAAGATATTTCCGGTATACTTTCAATTAAATTTTGTATTTTTTGTTTAATTTCTACACTCTTATCCTGTTTATCTTGTTCTGATAATTCAGATATTTTAAAAGTATTTTCTATTTCAGATTTTATATTTTCTATTATTATTTGTTTTTTTTGTTCGAGAGATAATTCTCCACTTGTTTCTTTCATAATATTTATTAATTAAAAAATAAAAAAAATTATTTAATTTCTTTTTCTATGTCTTCTAATTTTTTAATGGTTTGTTGTTGTAAATTTTGTCTTTTTTTATCAAACTTATCTTTTAAAATTAATAATTCTTTGTTTAATTTTTCTAATTCTGGCGCGATTTTGCCTTCTAATTCTTTTTCCAAAATTTTTATTAATCGATCAATTTGTTCAAAAGACATTTTAGGTAATAAAGCAAGCCACGCTTCTTTTGTTTTTTCTGGCATACTAGAAGCAGCTAATAATAAAGCCATTTTTTTTCCAAAAAGTTTCATTAATTCTTCCATTTCTTCTTTTGTTAATTGTTGTATATTTTGATTAAACATAAATTTAAATATTAAAAATAAAAATTTGATAAATATTTTAAATTACTCCCCGTGCTTTCATTTTCTCTCTAAATTTTAATTGTTCTATTTTTTGACTAACTTCAATTTCTTTTTCCCTTAATCCTTTTATCTTTTTTTCTATCCAATTAATCATTTCTGACGCATCCGTTATGTTTTTTCCAGTCATTTCTTTAATTATATTTTTCCAGTCTTTTAAATATAATTGAAGGTTATCTATTCTAATGTGTATATCTTTTAATATTTCTTCTATTACTTCCGATGTTGTGTCTTTTGTTATTTTAAATTCTAATAATTCTTTTATATCTTTTTCTATTATTCCTTTGTTTCTTTGTATTATTTCTTCCAATGTTTCTTCTAATGCTTCTTCTTTTGGTTGTGTTTCTTTTAATTTTTCTAATCTTTCTATTTCTGTATTTATTTTTGTAATCATCCCTTGCGCGTCTGTATCTATTTTTTGATCTAAACTTTTAAAATAGTCTAAAAGTTCTTGATGTTTTTTTATTTTATTCTGTATTTCTTCTGATGTATTTTCAAGCATTTCTATTGTTTTTTGTATTTTTTTTATTATGTCAAATTCTGTCATTTTTGTTATTTTTTTTTCTGGTTGTGTTTCTGGTTTTTTCTTTTGCTCCTCTAATAATTTCTTAAAAATTTTCATAACTGCGTCTTTGTGTGAAAGAGTTGCATTGTTCGTTAATTCTATATCTATTTTTTCTTCTGTAACCCCTTCTATTAAAGGATTATAACCGCCTGATAAAAAGGATTCTCCTTGTTCGTCTTTCTTTACTTGAAATCCTGAAACAGCGCAAAGTTCATTGTTAAAATGAAAATTTTCTGGAATCCCGTAAACACTAACTGGAATATCATTTATAGTAAAAGATATTGTATAGCTGTTAGTTTCTTTAATATATACTTTTGGAAAATTCTTTGTATTATCAATAATAGAAAAATCTATAATAAAAGGATGTTGAATAAAGGCATTATTACCCATTTCGTTAAAAAAATTTTTTATTATTGCTTCATTTGGAAATTTTTTAATTAAAAAATTTACTAAGTTTTTTTCTGGTATTTCTGGCGTTTTTTGAAAAAAAGATAAAATAGATTTTACAATTTTGTCTTTTTCATCTTCAGAAAAAGATATTTTCATTGATATTTCTTTTCTTTGAATTTCTCTTCGAATGTTCCCTTCTAGTTCACCTATTAAAAGATTATTATTTTTTATTACTTGCATTACTTCTATTATTTCTTCTATTGCTTTTTCTTTTTTTAGTGCTTCTGATGTTCCTGGTTCTGGTTCTTTGGATATAATCTCTGCTAGATAAAATCTATCATCAGGATTTGCTTGTGTAATTTTAATATTTACGCTGTCTCCGGCTTGACCATTTCCTGCTATTAAAATTATCTTTGTAATAATTCTTTTATTTTTATTAGGATTAGGATCGGACAATTTTATTAGAGTTTTTGATGTTATCTTAAAAGGATATTTTTTATTTGCTCCTTTTTCATTTGATTCTAAAATAACCTTTAATTTATCTCCAACTTCAAGTTTTTCCGAAGCTTCGAGTTTTTTTTGATCTCCTTCTAAGTATCTTATTACTTCTTGTATTTCATAAATTTCTTTTTTTATTTCTTGTATATCTTTATATTTTTCACCTTTATAAATTTTTATAATTTCCTGATAAGCATTTATTTTATCTTGTATTTCTGTTAAAGTTATTTCTGACATTTTTATTGCTATTTCTGTATCAGTATTAAATTTGTTCATTATTTTTTTTTCTTCTTCTTTTGTTATTTTTATTTCTGGTTTTAGTTTTTCTTTAATAAATAATTTATATTGAAGTTCATATATATTTAAAATTGCAGTGATTGATTTTTCTTTACCATCTATTAATAATTTTGTATTTTTATGTATACCTGCGGCAGTTAATAATTTTTCAATTTCATCTCTATTTTTTTCTTTAAAAATTTCATAAATTTTTTTTAATAAATTTTCTTGCGCTTCTTGATATGATTTTTGCATTTCTGTTAATTGTTCTTTATTATTTTCACCCAGCTTTAAGCCTTCTTGTATTTCAATTACATTTTTTTTAAGCAAAAGTAACAACTTCCAAATTTCCTCAAAAGGATTTGTTTCAAGTATTTTTTCTTGCATACCCTCATCTTTCAATGGCTGTTCAAGTGACGTTACAACATTTAGTTCATTAGCTCCTAGTAAATTTTTATTTTTATCCATAAATTTAAAATTAAAAATTATTTTTTAGGGGATAGTCCCCAATAATAGACCTCTGAAACATCAATGGTCATAAGGTCCATAAGACTTTTTTTCAAAAATGACATGATTTTATTTAATTTTATGGGAGTTGAACTCCCATAGATTATTGTTTTTATTTACTAAACTTTGGCAAATTTCCTAAAACTCTTTTAACTGTGTCATTCCGAGCGAATGAGTCAAGGAATCCCTTAAATTAAAATTCAAGGGATTTCTCCATTTCGCTCGCGGAGTCTGTCCCGAGCGAAGTCGAAGGGCTCACTCCAGTCGAAATGACAGTATGGAGGGATTTCTCCATTTCGTTCACTTCGCTACGCTTCATTCACTTCGGTCGAAATGACAACATGGGATAAATAATTTTTGCCATAATTTAATTGATATTTATAAAGCAAGCGATTCTTTTTTATTGGAAGAAAGGTATTTTTTTCATAAAGCACTTTCTATAGTTTAAATATTTTTAATAAAAATCACCTAAATCAAATCTTTTATTCTTTTATTTTTTCAATAAATTTTAAAATATATTTTGCAAAATTATCAAAAAGTTGAATATCTTTTTGAAGATATTTATAAACTAATTTTGAATCAACATTAATATAATTATGAACTATTTTATTTCTAAATTCCGCCATTCCTTTGCATTTTATTGCAAATTCTTTTGGAATGACTTTTTTTTCTTCTAAAAAGGGGATAATTTCTTTGTATTCATTGTATGGTTTTCGAAATATTGAAACTAAGATATGCCCGCCAATATCCATAATGTTTTCAATCGCTAAAAGAAAAGCATGGAAAACAGCGTAACATTTCTTTTTATCTTCAAAATTTGAAAGAGGCTCTTTTTGAAATTCTTTAAGAACGCTAACATTATCTTCTAAATTTTGAAGATGTTTTTTTATTTTTTCTCGAGAAAATTTGCCCATAAATTAAATAAAAATTAAAATTCTCCAAACTTCCCTTCTCGAATTCTTTTTTTAAGATAAGTCCATTCTATTTCTCTTATTGGTTTTGTATCCTCCCAAAGATGCACGGCTTCTAAATTAAACTTTGTCATTTCTTCAATGTTTTTCCAAAAAATAGGTCGTCCTTCTTTTAGAACTTGATGTTTTAAAAGCGGGGTTGCTTGATTGAGAATCAAAATATGAATTTGTCTTTTTGGAAATATTTCTTCAAATAATTTTGGGAATTCCAATGTTTTTTTAAAATATTGATGTTGCTTAATTTTTTTATCCAACAAAACCGCAATATCAACATCGCTTTCTTTATGTTTAAACCCTGTTGCTTCTGAACCAAAAAGATAAGCTAAAATAATATTTTTTTTTAAAAAAGTTTTTTTCAATTTTGAAAAAATATTGAAATTCATTTTTAAATTTTGATTTGTCATTTTGATTTTAAATTTTAATATTTGTATTTTTCATGATTTAAGATTCTTAAATTTTAATTCTTATTTTGCGTTTCTTATTTTACTGGAAATGACAATAGGGGGTTATTATAATCTATGGGAGTTCAACTCCCATAGATTATTATTTTTATTGAATTATTTTTTCTATATAATCCACAAACTCTTCCGCTCTTTGAATTATTTCCTTTGTTTCTTGTTTTGAAAATTTTTTTAAAACTTCATAATCCGCTTCTTCTCTCGCCTCCTTAGCCATTCTAAAAAAACGAGCAAATTTAGATTCTATCTTCCCATTTTTAATAAAATAAAGTCCAAATAATGTAATTAGTCCGGCATGAGTTCTGGCCAATATTCCTTGAGTTAATAAAAGAGCTGAAGCAGCGTCAAAAAAAGCATAATAAGCCCGTGAAATTGCATCTCGATATTGTTTTTCTTTAAATAAAATTTTAGCTGAATAAATTCTTTTTTAGCAAGTTCAATATGCTTTTCAATTTCTTTTATAGAGGGTTTTACTTTTGGATAAATAATAGCCATAATTTAATGAATACTTACAAAGCAAGCGACTCTTTTTTTAGAAGTTGCGCAAAAACAGACGGAATACTGTTTAAATAATTAAATTCTTTTTGAAAAAAAATTTTTACTGATATATCAATTCCATATTTAAACGAAATTTCATTTTCTAAATCATAAATTCTATCTTTGCTTTTTTTAGAAATTTTTTTAAGCACTAATAATATATCAATATCTGAATCTTTTTTAAAATCTCCTCTAGCTTTTGAACCAAATAATTTTAATTCTAAAATTTCTTTTTCAAATTCTTGAAAAAGTCTTTTTTTAAATTCAGCTATTGCTATTTTTTCTTTTAAAGAAAGGTATTTTTTTTCATTATTGTTTTTCATAAAGAACTTTTCCTTTTGTTAAAATATCTTTAACAAAGAAATCTCCTAAATTTAATCTATTTTTAAATTCTTTTGGAGTATAAATTAAAATATCGCAGGGAGGTCTATTGTCTAATTTATTTAATATATTATATATATTTTTTATTTTTTGTATTTTTGGATTTTTACTTTTTTTAATAATTACAAAATCAAGATCGCTATCTCCTGTTATTTTACCTCGAACACTTGAACCAAAAAGAATAATTTTTTCTGGTTTATATTTTTCAACAATTACTTTTTTGATGCGGGATATTTCTTTTGATATCTAATTTTATTTGTTATATTGGATTATACAATTTAATTACCATAATTAAAACACAAAATTATCATATTGTCAATGTTTTTTGCACAAATTACACGGGTTCAACCCGTGTAATTTTTTATTCTTTTTTGTGGCATAAATTTCAATTTTTACATTTTCAGCAATAGTTCCCTTGGCTAACATTTTAATATTAAATTTCAAATTTTCCGGAGTAATAATCTGATTGTGTTCAATAATTTCTCCAAGTTCAATTTTAATTTTAGTAATCTTTTTGAGATTATTTTTTTTTGCATTTTTTAAAATTAAATTTAAAATTTTATTCGCTAAATGAATATCGTGCATAATGTTATTATGTATGTACAATGAAAGTTAACGCCTTCTCTTGCAAATATATTAAAATTTATTTATATTAATGATAATAAATTTTGATTTAGAAAAAAATTCATATTAATTTTTTCTTAGCATCATCGTCATAGAATAGGAATTATAAAATAGAAATTTTATTCCCAAAATCTATTTTATCAGACAAGCCATAGAAAATCAAGAAACCAAAAAAGGATTCATTTAACCTCTATCTCTAAAATGTTAAAATGTTTTTATGTTGAGATTTTTAATAAATAAAATACGTGCTTTAATGCAACAATGGCGCAAACATCAATCAATAGTTACTATTAAAATCAGCAAATCCGCTTTATTAAATAATCTTTACACATTACAATCTCTTGTTCCTCAATGGCAAATCGCGCCAGTTCTTAAAAGTAACGCTTATGGTCATGGTCTTGTATTAATCGCCGGCATTTTAGAAAAAGAAAAAAATATACCCTTTTTTTGCATTGATTCATATTTTGAAGCTGAATTAATACGAAATGCAGGAATTAAAACCCCGCTTCTTATTATTGGATACACTCTAACAACAATGATTCAAAAAAATAAATTAAAAAATATTTTTTTCACAATCGGATCGTTAGAACAACTTAAAACATTAATTACATTAAAAACGCGTCAAACTATCCATCTTAAATTTGACACTGGCATGCACAGACAAGGAATATCGTACGCTAAATTAAATGAAATTATTGATATTCTTAGCCAAAAAATAACACTTCAAATTAATGGCATTATGTCTCATTTAGCTGATGCGGATAATCCAAATTCAAAATTTACAAAATTACAAATTGAACAATGGAATAAATTAGCAAAACAATTTCAAAAAAATTTTTCTAATATTCGTTCTTATCATCTTGCTAATTCTGCTGGCTTTGCTTGCGCAAAAAATATGACTGCCAATGTTGGTCGAACAGGCATTGCTCTTTATGGCATTAATCCAAAAAATCTTTTAGCAAAATTTCAGCCAGTTTTACAAATGAACTCAATTATTAGTGAAATTAAAACAATAGAACAAAATGAATCTGTTGGATATAATGGAACATTTACAGCCCAGCATAAAATGAAAATCGCCATTGCGCCTGCTGGTTATTTTGAAGGTGTTGATCGCAGACTTTCTAATCAAGGATGTTTTTTAATTAAAAATAAAAAAGCGTTGTTATGCGGGTTAATTAATATGAATATTTCTTGTTGCGATGTCACTGATATTATTGATGCGACAATAGATTCACCAGTTAATATTATTAGTCATCATTCAGAAGATCAAAATTCAATTGAAAACATCGCTAAATTATGCAACACCATTTCTTATGAAATTTTAGCGCATATCCCAGCTCATTTACGAAGAATAATTATTAAATAAGAATTAGGAATCAAGAATTCTGTTACAATGTTATAATGTTACGATGTTAAAATGCCTTTATGTTTCAATATCTTAAAAAACAAATTAAAAAAATCGTTTTTAAAAAATTTAATATTAAAATTAAACAAGAAATAATTATAGAACAACCGCCAGAAGCAAAAATGGGGGATTTTTGTTTTTCTTGTTTTTCACTGGCAAAAGAAGTAAAAAAATCTCCAAAAGAAATTGCTGAAATTTTAACTCAAGAAATTAAATCGGATAAAATAATAAAAGACGTAAAAAGCGTCGGGCCTTATTTAAATTTTTTTATTCATCGAAAAATATTTTTTGAAAATATTTATAAAAATT
>ERZ1292640.4382-Hain-H43-02um-R1-4382-length-10750-cov-8_pt1 | contig 10750 bp, 10 predicted proteins | sample MGYA00564404_ERZ1292640 | MGnify/ENA primary metagenome ERZ1292640 (study PRJEB36523, sample SAMEA6512636) | groundwater metagenome | collected 2019-01-08 | study: AquaDiva: Metagenomics assemblies of 32 groundwater samples | reverse complement strand
CCGCTTATTTTATTCTGGCGATTTGCGTTTAGTCAATCAGTTTTAAAAAATTATGTTAATTTCCTATAACTGGCTTCAGAGATATTTCAAAAAGCACTTACCAACGGCGGAAAAGGTGGCTGAAATTTTGACTTTCTCGGTTTTTGAAGTGGAAAGCGTTGAAAAAATAGATAGTGATTTCATTTTGGATGTTAAAGTTTTGCCTGACCGCGCTTGCTACGCGCTGTCGCACCGCGGTATCGCCCGCGAATTGGCAGCCGCAAAACCAGATTTACAGATGTCAGACATCCGTCATTTACGGATGTCTGACATCTGTAAATTAAAACCTCTGGCAATAAAAATTGGAAACTCCGCTGACTGCCGCCGCTACATTGGCCGCCGCGTTGAAGTTGTGAAGGTTCGACCTTCACAAAATTGGGTAAAAGAATGTCTGGATTCCATTGGCCAGCGCTCAATCAACAATATCGTGGACGCAGCAAACTTCGTGATGTTTGATATGGGCCAGCCGCTTCACGTTTTTGACGCCGACAAAGTGAAGGGCGCTATTCAAATTCGGCGCGCAAAAAGGGATGAAAAAATTATCATGTTGGATGACAAAGAAATCGCTCTTGACTCCGATATTTTAATTATCGCCGACGACGAAGGGCCGCTTGCTATCGCCGGCATCAAAGGCGGCAAAAAAGCCGAAGTAACCAACGAAACAAAAAATTTAATTTTAGAATCGGCCAATTTTCACCCAACGCTAATCAGAAAAACCGCCCGAAAATTTAATCTCCAGACCGACGCCTCCAAACGCTTTGAAAATGAAATTTCGCCGGTTATCGCCCAGACAGCAATGAATGAATTGTCTGCGCTGATTGCCAAAGTTTTGCCCGACGCCAAATTTGGCGAATTAGTGGATAAATATCCCGAACCGACAAAACCCAGAGTAATCAAAATTTCTCCGGATTTGGTTGCTCAAAAACTTGGTATTAAAATTTCCGAAAAAAAAATTAATAATATTCTGACACGGCTCGGTATTGCTGATGGCATTATTCCGTCCGAACGGCTGGATTTACGAGAAGCCGAGAACTTGGTGGAAGAAATCGGTCGGCTTTACGGTTATGACAAAATACCAGCGGCAAAATTACCTGACGCTAAAAAGAAAGTGCCTGCTAATAAAAACTTTTACTGGGGAAACCGCATTAGGCAAACTTTGATTGAACTTGGCTTTTCGGAAGTTATGACTTCTTCTTTTTGCTCAATGGGAGAGATGGAAATAGAAAAATCTTTGGCGTCGGATAAAGCGTTTTTACGAACAGAACTCACCAACCAACTTTTTGCCAGTTTAAAATTTAACACTCTTAACGCGCCATTGCTTGGTTTGAAAGAAATAAAAATTTTTGAAATCGGCAAGGTGTTCCTGGAAAGTGGAGAAGAAACTCATTTAGCTTTTAATAAAATTGCCGAAGCAAAATCGGTTCTTGAAAAGGCACTGAAAATAAAAATTTCTGCCGGGGCGTTCAACGACATTCTGGAAATCAATCTCGGCCCGCTGATTGAAAAACTACCAGAACCAAAAGCCTGGAACATCGCCGAACCGAAAGGCTTAGCCTTTCGGTTCCAGCCAATCTCGCCGTATCCATTTATCGTCCGTGACATCGCGGTTTTCGTGCCAACAGATGTTACAGCGGAAAAACTTTGGGTAGTAATTGAAAAGGGAATTGGCAAAGAAAAAAAATTACTAGTTAATCATTATCTCTTTGACGAATATCAAAAAGCCGACAAAAAATCTCTGGCTTTTCGCTTAATTTTTCAAGCGCCAGACCGCACCCTAACCGATGCCGAGGCCAATAAAATTATGGAACAGGCTGCCGCCGCTGTCTCTCAAAATAACTGGCAAGTCCGGTAGGGAAAAGCTATGGAAAAAATAAATAATATCAGAAATTTTTGTATCATTGCTCACATTGACCACGGCAAAAGTACTTTGGCCGACCGATTTTTGGAATTGACCGGCACGATTGAAAAAAGAAAAATGACCGAGCAAGTTTTGGACCGAATGGAATTGGAGCGAGAGCGGGGGATTACCATCAAGATGAAACCAGTCCGCATGATTTGGCACCCGCCAAATCATGCGGAAGTTCCAGATTCAGAATTCATTCTGAATCTGGTAGATACTCCCGGACATATCGATTTTTCCTATGAAGTGTCACGCGCGTTAAAGGCGGTAGAAGGCGCGCTATTGTTGGTGGATGCCACCCAGGGCGTTCAAGCGCAAACTCTGACCACTTTGGAAATGGCGCGGGAAGCCGGACTTATGATTATCCCCGTCGTCACTAAAATTGATTCGCCGTTGGCTAGAATCGCCGAAACCAAAACGGAAATGGCAAAAATTTTGAATGACGAATCAATGGAAATTTTGGAAGTCTCGGGCAAAACCGGACAAGGAGTGGCGCAATTACTAACAACTATTATTGATAAAATCCCGTCGCCGAAAATTATTAGTGGTAAAAATTTCCGCGGTTTGATTTTTGACTTTAAATACTCAAATCATACTGGTATAACTATTTTCCTTCGAGTTTTTGAAGGAATGATTTCCAAGAAAGATAAATTGGCTTTTGCCGTTAGCCAAAGAAAATTTACACCGATAGATATCGGCGTTTTTACGCCAATGGAAACGCTTGCCGAAACGCTCGGTGCCGGCGAAATCGGCTATATCACCACCGGCATTAAGGAGCCGGGTATCGCTTTAGTCGGCGACACAGTCGTTTCGGCTGATAAAAATTTACCGCCGCTTGAAGGCTATCTCGCGCCCAAACCGGTGGTTTGGGCATCGCTTTATCCGGAAAGCCAAAACCACTGGAACGACTTGCGCCAAGCGCTGGAACGGTTGCGTTTGTCAGATTCGTCTTTTATTCACGAAGAAGAATCGTCAGGAGTTTTGGGCCGCGGCTTCCGTTGCGGTTTCCTCGGCATGCTCCATTTGGAAATCGTCGCCGAACGATTGCGCCGCGAATTTAACTTATCGTTAGTTCTCACTTTGCCCTCCATCACTTATGAAGTTTTGGATAAAAGAAATAAAAAACTAATAATTTATTCACCCAGTCAATTTCCGGCCGATGGCGACATTCAAAAAATTTTTGAGCCCTGGGCAAAAATAAAAATAATCACGCCCGCTGATTATCTCGGTGAAATAATTCAGCTGGTCCACCGCCACGAAGCGACAATCAATCAAACCGAAACTTTCAGCGGCAATCGCAACTCACTGGAATTGGAAATGCCTTTGCGAGAATTAATGCGCGATTTTTTTGATGAAATAAAAAGCGCCACTTCCGGCTTTGCTTCATTGTCTTACAAAATCATTGAGTCTCAAGAAGCTGATGTCGCTAAACTGGAAATTCTGGTCGCCGAGGAATCAGTGCCGGCTTTTGCCAGAATTGTCTCGCGGGCGCGACTCCAAGAAGAGGCGGAAGCGGCGGTGGAAAAACTTTATAAAATTTTACCGCGGCAATTATTCACTGCCAAAATTCAAGCCAAAGCGCTCGGGCGAATCATCGCCTCGCGCACCCTCAAAGCTCTGCGCAAAGATGTGACGGGTTACCTTTACGGCGGCGATATTAGCCGCAAACGAAAACTTTGGGAACAACAAAAAGAGGGCAAAAAACGATTAAAAGAGCAGGGTAAAGTCAACATCCCACCGACAGTCTTTTTGAAAATGATTAAGAAGGATTAAAAAAACAGTCCGGGAATATAAAGCAAAACCATACTGATAGAAACCAGAATGCCTAGCACTATCCAAATCGCCCTAAATCTTTTTTTATTTTGTTGGGAAAAAAGCATTGCCATTTTATGATATCATATTAGCGCCATGTTGCCAAAAACATTTTACACTCACTGGAAAATCGCGGTCCTGGTAATTCTAGTGATACTCGTCGGACGGGCGGTTTTCAATATTTACGGCCGTTATCAAGACAGCCGCGCCAGTTTAGCGTTAGCGGAAAAAGAATTGGCGGCAATGGAAAATAAAGAAACGGCATTAGAAAAAACCACGACTAAATTGAAAACCGAACAGGGGATTGAAGAAGCCATCCGACAAAAATATCAAGTCGCCAAAGACCATGAACAACTGATTGTGATTGTCAACGACGAACAGGAAAAACTGATTGAGACGCCGGATAAACCGGGTGGAATTTGGCAATCGGTCTTAAAATTTTTTGGTTATAGGCGGAATTAGTTTAGTGGCAAAACGAGTGCTTCCCAAGCATTAGACGCGAGTTCGATTCTCGCATTCCGCATAATAATCTGCTATATTAATTTTAATAACTTTATGAAAGTAATAATTTATTCCACCACTACTTGTATGTATTGCCAAAGGGCGAAAGAATTTTTTAAAGAGCACAACATCAAATACGAAGAATTTGATGTCGGTAATGATTTAGAAAAAAGGCGCGAGATGGTGGAAAAAAGCGCTCAGATGGGCGTGCCGGTAATCCAAGTAGGCGATGAAATCATCGTTGGTTTCAACAAAGCGCTGCTTTTGGAATTATTGAAAATATAGTTCTACGAAAATAAAAATTTAATTTTGCCCTTAGCAGGAATTGCACCCGCATCTACCCCTTAGGACGGGGTTGTTCTATCTGTTGAACTATAAGGGCGCTCTGCTATAATATACCCGATATGGATGAAAATGAAAGAGAACTTTTGGAGCGAACTTACGAATTAACCAAAGACACCAATGATAAAGTGTCGCGACTTTATCGGAGTTATAAGTGGGGTAGAGCATTCAAGATTTTTTATTGGGTGGTGATTGTCGGCATATCAGTCGGCGCTTACTGGCTGATTCAGCCATATATTGAACAACTCGGGCAGGTCTACGGCGGCTTGAGCGACACGGTCAACAATATTCACGACACCAGCCAAAATTTGCTGAATTTTTAAATTGGTTGTAATGTAAAGTGAAAATAAAAAGCCGAGGTAGCTCAGTGGTAGAGCGTCCGCCTGAAGAGCGGTAGGTCGCCAGTCCGATTCTGGCCCTCGGCAAATCTTTTTGATATTTTTGATATAAGAGAGGGGAGGCTAGTTTTTTGTTATGTATTTAATAATATCCGTGTCGCACAATATACATTTTGCGCAATACCAGCTCTAATTCCCGCGATAGCAAAAGTTAGAGTAATTTTATGACCTTCCCCCAAACCCAACTCAAACCGGCTTTGGTAGTATCCCAAACATAAGTAATATTTTTTTGAATCAGCGGTGATTTGACGCGCTCTTCAACATCCACGCCAAACAAACTCAAAATCACGATGGAAATTATTATCGTCACAATCATTTGCACAAACCCTCCCCTATTTTTATTTTTGTTCATTTCATAAATCATAAATACTGCAATGGATTCAAATACGCCTTCGGGTCGGCAATCGGCATCCGATAAGTGCCACCGCAAACTTTACTTTGCCGATTTGCCACTTGAACGCCTTGAGTGGCGTAAACCGTAAAATGAAGATGTGGCCCGGTGGCGTAACCGGTCGCGCCGCTGTAGCCAATCACCGCGCCGGTCGCCACTGGTTCTCTTTCACTGATTTTTATCAGCGATAGGTGAGCATAAAGGGTTGACAAACCATTGAAATGTTCCAATAAAATCCATCGGCCGTAAGAAGCCCCCGGGCAAACTTGGTCGGTGTCGCCGATACCCTTCACTACCCCAGTTAACGCCGCTTTAACTGGCGTGCCAATTGAAGCCCGGAAGTCCACGCCATTGTGACCGTAACCATTATACACCGTCGGATTAGCCAAAGAAAATGAAGTCAAGCCGAATTTTTGAGTGATTGAAATGCTATCCAACGGCCAATACAAAACGCCAAGACCGGCCTGCGGAATTTTCGTCGGGTCAATGGCAATGTTTAATTCCGATTCAAATTCCCCCAGTTCTCTTTCAAACGCTTCTTTTAGCGCCAATTTTTCTGCTAAGGTCTTTTTATAATTAGCTTCTTTGCTTTTAGTCGCCGAGAGCAAAGTATTGGTTTCTTTTTTATTATATTCAATGATAGCTTTTTGGTCAGTAAGATTGCCGCGGAAAGTCACCAAGTTTTTCCTTTTGGCTTCCTCCGCTCTTTTATCCATTTCCAAACCAACTTTCAGTTCCTTAATCGCCGTCAGCGCTTCGCCAACACCGGCTTTGAGCTGGCTCATTGCCTCCAAATCGTTCCAGAGCGTTGAAAATTTTCCACTAAGCGCCGTTTCCACAAAAGTATTCAATTCCAGTTGATTAATTTGGCGAATGGCATCGGCGATTTCCGCCCGCCGGGCAAAAATATCGGCTTCTTTTTGGGCAATAGCCAAACCCAGTTCTTCAATGCTCAAGGACGCGGTGGTAATCCGATTTTCCGTTACTTTCAACTCGGCAGTGAGTTTTTTTCTGGTATTTTCCAATTCGTTGATTTTCGCCTGCAAGGTCTGCTTTTCCGCTCCGGCCGTCAATAGCTTTTCTTGGTAAGCAACGATTTCCTTTTCCAAATCGGCGATGGCATTATTGCGTTCGGAAATTTTCAATCGTAACTCATCAATAGTCGCGGCACTACTGAAAAAAGGTATAACAAAAATAAAAATTGCCAAAAAAATTATTTTCATTCCAATATATTTATCGCTTTGTCAATACGAATCAAGGACTGCTCTTTTCCTAAAATTTCCAAAAGCGCCAACGGGTCAGGCGATTTTTCCCGACCGGACAATGCCACCCGCAAGGGCCACAAAACCTCGCCTCTCCCCTCTTTTTCCGCCAAAGCCATCAATCTATCTTTTATCTCTTTGGAGGCGAAGCCTCCAAGGGAGGCTTCGCCTCCTAAATCGCCTCTTAAAATTTCCCGAATTTTGATAAGACGCTCGCGCGTTCGATTTTCATCTTTATCTTTTTTCCACAAAAGTAACTCCTTCGGATATTCCGGTGCTTGGAAAAAATATGCCAGCTCTCCCCTTTCCGCCATCTCCTTTATATCTCCGAACTTACTAATCCGCTCCAACACAATCGGCGCGATTTTATCCAAAATTTCTTTTGTCTTATTATCTTCTCTCAATCTCAAAATTTTCTTGACTTCATTAGAAATTAGAAATTGGACATTAGAAATTTTCTTAAGATGTTCCCTATTCAGCCATTCCAACTTTTCCACATTAAAAATTGCCCCGCTTTTCTGGACTTTTGCCAAATCAAAAAGCTCAATCAGTTCCGCCATTGAGAAAATCTCGCGCTCATCGCCCGGGTTCCAACCAAGCAAAGCTAGATAATTTACCAGCGCTTCCGGCAAATAACCCTGTTCCCGATAAAAAGCTATTGAAACGGTTTCGCCGTGCTGGCGTTTGGAAAGTTTAGCTCGGTCAGGCGCGAGTATCAAGGGAATATGGGCGTAACTTGGTAGTTCGCCGCCCCTGTCCGTCGATGAGGCGGAAAGCGCTTGCCAAATCAAAATCTGGCGCGCTGTATTGGAGATGTGGTCTTCGCCGCGAATGATATGAGTGATGCCCATTTCCCTATCGTCCACCACATTTGCAAAATGAAAAATCGGCTCGTCCAAACTTTTAGCAATCACGAAGTCGCCCAGTTCTTTGGTGTCAAACGAAATTTCGCCTTTTATTAAATCGTTGAAAACAATTTTCTGACCAAGATTTTTGAAACGAATGACCTGCTTCCTATCCCCTTCACTCTCCTCTGACACATACGCCACCCCATTTTCCAAAAGTTCCCGCAAATATTTTTTGTAAATTTCCAAGCGTTCCGACTGACGGAAAAATTCATCGTGCTTTATGCCTAACCATTCCAAATTTTCCAAAATATCCTTTTCGTATTCCGGTTTGTCTCGCTCCTTATCGGTATCTTCTATCCGCAAAATAAATTTTCCGGCGTTTTTTCTGGCGAATAAAAAATTAAACAACGCCGTCCGCGCACTGCCCAAATGTAAAAACCCCGTCGGCGACGGCGCGAACCGCACCCTTACTGTTTTTTCTGTCATAGCCGTATTTTAGCACAAACCAATTAAACCAAACCAATATCAATTCTCAAATTTGACGGATGTCTGACATCTGTAAATTTACAGTTTTGGCAAAAATCCTTAAATTTTTTCGCACTGGTAAAAATTTCCCCGAGCAAATCCTTATCCAAAATTACAGAATATTCTCTGCCCCCACTATAATCAGCTAAACTACAAAAAGGATAATCAGTTGCCCACTTCCAAGCATCATCAAAATTTTTCATCGCTCCTTCCAAGCCACCTTTCGGATAAAGTTCAAAAGTGTTTTTTGCCATTACATAGGCTCCGACATAACGCAAGTATTCATCGGAATCAATTGTTCTACTCTTGTAGGCGCCCTGAAAAATGCTTCCTTTCTCTTGATATTTTTCATTAAAATATCTTGTCATACTCTCTCCCAGTTTCTTCATAAACAAGGAAACTCCTCCATCTTTTATCTCCTTCAAAATTAAATGAAAATGATTTGGCATTAAGCAATAGGCAAGAATTTTTACCAGTGGCCGCCTGGTGGGCAAATCCACCGGCCAACTAAACATTCCTTGCTTCTTAGTCCTTCTTTCCCAATTTTCATCGGCAAATTCGTTATTCATATAAAAAAGCAGGCGAACGAAACGCCATTGATCTGATTTATTCTTGGTAATATCCATACCTCGCCCACCACGTTTGACAACATGGACAAATGAATCAACCGTAAATGATTCCACTCTCATAACCATAACTCTATTGTATCACACTTGATTGACGGATGTCTGACATCTGTAAATTATCTACCAAGATTGTAAAGTTGGAGAACTTCGGCGGCGGAGAGCGCGCGGTTGTAGACGCGGACGTCGTCAAGCGAGCCGCCGAGGTACGCGGCGGAAATGCGTCCGATGTCCAGCGCGCTTGCGTTAATGCCGGTGCCGGTGGTAATCGCTACGTAGTGCCAATTCGTGTCGTTAATGGTGGAAGCGGCGACGCCGTCCACATAGCGAGTCGGGCTCGTGAAGTTGTTCCCGTTGAGCGTCCCGGAGTCAATGGTAACCGTCGCCGTGCCGTTCAAATCCATGATTTTCTGCAATGTTGTGGAGGTCGCAACTTTAATCCAAAAAGCAACCGACTGCACGCCGTTATAGGAAGCGCCCATGGTCACGTAATCATTAATGCCGTCAAACGAAAGTGACTGCCCAACACGGCCGGGGGCAGTTGTCGTGCCGCTACCGCTGTGCGACAGAAGTCCTGTATCGCTCTGCCCGCTTGAGTCGGCGACATTGGTGAGCATATTGGGGCCGTCAAAGGTCCAGTGGCCGACGAGGCCGCTCGTCAAAGAGTCGCGGCCCTGCAGTGTTTTTGAAATCTTTGAGGTGGCGCCGATTTGGTAAAGCCGCAAAACCTCCGCGGCCGAGAGGGCGCGGCTGTAGACGCGGACGTCGTCGACCGCGCCATTCACATAGTAATAATTATTTTGACTCCTGCCGATCTCCCAATCCCCAGCCGCATCCGGCGTGAAGCCAGTTGATCCCACCGTATCACGAGCGACGCCATCAATATAGCTTCGGAGAATGTTATTGGCATAGTCATACACTAAGACCACATGGTACCATCTGTTAAACACAATCGGCACACTGAGTGTTACATTTTGACGATTCAGCGAACCGTCCGAGATGCTGAATTGAATATTGCCGCTATCCATCGCAAAAATCGCGGCCCCATGATTGGTTCCGGCCCCATTCACATCGTCGTCTCCCATGATTTGCATGCGGTCGTTCACGGGGTCAAGCGCGCGGGTATAAAACCAGGCGCTGTAGCTAAAACTTTGGTTCGCAGACAGTGCAAAACTGGTGTCGACATAGTCATCCGTCCCGTCAAAGGAAAGCGCCTGACCGACCTTGCCGGGGGCGGTGGTGGTGCCAGAGCCGCCATGAATGAGCGACCCGTTATTTCCCGACCCGCTTTTGTCTGCGACATTCGTAAGTATGTCAGGCCCGTCAAAGGTCCACCAGCCGACGAGGCCGATTTCGTTTACTGGTCTTCTTAGAGTCTTTGAAATTGTAGCGGCCGCGTGGGCTTTGTTTGGGAAAACAATCAAAAGCGCGGTCGGCAAAATAAACGCGAGAATAAGCGCGGCGCCAAGCGAAACTCGCGCGGCCATTTTCAGTTGTGGATAAATGCTTGACATTTTTTTTTTATTTGCTACACTTTAGCCACAGTTGGCTTCGGCCTCACCCCCGCAAGGGGGAGAAATTAGGGAAAACTGTCAGAATAAACTTCTGGCAGTTTTCTTTAGTTTCTGAAATACCGCCTTATCGATAAAACCTATCTTTTCTACCAATCGCCGCGTATCGACCACGCGTATCTGCGACAAATTAGCTCGAGCCGAACGCCCATCAATCATACCAACATCAATACGAAGGGGGTGCTCACGTAGAGATGTGGTAAGCGGAACTACAAGACACGCATCTGGTCCGAAACCTCTAAGTATAACGGCTGGACGAAGAAAGTTACTGCCTCCGCCATCCTGCTCCGTGCCTATATTTACACCAAGACGACACCACCATATTTCTCGCACGGTATACAAGCGCGGTTTTTCAGTATGAGTCAATTTTTTCTTTTCATTCCATTTGTCAAATTCTTTTTTCATGTTGTTTATTCGTTACTTTTCAAAGCTTATTTAAATTTCCAAGTATTTAATACCCGTTGTAACAGTGTATCATTCTCCATCGGCGCGGTGATTTGATAAAGCGTCCCGCCGAAGATAAACCAAACCTCGCGGG
>ERZ1292640.4381-Hain-H43-02um-R1-4381-length-10757-cov-5_pt1 | contig 10757 bp, 8 predicted proteins | sample MGYA00564404_ERZ1292640 | MGnify/ENA primary metagenome ERZ1292640 (study PRJEB36523, sample SAMEA6512636) | groundwater metagenome | collected 2019-01-08 | study: AquaDiva: Metagenomics assemblies of 32 groundwater samples | reverse complement strand
GAGCCGCTGATCAAGTAAGTTGTTGAGAAGGGAAAGAACTGGTTGGTTGCGGGGACTCGATATATTGGAACAGTTCTCCTTAAACCCATTGAAATCGTTATGCAATAAGTAACTGTCGGCATATCGGTTCAATTACCTAGTTTATAAGAAAGGCGCTATGCCAAGGGGCGTCAAATGCCGTAAAAAAAGCGTCAAAAAGCGTAAATCGTTCAAACGCTTCCCTGCGCTTTTTGCCTTCAATGATCAACCGGAATTGCAGCAGGTAACAGTGCTGATATCCATATTGGGGGGCTGTTGAATTTGCTGCTATCGTCAAGTAAACTTGAACCTACTATTCAGGGGACTTTCCCGAGGCCGCTCCCAATCGGCCTCAAAGCCTCCTAAATATATCCAAGGGTCCGTTATGCACCATACCGGTATCGCGAACGTAGATGTCACGTTGCTTAACGCTGGGCTTTCCCGGCTTATGTCCATCGCTGCTTTGGCTGGGGCCGGCGGCGTTCTTCTTGAACATGCGCTACCGGGAGCCACGATCTGCGCGAGTATAGCCATTCTTTGCTATAGCCTTTTGTACGTCTTATTCCCTTTCATGTCAGGAGCACTTGGCTCTACGGTGGGCGAACTATTCTATGGTCAGCTCCCGAATGTTTTCACTTCGCTCATCTTATGCCCGCTTTTCACACTTTTATTTCTCCATGCGTGCGCCAGAGCAACCCGGGGAAGAGCAAGTGATTGGATCAAGCACCTCACACGGCTTCTCCTGCTACTGCTCTCTACTTCTGCTAAGCAGTCTATTCGAGCTATCCATTCCGACTTCCGGCCAGACAGCCGCTATCTCATACTACTTGGTCACGCTCTTCCCCTCCGTAGTCCTCCTTTTCCGTTAGCACTCTGTAGCTAACGGTTCCAAGATTTAACCTGCAAAGTCTGTCAGGAATCGCAATGCAGTACGGCTTTGTCTTACCAAAGGCACGCCAAACCTTCTCCTTGCGCCCTTCCTCAGATCCCTCCATGAGGTCCCGCCGTGAAAACACTCTTCGTTCAGCTGTGCCAGAGCGACATACGTGTCAGGTTTCACAAGAGTATATATAAAGCGCCCCAGTATCTTCTCGAGAGCGCCCAAAAAGCCATAAGTGATATGCCGTCAAGCTTTGGAAAGCACTATCTCGAATCACATCCGCCCAAGTTTCGGAAGGGCAGTCCATATCACTGGCTTGTGGGAAATCATTTCACATACAGCATGATCAGAGATCTTGAACCAGATGAACAATTTTGGGCCCTGATATATGAAGCGAATGCCTATCCGGATGAATGGGTCGCTGAGCATTCTGTGAGTGATCAGTGGGATCTTGAGGGGCTACTAAAGAATATTAAGGGGCCCTCCAAGCCGGGACAAATAAAGCTGAATAGAATCGAGTCCGGACAATTTTGCTTCTTTTGTTACAGGGACCTCAACGTGAAGTTTGCGCTCGTAGGTCCCAATAATGCAGCGCATGTTGCGAAAACGAAAAAAGCCGCGATAATCAAGTGCCCCAATTGCAAGCACAAAATTCCCGTGACCACACAACAACTCCTTGCATTCAATGACTATACGTTGACAGGGGCAGAATTGATTCCGTTCTGTGCATCACCATGACAGGCTACAGCTTCTCTCATCCTGCTCTACACAAAGAAATGGGAACTTTAGTCTCACCTCCATAATTCCGATAACGCCGTACCGAAGCGATCGCGGCACACTGTGAGATGAAACGGCAGAACTTATCGGATGATGCTCGATTTGGATGTAGAGCGCTACCTGAGCTTAACCTCCACGCCGAAAGAGGAACTTTCTCGGTATGAGGGCGAGGTTCTTGATCTCTTAGTGAGGGAGATCGGGGGCACCCTGCCCGACATAGAGCCCGAGACGATTCGTGATTGGATTCAAGCCTTATTCAGCTCCATTGGCGTTCATCCGTCGCTTCGCGGGCTACGCCTATCAAAGCCAGTGTTCGGATTCATCAGGAACAAGTTTTTCCCGAAGGGTTCCATTGGTCCCGCACGTCGAATACTTAAACAACTGCTGAAAGAGTTCGACCGCAAAGCTATCGAGCCTTTTCTTCCTCCTCAAAAGGTTTATCAAGAGGAGGCGCAACTTTTTACCTTCCACGTGAAATCCATTCTGCCTGGCTCAGATGGCAAGCCATGCCTACTGTATGAATTATGGGGGTTGCGGCTTCACGCGGGGCTCAGGAAGGTCATGGCAAGGACCGACAAAAATCAAACTTGGAAAAACTATGCGACATCGGCGAGAGCGTTCTTTAGTGAATTCCCTCATGGCATACTGCGACGTCTGCCAAACCACAGCGATTTGGCCCTCTTTAAAAGGCATCTAAACGCTTTCGAGAACAACTCCCTCGCGAAGTGGTCTCCAACCCGTCTTAAAGAGCATCGCCAGCAGCTCGAATGGCTATTCGATAGCAAATCTCTGGTTGAACACCCTCATCACGGAAAGCAAGGATGGGCCTTCCATGAAGAGCCAGAACGCGGTTTCTTGGGGAGGCAAAAGCGCGGAAAGACGACTCTGGACGATCGGCCGTCAGAAAGCGTGACGATCGTAGCAGACGAGAATGAGCATTCTTCTGAATCTGACGAAGATTGTGATCCCAGAACGATTGACCTTATTCTGACCGACCCGCAAAGGAAAGTGGTCTCGCGCCGCCCCTATCTTCCCTACCATGTACTACATAGGTATATACTCTATCAGTTTCCTCTCTGGTGGGATCGCTCTAGCCTGACAAGGAGAGAGCTTAGGCGCCTTTATCTGGACATAGAAAGCTTGTCCGAGAGAGATGAGACGGCTGGAGTTGGTCTTCTTCTCGGAATGCTTTTGTATACCGGCAGACCCCTCAAATCACTTCTTGAGGCAAAGGTCTACAGTTGCTCAGAAGAAAGCTATCCAAAACAGGCAGATGGTCTTTACATTGATCCTGACCGCGAGATTCTATTCTTTAAGCAACAAACGCTTCGTTCCTCATACCGAGGGAGTGCTCATGCTGGGTGGCTTGATTCAACTCGGTGGATCACCATTCCCATACCGGTCCCTTTGCGAGCGATCTTTAAGGATTATGCGGAATGGTTAAAAGGGAACGGAATCCTTACGCAGGCTAGCCAACATTACTTTTTTCAAGCCATGTTTAAAGAGGAGATACAGCCTCTCAAGCGAAAGTTCTTGGGGCCGATCTTACATGCGGTGTTGAACCGCACAAAGATTCCTGCGCCAACGAGAATTGCGCAGGCGTTTGTTCCATTACTCGTCCATGGGTTTGGTCTTGATAATGTCCTCGCAAGAATGATCAGCGGGCGAGGATTTGCGCGTCACTGCGCACAAATTCACTACTCCCGCATTCCTGAAAGTGATCTGATAGCTCGGTACGCTACAGCATGCGATTCGCTTCACGACTACATTACTGAAGAAATGCCGGGTGCAGGATGGTGGCAATCTAGTGTTGGCACGTCGTCTAGAAATCATCCCCCCGCGCGTACCAGCGCTCGTGGCTTTGGCTCTCCGCTTGTACTGGAGCTACATACTTTTCGGCGGGCGGTGGAACGCTTGAGAAGGGTGATCGAATTGTCGGGTAGACATTCCTCATCCGGAAATCCCGTCGTAAACCATAATGCCTATACTTGCTATGTCTATCTTATGCTGTTGCTCCTAGGCGTACGACCAAGGAATAACCCAAAGCTGCAGCGCGCTACTTTTACAACGTCGCCTACAAAGTCGCCGATGTATCTCATCGTCTCCGACAAACAAAGCGCTTTGTACTTTGAACAGAGAGTTTTAGAGATGCCAGCCGTGCTCAGTGAGGCACTGTGCAGCATGGCTAGTGGCTCAGAGAGGGTGCTTTCGTACGTCCATCAGCAAATAGATCCACAAAGCACATTGCCCAAAGATCTTCTATTTTTTCTGGAGCACGATCAAAAACCCAAAGCATTTTCGCTCAAGCACTTTACCGCCTTGCTCAAATCTTGGAACATTGAGGTCTTGCCCGATGCTCCGCGCAATGTAGGGCGTCACTGGATCAGAACCAACTTACGGCTCGAGGAATTCTTAGATGATGCAATCGATGTCCATATGGGACATCAGAGGGCCGGGAGAGGCGCAATTGAGGCTCACGCCACTACGATGTTGGGACCTGTGCTGAGTATTCTGAAACTTCGAATGGAAAAGATGCTCCGAGATTTCGGGTTCACCACGCTGCGCTACTTTCCATTCTGCGAATCCGATCTCTATGGAAAATCCGCGTAGCGCGTTCACATTTCTACAGGATCTGCTTGATTCGGGCGGAGCTCGTTCTCCTCTCCTGTCTAGGATGCCGGAATCAACGGTTCAAGCGGTTGGGAAAATGCTGGCCCCCGTTCTGGCATCTATTGAAAGCAAGGATTCAAGCAATCCGCGATTGTCCAAGTCAGCGGTATTGGATCTCGGCAAACAAATTGAGGAGAGTTGTCACAGTCACGTCCAACGGTGGCGATACAAGACGACCCTCAACTTGCTCATAGAAGCTTGTGCCAAGGACAAGCTCTTAAAACCTCAGTATTTGAATATCCCCCAACAGGTCCCTCGGCACTTGGTGGTCACATTTGAAGGTATCACGCCAGATGCCTTGCAGATCGCGCTGGCAGTTGATTCACTGCTCGAGCGATCACCTGTCCCAAAACCCGCAGCCAACTGGTCTTACGAGCCAGGGATATGGGAATTCCTTCTGTTTTATGCATCGCTCACACTTTCAAGCCATGTCCTAATCCCGAAACTAGACACAAAAATCTTACACTTACAGGAAAAGCATTTGCACTCCAAATGGCTGACCTTGCCATCTATGAGGCTGAATCCGGAGCTCGTGGGCGGTGGTCTGCGGTTTCCTTTAACAAGCCAGACCCAACGCTGCCTGCAGTATCTGAAAGCCGCCATACGGGCGCACTACAAACCCAAGGGCGACTATCTTTGTCCTGACGAATGGCGTACTGCCCAATGGTTCAAATTCAAATTAGCCAATGCATGGCTATCATTTTTGCAGCTACAAATGAAGATGGTAGCGCCCATTCCGGCTAGCATCCGCATTCGGAAACTGCAGGAGTTAGGAAGGGTCGTCGCCTTGCTCGATGGGATCCCTCCCTTTCTTGTCGCCATCTTGTCGGGGCATCCCGAAGGGGCAGTCGATCCGATGACGCAGCTAAGTTTTGGCAGAGTCTTTGCGCGGAGCACCATTCCGAGGAGCGGGAGGTCAATGCCGCCTCCACCTCGATCTAATGGGAAGCTGCGGAACCGTGCTATCGGTAATTCCGAACTGTTTGATTTAGTGGAACAGGCTCGCAAGGGTATCAGGCGGGACATGTCACGCGTTCACCGGCTAGAAATTGCCAGTGCTTTGGAAAGGCAGCTTGGAACAAACAGGCCCACAATAGGCTCCAGCGGGAGATCTTGTCGCAATGCGTGGTGCTATGGGCAATGGGTCATCAGCATGCTACGCGCGCCTCATCGTCCGGGCACGGTCATGACCTGGAGCTCTGCGATCGCAGCGGCATTTTTCCCAATGTTTGCCAATCATGACCTCTCCTCCTGGAGTGCCGCAACATGGGTTAGTCATACCCAAGCAGCCATGCGCGACCATGAGACTTCGGCGGCAAAGAAAGCAATTAGAGAATTCTATGCTTTCCTTGTCGAAGAGGGCTTTACCCCTCTGCACAAAGATGTGGGATGGGACTCGGAAGAGCTTCGGAAGCACAAAATGCGACATCCGATGCCACTGATCGGATTTCAGGAATTTCGGAACGCCATGTCCTATTGTGAGCGAGAGGACTTCCCGGGACCACTTGTTCCTGTCCTGCGCACGAAGCTCATCCTTGGGTTTCTGCTTGGATTGCGAAGCATGGAGGCAACCTGGCTCCGATTATCGGACCTAGAGCTGACACCTGATCCGATTCTCAGGATCGAACATACCAAGACGGAACATGGCATTCGAACGTTGCATCTGGGGATGCTACTCCCGGAGCCATATCTCGATGAATTAAGAGCATTTCGTTCAGCGCGCCTCTTAGAGGCTGGCGGTAACCCTGATGCACCGCTTCTGGCCACGAAAGAGCATCCTTCCCGGTACGATAGCAGTTACCTGGCGTCTTTGGCAGGAATTCCGCTTCGACGCGCCGTCCAAGAACCTGTCTGCTTTCACCACCTTCGACATGCGTTCGCCTCCTGGATATTGATACGGCTACTGGCGGCGGCCGGAACGATAACGTTGGACACGCAGAGACTTCCATTCGCGCAAGAAAGCCTATTCCAAAACGAGGCTCTTAACGCGCTGAGGCCACTTCTGTTTGGATTTGGACCTCAGAAGCAGGGGCAAGAGTGTCTATCACACGCGCTCGTTGTCGTTTGCCGGTTACTGGGGCATAGCAATCCGACCACTTCTTTAACTTCTTACGTACATAGCGCAGAAATACTTCTATCAATTCTCAATAGGCGACAACTCGTACCCCGAGGGAAAAAGGTCGCAGGGTGAGACAGATATCCAGCTGTATGTGCCGCTAGGATATGCTGAGACCGCGCGTAGCTTTTGACTTCTTCCCGTGGGTATTGAGGACAAGGAGCCTCTAAAGGGGCAGGCAAATAGACCGTTACCAAAGCCCTTCCGTGTCTATTTGTGACATTGGTGGTGCTGTTGCTGTTTGCGGTGTGAAGAACAGTTGGTCGAGTTGGTTTCGTTTCTCTGGTTGGACCAGCCAAACTAAACACACGAAAGAAACAAGGGAAACTCAATTCTATCGATGCGGCAAGCCAGCACGCACGCCGTTGCACAGACAATTGACCCAAAACCTGAAAAGAAGACCACCTGTATCGCTGTCGTCCGATCCGTCCTCGTGTTCCCATGTCCTACGGTCCTTTCCCGGATGAAACAAGGGATGAAACAGGGATGAAACAGGTTGGGTTCTCAGCCGAAAGCCTGTACAATTGCTCCCATGGGGCAACGGGGGCATCAGGGTACGCGGGGCCAACAGCGGAGGAAGGGCGCCGCTGGCCAGGAAAAAAGCGGCGTCAGCTTGGCGGGGCAGGTTCGGGATTACCAGCGCCGTTCCCGGGAGCTGTATGAGATCAGCAAAACTCTTCATCGCGCAGACTTTTCACTGGCCGATGTGCTCCGGCTCATCCTCGATGCGGCAGTGCGGCTATCGAACGCTCGATACGGGGCCCTGGGCGTCTTTGATGAATCGGGTGAGCGGCTCGCCGACTTCCTGACCGTCGGGATTGACGCCGCGACCAAGGCGGCCATCGGCCCACTCCCGACCGGGCGCGGCTTCTTGGGTACGTTGGATTGGGATGACGATGTCATCCGGGTGAAAGACCTGACGCGACATCCTGCCTTCACCGGATTCCCGCCTCACCTTCCGCCCATGCGATCTTTCCTTGGTGTCTCGATCCGGGTCGACGGCCGTCTGTTTGGCCGTATCTACCTGACCGACAAGAAAGGCCGGAGACGGGAGTTTTCGGAGCTCGATGAACAGACCGTCGCCGCCTTGGGGGTCCATGCCAGCCTGGCGATCGAAGACCGCCACTATGTGGAGCGGCTCCAGACCGCCGAAGCACTGTACTGGTCCACGATGGCTTCCTTACCGGTGTCGGTGGTCCGCCTGGATCAGCAAGGGACCATCCGGTTTGCCAACCCACGTTTCTATGCGCTGATTCAGCGGAACGAGGCGGACATCGTCGGTCGGTCCATCGCCTCGGTGCTCCCGGTTGACGCACAGGGTGAAGGCATGGACGAACTGCTTCAACTCGCGCGCGTCCAGGGCGAGCCGATGGCGCGGGAAGTGGAGTGGGTGAACGAGGCCGGCGACCCGCGGATCTTGCAGGTCTGCATCGCTGGCATGAATCCTGCTGCTGCTGCTGCTGCTGCTGCTGCTGCTGCTGCTTTCGTCCTCATTATAGAAGACATCTCCGCGCGCAAGCGGACAGAATCCGGTCTGGTGATCCAGTCCGCGGTCACACGATGCCTGGCAGAGAGTTTGACGCTGGCCCAGGCCACGCGGGAACTGTTACGGATTATCGGCGAGCACACTGGCTGGGAAGTGGGGGTGCTCTGGGCAGTGGACCGTCCGGCCGGAGTCCTGCGCTGCGCTGAGGTGTGGGCGCAGCATGCGGGCCTGGTCACGGAGTTTGCAGCGGAGCTTCGGCGGGTGACGCTTTCGCTGGGCGGCGGCTTGCCGGGACAGGTCTGGGCGACGGGCCAACCGGCCTGGGTCGCCGATGTCGGACGGGCTGCGGACTGTCCGGTGGCCCCCCTCGCGGTCCGCAGCGGGCTGCGCGGGGTCTTCGCCTTCGCGCTTCGGACTGGGAGCGACGTGGAGGGGGTGATGGTCTTCCTCAGTCCCCAGATTCGTGAGCCGGGCCAGGACCTCCTGCACATACTCACTGCGCTGGGCGGGCAGATCGGCCAGTTTATGGCGCGTAAGCGGGCGGAAGCTGATCTACACGAGGTCCATGACGCGCTTGAGCATGCCGTGCAAGGAATCGCGCGGCTGGACGTTCACGGACGCTATCTTGCGGTCAACGCGCTATATGCCAGCCTGCTCGGATTCACCTCCGAGGAGTTGATCGGGGCGGAGTGGCCGCTCACCGTCCACCCTGACGATCGTGCGGCGGTGAGCGCGGCCTACCAACAGATGCGTTCTGTCGGTAAGGGCCAGGCGGAAGTCCGCGCTCTGCGCAAGGACGGCTCGGTCTTTCATAAGCGCGTGGTGATGATCAAAGCCAATGATTGGGAGGGACGCCTCGCAGGACATTACTGTTTCATGGAAGACATCACCGAACGCAAGCAAGCGGAAGAAGCCTTGATCCTCTATAAAAAGATCATTGCGTATTCAAGCGAGGCGATTGGGATCCTCGATCTGCAGGGGGGCTACCTCGCAGAATGGTGCCCATCAATTACTCACAGGGCATACCGGAGACGAGTTGCGTGGACATACCCCGGCGATTCACCTCGGAGAGGAAGTATTGGCGGCCATTTTTCGGGACCTGACGAGTACCGGCGTCCACAGGGGAGAATATGAAGGGCACACCAAGGATGGGAAGGCGCTCATCCTCGATCTGTCCATTTTTACGGTGTGCAATTCAGCCGGCGAACCGATGTGTTACGTTGAGATCGAGCGCGACATGACGAAGAGTAAGAGTATGGAACAGCAACTTCGGCAGACCGAAAAGATGGCAGCCATGGGGATGCTGATTGCCGGGGTTTCGCACGAGTTGAACAATCCACTATTCGCGCTGAGTGGGTATATCGAGCTGGCGAGCGAGAACGTCCGCAGCGAGGAGTATCAAGAGTTGGCAGAAAATCTTGCGGCCATGCGAGAGGCGACGGAGCGGGCCACGGCGATGGTGCGGCGGTTCCTCGGCGTGGCCCATTCGCCGGTCAGGCAACGGGAGCTCTGTGCGGTCAACGTGGTGGTGGAGCAAGCACTGGAGCTGGTGGCCAACGACTGCCTGATCCACAGGGTCCGTGTCAGCCGAGACCTGGCTCCCGACCTCCCGCTCATTGAGGCGGATGCCCAGGAGCTGCGCCAGGTGCTGCTCAACTTGTTCACGAATGCGCGCCAGGCGATGACCGTTCAGGGGCGCGGCACCTTGACCGTGACGACGTCTCTCGCCGTGTCGCCGCGTCACCCAGTTCTCCCGTCAGCTTCACGCGGAGCCTGGATCGACATCCGCGTCCAGGACGATGGCTCCGGAATCGCTCCAGAGCAGGTGAGCCGAGTCTTTGAACCATTCTTTACGACCAAGCCGGTCGGCGAGGGAACCGGACTTGGGCTGTCCATATCCCATAGAATCGTCACCGAGCATGGGGGGACCCTGACCTGCCAGAGCGAGCCGGGGCGGGGGGCCACGTTTATGATTCGGCTGCCGGTGGGCACGAGCGATCAGCAGGAAGCGGAGAGCTGACGGCTGGGCGCGTGCTGCGCCGAATCTGCCTCGCAGCGGTCTGAGATGGAGACGATGGAAAAAGTACGCATTCTGATCGTGGACGACGATCCGAGCATCGTCGGGATGTTGCGAAAGTTTCTCGCCAAGCAGGGCTATGAGCCGCTGGTGGCCCAATCAGGCAAGGAGGCCCTCTCCGCCGTCAGACGAGCGCATCCGGCAATCGTCCTGCTCGACGTCCGGCTGCCCGATGCCAACGGCCTGGAGCTCTTGACGCAGCACCTCTATCCGGAACTGGGCGACCTACCGAGTGATCGTGATGTCAGGGTATGGCACGCGGGAGGACGCGGAACAGGCCGTGCTGTACGGGGCGCATGACTTCCTGATCAAGCCGATTCCGTTATCCCGCCTCGGGATCATGATCCGGAACTGCTTGCGGCTGAACCAATTGGCTCAGGAAGTCACGGATCTCTCCGGCAGAATCGCTCGACCGGCTCCGCTACGAGAGCTGGTCGGCATGAACCCCAAGATGCTGGCGTTGGTCGAACGGATCAAGCAGGTGGCGCCCTTCGACGTGCCGGTGTTGATCCTGGGCGAGAACGGGACCGGCAAGGAACTGGTCGCGAGAGCGATTCATACCCTCAGCCCTCGGTGCAAGGGACCTTACGTGGCCATGGATTGCGGCGCGCTTCCGGAAACGCTGGTGGAGGCGGAGGTCTTTGGGTATGAGCGGGGCGCATTTTCCGGAGCCGACCAGGCTAAACTGGGCAAGATCGAGCAGGCGCAGGGCGGCACGCTGCTGCTCGACGAG
>ERZ1292640.4380-Hain-H43-02um-R1-4380-length-10757-cov-5_pt1 | contig 10757 bp, 8 predicted proteins | sample MGYA00564404_ERZ1292640 | MGnify/ENA primary metagenome ERZ1292640 (study PRJEB36523, sample SAMEA6512636) | groundwater metagenome | collected 2019-01-08 | study: AquaDiva: Metagenomics assemblies of 32 groundwater samples | reverse complement strand
ACATTCTTCCTGCACTTTCCTGTGCGGAAGAAGATCCTCTGCAGGATGTGGTTGAAACCTGTCCTCTACGCATATAGCTCAGTCAGCGTTCTCCCCCTCATCTTCAATCTTGTCAAAGATCTTCCGCCGTTCGTTGGAGTCATCCTCAACTATACGCCGTTGAGCTTCTTCGTGGCGGGTCTCGTCATCTTTGTTGTCACGTATTTTCGCACCGTGGATCCAACGCGCAGAAAACAGCTGCGTCCTGTGCTTATTGGCACCGCGGTGTGGCTGTTTGCGTTTGCGTACGCCTACGTTGTTTAAAGCGTCAATCAATTCGCGATCTTTACACAACCCATTCTTCTCGCGCCAATGTTCCTGGCTGTTTTGCTACCGGCCGCCTTCGGGTATTCGATCTTCAAGTATCGCCTGATGGACATTGACCTCGTCATCAAACGCAGCCTTCTCTATGCCATGGTGACGGCGGTGCTCGCAGGAATGTACCTTTTGCTGGTTTACAGCATCGGGAGCTCGCTAGCGTATGTGCTTGGCACAGAGGAAAACCAGGTTGTGAGCCTTGTCGCGTTTCTCGTTATCGCGTTCGCGTTCGAACCGTTGAAGCGGAAAGCACAGGAATGGATTGACCGCATCTTCTATCAGGAACGGTACAATTATCAGAAAGCGCTTTTGGAGTTCAGCCAGGAGCTGCCGCGGTTGATGAATCTCGAGCAGGTGCTCTCCTCGATGGTGAACAGGATTTCCACGACAATGCACATCGAGAAAGTTGCCGTCGTGCTTTGTGATGATCAGGAGGGATGCTCCTGCATCGCCATCAATATGCCTGAGGGCGCGTGTGCTTTCGGACGCGAGCCTGATGGACTGCTTGCCCTGTCGCGTCAAACAAAGGCGCCGCAGTCATTTGCGCTGCTGGCGACGGAACCGGAGTCGTTTAAGATACACGAGAACGATAAGGAGAAGATCCTCACGTCGGGTGTCGTGCTCGCTGTCCCGATGTTTATGCAGGGAAGGCTGATCGGAACCATCAACGTCGGTCCGAAACGCTCGGGCAAAGTCTATTCACAGGAAGATATCGATTTGCTTTCGACCGTCGCGAGCCAGGCAGCAATCGCGATTGAGAACGCGCGACTCCACAAGTCCGAAATTGAAAAGCAGAAGATTGAGGAGGAGCTTGTTCTCGCCCGCGATATCCAGCAAGGACTCCTGCCGAAATCCAATCCGTTCATGGAAGGGCTTGACGTCGCAGGCGTTTCCATCCCTGCATCAACGGTCGGAGGCGACTATTTCGATTACATCGAACTTGGCCCGAAGAAGCTCCTGATCGTGGTTGGCGATGTGTCCGGCAAAGGCATGTCAGCGGCCCTCTACATGTCGAAAATCCAGGGCATGATCCAGGTGATCGCTCCGATGTACCAACACCCCAAAGATATGCTCATCCAGGTCAATCGCCGCATCTACGACAGCCTTGAGCGCAAATCCTTCATTACGATGATCCTCGCCCTCTTTGACTTGGAGCGAAAAGAGGTCCTCATCTGCCGCGCAGGTCACAACAAAGCGTTGATCGGAGTCAATGGGAGATTAGAGTATCTCCGCGGAGGAGGGATCGGTCTTGGGCTTGAGGGTGGGCCGATCTTCGAAAACGAGTTGGAGGAGATGAACCATCCTCTTGACAGCAATGGAATTTTCGTCTTCTATTCCGATGGCCTGACAGAAGCAATGAATGACCGCAACGTGCAGTTTGGAGAGGAGACGGTGTACGAGATCGTGAAATCGAAGCGTCATCTTGCGGCGCAAGAACTTCAGCAGACCATTTTGACCTCAGTGGAGGAGTTCCGGGGAGCGGCGGAGCAGAACGACGATCTCACGCTCGTCGTTGTGAAATCGGCCGCAATGTAGATGGAGATGCTGAGCGTCTCGTTGTGCTTTTCCTTTTCGAGACAACTTCGTATATTCAACTCACAACTTCTGTAGCAACCGAATACTTAATCGACACATACGTCCGTGGAGCATGACAACCAAACCGCCATCGCCCGTCGTTGAATTCCCACCCGATTCCATCGAAAAGATCGCTTACACCGTTGTGGCAGATATTCCGGCGCAGGAGCCCAACGACATCTCTCGCCTGGGCTACAATGTCTGGGCGTGGCTTGTCGATCGCAAAGGAACGCTCGAGCAGGCGATCCGCGGCGCGGGATCCCGCACGCACATTCCGTTCGAAGAGGTCGTCAAGATTGTCTCACAGCGTCTGAAGGAAAAGGGGATCGAGGTCTCATAAGCCGCACCGCTGCAGGTTTCGTTATCCGTCAAACCCCCGTCCAATGTGGAGACCTGACAGGTTTTCAAAACCTGTCAGGTCTAACAAGACCATTAAAGGAATTCGGACATGAACCTCGCACTGAAAAACAAAGTCGCGCTCGTTGCTGCATCAAGTCAAGGTTTGGGAAGAGCATCGGCGATGGCGCTCGCAGCTGAAGGCGCGAAGCTCGTGATCTGCTCACGGAATGATAGAAGCATCCGGGACGCGGCGGAGGAAATCAGGAGCAAGACAGGGGCAACAGTCGTTCCTGTCGTTGCAGATGTGAGCAAGAAGGAAGACATCAAGAGGTTCGTCGATGCGGCGGTGAAACAGTTCGGGACAGTGCATGTTTTGGTCAACAACGCCGGTGGCCCGCCGACGGGTCACGTTCTCACAATGCCGGATGAAGAGTGGGAGAAAGGCGTGCAGCTCACGTTGATGAGCGTGGTGCGCCTTGTGCGCGAGGTGCTGCCGCATATGGAACGGCAGAAGTGGGGACGAATAATCACGATCGTCTCAATCGCCGCGAAGCAGCCGATTGACGAGCTGCTTATCTCTTCTACGCTTCGCCCAGGCATCCTCGGACTCTCCAAAGTCCTCTCCAATCAATACGCCAAAGAGAACATTACGGTGAACACGGTCTGTCCGGGATTGATTCTCACCAAGCGCCAGGAGGAACTGAGCGCTTCTCGGGCATCAGAGAAGAAGATGACGTTTGAAGAATATCTTGCGGAGAACGCCAAAGCGATTCCAGCCGGGAGGTTAGGAAGACCGGATGAGATTGGAAACGTCGTTGCCTTTCTGGCTTCGGAACAGGCGAGCTTCATTAATGGCGTGAATCTGCTGGTGGATGGGGGAGCGGCGAGGGGGATACATTAGTGATTGACGATTACCAATTGACAATTGTCTGCGCCGGTCCGAAGGACCCCTTCGGGGAGGCGCATCCGCCACTCCCGCTCAAATAAAATTCGAAGAGCGGGATGCTGTACGGCGGCAAAAGCACGGCGGACAGGTCCGCCTTTGGCGGAGATTGGTGAATGCGGAGTGCGAAATGAGAAGTGATGAAGGAAGAATGAAAAATGAAAAAGGGAGAAGACTGCGGCAGTAGGTGTCAGCGAAACGTAGAGTCAGTCCTTCAACCTCTCGTAGTGAACGAACGCATACCCTTCGTGCTCATCTCTATTCATCAACTTAAACTCTCTCTCCATTAGGTCTTCATATTCCGGGAAGACCGTATCCCCTTCCACGTTCTGATCGATGATCGTCAAGTGAAGCTCATCAGCGAATTCGAGGAGCTGCGTAAAGACCTGGCCCCCACCTATCACGAAGACCTTTTGTTCATCCTTCAGGGCCTGCAGAGCCCGTTCAGTTGTTGAGTATCTTTCAACGCTGGGTAATTCTTTCGAGGTGAGAACGACGTTGCGTCGATTGGGAAGAGGCTTCCCGAGCGACTCGTACGTCTTTCTTCCCATCAACACAGCGTGGCCCGTCGTGAGCTCCTTGAATCGTTTCAAGTCCTCAGCGATGTGCCAGGGGATCTTGCCATCCTTGCCGATGACACGGTCTTTCGTTAACGCGGCAATAATGATGAGTCTCATACCGAGCAAGACCTCGCGGAGGTTTCAATCCTTCGAAAGGTTAATCAAGTGAGTTACTTCCAGGGGATAGGCATGTTGAGCGAGACAAGCTTCGCCTCGAGGTCGTCCCGCTCGCGGTTGCGTTTCAGTTCTTGACCCGGCGGCGGCAACAGGCCGAATTGCCGTGCAAGTTCAATCGCGCTCTCCGGTTTTCCCGATTGAAGCGCTTTGATGATTTCAATTTCCAGTTGCGAGAGAGACGAACCATGCATCCGGTAATCGAGAAATGCTTCCCACGCGATCGGGCACCAGCGCCTGACAATCTCGTGGCCGATGACGTTGGCGTAGCAGCGGATCTCGTATTGTGCGCGTTCGTCCATGCGGAGCGCAAGAAAATGGAGCAGGTTGTGAAGGTCGATTTTCCAGTAGGCTTCGGTGTAGGTCGATAGAGGAAGATCCTTGCGCGCCTGTTCCCGCGCGATGCCCGCTTCCACGCGTTCGTTGTACACCTTACGAGCAAAATCTTGGAGCTCCTGTTCCTGTCTGGACAACTGTGCACCAAGCTCGCCCTCAACATATCCTTCACTCCCCTGCTTGTTGTCTTTCGACTGTCGCCGCCATTCTGTGGGTGGGGTCTTCTGCGATGCGTCAATCGCGATAGAGTAACGAGTTGAGTACTCATTGATATTTGCCATCCGGTGCCGGATCCATTGACGCCAGCAGTCCATAGGGACCCTCAGGTGAAATTTGATCTCACACATCTCGAACGGCGTTGTGTGAGCGTGTCGCATCAAGTAGCGTATCAACCCGCGGTCTTCCTGGACCTTTTTTGTGCCCTTGCCGTACGAAACGCGCGCGGCCTGTACGATGGATTCATCTGATCCCATATAGTCCACGACGCGCACGAATCCGTCATCCAAGACTCTGAAGGGCACGCCGAGGATTTCATCCAATACCGGTACGAGGGGTCGCTGAAGTTTCTCTGCTTGCTGCTCCATATGCTCAGAGATTGCTTAGTGTTCGCTCTCCTCCCAGGAGAGGGCTAGGCTTCGCACTGAGCGAAGCCGAAGTGGTGATGTCTCCATCAATCAAGTATCTCCGCGTTGACGTACAGAAAGTTATAAGTCATTTCATTTGCTCTGCGAGAGGGAAGTTCGGGGCGATATCTGTCGGGGTCTCCGTCAACTTGTCGAGCACGCTCTTCATCTCCGGACGGATGACCGCGTAGCGATCGAGCATCGCTTTTGCCTTCTCGTAACTCCCTTCGGCCTGGATCGTCATCATTTCGCCGGTGAGCTTCTGCGTGGCATCCTTCATGGCCTTGAAGTTCACTTTGAAGGTCCTCGTCTTCTGGTCGTATGCAATCGCGCCTGCATCCATCAGATAGCTGAACTGCAGGGCCATACCCCTGCCGTGCGCCTCGTTAACGCCGAACCGTACCGAGCGGAACGAGCTGGCGAGGAACGTCACGTACATCGATTGTTCCATCGATTTCGGGACCACGCCGAGATCAATGAGGTACTGCAGTGCGAACAGGCCGGCGATGTCCGCCTTCGCTTCCTCAAAGGCAGAGCTGAGCTCTTTCATTTGATGACGCACGGTCGTCTGCTTGCCGTTGACGGTAATCGTATGAGGCCCGAGCCCGTGCATGAGCTCATGGGCGAGGATATGGGTGAAGAACGGCTCGAATGCGACTAACGCCTGCTGGCTTGAATCGAGTGCCATGCGGGAAATTGGAACCAGGACCTTCTCGAATTTTGCCTCCTGCACGTTCTTCAGCATCACACGCTTGCTCCCCTTCTCGCGCACCACGCGTTCGTCATTCGGCAAATTGAACGCGGCGGTTTGCACGCCAGCTCGCGCCTCTCCTCCCACAAGTACCTCATCCACAACACGGATGGGGGCGGAGGAACCGAGTTTCAGATTGCGGTATTTTGGGTTGATGGGGAGATTGTTTTCGATCTCTTGCAGATGGCGAGAGAAGATCGACAACTTCTTCGTTTCTTCGTCGTTGCGCAACGTGATGAAGGACTCAAATGCAGCCTTGTAGTTGAACAGCTCGTCCATATAGACTTCGTATGGACCGATGGTCGGCTCGATCGGACTGTCCAGCTCCATCCACGCAACGTCGCTCTCGTAGTAATCGTTGCTCAGGAAGGCATCCGCCCGCCTGGTAAGAAATGACTTTAGACTCGCGTTGGTTGTAAACGAGGATGCTTCGTCGAGCAGCCTGGCGGCAGGCTCCAGAAGATCCTTGTACTCTTCATTGTACGGCACTGTTTTGAGCTTTCCGCTGGCATCTCGCCGGATCGTGTAGAAATATCCCATTGCATTCTTTTTCTCGACATCCGCCAACGATTCAGTCCACGCAGTGAACTCTTCTTTCTTCATATCACCCGGGTAATAGTTCGCTTGCGGTGGTCGCTGCGGCACGCCCTCGATGAAGGGCTCGTTGTGGTCGAGTCCGGACCACGGGCTCATGTTGATGTCGAAGTACCGCAGTCGCAGCTTACCTTCGGGAGTTGCATCAGCTTCCAGCTTCTGGCGAAGTGCTTCATTGCCACTCCAGACCTGCCGCGTGTAGAGCTTGTCCATGATTCTGGATGCTTCGAACAACTTCGCAAGTGCTTTCCGGTCGCCGTCGGAGAGTCGCGAGACGTCGGCGGTGATTTCAACTGGCGCGAAACGTTTGATCTTTGTTTCGAGGTCTGAGGTCTTCTTTGTATCCATTTCGGTCTTTTTGCATCCTGCGATTAAGAGCGTCAGTACAATCACAGCTATTCTGAGTTGAGTAAAAACCATCAGATACTCCTGAACAAGGGAAGTGATTGCCACGCAGGATAGAGAATTGCCAGAAAGAAAATAGCTGTAAAACGGGGCAGAAGCAAGAAATGATTGGTCAGAGGAAACGCGCCTGAGGGCTTGGAACTACTTCAGCAGCAGCATACGTCTTTGCGAGAAGTGTCGCTCGCCGCGTTGAACAGTGTGTGAGAGCCGGTATACGTACATCCCGCTTGCGAATCGAGTCGCGTCTAATACAGCCTGATGATATCCTGCGGACTGATCCTCCTCAAGGAGTGCTGCGATCTCCTGTCCAAGCAGATTGTAAATCTTTAGACTCACGCGGCCATCCGATGGGAGTTGGTAGCTGATGGTCGTGGCGGGGTTAAACGGATTGGGGTAGTTCTGGAACAGCTCAAAATGGTCCGGCGGTGCAACAGCAATCTTCACCTCCTTCGACCAACTCTCGCCCGATCCGGTCTTGATGACAAACGATAGTGTGTGCTCCTTCTTCACGGGCGCAGACTTGTCAACCGAGAATGTGAAGAGAAGGGGCGTCTCTTGCTTGGCCTTCAGCAGCGGAAGCGTTTGTCTCGTCTCGCTGAATCGAAGCCAGCCGGGAACATTCGTCGCCTCGATCACTATGTTCTGCATCGGGCTCCCCGATGTATTCGCCACCGTCAGCTCAATACTGTTTCCGGCAGACGCGAATGGAAGCTCGTAGATGGTTTGCGCCGCGGAGGGCAGCGTTGTGGCAAAGAGCCAAACAGCAATGGTCGCGATGGCTTCCTTCTTCATTTCTTCCTCTCCTTTCGTCGTTCCGCGTGCATGGACTGTCCGAAGGACCCCTTTCCAAAGGAACCCTTCGGGTCGGGGAAGTCCGTGGCTACAATTCCACTGCGCCCGTCTCCCGTCTCATTTCTCAGATTTCACGCTTCACAGCGTTCCGATTCAAGTATCGAGTTCAAGCTTTCAAAACTCGTCTGTGTGCCGTCTGCTTTCTGCATACTCCCCACTTCTTACTTCTTCCCTTTTCCCTTCTTCTCCGGCAGCCGCTCAATGAGATAGTCTGCGTTATTCTTGAGCAGCAAGTAGGCTTCTTTCGTTATGATGACCTGGTCAGGTTTGTTCTTCTTTTCAGCTTCTTCACTCCGCCTTCTCAGCTGCTCCACCTTTTTCACAAACTTCTCCAGTTCCTTCCGGGCTTGCACCGAGTCTTCCTTCACCAATTCTTTTCGCGCCTTCTCCAGTCGCTTATCAAGGTTCTTGACGATCCCGTCGTCGGGTTTCTCATCATCATCGCAGTCATCGTCCCGTCTGCCTCTCAGCCAGCCGAGCTCGACCGCTCGGTGCTTATACGAAACAAGGGTGTCGATCCACGCAATGGCACTGAGAACATAAAACCTGAGGGCATTGGACTCACTGCCGTCCGGGTTCTTGACGGTCACTGGCGGTGAGTCGGCCGCAGCGACATCCGAGGCAAGGATTGATGCTTGTAGGATCGAATCTGCTGCAAATGTCGTTGTTCTCGCTGATCCTTTCCAATTGACCGTTGAACCGTTGATGAAGTTGGAGCCGCTCACCGTTAGTGTAAATGCACCACTTCCTGCAAGTGTCATTGCCGGGTTGAGTGCGGTAATGGCGAGGACGGCAGGCAACTTGCCTAGCAGATACTCCGTGTTAAAGCGCAACAGCGCATAGGCCTCGCTGGTGATGGCTGAAGAGCTGTCGATGTCAACATCACGAAGGACTGATTGTAGTGTTGTCCGGGCAGCTGTGGCGTTGTTCTGGCGAAGCTGGGTCTTAGCGCTCGTGAAGTAACCCACGTATTTGTCTGCTACGGTTTGGCTTGTGATCCAGCCGAGGGAGCGTGATTGGGTGGTGTATGCTGAGAGCGTGTCCAAGAAGTCTGCCGGCACAAACGGAGAAGGCGGATCAGCAGGGCCGATGGTCGTACCGCGAAAAGAGTTCGTGATGATGTCTTGATACCACAGGTCCTCGTTGATTTCAAGTGTCTGCATGTTGACCGAGGGTTGGCCCCAAGAGAAATTTTCCCCTTGCACATAGTATGGCAACAACGCGGGCAATCCGCGGCTTTCACAAGCGAAATTTGACTCGGTGGTGCCTCTTGGTATGGAATTCGGACTTATTTCGTCACCTCGCCAACCACACAATTGTCTTCTGAGGTGTCCGAAACGCCAATTCCCTCGTGCGGCTTTGGCCCGCACAGAGTCTGTACGCTGAGGAAACAAAAACTGATGCGCTTTCTGAATACTAGTCGACTTGTTCTCAAGATCATAGTGAAACACGAAATCACCACCTTCTCTTGCTACCATTGCCTTTACATTTACTTCGAGTCTGTTCTTTGGCAGATAGCCGCTCGGAAGCGGTTGAGGTGGGTTTTGCCAATTTCCATACAGTTGACCGCTCCAAGTATAATTAACGACTTCTCGATTTTCGGTTCCAGGATTCTCCACACCTTGAATTTCAAGGATACCATCAGCATCTATGTCGACAAGCAAGAACATTCCCTCATATGATCTGATCACCGAGAGGTTCTTTTCATCATAGTCATTGATCACGGTGCCATTCTGGCCATCCCAACTGAAAATCCAAAGGCGTTCTAAGTTCATTCTCATCCCATAGAGCCACGAAGTAACAATGTCGACCTTTCCATCATTGTTCAGATCGGTGGTAGCAATGATATCATGTTGGTAGGAATCGGTGATGCTGATGGTTGTATCAGAGTACCATACGATGTGATCATTTTTGTAGATGCCTACAAAAGCCCGGGATTTGTCTCCCTTCGAAAACGGTTCAGCTGTAAAGATCACACATTCTTTGAGCGTACCGTACGGATCTTCGATGGGGCCAACGGGAAATGGACGTTTATTCAACGAGCTATCCACAAGAACGACAATGTTCACTGTATAGCGTCCACCATACAGATTATGGACTTTCACCTCAATAGCATCTGCGATGGCGTCCATATATGTCTGAGAGAGCGCTCGCTCCTCGACGCAACAGAGTGCAAGCAAAGCCACAAAGAACCGAATGGATTTTCTCATTGGCAAGCTCCTAATCCTCATTCTAATGGCGTGAATTTCTGTATTCTGGACTTGACTCGGTCGGGATATTCCGGGCTATTTGGATTCCAATTCCTATAGACATTATCCTTGTAGAAATTCTCGAGACCGCTAGGCCAATCGTGATCCTTTTGAGCCAACCCACCGAGAGCGGCATTCAGCAGGTTAGTCACTCGCTTCATTGAATAGAACATCCCGATCTCTGTAACATTTAATCGTTCGGGATTATCTTCAACACTTTTATCAGTCTGATCATAGGGGTAGCCCACACTTTCATCTCGAGCCGTCTCATACATGATTTGCAGCAACCCGTACGAGCTTTTGATTCGTGTTTGAGCCGGAACAGTGTTGAGATCAACTCTTGATCTCTGATAGCGAATGTAATTGACCATCCGGCTGCGCGCAGAATCGGCTAGTTCCTGACCTCGATAACCTTTGTCGAAGAGTAAAGGATCAACAAATTTAATCCAGTAGTAATCTTGAAGCCTTGGGTAAGCGTGGTAATCCATAAACCCATCTGCGCGTCTTTTTCCATACAGCGAATTCCCACCCGCATTAACAAGTTGGGAATGCTGCGCAATGACATCCCAGATTGTCAAAGGAGTTCTTGGATAATCGATGTACAGCACGTGCTGATGATCAGGAATGGGTTTGCCTGTGCCCATCTGGTCTGTTGCCGGCGTTCTGTCCTTATCGACGAAATACTTGTGTCTGCGAAACGCCTTGCTGAAACTTGTTTGTGCAATGTAGGGCTCATACCGGTACGATGGAGCAAAGCCTACTCCAATATTACCCCCAAAATTCTTCTTTGCTGCTTCCTCTTCCATATGCGCCTTTATGAACTGTGGAGGAATACCATGCTGACCCCCATACGCGATGCATGTATCATCAACACTGATTTCACGATCAAAGACATCTTTTGCCTTGGTATACAAGTTTCCGAGTTCCGCCGGCTTCCTCACCTCAACTCCAACCACATTAGTCATACGATCAGTGCTCGCGAGTAACCTCACCCTGTAC
>ERZ1292640.4379-Hain-H43-02um-R1-4379-length-10758-cov-4_pt1 | contig 10758 bp, 12 predicted proteins | sample MGYA00564404_ERZ1292640 | MGnify/ENA primary metagenome ERZ1292640 (study PRJEB36523, sample SAMEA6512636) | groundwater metagenome | collected 2019-01-08 | study: AquaDiva: Metagenomics assemblies of 32 groundwater samples | reverse complement strand
CTTAGTAAAATTTGATATTTTTATACTATTGATATATAATATATGTATATATTATATAAAAAAAATATTAATTAAAAAAGTTTATTATAATATAAAAAATATGAATATAAAAAAATATTTATTAACATTAGAAATATTATTTGACTTAATTGCTTTGGCGCATTTATTAAGGTTTATTTTTGGTTGGGAGGTAGTAATTCAAGGTTTTGTGGTGCCATCATGGGTTAGTTTAGTTGTTTTTATAGTAATGTTATTGTTAGCACGCCAAGCTTTTAAATTAAGAAAAGATATCTAGATTTTTATAATTAAAAGCGCATATGAAAAACAGAGATAATTTTTTTATAGAGCCAGATGAAATTTTTCTTGATTCAGAAAATTTACAAAATTTTGACCAGCAACAATTTGAAGGAAAAATAGAAAAATCAATTTCAAAAAAAACAATAATTCTTCTGGGATTTTTTTTCTTTATAATCATTGCAATATTTTCTTTTCAACTTCAAATTTTACAAATAGGAAAAGGTCAAATATTTTTTAATAGAAGTCAAAATAATACCTTAAAAAAAGTATTGGTCTTTGCTGATCGAGGGATAATTTATGACCGAAATAAAAAAGAATTAGTTTGGAATAAAAAAAATGATGAGAGCGTAAGCGATAACACCAGCATTCCAATTCGTAGCTATTTATCCCCAGGCTTTTCGCATATTTTAGGTTATGTAACTTATCCGGAAAAAGATAATTCAGGATTTTATTACCAAAATAATTTTATTGGCATAGATGGTTTAGAAAAAACATATGATAATTTAATTGAAGGAAAAAATGGTTCAAAAATATTAGAAATTGACGCATTGGGTAAAGTATATACAGAAAATATCATAGAAGATCCGCAGCGAGGAGAAGATTTAATAACAACTATTGATTCTCGTATTCAGGGTGCATTATTTTCTTTATTAAAAAATGCTGCAGAAAAAAGATCTTTTAGGGGTGGCTCTGGAATATTATTAGACATTAATAATGGAGAAATAATAACTTCTACTAGTTTTCCAGAGTATAATTCTGAAATTCTTTCTTTGGGGCAAGATAAAAAAATTATTAACAATTATTTAACTGACAAAAGAAATTTTTTTTTAAATAGAAATATTTCTGGACTTTATACACCTGGCTCAATCATTAAACCAATATTAGCTATGGCTGCTTTAAATGAAAATTTAATTGATCCAAATAAAAAAATATTATCAACTGGTTCAATTTCAATCCCTAACCCATATTTCCCAGGCAAAGAAACAATTTTTAAAGATTGGAAAGCTCATGGTTGGATAGACATGAGAAAAGCATTGGCATTTTCTTCCAATACTTATTTTTATATGATCGGTGGAGGATATAAAGAACAAAAAGGTTTGGGAATTGAAAATATTAAAAAATATGCTAGACTTTTTGGAATTGGAGAAAAAATTGAAATTGACTTACCGGGCATAAAAAGTGGTATTATTCCAGGGCCAGAATGGAAATTAAAAAATGCTGGAAATGGTCCTTGGAGAATTGGAGACACTTACCATACTGCAATTGGACAATATGGATTTCAAATTACCCCACTTGAAATTGCGCGAGTAATTGCCGCAATTGCAAATAATGGGAAATTAGTTAATCCACATTTTCTTTTAAACAGTCCTGAATTAGTTCCAAGGTCAGACCTTAAGAATTCAAACTACGAGCTTAACGCCACAGAAAAATCTGACCTTGGAACTAATTTAGATTTAAAAAAAGAACATTTTAAAATAGTCCAAGAAGGAATGAGAGAGGTTGTATTAAATGGTACCGGGTATATGCTCAATGTACCCTATGTAAAAATATCAGCTAAAACTGGAACTGCTCAATTAGGTTTTTTAAATGAGAGAATAAATTCTTGGGTTGTTGGTTTTTTCCCATCCGAAAAACCAAAATATGCTTTTGTTATTTTACTTGAATCTGGGCCTTCTTATAGAAGTGAATTGGTCGCAAGCAAGGTATTAGCACGAGAATTTTTTGATTGGATGTCCATTAACACACCAGAGTATTTTGATTAATTAAAATGAATTTTCACATTATTACAATTTTTCCCGAAAGTTTTGATTCTTATTTAAAAGAATCTATTATTGGGCGAGCGATAGAAAATAAATTAATTGCAGTTGAATTTTACAACCCAAGAGATTTTTTACCTAAAACAGACAACAATTACAAACCAGTTGACGATAAGCCTTACGGGGGCGGTCCTGGAATGATTTTAAAACTTGAACCAATTATCAAAACTGTAGAAGCAATTAAAAAAAAAATTCTTCCAAAATCAAAAAATTTAGTCAACATAAAAAATAAAAAAATTAAAGTTATTATTTTTTCCCCAAGTGGTAAAAAATTTGACACTACTTATGCGAAAAAAATATCTCAAAAATATTCCGATATAATTTTAATTTCTGGTCGCTACGAAGGAATTGATGCGCGAGTAAAAAAAATAATAAAAAGTTTCCCTGAATTTGGAATATCTGGGGCGTTAAGCTGGGACGTAGATGAAATTTCAATTGGAGATTATGTTTTAACTGGTGGAGAATTACCAGCAATGGTTTTAATAGATTGTATTTCGCGTCAAATACCAAATGTTTTGGGTAAATACGATTCACTCGAAGAGAATAGAATTTCTTCAAGTGAAGTTTACACTCGCCCAGAAATTTTTAAATATAATGGAAAAAATTACAAAGTTCCAAAAGTCCTCCTCTCCGGAAATCACAAAAAAATTGAAGAGTGGAAATTAAAAAGTAAATCACCTCAAAGTGTGCTAAAATAGACCTATTAAGGCGTGGTAGCCAAGGGGCAGAGGTTAGGGGCAAATTAGATAGGTTTTTATAGCTAAAAGGTAGAAGCCAGTAAGGTTTCTTATTATAAAGTAAGGCGTGGTAGCCAAGTGGTAAGGCAAGAGTCTGCAAAACTCTTATACGCGGGTTCGATTCCCACCCACGCCTCTATGTCCAAGAAAAATAAAAAAATTATTCCAAGTGACAATGGTTTTACTGAATTATTACTTTATACGACACCAAACGGTAAAGTAAAAGTAGAGATTTTTTTACACGATGAAAACATATGGCTGACGCAGGAAAAGATAGCTCTTCTTTTTGGCGTGCAAAGGCCGGCTATTACCAAGCATTTAAAGAATATTTTTGAAAGCGGAGAATTGGATGAAAAAGTGGTTAGTTCCATTTTGGAACATACCACTATTCATGGAGCCATGACAGGAAAAATACAAAATCAATCCGTAAAATTTTATAATTTAGATGCCATACTTTCTGTTGGTTATCGGGTAAATAGTACACAAGCAATGCAATTTCGAATTTGGGCTACTGAAAGATTGAAGGAGTATATTATTAAAGGTTTTACTATGGATGACGAACGGTTAAAAAATCCTAACTATATTTTTGGTCAAGATTATTTTGAAGAGCAGTTGGCGCGAATAAGAAATATCCGTTCTAGTGAAAGACGTATGTATCAAAAAGTAACTGATATATATGCTCAGTGTAGTGCTGACTATAATCCAAATAAAGAAATCACAAAACTATTTTTTGCGACAGTTCAAAATAAATTACATTTTGCTATTACTGGTAAAACCGCTGCGGAAATAATAAGCGAAAGGGTGGATGGTGCTAAAATAAATATGGGGCTTACTGTTTGGAAAAATAGTCCCAAGGGTGCTATACGAGAAATCGATGTTGTTATCGCTAAGAATTATTTAAACGAAAAAGAGCTTGACTATTTGAATAGAATTCAAACTATGTATCTTGATTATGCTGAAATGCAAGCAAAAAAAGGAATTGTGATGTATATGAAGGACTGGGTAGAAAAATTAGATGCCTTTTTAAAGTTCAATGAGCAAGAAATTTTAGAAAACGCTGGTAAAATAAGTCATGAAGTTGCGGAAAGTTTGGCCTTGAACGAATACAAAAAATTTAACAAGATTCAAGATAAAAATTATATTTCTGATTTTGATCGTGAAGTTAAAAAATTATTGTATATTAAAAATAAAAAAAAATAAAATACTATATTATGTTATTAAAATTAAAAGAAAAATTAAAAAATGGGGAAAAGATCGCTTTTATCTGCGATTTGGATAATACTTTATATACTTCGAAAACACTTAAGGAAGAAGCATTTAAGGCTTTAGCTTGGACCTTGGCTGACCTAATGAGTGGAAAAGAAAATTGGCCGCAAGAAATAGATCAGGCACGCGAAAAAGCAATTAAGGTAGTTGAAGAGATAAAAATAGATTTAAAAAATTCTGGAAAATACCTTAGTCCTGGAGCTAGTGACATTAGAGAAGTTTTAGGAATTCATATTCATGATTATAAAGTTGGTAAAGAAAAATATTATTGCCCTGAAAATCATATTAAGTTAGACCATGAACTTAAAAACCATTTTCACTCCATAAAAGAAAAACATCCCCTAATCAAGTTTAGTGTGATGACTAATCAAACCAATGAAATGGCTAAAAGAATATTAAATATTCTTGAGATACATCATTTATTTGATGTAATAATGACCCAAGAAAACACTGGTTTAAAAAAACCAAACCCAGAAGCTTTAAAATTTATTGCCAATAAATTAGAAATTCCATTTGAAAATTGTATTTCAATCGGCGATTTACAAGAAAAAGACATAGATCCTGCTTTACAAATTGGAATGCTTGGATTCCTAGTAAGTGGCCCAGAAGATGTTTCTAAATTTTTCCATGACCTCAGAATAATTTTAGAAGAAATTCAAGTTAATTAACGCTCCCACCAGCTTTTAGAATTTTTTCTTGAGCGGTTTTTGAAACTAGGCATTTTGAAACATTGATTTTTATATTAAAAGCTTCTGCGCTTTTTCCATTTAAAATTTTTACTTTTGGTATTCTACCTTTTATTGTTGTAATTATTTTTGCTTCAAGTAAATTGGTTGGGTTAACTTCCCCACCCTTTGTGTATATTTTAGATATAGCATCAAGTGAAACAATAACTGGTTTTACTTCAAAAGACTGAGAGCGATATCCTCGATTTTTAGGAAGTTTTTTAATAATATCCAAAAATGCTGGACGACGCTTATTGCCGGCGCGAGCTGTTTGACCTTTTCCACCACGACCAGAAGTCTTAGCGTGTTTTCCACCACGACCAATTATCCGATCTTTTTTATTCTTATGTTCTCTTTTTAAATTGTGTATTTGCATAAATTTTTTTAATTAATTATTCTGGGACATTAAGTTGGAACTAAATAAACTTTGAAAGTGCCGCGATGACTGCTTTAGCATTATTTAATTTATTTTTACTACCTGATACAATTTTTCCTGTAACATCTTTTATTCCCGCCAATTTAAGAATATCTCTCACAACAGAACCAGCCACTAAACCACGACCCTTATTTGGCTGAAGCATAATCCTTGAACTAGAAAACTTAATTAAAACTTCAGTAGGAATTGATAAAGTTTTTGTCAATTTTAATTTAAGCATATTTTTCTTAGCATTCCTAAAAGCTTTATTAATTGCTAAAGAAGTATCAATTGATTTTCCTAAACCAAAACCAATTGAACCTTTTCTGTTTCCTGCTATTAGTGCAACACTAAAAGAAAATCTACGTCCTCCAGTTGCAACTCGAGTTACTCTACGAACATTTACAATCTTTTGCTCAAATTCGCTTATCTCTGGTTTTCTAGAAAATGAACGCTCGTTTCTATTTTTTTTAATTTCTTTAGTTTCCATAATTAAAATATTAATCCTCCTACACGAACTTCGTCAGCTAATAATTTTACACGACCAATATACTTAAAGCCATTTCTGTCAAAAACAACTTTACTAATTTTCTTTTCTTTTGCTATTTCAGCTAATTTTTTACCAATTTGTTTAGCTCTTTCGTTTTTGGTACCGGTAGTAATTTTACTGTCATTTGCCTGAACTATAGTTTTACCAACAGTATCATCAATTATTTGAGCATAAATAAATTTATTCGAGCGAAAAACAGAAAGTCTTGGAATTTCTTTTGTACCAGAAATATTAGCTCTGATTTTTGCTTTAATTCGCTTAATTCTGTCTTTTTTGTTTTTTTCTTTTTTAATATTTTTTTTCATATACTTTTGGTGGCGTTAAGCTCGTAGTTATGTTGTTTTCTTTCCTTGTTTCCTTCTAATAACTTCTCCTTCATAATGAAATCCTTTACCTTTATATGGTTCTGGTTTTTTTAATGCACGAACTGAAGCCGCAAAACTTCCAACTAATTCTTTGTCAATTCCAGTCATGGTAATAATATTTTTTTCAGCCGTTGCTGTAATTCCAGCTGGTATTTTAAATATAACTGGATGTGAAAACCCTAAAGCAAAATTAAATTCATTATTTTTAATTTCCGATTTAAAACCAATTCCTTCTAAAATTAATTTTTTCTGATATGGTTTTTGAACGCCTTGAATCATATTATTAATATGTGAAGCATAAGTCCCCCACAAAGCTTTTGAAAATTTATCATTTCTTACGGGATTTAAATTAATTTTATCACCAGAAATAACGATAGTTATTTCGTCTCTAAAAATTTTATTAAGTGTCCCAAGTGGACCTTTAACTGAAAAATTAGGACCATTTTGGGTAACGGTAATTCCTACTGGTATCACTATTTCTTTTTTTCCTATTCTTGACATATATAAGTTATAAACTTTATAAAATTTAGTGGCCAAGGTCCGACCTCTTTGAGTTCGAGGTCGTACCTTGGCCCCCACAATTAACTTACCACATTTTAAATAATGCTTCGCCTCCAACTAATTGTTTCCGTGCTTCCTTACCTGATAAAATTCCTTTTGGGGTTGAAAGAATCAAAATACCTCTTCCGTTTTTTACTGGAAAAATTTCTTTAACTCCAATATAAACTCTTCTTGATTGTTTAGAAACTCTTTGAACTTCTGTAATTTTTGGATTTTTATTATTACTTATTCCGAGCCCAGTAGAAAGATAAATTAATTTTATTTCCAAGGCTGGTTTTTCATTCTTTATTTTTTTAGAAACTTCAGAAACATATCCCTCTTTTTTTAAACATAGAGCAATTTCATTTTTCATTTTTGAATACGGAAAAGAAATAGACTCTTTGCCTGCAGAGCTTCCATTTTTTATCATTATTAACATGTTTGAAATTTGATCCATAAAAATTATTTTTAGTGGACAAGGTCCGACCTCTTTGAGTTCGAGGTCGTACCTTGTCCTCCCTACCAACTCGATTTTCTTACTCCTGGCAACATTCCAAGATTAGCAAATTCTCGAAAACAAATCCTACATAAAGCAAAATCTCTCATAAAACCTCTTCCTCGGCCACAACGAAAACACCGATTTTTTGCTCGGGTACTAAATTTTGGAATCTTTTTAGATCTTGCTATAACTGATTTTTTTGCCATAATTATTGTTAATTACAATTTTACTTAGTTTCGTTTTCTAAAGGTCCGACCTTAAGAATTCAAAAAGGTCGTACCTTGGGAAAACGAAATCCAAATTATTTTGACAATATCGCATTACTTTTCTTTGATATTTTAGAATTAAAAAAATAAAGAAAAAAAACGGATTAATCAAAACAACTATATTAATAAATTATAAAAATAATCTATTAAAAATAGATTAACAAAATTTGAATTAAAAGTCAAACTACGAGCTTAACGCCACTGTTTTATTCTAAAATTTTTCTTAAAATATCTTCGGGGACTTCTTTGATTTTTTTAGTAGGTGAAGATTCTTGTGGAGATTTAATATCTTTGGGTGGAATTTTTTCTGTAATATTTTGTGACGTTACCGCTTTGTCGCTTGTAGTTTTTTGTGCAATTAAATTTTTTAATTTATTCATTTCTTCTGTGGTGGCAGATTTATCTTTAAATATCGAGGGTGGAATTGGGACTGAAATCGTACCCGCTACTGTATTTATATTTACATTTTTTAAAGCATTTAAAGAAATTGGTTCAATTTTTTTTATAAGAGGGATTTGAGCAATAGGAGTTTGTACAACAGGTGTAACTACAGTTTTTATTTTATTTAAAGTTTTTTCTAAAATTTCTTTTAAGCCAGGATTAGTTTTTATAGGTGGCCGAAAATTGCCCGCCGTTTCAGTTTTCGGATAAGTCAGACTTCCCGGATTACCGGATAAGTCAGACTTCCCGAAAACCCGATTTTGCAAAGGCTGAACTTTTGTAGGTACCTTTGTGGGTAAAATTATAGATGATTTAAATTCAATTCCCAAATCAGCTAAAGGCTGAAAAAAATTTTCTTTACTTGATTCCATTGACTTAACTGCACCCCTTATTGGTTTTATTTCACCAGATTTTATTTTTTCCATACAATCCCAACAATACACCGGGCGTCCAGGAATTGGTTTAAAGGGAATACTTGTTTCTTTTTTACAACTTGAGCAAATTGCCGCAAATTTTTCACCGCCACTGTAACTATCCCCTTTTTTGTTATCATTACTCACTACTCCAGACCACTTATTAATTTCTTCTTCAACTACTTCTCGAGATCTACAATAAAGTTTTCTAGAAGATTCTATAACCTCGTCTCTTATTTTAAGATTAACCTTTGCTATTGGAAGAATTGTTTTAGCAGAAAAAGGCCTAGAGGTTACTCCATCAATCATTAATTTCAAATAAATTTTATAATTGGGTAAATTAACAATATCTTGCACCATAAATTCTGGCTCAAATTCTTTTTCCAGAAAATCAGCATCATCAGCTCCAACGCGAAAAACAATCATTGTCCCAACGTTACCAAAAACTGCATCCCGAACCGCAGAACTTTTATCAAAAACTAATTGAGCTGTATATTGATGCGCAACCGTTAAATTTAAGCGATATTTTCTAGCTTCCGATAAAATACTAGCAAAAGAATCAGTGACAAAATTTTGAAATTCGTCAACGTAAAGATAAAAATCTTTTCTTTCTTCTTCTGGAATTCTCACTCTTTCCATCGCTGCTAATTGAATTTTAGTAATCAACATTCCACCCAATAAACTAGAATTATCTTCACCGATTCTTCCTTTAGAAACATTTACCAAAAAAATTTTACCCTCATTCATTATGTCAAAAACATTTATAGTACTTTTTGCTTGCCCAACTATATTTCGAACAATAGATGTAGAAAGGAATTGTCCCACTTTATTTTGAATTGGGGCAATTGCTTCATTTCTAAATTTATCTTGCCATTCTTCGTATTCATGAATCCAAAAAGCTTTAATGACCGGATCTTTTAAATTACCAATAATTTTTTGACGATACTCTTTATCAACCAAAATTCTAAGAATCCCCAAAAGAGTTGTATCGGGTGTATCCAATAATGCTAAAATACAATTATTTAAAATATATTCCATTCGAGCACTCCAAACACCAGCCCAAATTTTTGTAAAAATTCCCATTAAACCAGAAGCAACCAAATGTTTATATCTAGGATCTGTTAATTCTAAAACATTAAAACCAATAAAATTATCTATGTCGGCTGGATTAAAATAAATTACATCTTTTATACGATTTTCTGGAATCGCCGAAAGAATTCCTTCAACCAATTCTCCGTGCGGATCAACAACACAAACACCTTCACCATTTATGATATTTTGAATAATCATATTAGATAACAAAACCGATTTTCCTGTTCCAGACTTTCCAAGAACATAAACATGCTGACGCCGATCTTTGCGCTTAATTCCAAAAAGTTTATGTTGGCCCCGAAAAGTCGTCCGCCCAATATAGGTAAGGTCTTTATTTAACTTTAATTCTTCTTCTTTATTTTCTTCGCTCATAATATATATTTTATCATAAATTACTAAAAAGACACGATTACAGTAAATTCCCCTTTTTGCTTAACTGTATTTTCAGTAAAATAATTCAAAAGTTCTTCCGCTGAACCAGATTTAAATTCTTCGAAAATTTTAGTAAGTTCTCGAGCGATACAAATTTTTTTACCCGGACAAAATTTTTGTAAAGATTCTAAGGTTTTTAAAATTCTATGCGGCGACTCATAAAAAACCATAGTTCTTTCAGATTCAGTAATTTCTTTAAAAAGAGTTTCCCTTCCTTTTTTATGTGGCAAAAAACCAAGAAAAGTAAAATCGTGAATTGGTAAACCAGAAGCTGATAATGCTGTAATCAAAGCTGATGGCCCCGGAATTGGAATCACCTGAACACTTTGTTGACAAGGTTCGACCTTGTCCTCCTTAAAGTATTCTTTAATTTTTGAAACTAATAAAACCCCAGGGTCAGAAATTCCAGGAGTACCCGCATCAGTAACTAAAGCTAAATTTTTTCCTTCTTTTAATAAAGCAAAAATTTTTTCAATCTTACCTGATTGTGGCGTTAAGCTGGGACCTCGAGCCAAATCATCTGATGGATAACTCATAGTCATAGTGTTAATACTATATTCCTGTAAAAGTTTTTTTGTCTGGCGAGTATCTTCGCACAATATTAAATCAACATTTTTTAATGTTTCAATGGCGCGCAAAGTAATATCTTTTAAATTCCCAATCGGTGTCGCAACCACAAAAAATTTAGATGTATTATTCATAATTTACTTTATTATTATCTTAGTATATCATAGTATGGTACTAATATCATGCTAAATACAATAGAAAAATTAACAGAAATATTTAAAGAATTTCCCGGGATTGGCGAAAGACAAGCTGGGCGTTTTGTTTATTTTTTAATGTCTAGGGGTTCTGGCTATACAGAAAATTTTTCAAATTTAGTAAAAGATTTAAAAAAAGAAA
>ERZ1292640.4378-Hain-H43-02um-R1-4378-length-10758-cov-5_pt1 | contig 10758 bp, 15 predicted proteins | sample MGYA00564404_ERZ1292640 | MGnify/ENA primary metagenome ERZ1292640 (study PRJEB36523, sample SAMEA6512636) | groundwater metagenome | collected 2019-01-08 | study: AquaDiva: Metagenomics assemblies of 32 groundwater samples | reverse complement strand
TCTGTGCAGCGAGGTGCGCCATTTGGTAATGATTCGTGGGTTGATCACATGGTTAGAGATAACGGGACAGATAACGGGGACAGGCACAGTTTTAGTCTACTAGGCAAGACCTAGTAATAAGCAAAATCGCACTTTCAGGCGATTTGCTTGTTCTGATAACGGGGACAGGCACAGTTTTAGTCTACTAAACAATAACGGGGACAGGCACAGTTTTTGCATGATATGATATCTATATGGCACGAGGGAAATGGGGTCAGTGATCCGTACCCCTTATCGTAGACCAGAAATATAAATGGTGATGTACAATTAATGGTTCAGCAAATGTTCTCGGTATTCAACTGGGGACATTTTTTCTCTGTGCCACTGTTTGCGTACTGAATAACGGGGACAGGCACAGTTTTAGTCTACTAGGCAAGACCTAGTAAAGAGAAACGGGGACAGGCACAATTAATTCGTTAAATATTCTGGCAAGGACTGAAGAAAAATGGGGTCCCTCCTTCGCCCTAGGCTACGGCGTATAGTGCGGATTGCTATTCTTCGTCTGGGGTTTTATCTATGATGAATCCGTTTGCTCCGAGGATTACAAGCCGTCCATCAAGCGAATTCTCATCGTATGTGGCGAACAAGTTCGAGAGCGCCGCAGTTACGACTTCTGGTGTAGACGGATGGATTCGGATGAGTACTATGCCCGCGTATTTATCCGGCGGATATGCCACCGTATTAGCGAAGTCGTTGTCGTGCGTGATGAGTATGCGCCATTCTTTCTCGCATATCTTCGCGATAGCGGAATCCGATGCGCCTTTGGAAGGACGAGTGGCATCACCGAGCTTTGAGAGAAATCTCGCGACTTCGCTCCGAACGTTTTCGTCAACGAGAAATCGCATGATCCGGCGAAATAATAAAAGATCCGCGAATTTCAGGCAGTCGGGCGGCGAGTTGCAGCGCGGCGGTGACATGTGCCTTGGTGAGGCTGGGGTACGCACGCAGAATGTCATTGATGGACTCTCCCACAGCGAGCATCTCGAGAATCTGCCAGACCATGATGCGTGTACTTTTGAAAACGGGTTTGCCGTGACAGATATTTTGTCTGGAAACAATATACTTGGTGAAATCGTGCATACGAGCAGTGTAGCACAAGGAAATGCGAAAAAACAATACCCCCTTTCGCTCCTTCGCCGAAGGCTACGGTAGGGCGCGGCATCGTAACGGGGACAGGCACAGTTTTTGCATGATATGATATCTATATGGCACGGGGGGAAAGGGGGTCAGTTCACAGGTACCCTTTTTCGGGGAATTGGGAGCCACTTCCGGCGCGTTGACGCTATGGTTTTAACCGTGATAAGATGTTGAAAGTACATGAAGATAATTCTGACTGATCATACAAAGGAGAGAATGGCTGTGCGAAAAATCACAGAGAAAATGATCAAAGATGCTATTATTGGCCCCGAGAGCAAAGGTGTGGGGTACCAAAATCGGTCATTAGTTTTTAAGTCGTTTAGCGCAGGAGTAGTTAAGGTGGTATATACAAGAGAAAGAGATTTTTACATCATCATTTCTGTAATTTGGGAAAGTAAAAAATAATATGAAAATCACATACGATCCAAAAATAGACGCAATGTATATAAAATTTCAGGATGGTACTTTTGTATCCAATAAAGAAGTGGAAGATGGAATCATTTTTGATATAGGGAGGAAGGGTATTATTTTGGGCATAGAGATTTTAGAAGCAAGTCAAAGGTTAAAACCAAAAGACCTTTCTCATTTTGATATTCAAATCCCTCTTTCGCCAATGGCAGTTGCGTAATGGGTGGGGAAATGGGGTCCCTCCTTCGCCGAAGGCTTCGGAAGGGCGTAGCAGCCACCATTGTTTCGTTAAATATGTGTTCTAATCTGTTTTGCGTTTCCAAGCCCTCTTGAGGTTCAACTTCTTTCCCGACTTTCTTTAGCCGGCAATAGGAGTTTGTGCCACTTTAGTTTGTTGACTCACACTCGTAAAGCTGATATTATCATGCTTGCAGATATGTCTGAACTCACAAATGGCCGCATGCTGTCTGTTACGGCGATGTTGGGTGCGTTCGGTGCATCTGTTATAATATCGCGGCTCTTTTATTTCGTGCGATGAATATGGCTGAACAAGAGGTCGTTGAGGGGATTGTGGAAGAGGCTCTTCCAAATACTCTCTTCCGCGTGAGGATGTCTTCCGGCGAACTTGTTCTTGCGTATTTAGCAGGAAAAATGCGGCTGCATAGGATTAAGGTTCTCGTGGGCGACAGGGTTTCGGTCCATCTGGACCCATACGGGGGGCGCGCGAGGATTACGAGGAGGGTGTAAGGGCTTGTCCCACAAAATCAGTGCATCGCAGGTGCATTGATTTTGTGGCTGACAAACCTTACCCAGCACCTTTTACAACAAACCGATTTTGCTTGTAAATGTGCCGTGTAAAAGGTAATATCTGCCACTAACAGCACAGTTAGCGAGAAAGGTGCTGGGTGTAAGATTTTCTAGCTCGCAAGCTCGCAACAAAATCTAACATGAAGGTCAAAGCATCGGTAAAGAAAATTTGTATGCACTGCAAGCACGTAAAGCGCCACGGGCGCCTTTTGGTCATCTGTTCGAACCCGCGGCACAAGCAGAGACAGGGATAAATGCTAAATGTTGTATATGTTATATATGTTCTATATGTTGAAAACGTTATACATGCAAAAGCGCTGTAACAATTAGAACAACTGGAACAATTACAACAATTAGAACTTATGCTTAGAATCTCAGGAGTCACAGTGCCGGAAAACAAGCGTCTAGAAATAGCGCTTACGACTATATACGGGGTCGGCCGTCCGCGCGCGCTCGCAGTTCTATCACAACTTGGGATTGACGCGGGAAAGCGCCCGTCGCAGCTAACGCCCAAAGAGGAATCCGCGCTGCGGGAGACAATAGAAAAGTTCGCCGTAGAGGGGGAATTGAAACGGCAAATCAGCGCGCACATTCGCCGCCTAAAGGATATCAAGTCGTATCGCGGTTCCAGGCACGCGAAACGTCTTCCGGCGAGAGGGCAGAGGACAAAAACAAATTCGCGCACGACCCGCGGCAACGTTCGCAAGACAATGACTTCAGGCAAGCGCAAGCTGGAGAAGACATAAGGGCTTGTCCCACAAAATCAGTGCATCCCAGGTGCATTGATTTTGTGGCTGACAAACCTTACCCAGCACTTTTTACAACAAACCAATTTTGCTTGTAAATGTGCCGTGTAAAAGGTAATATCTGCCACTAACAGCATGGTTAGCGAGAAAGGTGCTGGGTGTAAGATTTTCTAGCTCGCAGGCTCACAACAAAATCTAACATGGGAAAAAAGCGTATCATCAGAAAATCGGGCGGGAGCGTCGACGCGGGGCTTAAGTCGCGCTCTCTTGCTCGGGTGGCTAAAAAGAATCTCGTATCCGGCATACTCAACATTCATGCGACATACAACAACACCAAAGTCCTTCTCGCGGACAAGGAAGGCAACACCGTTGCATGGTCATCCTCTGGCGCTTTGGGTTTTTCGGGAGCCAAAAAGGGAACTCCTTTCGCGGCCGCCAAAGTGGGAGAGATAGTCGGCGACAAGGCGAACATAATCGGTATAAAAGAAGTAGTGGTGGTAATTCGAGGAGTCGGAGCCGGACGCGAATCCGCATTGCGAGCTTTTGCTGGAAAAGGAATTGACGTGTTACGAATTTCGGACGACACGCCGATTCCGCACAATGGCCCGCGCCCGCCGAAGCCGAGGAGAATATAAATTCGTTATACATGTTCTACATGTTCAAAATGTTAAAAATACAGCAGTTAAATCACGTCTAGAACAAATTCAACAACTACAACATTTACAACAGTATGTTATTGATCAAATCAAAATACAAAATCGCAAAGCGTTTGGGCGCGGGAGTCTTTGAGCAGACGCAAACCCAAAAATTCGCTCTTTCAGAGGCGCGCTCAAAAAACGCGAAAACTCCGCGAGGCAGGCGCGGCGGCTCCGATTATGGACGCCAGCTTCTGGAAAAACAGCGCGTTCGCTTTACATACGGACTTTCCGAGCGCCAGCTTTCTAACTACGCAAAGTCCGCGTTTGCGGAGCCAAATCCCGCAGGCGCCCTTCACAAATCTCTTGAAATGAGAGCCGACAATGTTGCGTATCGGGCTGGAATCGCGGGAACTCGGCGAGCCGCGCGCCAGATGGTTTCTCACGGCCATATAACCGTTAACGGAAAACGCATAACGATACCCTCGTATCAGGTCCACAAGGGCGATGTTGTCGCGGTGCGTGAAGGGAGCCGCTCAAGCTCGCTTTTCGCCAAACTAACCGACCCAGAAGAAGCTAACAAAGGCATAAAATCGACATGGATAGTTCTCGACCCGTCGCTTATGAAGGCAGAGGTCGTGGGAGAGCCGAGCTATTCTGGCTCGGAAAGCGGGATTGATTATTCGACAGTGTTTGAGTTTTACAGCAGATAGTGTTATAATTGCGGCCAATTTTTATCATTCTGGTTTTCATATTATTTAGCGTGTCATAATCACATTTTTTGTATTTATTATGTCTGACTATCACATCGCGCTTCCATCAAAGCCCCGTGTCGTTTCGGAATCTGAAAGGAGCGGCACATACGAAATCGACGGCCTGTACCCGGGCTACGGCTACACGCTTGGCAATTCTCTGCGCAGAATTATTCTCTCCTCGCTTCCAGGCGCCGCTGTTACTCATGTGAAAATCCCAGACGTAGCCCACGAATTCTCTACCATAGAGGGCGTAAAAGAGGACGTCGTGACAATACTTCTAAATATCCGAAAAATACGTCTCAAGCTCATCACCGATGAGCCGCAGACAATAACACTTCGCGTTAAGGGTCCAAAGTCCGTCACCGCGGCAGACTTGAAACTGCCCGGCCAGGTGGAGGTTTTGAATCCGGAGAGCCACATCGCCGACATCAGCGGAAAAGTAACTCTTGATATTGAGCTTCGCGCCGAACGAGGCCTTGGGTACATTCCGAAAGAAGTTCATCAGAAAGAGCGCGTTGACGTGGGGATTATCGCCTTGGACGCGATTTTTTCTCCAATCCGCCGTGTGAATTACGAGGTTGAGAACATGCGCGTCGGAGACAGAACTGATTTCAATCGTTTGCGGATTCTTATTGAAACTGACGGCACAATCTCGCCGCGGGAAGCGCTTGAACGTTCCATAGAGACGATGATACATCAGCTAAAGGCCGTCGTTGGATTCAAAGAGGAAGAGGCCGCTGAAATGGGCGCGCTTGCTTCTGCGGGAGCTTCAAAGGACGGACGGCGCGACGACAAAGCGGCAACGCCGGATGCGGAAGTTTTGAAGACCCGCATCACTGAACTGAACATGCCGCAGAGAGTGACAGACGCTTTGGACAATGCCTCTATCAGGACTGTGGGTGGACTGGTGCGTAAGCGAGAGGATGACCTTCTCTCCATTGAAGGATTGGGACAGAAGGGCCTGCAAGACATCAAGCGCGCGCTTTCCAATCTCGGGCTGACTTTGCGCTCGCAATAAATAAATTGTTATGAGCGCAGCGAATTACAAGTTATTTACCCAGCACCTTCGTTTCTCAATGAAACAAAGGTGCTGGGTGTAAGATTTTCTAAACTCGTTACACTCGTTAACAAAATCTAACATGAAGCATCACAAGAAAACGCGGACGCTGGGCCGCAAAAAAGGCCAGCGAGCCGCTCTCTTGCGAAGTCTCGCGAGGTCTCTCATACTTGCGGGAGGAATAACTACGACGATTGCCCGCGCGAAAGAATTGCGTCCCTTCGTCGAGAAATTGATTTCTGCAAGCAAAATCAATACGATTGCGTCGCGCCGGACAGTTTCATCTCGGCTGGGAGGAAGTCCGGATGCGGTTTTTGAACTTCACCAAAAAATAGCTCCCGGGTTTAAGAAACGCATTGGGGGATATACAAGAATTGTTCGACTTGGACGGGTTGGGAAACGCGCCATAGAATCAGCTCGGATTGAGCTGGTTAAGTAAAATAACGAGCAAAGCGAATATATTTTCTTAACCCAGCACCTTTAACCGCAATTTTCTCAAACACATCTGGTTTACACAAAATAACAGAATATGAACGCAAAACAATTACAAGAAGAAAAGGTGCTGGGTAAGGCGGATTCTAATCTCGCTTCGCTCAATAAGAACCGCCATTACACAATAGATGCCGCCGGAAAGAGCTTGGGGCGCGTTGCTTCGCTTGCCGCAAAAACCCTTATGGGGAAAACCGAAGCGCAGTATACTCCGCACATTGCTTCCGTGGTCAAGGTCACTATCGTCAACGCTTCCAAACTGATAAACACCGACAAGAAACGGCTCGGTAAGAAATACACTTCGTACTCCGGCTACCCCGGAGGTTTGAAAACGGAAGCGCTCGGCAAGCTTCAGCTACGAAAGGGTCATGGCGAGCCGCTTCGCCGCGCGATAGAGAGAATGCTCCCGCGCAATACAATGAGAGTCGCCAGAATGAAAAATCTTAAGATAACTGTTTAGAAATTGTTATGAGCGAAGCGAATTACAAGTTCTTAACCCAGCACCTTCGTTTCTCAATGAAACAAAGGTGCTGGGTGTAAGATTTACTAAACTCGTTATCACTCGTTAAGAAAATCTAACATGGCAACCAAAGAAAGATACGTAGAGGCAGTCGGCCGCAGAAAAACGGCGAGCGCGCGCGTACGGCTTGTTCCCGCAAAGACTTCTTCCATGACGGTGAACGGCAAAACTGCGGAAGAATATTTCCCGCTTGAAGCGCTCGTAAAAACTGCTTTTGAATCTCTCACCTCCACCAACTCAACATATGCGGTTTCCGTACACGTATCCGGTGGTGGCCACAAGGGGCAGGCTGTCGCGGTGCGGCATGCGATTTCCCGCGCCCTCAACGAAATCACTCCGGAATTCCGCAAAGATTTGAAGCAGAGGGGATTCCTGAAACGCGACCCGCGAAAGAAAGAGCGCAAGAAGTTCGGATTGAAGAAAGCCCGCCGCGCTCCTCAATGGTCTAAGCGATAAGAGATACGAGAACACGTGCATACAAAGAGATCGGGGGTCCAGACATAGCCTGAACCCCCAAGATAGAATGCAGCGGCGACTAACGTTTTTTCTCTCGCGTGTTCGCTGGGAACCCCCACAACCAGATATCCGCGAGTCTAATTGCCCAAAACACCAGACAGCCCACCTGCACCAGACAGGCCGCGAATACGATTAGTGTGTTGGAAAATATGGTCTCGCGCACGGCTCCCCAAAACCCGTCGTGGGGGAGGAGCAGTATCAGTAAACCGGCAACCCACGTCGGGGTTAGGAACACGCACAGAGATTCAAACGAGTCCCTTAACCTTCTTACGGTGTACTTAACGTGCTTCATGAGCTTCTCCTTCTCGATATGAATCGTTTTTCGGGAAATCTACCTCAATGCCGGCACCAACCATACATCTATTATTAGAAGTCGTCAACTTTTTTAGAAGTCGGGTAAATTAGTGGTTTACGAAACCACTAATTTACCCGACAGAGGCAAGTTTTATGCTATACTCTTCCCGCATGAGTTGGTGGAAAAAAGACGAGAAAAAAGCGGATTCTCCCGAGAATCCTGAAGAAATACAAGTAACTCCGAGCGAGGGCGATTTTGAAGTGGACGCCGAAGAGCAAGGCTCCGCAACCCTCGCAGACAAACTAAAGAAGTTGCGAGCCGAGCTTGAGAAATGCAAAGAAGAAAAGCAGGCGTATTTGGTCGGCTGGCAGAGATGCAAGGCCGATTCAATTAATGCCCGCAAAGATGCCGTTTTGACGGCCGAGCGCGCGGGCAACCGTTCTCGCGACGCATTGATAGAGGACATCATTCCGGCGTTGGACAGTTTTGACATGGCTATCGCAAGCGACGCATGGACTGCCATGGACGCAAATTGGCGCGTTGGTATGGAGAATGTGCGTTCTCAGCTTATCACCGCACTTTCAAATCAGGGGGTAATCGGATATGCCGATGTCGGAGACATTTTTGACCCCACACTGCATGATGCGGTGCAAGAGATTGCCGAAGGCGGAGATGAAGGAACGGTTGCAAGAGTTTTACGCCGCGGTTACAAGTCGTCGGACAGAATAGTCCGCCATGCGCAGGTTGCAGTTGTCGCTCATAAAGAATAGAATAAAACATTATGGGAAAAATAATCGGCATTGACCTTGGAACAACTAACTCCGCAATCGCAGTTGTACGCGGTGGGGAACCGCAAATCGTCGAGAACGCGGAAGGCGCGCGAACTACGCCCTCCGTCGTCGCAATTTCTAAAACTGGCGAGCGACTTGTCGGGCTTTTGGCGAGAAGGCAAGCCGTCACGAATCCAAAAAACACGATATTCCAAATAAAACGCTTCATTGGGCACTCATATGATGAGCCGGCGGTTGATAAAGACAGGAAAGCCGTGCCTTTTGAGGTGAGAAAATCGGCAAGCGGCGGAATTGAGGTGCATATGGGGGCAGCTCCCGGTGGTTCGAACGAGCCGAAATGGTACCGTCCCGAAGAAATTTCCGCAATGATTTTGCAGAAATTAAAACAGGACGCGGAGGCGAAGCTTGGCGAAACGATAACGGAAGCTGTCATTACTGTCCCCGCGTACTTCAACGACGCGCAGAGGCAAGCGACGCGAGATGCCGGAAAAATTGCCGGTCTTGACGTGAAAAGGATAATTAACGAGCCGACCGCGGCGGCGCTCGCTTACGGCTTCAACAAAAAGAAAAATGAAAAGATAGTTGTCTTTGACTTCGGCGGAGGAACTTTTGACATTTCAGTTCTTGAAGTCGGCGACGACGTGATAGAAGTGCGTTCTACCGACGGCGACAGCCACCTTGGCGGAAAAGACATCGACCAGAAGATAATGGCGTGGATAGCCGGCGAATTTAAGAAGGAGTCGGGGATAGACGTGCGCAACGACGCGCTTGCGCGCCAGCGCCTTGATGAGGCCGCTGAAAAGGCGAAAATAGAGCTATCTACGGCGCTGGAAACAGAGGTTAATATCCCATTTATCACGTCCGATGCGTCTGGCCCGCGCCACTTGCTCGTCAAAATGACGCGCGCGAAGCTGGAAGATATTGCCGGCGAATTCGTGCAAAAGGCGATGGCTATCACAAAGCGGGCGATGGATGCCTCGCCATTCAAGATAGGTGATTTGCATGAAGTTATATTGGTGGGCGGACAAACACGCATGCCTGCGCTCCAGAAATCTGTTGAGGATTTCTTCAAAAAGAAACCGAACATGACGGTGAACCCGGACGAAGTAGTCGCCATCGGAGCGGCCATTCAGGGAGGCATCATGCAAGGCGATGTTAAAGATGTTCTTCTTTTGGACGTTATTCCTCTCTCCATGGGAATTGAAACAATGGGCGGGGTAGCGACAAAAATTATCGAACGCAACACGACGATTCCCACATCCCGCTCGCAAGTATTTTCCACGGCATCGGATAATCAGCCGTCCGTGGAAATTCATATCGTGCAAGGCGAAAGACCGATGGCTGGGGATAACAAATCTCTTGGGCGTTTTAATCTGGACGGAATTCCGCCAGCTCCGCGCGGCATGCCGCAGATTGAAGTAACTTTTGATATAGACGCAAACGGTATCTTGAGCGTCAAAGCGAAGGACAAGACAAGCGGAAAGGAGCAATCAATCCGCATTGAGGCGCGCTCCGGCCTCACGGATGCCGAAGTGGAGAAAATGCGAAAAGACGCGGACATCAATGCCGATGCCGACAAACAGAAGCGCGAACTCGTGGAGGCGCAGAATGCCGCGGACCAGATTCAGTACTCCGCAGAAAAAGCCCTGAAAGAACATGGCGAGAAGGTGGGCGAGGACATCCGCAAGAATGTGCAGGAGAAAATAGACGCGCTTAAAACCGCGCGCGCCGGAACGGACGCGGGAGCAATAAAAACTGCGTCCGAAGCTCTATCAACCGCGATGAGCGCGATTGGCCCCGCCGTCGCCAAGGCTAAGGCGGACGAGGAGGCGATGTCAAAAACTCCTCCACCGCAGGAACCGCCAAAGGGTGAGGACCAAAAACCGCCGGAAGAACCTCCTAAGGCCTCATAAACGATAAGAGGGACTGAATGAAATAAGCTATCGGTGTCCGATGAGTGCGCGTGAACTATACCAACAAATTACGCCTAGGCGTAATTTGTAATCATTTTAATCCGAAGTGAGATTTATATTTCCGTTCATTCATCAGGCGCTCGGCAATAATAATTTCTACGCAATCGGTGACGCCGAAATAATCGGCAATGACTTCAAGTTCCTCTTCGCACGGGTAAGGCGAAATAAAGACCGATTTCTGAACGTGTATGAAATCCAATCTTTTCAGCATTGCCGCAAACCCATCACGAGCGGCCTTCAATTGATTCGGGATATCGAAGATAACAATGCGCCATTTTAGATCCCATACTTTTTGTTTCTGCGGTTTCAGCGCAAGAAGCGCTTGCCGAGCGACTATTCTTTTGCCGGATTCACTAAGTGCGATTTCCGCGGCGTTTCCTTGCTTTGTTATACGGATGTACTTTTTTGCGACGATGTAGCTTGATATACTCCGCAATTGTCTATCCGATATATCCTGAAGTTTTTCAAATTCGCGCATTGTCCTATATGCGCTTAGCGAAGTGTTTCCGGGGTGGCGCACCATGGCAATCGCGGCATTTGCAATGGTGGACAAGACCCTACTAAGCAGTTTCCCGCGCCGGCTGACGAGC
>ERZ1292640.4376-Hain-H43-02um-R1-4376-length-10760-cov-5_pt1 | contig 10760 bp, 9 predicted proteins | sample MGYA00564404_ERZ1292640 | MGnify/ENA primary metagenome ERZ1292640 (study PRJEB36523, sample SAMEA6512636) | groundwater metagenome | collected 2019-01-08 | study: AquaDiva: Metagenomics assemblies of 32 groundwater samples | reverse complement strand
AAGGACCCGGGCCCCGGCGCGCGCGTCCTCCACGAGGATGAGGGGCCGTTCTACAGGCGCCAGCAACGTATTCTCTTCGGCAACAACGGGCAGAGCGATCCCAAGGACATCCGCGACTATGTCCGCGTCGGCGGCTACGCGGCGCTGGCCAAGGCGTTGGCGACGCTGTCCGCGCCCGAGGTCGTGGACATGGTCTCGCGCTCCGGCCTGCGCGGCCGCGGCGGCGCCGGCTTCCCCACCGGGGTGAAGTGGCAGGCGCTGCGGGGCAATCCGGTCCGGCCGCACTACCTCATCTGCAACGCCGACGAGGGCGATCCCGGCGCGTTCATGGATCGCAGCCTCCTGGAGGGCAATCCCCACAGCGTCATCGAAGGGATGATCATCGGCGCCTACGCCCTGGACGCCAGCGAGGGCTTCATCTACGTGCGCGCGGAATACCCTCTCGCCGTCGAGAATCTGCGCGCGGCGCTTACCCAGGCGGAGCAGTACGGACTCCTGGGCGACGACATCCTGGGATCGGGTCACAGCTTCCGGATCCACGTCGTCCAGGGTGCGGGCGCGTTCGTCTGCGGTGAGGAGACCGCGCTCATCGCCTCTATCGAGGGGCGCGTCGGCGAGCCCCACGCCCGTCCGCCGTACCCGGTCCAGAAGGGACTCTGGGGCAAGCCGACGGTCATCAACAACGTGAAGACGTGGGCCAGCGTCCCGGTCGTCGTCAACCGCGGCGCCGAGTGGTACGCGTCGATCGGGACGGAGCGCAGCAAGGGCACCATGGTCTTCTCGCTGGTGGGGAAGATCACCAACACCGGTCTGGTGGAAGTCCCGATGGGCATCACGCTGCGCGAGATGATCTACGAGATCGGCGGGGGCATTCCCGAGGGCAAGGCGCTCAAGGCGATCCAGATCGGCGGGCCCTCCGGCGGCTGCATACCGGCGAGCCTGATCGATCTGCCCATCGATTACGAGGCCCTCACCGGGGCCGGATCCATGATGGGCTCGGGCGGCATCGTAGTCATGGACGAAGACACCTGCATGGTGGATGTCGCCCGCTACTTCATGGAGTTCCTGGAAGAGGAGTCCTGCGGGAAGTGCTTCCCGTGCCGCGAGGGGACCCAGCGGCTGCGGGGCATCCTCACCCGCATCTCGCAAGGCAAGGGCAGCGAGTCCGACCTCGCGCTGCTGGAGGACGCCGGCTGGATGATCAAGGAGTCCTCGCTGTGCGGTCTCGGCCAGACGGCGGCCAATCCGGTGTTGTCCACGCTGCGGTACTTCCGGGACGAGTATCTGGCGCACGTTCGCGAGAAGCGCTGCCCCGCCAAGGTCTGTCGCGAGCTGATTCGCTACGCCATCGAGCCCACGCTGTGTGACGGCTGTCACGCCTGCGTGCGGGTGTGCGCGTCCGAGGCGATCCTGGGCGAGAAGGACCAGCCGCACCGCATCGACTCGGCCAAGTGCATCAGGTGCGGTGCGTGTCTCGAGGTCTGCCAACCCGATGCCGTGCTGGTGAGCTGAGGAGTCTCCCGTGCCGAAGCTGACGATCAACGGGACCGAGGTTGAGGTCGAGCGTGGCAGCAGCGTGCTGGACGTTGCGCGCCTCTACGGCATACCGATCCCCACCCTCTGTCACGACGAAGGGCTCACGCCGTACGGAGCCTGCCGTCTCTGCCTCGTGGAGGTCTCCCGCGGGAACGGGAGGAGCCTCCAGGCGTCGTGCACCTGTCCGGCAGAAGACGGGCTGACGGTCTGGACGCACTCCGCCCGCGTGGAGCGTGCCCGCCGGCTGCTGCTCGAGCTGTACGTCGCGACCTCGCCCCAGTCCAAGCGGATCCAGGACCTGGCCTCGGCCGCCGGCGTGCGGCAGTGCCGGTACGAGCCGAAACACGAGACCTGCATCCAGTGCGGGCTGTGCGTGCGGATGTGCGCCGAGCAGATGATGGCGGGCGCCATCGGCTTCGCCGGCCGGGGCCTCAACCGACGCGTCGCCCGGCCGTTCGACATGACCAGCGAGCTGTGCCGCCAGTGCGGCGCGTGTCTCTACATCTGTCCCGTGTGCGAGCTGCGCTGCCAGGGCGCGGCGGCGGATACCACGCTGTGCAACGGCTGTGTCAATTTCGCGACTGTGTGCTTGCAGAGCTACGACAACGCGATGTGCTTCCTCGACCCGTGCCACGCCTGCGAGCTGGCGGGTCCGTTCCGCGCCGACGCGCGCAAGCGAATCCGCGCGGTACCCACTGCGCGCTAGCGGGAGAACACCTATGAGCTTCACGCGTCTCAATTCGTCCGCCGCCACGCTGACCAAGAACCGCACCGAGGACTCGATCAGCCCGCTCAGCGGGATGTGCGCCACCTGCATCGACGGCTGCATCGGGATGTGCGAGATCGGGAAGTCCGCGTACCGCGGCACGGAGATGATCTACCCGCAGCCCTTCGGGATCATCACTACGGCGTCCCAGAAGGACTACCCGGTGGACCTGTCGCACTTCACGATCCTGGGCCGGGCGACGGGGGCCTGGGGGATCGAGGCGGATAGCGACCGCGCCCTGTTCCCGAACGTGGATCTCGAGGTCACGATCGGCCGCGAGCCGGGGATCAAGAGCCGGCTGCCGTTCACGCTGGCCGCGATGGGCTCGACCAACGTGGCGTCGAACAACTGGCCCGCTCTGGCGGCGGGCGCCGCGATCACCGGGACGATGATTGCTATCGGCGAGAACGTCGTCGGCATGGACATGGACGCGAAGTACGGCAACGGCAAGGTGATCTCGGGCCCGGACCTGGAGTGGCGGGTCCGCTGCTTCCGCGACTGGCAGGAGGACGGCTACGGCGACGTCGTCGTCCAGGCCAACGTCGAAGACACGAAGGCCGGCGTGCAGGAGTACGCCCTCACCAAGCTGGGCGTCACCAGCGTCGAGCTGAAGTGGGGCCAGGGCGCCAAGGATATCGGCGGCGAGGTGAAGATCCGGGACCTCGCCAAGGCGCAGGAGCTCCAGCGCCGCGGCTACATCGTGCTCCCCGATCCGTCGAGCCCGCACGTCATCGAGGCGTTCCGGCTCGGCAGCTTCCACGAGTTCGAGCGGCACTCGCGCGTCGGCATGGTGGACCAGGACTCGTTCCTGAAGCGCGTGGAGATGCTGCGCAACCTCGGCGCCAAGCACGTCTTCCTCAAGACGGGCGCCTACCGCCCGGTGGACCTCGCGCGCGCCGTGAAGTTCGCCTCGCTGGCCGAGCTCGACCTGCTCACGGTGGACGCGGCGGGCGGCGGCACCGGGATGAGCCCGTGGCGGATGATGAACGAGTGGGGCATCCCCGGCATCGAGCTGCACTCGCTGCTCCGGGACTACCTGCAGCGTCTCGCGACCAGGGGCCGGTTCGTCCCGGCCGTCGCGCTGGCGGGCGGCTTCACCTTCGAGGACCAGATCTTCAAGGGCCTCGCGCTGGGCGCCCCGTTCGTCCGGCTCATCGCGATGGCGCGGGCACCGCTCGCGGCGGCCATGGTCGCCAAGACCATCGGCAACGCCATCGCGCAGCAGAGCCTGCCCATCTACATCGAGCGCTTCGGCACGTCGCTGGACGAGATCTTCGTCACCGCGCCGGAGCTGCGCCAGAAGTACGGTGACCGGTTCGACAAGCTGCCGGCGGGCGCGATCGGGTACTACACCTACTACCAGCGCCTGGCGCAGGGCCTGCGCCAGCTGATGGCCGGCGCGCGCAAGTTCGCGCTGCGGTACGTGGAGCGCGGCGACATCGCGGCCCTCACGCGCGAGGCCGCCGCGATCAGCGGCATCCCCTACGTCATGGAAGTGGACCAGGAGGAGGCGGAGAAGATCCTGGCCCAATAGTGACGTACCGCTCGTGGAAGGTCTTCAGCGTGCGCACCAGCTCCTCGATCTCCTCGATCGGTGGCAGGAACGTGGTGCGGAAGTGGAAGGTGCCCGGCTGCTGACCAAAGCCGGAGCCGGGCACCACGCAGATCCCCGTCTCCTCCAGCAGGGCGAGGCAGTAGTCCGAATCGCGGCGCGCCTCGCATACGCGCCGCTCCTCCGGCGTCATCCGCTCGATGTCCACGCCGGGCTCGCTCGGCAGCTCGAAGCGCACGAAGCCGTACATCGCCCCCTGCGGCATCTCCAGCGACATCCCCGCGATGGAGTTGATGCCCCGGTCGAGCAGCTCGGCCTTCGCCTTCAGGGCGTGCAGGATGGCATCGCGTTCGGCGGTGAACACGGCGTAGCTCGCTTCGCCGGGCCGGGGCGGCGCGACCATCACGTAGGTAGCGAGCTGGCCCGGCACGTTGGCGCATAGAGCGATGGACTGCAGCTTCGCGAGCTCGGCGACGACGTCGGCGGGTACGTTGCGCATCTCGACGTAGCCGCCGCGGTGGCCGCATTCGCCGAGAAAGCCCTTGGAGACCGAGTGGAAGCTGAACAGTGAGACGTCGCGCTCGCCGAGGTCGTGCAGCGCCTTCGCGAACGAGAAGAACTTCCGGTCGCTCGCGTACACGTTTTCCTGGTAGACTTCGTCGGCCATGATCGCGAGGCCGTGGCGCCTCGCGAATCCCACGACCATGCGGATGGTGTCGTAGGTGAGGACGGCACCGGTCGGGTTGCCGGGATTGATCACGACGAGGGCGACGGGCGTCACGCCCTCGTGCGTCGCGCGGGTGAAGGCGTCGGTCAGCGCTGCCTCGGAGAGCTGCCAGTGGCGCGCCTCATCGACGTAGTAGTCGACCTCCCGCCCGCCGTAGAGGGCGATGACGGCGCTGTAGAGCGGGTACTGTGGCACCGGGATCATGATCCCCGTGGTGGGACCCTTGAGCAGCGCGATGATGACCAGCTCGATCGCGCGGCTCGCGCCGTCGGTCAGGATGACGTGATCCCGGTCGGCGCTGATGCCGTCGCGCCGCGCGATGAAGTCGGCCACCGCCTGCCGGATGAACGGGATCCCGCAGCTCTGGGAGTACGCGCCGGTGCCCGCCGGGTGGCGCTCGAGGACCGCCCGCGCCCCGGCGGCCACGTCCGGCGGATAGTGCGCCGCGGCGCGCGGATCGTCCAGCAGCGCGGGGTACTCGACCAGGCTGAGGAGCTGCCGGAGGTAGGTCGTGGGCTTCTGCTGCAGGGCCTGCGGGTTGCCGATGTTGCAGTAGACGATCCTGCGGCCCTGCTCCTCGAGCTCCTGTGCCCGCGCCACGATGGGGCCGCGCACGGCGTACTGGGCGCGCAGGGCGTTGGGGTTCAGGTCCTGTCTCGAGATCATGCGCCGGCGCTCCTGCGGGGCGGTGGCACTTCAGGGCCCGCCGACAATCCGGCGGACGATCGTGATGGCGGTGGGGTAGTGGATCGCGCCGAGCGGCGTGTCGATCACGGGGACAGCGCGCAGGGACACTTCGGTCGGGCGCCCGCCGGCGCCGAGCAGCCCGAGGGCCAGCTCGAACGCGTCGCGCCCGCTGGCCTGGAAGAACTCGTAGAGGTCGAGCCGGACCGGCACGGCGACGTCCTGGGGCTCGCCAGGCGGGAACGTGTATGTGGTGTCGATCGTCCCCGACACCGTCTCCCGCCCGTTGAGCGCGAGGGTCCAGGTCAGCCGGAGCATCCGTGCCGTCACGGGGTTGTCGGCCGGGTTCTCGCCGCGCAGGTGCAGCGTGAACTCGGCCGGCACCTGGCGGCGGGCCACCGCCGCCGCGAGGCGGCCCGCCTCCCGGAGGTCGAGATCGGCGAAGGAGCGGACCTGGTCGAGCGAGACGCCCGCCAGGGAGACGCCCGACACGCGGTCGATCGCGAAGTCCACCTGGCGCAGCGCGGTGAGTTGCCGGACCGTCGCGCAGGCCGGAGCCGTCAGGGCAGCGGCGAGGGCGAGGGCCGCGACACGGCGGGTGCTCGCCATCAGACGAAGAACCGGGCGGCGACCGGAATCAGCTGCGGATGGTTCACCAGGGCGTGCGCGAAGATCCTGCCGAGGGTGCGCTTCTCCAGCGGAATCGCGTTCACCGTGCGCGCCAGCTTGTTGAAGAAGGCGTCGTCGAGCTTGGTGAGCGCTTCCTTGAGCCGGTAGTACTTGAGGTGGTCGTCGCCCAGGAGCGCCATCCAGTCGTCGTGGTAGCGCTGGAGCCGCCTCGCGGACGTGTCCCCTTCGGCGAGTGACGCGGCGGCGTGGCGGCCGGCCAGCCGGCCCGCTTTCATCGCGTTCACGATGCCGCCGCCGGAAAGCGGGTTGATCATGTGGGCCGCGTCGCCGGCGAGCATCACGCCGTCGGTGGTCGTCCGCTTGACGGTCGTGGCGACGATCACGCCGCCCACCGTGAGCCCGACGACGGTGCCCTGCGGGAAGTAGCGCGCCACGTACTCGTCGAGGTACTGTCGCGCGTTCCGGCCGTCGGACTTGAGCGCGACCATCCCGAGGCCGACGTTCGCGACACCGACGCTCTTGGGGAAGATCCACCCGTAGCCACCCGGCGCCCACCGGCTGGTGAAGTGCAGGTAGATGGCGTCGGGGTCGAACGCGATGTTCGAGACGACATACTGCGCGCAGGACTCCATGTCGCGCGACGCGACGCGCGTGTCGAGGCCCGCCCAGCGGCCCACCATGGACTCCACGCCGTCGGCGCCGATCACGATCTTCGCGCGGATCTCCTGCTCGCCGCGCGGGCCCGTCAGCCGCACCTTCCAGCCGCCGTCATCGCGCACCATCCCGCACGCCTCGGTGCGAATCAGGACTTCCGCGCCCGCGCGGCGCGCCTCGTCGGCGAGCACCGGCTCGAAGCGCGTGCGGTCGAGCACGTAGCCGACGTCACCCTCGGCTACGCGCACCTCGGTGTCGTCGGGCGCCCAGAAGATGACCTTGGTGATCCGGCGGGAGACCCAGTCGGCGCCGGTGGGGTCGAGGAACTCGCGCAGGCCGGCGCTGCCGACGCCTTCGGCGCAGCGCACCGGCGCGCCGATGGCGCGGTCGCGCTCGATCAGGAGGACGTCGAGTCCCGTGCCGCCCGCCGCCGCCTCCCGCGCGGCAATGCAGCCGGCGGGCCCGGCACCGACCACGAGCACGTCGGTCTTACGCATCCACCATCGCGAGCGCGCCGACGGGGCAGGGCGCGATGCACTTGACGCACCCCGTGCAGGTGTCGCCGTCCACCACCAGACCCTTGCGGGTCATGTGGATCGCCTCGGGGGGGCAGAGCGGCATGCAGAGGCCGCATTCGTCGCACAGGTCGTTGTCCACGACCGCGACGCGGCGCACGGTGGTGACGGGCATTGGGCGAGATTACCCAGGGGCCGTCGCGGGTGTCAACCAGGGACTCCGGGAGGCCGTTTTGTGGCGCCAGTGCCACACGCTCGGGGCCGCTTGCTCGAACCGTACAGCGCGGCTATGTTGCGGTACTATCAATGACTTACGGGGGGTCGCGGGCGGCCCTCTGGCAGGCCGCACCTTCAACCGGGTCAACCGTCGCCGGAATGCGCTGGCCGTCATTCAAGCTGGGGTCGTTCCTTCCCGCCAACGAAATCGCCGTCGATCTCGGCACCTCGAACACGCTGATCTACGTGCGCGGCGAGGGGATCGTGCTGAACGAGCCTTCGGTCGTCGCGATCGAGAAGCGCACGGGGAAGATCGCGGGCATCGGCCTCGAGGCGAAGCGCATGCTGGGCCGCACGCCGGACGGCGTGCTCGCGGTGCGGCCGCTGAAGGACGGCGTGATCGCCGACTTCGACGTGACCGAGAAGATGCTGCGCTACTTCCTCTCGGAGATCATCAACAAGCACGTCTTCCCGGTGAAGCCGAAGGTTATCATCTGCGTGCCGAGCGGGATCACCGAGGTGGAGAAGCGCGCGGTGCGTGACAGCGCGCAGTCGGCGGGCGCGAAGCAAGTGTACATGGTGGCCGAGCCGATGGCCGCGGCGATCGGCGTGGGGCTGCCGATCGAGACGCCGACCGGCAACATGGTGATCGACATCGGCGGCGGCACGACCGAGATCGCAGTGATCGCGCTCAGCGGCATCGTGTGCGACACCTCCATCCGCACGGCCGGCGACGAGATGGACACCGCCATCGTGCAGTTCATGCGCAAGAACTACAACCTACTGATCGGCGAGCCGACAGCCGAGCGCGTCAAGATCGAGATCGGCTCGGCGGCGCCGGTGGGCGAGGAGCGCGAGATGGCGGTGAAGGGACGCGACCTCGTCTCCGGGATCCCCAAGACGGTGCGCGTGCACTCGAGCGAGATCCGCGAGGCGATCCAGGAGCCGGTCCAGCAGATCGTGGACGCGGTGCGCCGCGCCCTCGAGATCACGCCGCCGGAGCTGGCGAGCGACATCGTGGACCGCGGCATCGTCATGACCGGCGGCAGCGCGCTGATCCGCGGGCTCGACATCCTCCTGTCGCACGAGACCAGCCTCCCGATCCACGTGGACGAGGACCCGCTCACCTGCGTGGTCCGCGGCACGGGGCGGATCCTCGACGATCCCGAGAAGTACCGCGCCGTCCTGACGACGTAACCGCGCGTGGCCCTGCGGACGGAGCGCTACGGGACGCGGGCCGACACGGCCGTGTTCGCCGCCTGCCTCGTGCTGGCGCTCGTCGCATTGGCCCTCCCCGACGGGCTGCGCCAGCCGATCGCCGGCGCGCTCCGCCGGACCGTCCTCTTCCCGGCCCTCACCGTCGAGCGGCAGAGCATAGAGTCGGCGCAGTACCGCCAGCGCCTCACGGCGCTGCGCGCCGAGCGCGACTCGCTCGCGCTGGCGGCGGCCTTCCTCCCGGAGCTGCGCGCGGAGAACACGCGGCTGCGCCGGCTGGTCGGGCTGGGCGCGCGGCTGGGGGGCGCTTTCGTCACGGCCGAGGTCTTGCACCAGGCCGGGGTCACGGATGGGCTCACCCTCGTGCTTTCGGCCGGCGCCGCCGAGGGAGTGGAGCAGCTGGCGCCGGTCGTGGCGGCGCGCGGCCTGGTCGGGATGGTGCGCTCGGTGGACGCGCACACGAGTGTGGCGCTGGCGTGGACACACCCGGACTTCCGGGCGAGCGCGATGGTGGATGGGGGCGACGTGTACGGCATCGTCGCGGCCCGGCGCGAGTCGGCCGCCGGCGAGGTCATGGAGCTGCGCGGTGTCGCCTACCGGGACCAGCTCGCGCCCGGAACGCGGGTGGTGACCTCGGGGCTGGGCGGCGTATTCCCGCGCGGCATTCCGCTCGGCACCGTCCAGGGGATACTCAGTGAATCCGCGGGGTGGGAGCGTACGTATCTGCTGCGACCGGCGGTGCACCCTGCGGATGCCTCGCACGTGATGATTCTCTCGCCCGCCCGGGTTTCCGACCGGTCCTCCGCCTTCAGCGACTCGTCCACGACCGACAGCCTGCCGAGATCCCCGTGATCGGACGCGGTCCCCTCGCCATGCTCCTGCTCGCGGCACGCGCGTTCGTCGGGGCAGCGCCGGCCGCCGCGCAGGGATCACCGGAACTGCGCGCAGCGGATCTGCGCTCCGACCTGTTCGCCATCGCCCACGACTCGATGGGCGGGCGCGCCACCGGAGAGCCAGGGAACTTCAAGGCGGCCGAATGGGTCGCCGCGTCGTTCCGGCGCTTCGGGCTGCAGCCGGCGGGAGAGAACGGGACCTTCTTCCAGACGCTCGCGTTCGTGCGAATCGCACCGGACACGGCCTCCCGCATCACGGCCGTGCCGCTGCGCTACCCGGCGCGCAACGTCGTGGCCATCCTGCCGGGGCGGGATCCCGCGCTGCGCTCGACGTATGTCTCGCTCAGCGCACACAACGATCACCTCGGCGTGAGCGGCACGAGCGTGGACCACGATTCGACGCGCGCACACAACCGCGTGGTCCGGCCGGCGGGCGCCGACTCCCCGAACCGTCCCGCCACGGCCGAGGAGCGGGTGCGGATCCGGGCGCTGCGCGACAGCCTCCGGACCGACCACGCACCGCGGCCGGATTCGATCTACAACGGCGCGGACGACGACGGCTCGGGAACGGTGACGCTGGTGGAGGTTGCCCGCGCGCTCGCCGCTGGGCCGCGCCCGCGCCGCTCGGTGCTGTTCGTTTCGCACGCGGCGGAGGAGCGCGGGCTGCTCGGCTCGCGGTGGTTCGCCGACCATCCGACGGTCCCGCGCGACTCGATCGTCGCCGAGATGGACCTGGACATGGTCGGGCGCGGCATGGCGGCCGACCTGCCGGGCGGCGGGCCGGAGTACCTCGAGGTGGTCGGCGCGCGGCGGCTCTCGACCGAGTTCGGCGATCTGCTCGAGGCGGCGAACGCGCGGCTCGCGCAACCGTTCCGCTTCAGCTACGAGTTCGACGCGCCCGGCCACCCGCTCCGGTACTACTGCCGCGCCGATCACTACAGCTACGCGCGCTACGGCACCCCGTCTGTCTCGCTGTCGCGCGGCGTGCACCTCGACTACCACCAGGTGACGGACGAGCCGCAGTACATCGCCTACGACGACATGGCCCGCGTTGGGCAACTGGTGCTCGAGGCGGTGCGCGCGGTCGCGGACCTCGAGCGTCGGCCCGTGGTGGACGGGCCGCGCGGCGACCCGAACGCGCCATGCCGGCAGTGACGGGAGGCGCCCCGGCCCGATGAGGAACACGCCGGCCCTCGCCCGGTTCTGGGGGCTGCTGCTCCTCCTCGTGGCGCTCCACTTCGCGGTCCGCCCGCGGCTCGGCGACCCGCGCTTCGCCCCCGACTTCGTGCTGGTCGCGCTGTTGTTCTTCGCCGTGCGCACGCGGCCGGGCGCGGGCGCGGCGGCCGGCTTCCTCGTTGGCCTGATGACCGAC
>ERZ1292640.4375-Hain-H43-02um-R1-4375-length-10760-cov-5_pt1 | contig 10760 bp, 10 predicted proteins | sample MGYA00564404_ERZ1292640 | MGnify/ENA primary metagenome ERZ1292640 (study PRJEB36523, sample SAMEA6512636) | groundwater metagenome | collected 2019-01-08 | study: AquaDiva: Metagenomics assemblies of 32 groundwater samples | reverse complement strand
TCTTTGCTAATGCAAGGTGCGTTGGAAGATGCAGCCAAATATGTTAATGAACAGGGAGACTGGTTTTGGAAAAATCGTCTATTTCTGCCGCAGGGATTTCAAAACAAATGGATTTCATTGAAGTCAAATTTGCGTAGAGCTATCCGAATGGAGAAGGCTCAAGCTAACCAGGAAGACGAGGACAAAAGGGGAAAACAAATAGATACTTTGGGTGAGCTACAATCATTTCTTGACCAATTGGCTGAAGAAGCGGAAAAAGAAATATTGGGGGAATTAGGCCTTTCGCCCATAGAGATAGAGAAATTTTCACAGAGGAAACAAGAGGCTTCAAGAAGTTGATTTGCTGCAAGCTGTCCGAGTTATTCGGGCGCCAGAATTCGGTACTGCCCCTCCCGGTTGTTTCTTTGGGGAGAAAAGGAGATATTGTGCTTCACAATCCCATCCGGTGTCGTCGAGGAATCGGAGCTGTTCTGAGCGGCTGAATCATACCTTTGCAGATTTCTCTGATACAGGTCCGGCTATGAAAATTCTCTTTGGAGTCTTCGACTGGGGGATCGGACACGCCACAAGGGACATACCGCTCATCACAGAGCGGTATGTAACAGAATTCACGACAATCGTTTGTTCTTGATGGGCGGTTCGATCTTGTTGAGCACGACGTTGCCCATCCTGTAGCTGCAGTACGTGATGAAGAAGGCCGAAAACACGTCTATGCTGTAATGGGAGTGGGTAAGCAAGACAACGATGGCCATGAAGATCGAGCCAAAGAGAAAGAAATATCTTATCTTTCCCTGGTACAGGAAGAAGCCCAGGAAGGGAACGGCGGTGTGTCCTGAAAAGAACATATCGTTTTGAAAGCTTATCCCCTGAAAAATCCACGGGAAATGAGCGGGTATGGCGCCCGGAGGTGTTTGAAGGTGCGTCAGCATGACAAAAACCGCCCTGAGCATGACGAGGAGACTGAACTGGCTGACTACTACGTGCAGGGTTCTTATCCGGAAAAACAGGGGATATAGGAACAATGCGAAACAAAGGGTCAGATAGCCGTAAACATAAAAAAAGCTTGCGTCAACGGGGCCGACGTGGTCCAGAATCAGGTCGGGTACGGTGGCTGCCTCTGTTGTAGAGACGTAAACCCCCGAAAAATAGTCCAGAAAAGTGGCCCCTGCGACAATAGCGAGGGACATCAGGATAAGATATCGGTGTTCGAGAAACTCGTTCCGCCAGTCATAAAAGCCTGTTTTGAAATACTCTACAGCACTCATTACTTCCTCAATTCCCGGATTTGGATAATGGTTAATCGTGAGATTCTACATTTAACGACGGCGTTGTCCACAAGTATTTTGCGCTCCGGCGCGGAGAAGTTCGATGAAGTGATTGGTCGGCGTTCTTGAGGCTCCGAGCGGGCAAGATCAGCCTTTGAGGACGTGCTTGGCCATTTTGAGCGGCCGGCCGAGCAGTTCCGTGAAATGGTGGACGAAGATCTTCTGGATTTCTGTGAGTGTTTTTTCCGCCGCCTCGGGAATCTGCTTGAGGCTGGTCAAGCACGCTGCGGCGTTTCGGCTTAGTCGGATCCTATCGGGGAAGTTCGGCTCGCAGTCTCTGCAAACAAGGCCGTTGGCCGAGCTGCTGAAATATACTGGATGCTCGATACTCGATGCTCGATACTCGTATTTTGTCTTGCAGTTCGGACAGTGATTTAGAACCGGCTGGAGGCCGACCTCCGTCAGGAGTCCCAATTGGAACAATAGCAATAACGCGAGCATTCCGCGTCTGTCCTGGTTCTGCCCGGCGTCGTGCAGGAATTGCAGGAAGCGGTCGAAAAGCCCCGGATGCGGGTCGTAGTCGTCGGTCAGTTGGTTCAGCAGCTCGGCGGCGAACAGGCAGCCGTTCAGCGCAAACAGGTCGTTTCGAAGGCCCGCAGAATCCGGGTCGTCACAGGCGGGCTCGAATTCGGTCAACGCTGCAAGCTTCTCTCTGCTCGAATCGGACTTGTCCGACGAGTCGGAAAAGACAATTCTTCCGTACGAGAGCATTTCGAGCGGGCCACCGAACGCCGATTTGGGCCGCTTGGAGCCTTTTGCGATTGCGCCGATTTTGCCGGTCCGGCGGGTAAAAAATGTCACGACCTGGGACGTCTCGGAATAATCGACGGCGCGTATGCAGATGGCCAGGTCCTTCGTCAGCATGACTCTTGTTCACAGGTCTTCCGGGTTCAAGATTCGATATTCAACTGCCCTTATTATATACGGGGCCGTAGCCGAGCTGCTGTAAAATATCGTCTTCGGCCTCGTGCATCTTCCGGGCGGCCTCGTCCGTGGCGTCGTCGAATCCGAGCTGGTGCAGCAGGCCATGCGCCACGTAGAGCGCCAACTCCGCTTCGGCGGAATGTCCCCGCCGTGCGGCCTGACGGGCGGCCATTTGGCCGTTGACGATGATTTCGAGCACCCTCGACCGAGATGCTCCGGTTTCCGGTGCGTCCTGGTCGGACAGGTCAAAGCTCAGGCAGTCGGTCGTCGCGTTATGACGGAGGAACCGGCGGCTTAGTTTCCGGATGTGAACGTCATCGACGATCGCGAGGCTGATTTGGTATCCTGCATCCGGCGGCTCAGACCGCCCGAACCGGTTGCAGACGGCCTTGATGAGTCTCTTAATCTTGGGCGCGGAAATGTCTATATTCCCAAAATCCTTCGTGATGCGGATGGTTTCAGCTCGATCTTTCCTGGCAGAGGTCATTTTTGCTGGTCAATCGTCTTTTTGATCAGAGGGCTCGGTTTCAGTCATGCTTCCCGGAGGCATATCCGGGGGCTGGGGGTACGCGATCCGGTTATGATAATGAGCCGCCAGGGTTTTGGATATGCTTGCCTCGATCTGACTGAGTTCCCGCAGGGACAGGTCACATTCATCGAATTGCCCGTCCTGGAGACGTTTCATGGCCATATTGTGCACAACCGCCTCTATTTTCATCGGGCTTATGTCCGTGAGGCTTCTGACGGCGCCTTCTACGGTATCGGCCAGCATGACAATCGCCGCTTCTTTGGTCCTGGGTTTCGGGCCGGGGTACCTGAATTCACTGTCAGACACGTCATCCACGGCCTTTCCCTTCGAGCTTTTGGCTTTGAGCTTTTTGGCTTCGTTGTAGAACGGCTCGATCAGTGTTGTCCCGTGGTGGGTTTCGATGAACTGCCGAAGCACGCTGGGCAGGCCGTATTCTTTGGCCATTTCTATCCCGTCTTTGACGTGGCCGACGATGATCAGGTGACTCATCGTGGGCGAGAGCTTTTCATGCTGGCTGGCCAGGCCCAGCTCGTTTTCGACGAAATAGCCTGCCTTGTTGATTTTTCCGATATCGTGGTAGTAAGCGCCCACACGGCACAGCAGCCCGTTGCGCCCGATGGCCTCGGCCGCCGCCTCGGCAATCGAGCCGATCAGCAGACTATGACTGAACGTGCCGGGAGCCTCCATGTGAAGCCTTTTGAGCAATCGCTGATTGGCGTCGCTGTAGTCCAGAAGCGTCATGCTCGTGGCGATTCGGAAGACCTTCTCAATCACGGGCAGCAAACCCTGGATGAGCACGCCGACGACCAGGGTGATACCCGCGTGCAGGCCGGCGTCTCTGAATATCTCGGCGGATACGAACTTCCGGGGCAAAAAGTCCAGCGCTGCGGCCATGATGAACACGACGGTCGCTGCCGCCATGCTGACCTTGAGCAGCTTGATTCGTGTGCGGATTTCTTTCAGGCTGAAACAGCAGGTCACGGCGCCGGCGGCCATGGCCAGAAACAGGCTGATGCCCGTCAATTGAGGTCCATTCTCCGGCACCTGGCCCGCGGCGAAACAGGCAAACAGACAATAGAACACCATCATGCCCATGGCGAAACGCTGGTCGTATGCGATGGTCAGAATGATGGCTGTTATGACGGCGGTTCCGGTTGTCAGGAAGGTGTGCTCCAGGGAAAGGGCGCAGAGCCTGGCTGCCGCCAGCATCAGGGTGAACAGTGCGACCAGCACCAGGGCTCTGGCGTGGTTTCTCCTTATCCTCTTCTGGTAATGGTAGATATATAAGAATCCCGCCAGCGAGATCAGAACCACAATGACGGCCATGGGTGCGATTTCGACATAGCCGGATCGGGGCAGTGACAGAACAAAGGTGCACAGGACGACAAAAAGCAGCCAGATCAGCAGGGAGATCAGGACATCCGTATTGGCAAACCGGGTGATCTGCGAGAAACGCTCGGCCGATATGTCCCGGCGAACCTGAATTCGACGCGGGCTTATCTTTTTCAAAAATCCCATCTCTGGTTCCTGCCCGTGTTGAAGACTACTTGGCTTCGGCTCTTTTCTTGTAAGCCTGTACGATGCTCTGGACCAGCCGGTGCCGCACGATGTCCTTCTGAGCTAATTCCACACAGCCTATTCCCTTGATTCTGTGGAGGATCTCGATGGCTTCAATCATACCGCTTTTCTGACCCGGCTCCAGATCGACCTGTGTAATATCACCTGTGATGATCATTTTTGAGCCGTGTCCGAGTCTTGTCAGGACCATGAGCATCTGCAGCACGGAGGTGTTCTGGGCTTCGTCGCAGATGATGACGGACTCGTTCAGCGTTCGGCCCCGCATGAAGGCCAGCGGAATAATCTCGATGATGTCCAGCTCCATGAGCTTTCTCATCTGGCCGAATTCCATCATATCTTCGAGCGCATCGAACAGGGGGCGAAGATAGGGATTGACTTTGGCCTGGAGGTCCCCCGGCAGGAAGCCGAGTTTCTCGCCGGCCTCGACCGCCGGACGGGCCAGTACGATTCTCCTGATTTGCCGTTTTTTAAGCATGGAGACCGCCACGGCCACGGCCAGGTACGTCTTGCCGGTTCCCGCCGGCCCGATGCAGAAAGTCAGATCGTTGGCCAGCATGGTTTTGAGATACTTCAACTGGCCCTTGGTGGACGGCTCGATCACCTTCTTATGCGAAAAAACGGTCAGGGCCTTGTCGTTCTCGATCGCTTTATCCAAATGGTGGTGGTGGATAAAGGTCGTTACGTCCGCCGCGGTCAGCGAGTGGTGCTTCGCAAGCTGCTCCTGCATTCTTTCGATGATTTCGACGGCTCTGTCAACGTCTTTCTCTTTGCCCGTGACGGTTAGCTTGTTGTGGTGGGCGGCGATTTGCACGCCCAGCGCGTGCCGCACAAGACGAAGATAACTGTCGGACGGGCCGAACAGCTCAAGCTGGTTGTCGGTTGAATCCAGTTGTATTGTGATGTCCAACGCTGTCCTCTGTCAAAGACACCATTTGAAAAACAAGTATGCAAACGGCGCGGCGACCAGAAGCGAATCAATGATATCCAGTATCCCACCGAAGCCGGGTACCTTGTTTGCCGAATCCTTCTGTTGTGCATCTCGCTTCATCATGGACTCGGTCAAATCGCCCATCTGCCCGATGAAGGCAAAACACAGGCCAAAAACAACGGCCAGCCACCACGCCATTATATCACAACCGACGGCAAAGCCAACAGCGACTATCACCGCGGCGGCCCAGGCCCCGCCCATGCCCTCCCAGGTCTTTCCCGGGCTGATTTTGGGCGAAAACTTGTGTTTGCCGCAGAGGGAGCCGATGGTATAAGCTCCTATATCAGAAGCTTTTATAACGAAAATGAACATCATCAGCGGCCAGAGGCCAAACTCGATTCGGATCGCCAGGCAAAAGCCGCTCAGAAGTCCGAGATACCAAATCGAAAAACAATTTACGCCGCAATTGGCCAGCACTCCCGAGACCCCATAGCCGGCGTATTGCCACAAGAGCAGGGCCACCAGCACAAAAACCGACAGCAGGAGCAGATACATTTCAGGCCGAAAGCCCATGAGCTGCTGGCAGAACCGCCACGTGGCGAACAGAATCGAGCCCAGAATGGATACCGGCAGGAAAATCTTCAGGTTCTTTGCCGCTGCGAGGTTGGATAATTCGGCTTGGGCGGGAATGGCCAGCAGGGCGATAAGGATGCACAGAAGCGTTCCTTGTACGGGCTTATCGTCGGCGGTCGAAGCGGTTACGGAGCCGTCGAGCCAGCCGTCGAAGACGACGACGGCAGTGAATAACACCGTCATCAATGTTCCGAAAAGCAACCTGTGCTTCAGCATTTTTCAGTTCGCCTGGCCGTTTTGCAGGCGTGCTTCATATTCATGAGCTTACGCAAATCCATTACGAGATTGCTTCGATGGTTCCGAAACGCCGAGTTCGTTTTGCGTAAGCCTGGATGGCTTTTTCGAGCGACGCTTTTTTGAAATCCGGCCAAAGCGTTTTCGTCACGTAGAATTCACTATAGGAGATCTGCCAGAGCAGAAAATTACTGATTCTCATTTCGTTGGCCGTGCGTATTAGAAGGTCCGGCTCGGCCAGGTTGGCGGCGTACAGATGCCTGCTGATGCACGCTTCATCGATGTCTTCGATACGGAGTTTGCCTTTTTTGCATTCCTGGGCGATTTTTCGGGTCATATCCACGAGCTCTGTTCGCCCGCCGTAATTCAGCGCCAGCGCCAGCGTCATGCCCGTATTAGTGCAGGTTTCGTCCATGGTTGTGGCCAGCTCCTTCTGTACGGAGACGGGCAGCCCGGCCAGCCGGCCTAAGTGAATCAGCTTCACGTTGTTTCTCATCAGCGTCGGCCGAATGCCGGCAAGGTACTCAGCGTAAAGATGCATCAGGGCGTTGACTTCGGTTTTGGGCCTTTTCCAGTTTTCGATGCTGAAAGAATACAACGTCAGAGATTCAATGCCGAAAGCAACGCAATCCAGGGCGATTCTCTCGACGGTTTTTGCGCCCCGGCGGTGCCCCTCGAAGCGCGGCAGCGACCGCTGCTGCGCCCATCGGCCGTTGCCGTCCATGATAATCGCCAGGTGGCGCGGCATCTGCTCGGCGGGCAATCCGAGGCGTCCGGCGGTTTCTTCGAGTTTCTCTTTGAAGCTTTTCATAGTGGTCGGCGTGTGGCCCTCTGTTTTTTCTTCCTTGTTCGCCAAGCGCTATTTCCTGAATATGGTCTGGCTTCGTTTCGGTCCGACGCCGATGATAGTGATGGGTTTGCCGATGAGCCGCTCGACCCGGCGGACGTAGGCCTGGGCGTTCGCGGGCAAGTTCTGAAAGTCTCGTACTTCGGTAATGTCCTGGTCCCAGCCGGGCAGTGTCTCGTACACGGGACTGGCCTGGGCGAGCCGGGCCGTATTGGCCGGGAAAAAAGTCTTCTCCCGCCCGTCGATTTTGTAGGCCCTGCAGATTTTCAATTCTTTCAGGCCGCTGAGCGTGTCCAGGTGCATCAGTGCGACCTCATCGATGGCGCCGATGGTTACGCTGTAGGCAACGGGGATCGCGTCGAACCAGCCGCACCGCCGGGGCCGGCCGGTCGTCGTGCCGTACTCGTTGCCTCTGTCGCGAATGTACTGGCCGATGTCGTTGTCCTGCTCGGCCGGGAACGGGCCGGCGCCGACCCGCGTCGTGTAGGCCTTGATCACGCCGATGAATCCATCGACCAGTCTGGCCGGAACCCCGCTGCCGGCCGGCATGCCCAGCGAGCTGGAGTTCGAGCTGGTCACGTAGGGAAACGTGCCGTGGTCCAAATCCAGCAGCGAGCCCTGGGCCCCTTCGAAGAGGATGGACTTGCCCTCGGCGATGGATTGATGCAGAAATTCGGTGGTGTCCGTGATGTAGGGCAGGAACGTGTTGGCGTACGATTTGCACTTTTCGAAAATCGCCTCGGCGTTCATGGACTCGGCGTTATAAAGGGCGGCGAGGATTTTGTTCTTGTACTCGACGATCGTTTGCAGCTTGGCCTTAAGCGATTCGAGGTCCCTTAAATCACCCATGCGGAGGGAGTGGCTGCGGCCGACTTTATCCGCGTAGCAGGGGCCGATGCCCCGCACCGTCGTGCCCAGCTTGTTTTTGCCGAGCGATTCTTCACACAACTGGTCTTCTTTTTTGTGGTAGTCGAGAACGACGTGGGCGTTTTCGCTGATCAGGAGCCGTCCGTCGAGGGAAAGGCCTTTTTGGGCGAGCGTCTCAATTTCGGTTCTCAGCACGTCCGGGTCCACAACGACGCCGTTGGCAATGACGCACGTGGCGCTCGGCCGGACGCAGCCGCTGGGCAGCAGATGCAGCGCGAACCGCGCATCGCCGACGATGACCGTGTGGCCCGCGTTGGCGCCGCCGCCGTATCGCACGACGATGTCACTGTGCTCGGCGAGGATATCGACGACTTTGCCTTTGCCTTCGTCGCCCCATTGTAATCCCACGACGCAATAATTCATGTATATCCATTCCCTTTCGTAGTCCGCTCGATCCTTATTCTTCGGGAGCTGCGTTTTGCCCGGTTCGGCTTCAACTGATTTTGGCCACCAGATGATCCAGCACGGCGGCGAGGTTGTCGTGTTTTTTGTCGCTCAGCGCCCGATGGACTTCCTTGCCGCTTTCGTCCTTGTAGGTAATGATAAAAAAGCCTCTCTTGTCGAAATAGGTTCTGTCTATTTTCTGTATGGAATTATAGGGAATCTTCTTTTTGGCGCTGAGTACAAGCTCGTTGTCGTCGGCGATGAGTTTCTTATCCTTCACGGCGAACAGGTACGCGCCCAGCAGCGCCGCGGCCCCGGCAAAAAACGGCGGCGATTTCTGATTGAAAACAAGCGTGCTGTTCGGGACGCCGTTCTGGTCGCTGTTGTTCTTCCTGAACGTCTCGTTGAAATAGCCGTCATACGCAAACCAGAGCGCCAGGACAACGCAAAGACCGATGTAGATTTTCAGATTGGTCTTTTTGAATTTGCTTGTCGGCGCCTCGATCACCATGCAGGGGGCCCTGGTCAAACCTATGTTAATCGCCTCTGCGCGATCGTCTCGATCAGAGGCTGAACAAAATGGGGAACGATTCGTTCGGCCATGAATTCCTGGGCCAGGCGGCACTGGTTTTCGAAGGACTTCAGCGGGTCGAATCTCTCGGCGGGCTTCGGGTATTGGCGGACGGTCAAAGACAGGGTGATCGCCTCGTCGTCATCCTCGTCTTTCTTGCGCGGCTCATAGACGCTCGTTTTGGATTCGATGCTGATTAGTCCCTGCGTATAGTCGTCCTCGGACAGGGCGATGACAATGGAGGGTGAGACGCCAATGGGCCTGGCGCCGGGCCACTCCAGAAGGCTGCTGAAGGCGCTCTGGCCGAACAGCGCCTCGGCGATCACCTCATCATGGCTGCCGGCGTAGTCGAAATCCATGGCAAAGGTAACGTCCAGCGAGCCGATATCGAGCGGGCTGACGCTGAGCATATAAGGGGCAAGCTCGAGAATCAGTCGGTCCTGGCAGTAGGCCGCTTCAAGGTCTGAAGGGTTGACCACGCCGGAGCCGATACGATCCGTCTCCAGGCTGATCCACCGGTATTGACCGAGGTTGCGGTCTTCTTCCAGGCAGAATTCGCTGTTGCCGCGGCGGTAGAAGCTGCCCATCGTGGGAAACTGCTTTCGTATCCGCTCGAAAAAGGACAGAATGGTATCCCGCTCGGTCGGCAGATCCAACTCGGTGTTAACGTGCATGTCGAGATAAAAATCGTCGCACAGTGAACTATAGCTATTCATCGTCATCTCAGAAAAACCCTCCAGAGCAAACTTCGGGAATACCGCCCCAAAGTCCTGCCAAAAAGGTTCTTGTTTCAAAAGCCTTTCAACCGGCCAGCAAGTTATTATACGCTCAAATATTCTTTTTGCCAGATTTTTTCCGTCAAACTCTGAAGTTCTTCGTCATCAGGACGTAAACGAATACGAAGCAGGCCAGGAAATAGCAGTAAAATGCGTAGTACTTCAGCTTTGCGGTCCGCGCGGTTTTTATCAGGAGCTTGAGGGCCAGGATGCCCATCAGGGCGGCGGCGAGGGCGCCGGCCGCCGTCGAAGCCATCGGCAGGCTGCCGGAGCTGATTTCGGCGAAGTGCTTGATCAATTCGACCGCCGTCGCCCCTAAGATGGCGGGTATGGCGATCAGGAAGCTGAACTCGACCGCCCATCGGCGGTGAAGACCCACGAAGATGGCGGCGCAGATCGTCGCGCCGCTGCGCGAGATCCCCGGCAGAATCGCCACGGCCTGGGCCAGGGCGATGATGAGTGCGGCTGAAACCCCGAACTGCCGCAGGCCGAGCCTCGCCTTCTTCCGCCGGTCCGTAATCAGCAGGAACGTTCCGGTGATTAACCACATCGCCGCGACCACGTCCAGGCGGCCGCGGGCGGCGGCGAAGTATTTTTCCAGCAGCAGGCCGCACGTGCCCGTCACGCCTGTGACGAAAAAAGCCAGCACAAGGATGTGGACGCTTGGGCTTCTTCTATAGACTTCGAGCGGGGTCGCCCCGTACTTGCGCCAGGCGAGCAGGTTGCGCACGAGAGCGGCAATGGACTTGCGAAAGACGATAAAGATAGCTACGAGCGTCGCGGCGTGGATGATCAAATCGAACAGCAGCATCTGCGGCGTCTCGGGGTCGAAATGGAACAGGGTCTCGAACAGGACCAGCTGGCCGGACGAGGAGACCGGCAGGAATTCCGTCAGACCCTGAACGACGCCCAAAATGGCGGCCTGCAAAACGCCGAGCGATGAGCCGCCGGAGGGGGCGAGTAATCCGCCGACGTGCTCGATCACGCCGGCTTTACTGCACAAAAACAGGGCAACTCCGCCGTAAACGCCCGCTAACAAATCGTCGGCTACAATTCCCCAGCCGGCGGGGAACTTTTCGAGCTTGCGTATCGGCCAGGGCTTGA